>Ga0206804_10184_pt1 | contig 17761 bp, 17 predicted proteins | sample Alteio_BWOrgCont_62_FD_152888 | JGI IMG/M metagenome (GOLD analysis project Ga0206804, IMG submission 152888) | Enriched cells from forest soil in Barre Woods Harvard Forest LTER site, Petersham, Massachusetts, United States -... | ecosystem: Environmental > Terrestrial > Soil > Temperate forest >... | reverse complement strand
TGGGACGCGTTGGCGTGGACAAACAAAACATCAAGCTGTTTCATGATGACCTTTAAATATTGGCAAATTGATTGCGCTTAATGACCTGATACCCTTTGATCAGTTCCTGTAGGCCTTTTTGCAGGGAAACATCTGGTTTGAACCCTGTCTTCTCGATTTTCTCATTGCTGACGATATAATCGCGTTTATCAGGGTCCTCGCCGATAGTGGCTTCCACAAAGTAGAAATCCGGCACCAATTTCTTGATTTCCTGGCACAATTGCAGCTTCGTCAGGTTAGCGTCGCTTAAACCGACATTATAGGGTTGGTTCTTCATCTTGTCAAAATTATTCAAAGCATGGATAAAGGCCTTGGAAATGTCCCTGACATGGATGAAATTACGGCTGAAATGGGCCTCAAAAAGAATCACAAATTTGTCATACACGGCGCGATAAGTGAAATCATTGACCAACAAATCCAGGCGCATACGGGGCGAAATCCCAAAGGCCGTGGCCAATCGAAGAGTGATGCCGGCACCTGAGTCAAGAATGGCATTTTCCGCGTCCACCTTTAATTTGCCATACAAAGAAATGGGCCTCAAGGGTGTTGATTCCGTGCAATGCTTACCCTTTTCGCCCACCCCATAGCCGCTATTGGTGGTTGGGAAAATGATCATCTGGTCACGGCTGCGCATCTCTAATATCATTTTAATAGCATCGAGCAGGATCGCCTGCGCTGCCTGAGGTTCTTTAGCGCACAAAGGAGCGCCGGTCAAACAGGCTAAAGGAAAAATAGCATCCGCGTCCTTCATTAAGCGGGTCATCAAAGCCCTGTCCCGCGTGTCCCCGCGCACGATCGTCAATTTGTCATGGTAACAAACGTCAAGAAGTGAGGCCTGATTAAACATAAAATTATCCAAAGCAACGACCTGGTGCCCTTCAACCAACAACCGAGGCACCAAAACCGAACCAATATACCCCGCTGCTCCCGTCACTAAAATCTTCATATCTTGCCTTTCTATAATCCTCGAATATATAATTGATAGGTTTTCTCAATACCTTATGAAGGACAGCCTTTGCCCACCAAATATCTGACCGCCGAGCAAGTCCTGGCTTTCAGGGACGAGGCTTGGATGAAATATCATACCAATCCGAAATTCCTGGAATTGCTTTTAAAGAAATTTGGCCAGGCAGCGGTGGATGAAACGGTTAAATCGACCAAGATCAAATTAAAACGTAAAATCCTAGAGGAAGCTTCAGTCCGATGATCATTTCCCGCACCCCTTTTCGCGTGTCTTTCTTCGGCGGAGGCACTGATTACAACGGCTGGTTTCATGACCACAACGGGGCAGTGCTTGCCACCACCATTGATAAATATTGTTATATCAGCTGCCGTTACCTGCCGCCTTTTTTTGAGCACAAATCACGTATCATTTATTCCAAAATGGAGCATGTGGGCAAGTCCATTGATGAGATCGACCATCCTTCGGTGCGTGAAGTTTTGCGTTTTTTAAACATCCATGAAGGCGTTGAAATCCACCACGACGGTGATTTGCCGGCGCGTACGGGGTTGGGGTCCAGTTCTTCTTTTACCGTGGGATTGCTTAATGGCCTGTATGCCCTTAAAGGACAGATGGTCACCAAGGAAAAATTGGCCCGCGAAGCCATTCATGTCGAGCAGGACATGATCAAGGAAAATGTCGGCTGTCAGGACCAGACCCTGGCTGCCTACGGCGGGTTTAATTTGATTGAATTCGGCGGTACCAATCATTTACGCGTACAGCCAATGACCGTCCCGGTGGATACATTCAACCGTTTGCAGGACCATTTGATGCTTTTTTTTACGGGGTTTTCCCGGAATGCTTCATCCATCGCCCACACACAGATCCAGAATATCCCCCAGAAAAAAGCGGAATTGGCCCGCATGCATGAGATGGTCTATGAGGCTGTGGAAGTCTTAAATGGATATAACCTGACAAAATTCGGCCAACTTCTCGACGAAAGCTGGAAACTCAAACGCACCTTGTCGGACAAAATATCCAGCAAGCACATCGATGATTTGTATGAAACAGCTGTCAGGGCAGGGGCCATAGGCGGCAAATTGCTGGGTGCCGGCGGAGGGGGCTTTGTGCTGCTTTTTGTAGAACCTTCCAAGAAAGATAGGATACGGCAAGCGCTCAAAGGCCTTTTGGAAGTCCCTTTCAAATTCGAGAATTTAGGCAGCCAGATCATTTTTTATCAACCCGCTAGCGGTTTAATCAAGTGACGCCAACGTAACGTTGGCGTCATCCTGAGCCGACAAGCGAAGGATCTTTTATCATATGTTCCCAGACGTGGTCATCCTCGCCGGTGGTTTGGGCAAACGCCTTCAATCCGTCACCGGCGGTGCCCAAAAAGTCCTGGCTAAAATCGGCGATCAGCCGTTTTTGGAGATACTCATTGATTATATTGCCTCCCAGGGTGGGCGGCGTTTTATCCTGTGCGTCGGCCATGGGAGTGACGCAGTTGAGGATTATTTTAAGAATAAATACCGGGACCGCGAAATCATTTTTTCCAGGGAAGAAGCTCCTTTAGGCACCGGCGGGGCCATCAAGCAGGGATCGAGGCATGTTAAAACAGATTTATTTCTCGCGCTGAACGGGGATTGTTTTTGCGTGGTGGACTATAAACATTTGATCGCCGATCATAAAAAAAATAAAGCCCAAGCTACCTTAGCAGTCACCTCTGTGCCTGATGCCCGTGAGTATGGCACCATCGATTTTGGACCAGGGGGGGAGATCAGGGCTTTTAAAGAAAAACAGCCGGAGAACAAGTCAGACTATATTAATACCGGGACATATTGTTTTGACCGTAACGTGTTTTCCTTGGTGGATACCCCGGACAAGTTCTCAATTGAATATGATTTTTTCCCGCATTTAGTTGGAAAAGATTTTTATGCATTTGTAGTAGAAAACCGTTTCATTGATATCGGCACCCCGGAACGCTATTCCTGGGCGCAGGAGCATCTTAAAACGTTAAAAGGATAAGCATGAAGCCTGATTTTAATAAAGCGACAGCTATTAGCGACGGACAAGAGGCATCCAAGTCCGGGTATAAGGTGCCTTTTGGGACGGTGTCAATCACTCCTAAGGCCAAAAAGCTCATTGATGATGCCATCGAACGCCGCTGGCTGACCAAAGGCCTCTACGTCAAAGAGTTTGAGGAAAAGTTCGCGGCACTCTTCGGCGTCAAATATGGCATTGCGGTCTCCAGCGGTACGGATGCCGATGCCATTGCCTGTGCCGTGCTTTATGATTTCGGCGCCAAGCGCGGGGATGAGATCATCGTGCCGGCTTTGACATTTGTGGCGACGGGTAATGCGGTTTTGCAGGCAGGGTTTACACCCGTCTTTGTTGATGTGGAACGTGAGACTTTAAATATTGATCCTAAGAAAATCGAGCAGCTCATCACCCCCAAAACGCGTGCCATTATGCCTGTGCATTTGATGGGCAAGCCCGCGGCCATGGATGAAATCATGGGCATTGCCCGCAAGCATAAACTTTATGTCATTGAGGACGCTGCCGAAGCGCATGGCGCAGGGTATAAGGGCAAAAAAATAGGCGCCATCGGCGATATGGCGTGTTTTTCATTGTACGCGGCGCATATCGTGACAACCATTGAAGGCGGCATGCTTATCACCAACAATGAACAAATGGCTGAGGCCGCCCGTTCCTTGCGTAATCACGGCATCGACGGTAAATTTCAATTCAAGCGCATTGGTTTTTCCGCCAAGATGAATGAAATGGAAGCTGCGGTGGGCTTGGGGAATATCGAGATATTCCAGGATATCCTGGAAAAACGCCGGGCCAATGTAAGGCATTTGATCAAAGGTTTTGCAAAATTCGATAAATACTTTTGGTATCTTAAAGAAGAAGCCCATGAAATCCTGGGGCCCCACGCCTTTTCAATCATTCTTAAGCATGGATTGAACTTTACTAAAGATGAATTGGTCACTTATTTGGAACGGCAAGGCGTTGATTCACGTAATTTATTTTATTCCATCCCCACTCAGACAGAAAGTTATCAGTTCATGGGCCATAAACTGGGAGATTTCCCCCAATCGGAATATTGCTCTGATCAGGGCACGCATATCGGCTGCCATCAGGATGTGGGGATCGCCCAAATGGATTATGTCATTAAAGTAGTTGAAGAATTCCTGAAATCTAAAGGAAATACTTGAGTTGCATGCGCATAGCTATCAATTGTCGATCCATCCTATTAAATCAGCGTACCGGCATCGGCCGCTACACCTATCATCTTTTAGACAATTTAGGGAAGATTGACCATGCCAACACGTATGTCCTTCATTCCCCCCAACGTTTGCTTGATTTTAAACGGCGCCTGCCGGATTTTTCCCATTATAAGAATTTCAAAAACCATATAGACTACTGGCATCGGGGGATTGGCAAGAGTGATATTTATCATCTGCCTTGCCCCGGCATTATCGGCCCTTATTCGGGAAAATTGATCGTCACCATTCATGATTTTATTTATAAAACCTATCCCCAAAGCCATAATCCTCAAACCATTGAGTTGACTGAGAATTATATGCAGGCCATCGCGGCCATGGCAGACCAGATCATTTGTATTTCTGAGAATACCCGACGGGATTTGCATTCCTTTTTGGGCCTGCCCCCTGAAAGATCCTGCGTGGTCTATAATGGGGTCGATCACGGCATATTTTATCCTTTATCAGAACAGGAACGCCTGCGTGCCGCAGGAGAGCTCAAGGAACTTGGTATTGATAGGCCTTATGTTTTGTATGTGGGCACGATTGAACCGAGGAAGAATTTGACAGGGCTGCTTGAAAGCTTTGCCTGCCTCAAGTCAAAAAAAATCTTCCAGGGGCAATTGGTTGTTGTCGGTATGAAAGGCTGGATGGTCGAGAATATCGGGGCCTTGGTCAAAAAATTAGGGATCGAGAAGGACGTTCTTTTTACCGGTTTTGTCAGTGATGATCAGTTGCGCCGGCTTTATAATATGACTGAAGTTTTTGTATTCCCATCTTTTTATGAAGGTTTTGGTTTTCCTATTCTGGAAGCATTCAGTTGCGGGGCCGCTGTCATCACTTCAAAGACATCGTCCTGCGGGGAAATTGCTTCCCAGGCCGCGTTAACAATAGACCCTCAAGATATAAAGATGATGGCGGAAGCAATGGAGAAAATATTGACGGATAAAAATCTTAAAGGATCTTTACGGCAGGCGGGGCTAAAACGCGCGAAAGAGTTTTCTTTTTTAACCATGGCACAGGATACTTTGGATGTCTATACAAGAATCAGTCAATAGGTTTCTTTTATCCAGGCGTAAACCAAAAGACCTTTTTTTATTGTCCTTGTTGGTGCTGCTTTTGCTTTGGCAGCCTTTTTATCTGCATCAGGAATTGAATTTATTTGAATTGGGCCTTTATCTGCCCGGGATCGATGCCATATCTAAGGGCCTGGTGCCTTTTAGGGATTTTTTCCACCTGCGCGGGCCTTTCGAGCTGTATGTGCCGGCATTTCTTATGAAAATATTCGGGTTTAGGGTGGATGTTTTGGCCACTTATTTTTATCTTGGCACAATATTGACGATACTCGTGGCTGTGCTTATCGCGTATGAGCTTATCCAGCAAAGGTTTTTGCTTTATCCTTTGGTGTTGATATTGGCGACCCGGACTTTTCCCCGGGTGGTTTTTACTTTTTGGGGAGGGATGCGTTATGCATGGGGATTACTGGCGATATGGTGTTTAATTCGATTTTTAAAAAGCAACCGTCCCGGCTGGCTTTTGGCGGCGGGGTGTTTGGCCGCAATCGGCCTGTTGACGAGTATTGAAATTGGCGTTATTGCCGTGGCCGCTTTTATGGCAGTAGCGGCAATGGCCAGTTATACGGCATTAGGAAGTCGAAGGAACGGTCCCTTTTGGTCATGGGTATTTCTATCAGGATTTTCATTGATAGCGTTGCCTTATGGCATTTATATGTTAAGCCAGAATGCTTTATGGCCTTACTTGCATGCCCAGTGGGTTGTTGTGACGAATATGCAAAAGACCTTTTTGCAGTTGGATAGAGTGCCGAATACTATTCCTATGTTTTTGCATGCCATATTTTTCCCATTAGACAAGAGCTTTTATCAAATGACGCCGATGTATTGCTATATGTTCTTCTTCTCTTTATATTTTTGGCGTATGTTACACAAGAAAATTACTGCTTTAGAACAGGCTGCTTTGGCGGTCGCGGTGTATGGCTTGATTTCATTTTTGACGAGCTTTCGTAAAATATCGTTCATGGGGTATGAGATGTCTTTGCAGCCGGAAAAGATCGTTTTATTCTTTATGCTGGGGCAGTTTATGGCATGGGCACAAGAAAGGTTTGCCAAATTCAAATGGTTAGGGGTAGTACTGTTAGCTGCGGTGGTCATATCGTCAGTGATATATAGTGTCGGTCGATTTAAAACAAGATTTTACAAAACTTCCTGGGCGTGTCAACTGATCTCAGGTAAGGATGGGGGACAAAGGGCATTGATCAATGGATCTCCTGTCACTTCTATCGATCTGCCGCGTATCGGGCATATGATTATCCCCGTCTGGCAGGCGAAAGATTTAGAGCAATTAAAAGCTTTCGTCGATGAACATGTCCCGATGCATGAGGCGGTGTGGATGTATCCGGAACTGGGCAGCTTGAATTTTATATTGCAAAGGCCATGGGTTGGCCGGTTTCCCGTAGCCACATTATCCTGGATGGATGAAGGCTGGTTTGATGATTATATAGCGACGCTTGAGAGCAATCCTCCCAGGTACGCCATCGTTGCCAAGATGAAACATTTTTATTTCGACACATCTTATTTTTTGGTACCTGCCAACCGTATTAAGCATGAACGTTTGATGCAATTCTTGTATAATCATTATGTGATGGAAGGGCAAACGCCGACTTATTTCATCTATAGGCGGGCACATTAAAATATGAAAATCAGCGGTTTTACCATTGTCCGCAATGCGGTCAAATTCAATTATCCGGTCGTGGCCTCCATACGCTCGATCCTGCCCATTTGCGATGAGTTTATTGTCAACGTAGGGGACAGTGAGGACGGCACGCTGGAATTGATACGCTCCATTGACAGCCCCAAGATCCGTATTATTCAGACCCAATGGGACATGGGCCAGGGATCAGAAGTCTTGTCCCAGCAGACAAATTTGGCTTTAAAGGAATGTAAGGGGGACTGGGCGTTTTATTTACAAAGTGATGAGGTCATTCATGAAGCGGATTTATATAAATTGAAATTCTGGATGCGTCATTATCTGGACCAAAAGGATGTCGATGCCTTGCGTTTCTGGTGGTTTCATTTTTATGGTTCTTTTTGGCGCTACCGCATTGATTTTGGCTGGTATCAAAAACAGGACAGGATCATCCGCAATAATAAACAGGTCGAATCCTGCGGTGACGCGTATTGCTTCCGGCGTGTCGACGGTAAACCTCTGAGGGCACGCCTGACTTTTTGTCATCTCTATCATTATGGTTGGGTCAATTCCAATATTGAGATGCAGTTGCGTTGTGATAATGCGTCAGCTATGGGTTTTATGGATAATAATAAGAATAATTTGTTTGCAGGAGGCTATGGGTACCTGGACCGTTTCCCGTCTTATTGGGGCACTCATCCGGCGGTCATGAAGAAAATAATAGCGGAACATCAATTAAGCCGTGAAGATTTTGATAGTATCCGGCGTCAATTATGGTGGAACCCTTTTTTTTGGCTTCGCCTGCGTTTTAAGACCGGACGGCGCGTAAAAGAGAGGATCATTTGAAGATCCTGATCATTAATCCTTACGGTGTTGGCGATGTTTTATTTACGACACCCGTTATCAACAATTTGCGCATGGCCTACCCCCAGGCGTCTATTGCGTATTTGGCCAATCGCCGCACGGGGGATTTTTTGAAGTTTAATTCCGATATTGCCCGGGTTTTTGTCTATGAGCGCGATGAATTTGTGGGGAATTATCCAAAATATTTTGAGTTGTTTAACACCATCAAAGAACAAAAATTTGATATGGTCTTTGATTTTTCTCTCAACAGTTCCTTTGGATTCCTATCAGCTGCCTGCGGCATCAAAAAGCGGGTGGGGTTTGACTATCGCAAGCGCGGGCGGTTTTTGACCGACCGTATTACCTTATCAGGATTCGAGGAAAAACACATCGTTGAATATTATTTGGATTTATTGCGTTTGATGGGTATACCGGTCAAGGCTAAACAGATGCAATTGCACGTCCCTGCCGAAGATATCCAATGGGCCCAAAGGTGGCTTAAGGGCCACAAGGTCGATCTTACCAAGCCTTTGATAGCGGTCTTACCCGGTGGAGGAGCCAGCTGGGGCAAGGCCGCCGGTAATAAGCGATGGGCAGCGCCTAAATACGCTGATTTAATAGATAAAATCGTTGAAAATTTCGACGCTGCCATTATACTGATGGGAGATTCAAAAGAAGAGGAGTTGTGCCGCGAAGTTCTCAGCCTGGCCCATTTTCCTTTACATTTCGCCGTTGGAGAAACCACGCTTTTAGGATTAGCTGCTTTGTTGATGCGCTGCCAGGGGGTCATCGTCAACGACGGAGGCCCCTTGCATGTGGCCGAGGCAGTGGGGACCAGGACAGTTTCCATCTTTGGTCCTGTAGACCCGCAGGTGTACGGGCCGTATCCCTCGAGCGGGCATACCGTGGTGCAAAAGGGCCTGCCCTGTCAGCCCTGTTACCGGCGTTTTCGTATGGCCAATTGCAGTCATATCAGCTGTTTGGGTGAACTATCAGTGGAAGAAGTTTATAGAAAGGTCCAAAACATTTTATGAGCATTCCTTTTATTGATTTTAAAGAACAAAACCGCCTGATCCGGGATGAGGTAGATTCAGGTTTTAAGAAAGTATTGGAAAAGGGCGATTACATTTTAGGTGAACAAGCCCATATTTTTGAGGCGGCTTTTTCTAAATATTGTGAGGTCCAATACGGGGTGGGTGTTAATTCAGGCACCGACGCGCTCCACCTGGCCCTGATGGCTTTAGGCATCCAGGAAGGTGATGAGGTCATTGTGCCGACACACACCTTCATTGCCACGGCCCTGTGCGTTTCTTTTTGCCGCGCTAAACCGGTTTTTGTGGATATTGAGCCGGACACCTATAACATCGACCCCAAATCTTTCCAGGCGGCGATCACCGGGAAGACAAAAGCCGTTATCCCGGTACACATTTACGGTCAGCCGGCCAATATGGATGAAATTAATGCGATCTCCCGAAAACACGGGATCAAGGTCGTTGAGGATGCGGCCCAGGCGCATGGTTCGCGTTATAAGGGTAAGCGTGTGGGCTCCATGGGCGATGTGGCTTGTTTTTCTTTTTATCCGACCAAGAGTTTGGGCGCCTGCGGGGACGCGGGAATGATCGTGACCGATAATAAAGATATTTATGAAAAAGCCCTGATGCTGCGCGATTACGGCCGCCAAGGCCGTTATGAACACAAGATCAAGGGGACCAATTCCCGTTTAGATACGCTCCAGGCCGTGGTCCTTAATGCCAAATTAAAACATTTAGACCAATGGAATGAAATGCGCGCCAAAAACGCCGCTACCTATGGGCAGCTTTTGAAACATTTGAAAAATGTGGTCACTCCCATTACCAAGGAAGACCGCACGCATGTGTTTCAAACTTACGCCATCCTTGTGCCCAACCGTGATAAAGTCGTTGAGGCCATGAAAGCCCAGGGTGTCGGCGTGCTCATCCATTACCCGATTGGCTTGCACCTGCAGGAGGCGTATGCTGATTTAGGCCACCAAAAAGGGGATTTTCCTGTCGCTGAGAAGGTGGCTTCCCAGGTCATGAGCCTGCCTATGTTCCCACATATGGCCAAAGAGCAGATCGAAGCGGTCGTGGCGGCTTTGGAAAAATCTTTGTGAATAGATCCCTGATCATTTGCGATAGATCGATGTACGGCAGTTTGCTTGCGATGATATTCTTTTTGCCGTTTTCTTATGCGCTGATCGCAGTTTGCCAGGCCATCATGTCGATAGCTTGGGCGTTCAAGTTTTTTTTGTTATGCAAAACGCCCTCGCGCCGGGATCGTTCCCAAGGTTTTGATTTTTCTCCTGGCAGTATGGTCTGGCCATTGATAGCCATTGGTTTATTGATCGTCTTGACGATACCATTTAGCCATTATCCCGCCTTGAGCATAAAGAAGTTTTTTACAAGGTTTTTGCAGCAGATTTTCTTAATGTATTTGGTCACACAGGTTATTGACAGCCGTAAGCGTTTATACAGCGTCCTGGCTATGTTGTTGCTGACTTTTTTTGTTGTCGCTGTCGATGCCATGGTCCAATACACGTGGGGCCATAGCATTGTCCACCATAAACCGTTGATTTTAGGCAGGGTGTCGGGGGCATTGAACCATCCCAATGATCTGGGGACCTTTCTGGTGACGGTTTTACCTATGGTGTTGGCATTAGCCATCAACTCTCGAAGATGGACAGCAAGGGGCGTGATCTCGGTATTATTTTTACTTTTGATCATTGTTCTTGGCCTGACATCTTCCCGCGGCGCATGGCTTGCCTTTGCAGTGAGCATGCTTGCTTTAGGGGCCTGCTTGAGCCGACGGAGGGTGGTCGTACTCATTGTTTTATTGCTGGCCGTGTTTTTTTGGATATTTGGTGTGCATTGTTTGAAAACGCGTACGGACCTGTATAATGGCCCTGGGTCCCCCGTGTCTGTTTTAGAAGCTTTTTCTGACCCTTCTGCACGGGGTCTTTACTGGGACACAGCCATCGGTGTCATTAAAAAATATCCATGGTTCGGGTGCGGGTATAACGCCTATGTCCAGACACTCAATGATTTGAATATCGGCCATACGGAATATCCTCATAACAGCCTGCTGCATATTACGGCAGAACTTGGCCTTGTCGGGCTGGTATTTTATTTATGGCTTTTTGTTGCTTTATGTTTACAGGGTTGGAGAACAATATGTCGAGTGGCTTCGCTAGAAGATATTCGTATCTTAGGATACGGGATATCCTGCGGGATTTTGGCTTGGATGATCCACAGCTTATTGGATACTCCCTGGTCCTCTTTACAGTTGAGTCTTTTATTGTGGTTAATGATAGGAATTTTGCTGAGTCTTGATATAGTTTTACCGACAAAGGGAGATTAAAATGACCGTACCGTTGAGCGTTGTTGTTATTGCCAAAAATGAGCAGGCGCGGATCAAGGATTGCCTTGAGAGTGTCCACGGCTGGGTGGATGAGATTGTGGTGCTGGATGATGAGAGCACGGATAATACACGTGCGATAGCTGCCGGCTTTACCGATAAAATATTTATCCGGCACATGGAGCTCGAGGGAAAACACCGTAATTTTGGGGCTTCCAAGGCCAAGAATGACTGGGTCTTGCTTTTGGACTGCGATGAGCGCCTGACGGATGAACTTAAAAATGAGATTGCCGTGGCCCTCAAAGAGGGTGACCCGAAAATCGCGGTGTATTGGGCGCCGCAAATCAATTATTTGGGCGATGTGCAATTAAACCATGGCGGCTGGTCGAACCCTCATATCCGTTTGTACAATAGGAAGTATGTGAAATGGTCTGAGGCGGATTACGATGTCATCCATCCGGGCATAAAATTTGTGCAGGAGGGGTATCGGGGCGGGAATATGAAGGGTAAGACCATCCATCATAGTTTCCGCAATGTGGCGGATTTTATCGCCAAGATCAACCGTTACTCAACGCTGGAAGCCTATAAATGGTATTTGGACGGCCGTAAAATGTCCCAGGGCAAGGCCATCTGGCGGACAGTGGACAGGGTTTGGCGGCGTTTTATCACCAAAAAGGGATATAAAGACGGTTACTATGGTTTTGTCGCCGCTGTTTTGAGCGGTTTCCATGAATTCGCCGCGTACAGCAAATATAAGGAAATGAAAGAAAAAGGTTATTACATCAACGATATAAAGGCTACGCCGCCGAAATAATCTTGAAAGGTCACGATGCCGAAGCAATTGGGCCTTTTGGCCCGATTTTATCATCACATCCTTTACCAGAATTTTTTAAGCCTTCCCTCGACGATCATCAAGACCGTCGGGCGCAATTGCCGGGGGCAGAAATTTGAACCGGAAGTGGAAGCTTTGTTGATGCTGGTGGGCCCCGGTTCTTTTTGTTTTGATGTGGGCGGGGCGTATGGCCGTTATGCCTTTCCCTTGTCACGCATGGTGGGGCCGCAGGGTCGAATATACAGTTTTGAGCCGGGGAGCTATAGTTACAAAGTGTTTGCGTTTGTGAAGTTTTTTTTTGCTCTTAAAAATGTGGTCTTGCTCAAAAAGGCGGTCTCCGATAAGCCGGGGTCGATCGAGTTATGCCTGCCGCCCAAGAAATCAGGGAAGTTGGGGGCTTCATTAGCGTACATCCAACAAGGTAAAAAAGAAGACAGCTTTTGTGAGACGGTGGATATGCTGACCCTGGATGATTTTACAAGATCGGAGAATCTGTCGCGCCTGGATTTGATCAAATGCGATACGGAAGGATCCGAGTTATTGGTCTTTCAAGGGGCCAGGCATCTGATTGAGCGCTTTAAGCCCATTGTCCTGACAGAAATTGATGTTAATAATCTGGCCCGTTATGGGCAGAAGCCGTCTGATATTATAGATTTTTTCCGTCAGTGGGATTACAGGCTTATGATTTGGGAAGTAGGCACCTTTATCCCGGTTAAAACAGCGGAAAAACCCGGGAATTATTTTTTTATACCGGAACATATCACGGGCGTGTAAATACTTTTATGAAAGTCATTTTTCTCGACAGAGACGGCGTCATCAATGAGTTCCCGGGGAACGGCTTTTACGTGACCAAGGTCAAGGATTTTCATTTTATCCCCGGGGCGGTGGACGCGATCCGTGAATTGACCCTAAGCGGGCACAAGATTTTTGTCATCTCCAATCAGGCGGGGGTGGGCAAGGGTGTTTATTCCCTGGATAAGCTCAAACGCATTGATGCCAAGATGACCCAAGGTGTTGAGAAGGCGGGGGGAAGGATCCGCAAGAGTTTTTATTGCACGCACCGCTCTGATGCCGGCTGTGACTGCCGTAAACCCGGTATCGGGTTATTAAAAAAAGCCCTTAGATCCCTGAATAAAACCATTATCCATGCGCAAAAAGCTTTTTTCGTCGGAGATACCGAAGGCGATATCAAGACAGGGCATAATGCCGGCTGCAAAACTATTTTTGTTCTTTCAGGCCGTGAAAACCGCCGCTATATGCGTAAATGGAGCGTTAAACCGGATTACGTTGTTAATGATTTGAAAGCAGCTGTCTCAATTATCCAAAATGAAAATCCTAGTCATCCACGCAACAGCCGGGGCCGGGCATAAAAAAGCAGCAGAGGCCATTTTCCACGGACTTAAAGCCAGGGGCGGCGTCGACGCGTATCTGGTTGACGCTCTGGATTATACCAATCCTTTTTTTAAGGCAAGCTATCCCTGGTTTTATTCTTTTATAGTTACCCGCCTATCCTGGGCCTGGGGATTTTTCTTTGCCTTGCTTGATATTCCCTGGATGCAGCCGGCGGTGCGTACGGTACGGCGTTTGTACAACGGTTTCAATGCCCAGGCATTGCAAAAATTCCTGATAGAAGAGAAGTTTGATGCCGTCATCACGACCCAATTCTTGTCAGCGGAAGTTTCCGCCTACCTAAAGCGCACAGGAAGAATTAAATCTAAAATTATTTGTGTCGTCACGGATTTTGATGTGCACCACATCTGGGTCAATGAGGGGATTGATATTTACACAGGGGCTTGTGATCACACTAAAAATAAATTGATTTATTTAGGGATCCCTGCGGAAAAGATTTTTGCGACCGGCATCCCCACTGATACCAAATTTTCCCGTCAGGTCGATATATCAGCGTTAAAGAAAAAATTAGGGATCAAAGACGGGTTAATGACCATTTTAATTGCTACCGGTTCTTTTGGCATGGGCCCCATTGAAGAGCTGATGGAGCTCTTGGGGAATTATCAACTGCTGATCGTTTGCGGGCACAACAAGTATTTATATGAACGTTTAAAGCCTTTGGCCAAGAAAGATACGCATGTTTTGGGGTTGGTTGACAATATGGATGAATTGATGTCAGTTGCTGATGTTATGGTGACTAAACCCGGCGGATTATCCATTGCAGAAGCACTGGTCAAAAAATTGCCGATGATATTTTTTAGCGCCATTCCGGGGCAGGAGACCAATAATATCAGGGTTTTAAGCAGCTATGAGGTCTGCCATGGCCAAAGTACATTGCCGCAGATCGCCGAGACCATCCATGAATGGAATGCCAATCCGAAAGATCTAGTCGCCCTGCGTTTGCGCATGAATGAACTATCCAAACCCAATGCCGTCGCTGATATTATTTCCTTAATATGATCTCTCAAGTTGTTTTTGACCTGCCCCTTGAAGGGCCTTTTGATTATTTGGTCCCTGAGCACTTAGCTTCTCATATGGCGGTGGGGAGGCGTGTTAAAGTATCTTTTGGCGCCGGGTCGCAAATTGGTTTTGTGACCGGCCTGCTTGAGCAAAGCCCCATTTCTAAATTAAAACCCATCCAATCCCTCTGTGATGCCTCTGCCGTTTTTAACGGCCAGGATTTAATTTTTGCCCGGGATTTTTGTGCTTATTACGGCTGCAGCTTAGGGGAAGCGCTGGGTACGGTCCTGAGGAATAAAAAAGACCTGAAGCCTTCTGTCCGCCGGGACCATAAGCCGGTGCTCTCTTTATATAGGTGCCCGCCCGGTTCCTACGCGGCTAAGATCAGGGAGATCATGGATGGGTACAGGGTTTACTCTTATTTCTTGGTCCTTGTCCCCGACGTTTTCAGGGCCCAGGCACTTGCCCAAGAGCTCAAAGGGCTTGAGTCCGTCAAGATAGGCACACGCTCCTCGGTCTTTGAATGTGACGGTCAGCATGGTTGCGTCATTATGGTTGATGAACAGGACGCTTCTTATAAGCAGGAACAGACGCCGATGTATGAGACCCGCCAGGTGCTTTTGACGCGTTCTGAAATGTATGGCTTTGACATCGCTTTTATGGGTATTTCTCCGTCAGTGGAATTGACGGCCTTGGCGCGTGAAGGAAAAGTCAAATTGCACGAAGAGACAACGGCCAAGGGCCCTGTAGCGAGATTGGTGGATTTATCTAATTATAAATTCGTTCCGGGGCTGATCTCTCCGCCGGTGCGTGACGCGCTTGAAGGCGCTTTGAAAACAGGCAGGAAAAGCATTTTGGTTTTAAATCGCAGGGGATCGTATCGGCTGACCCGTTGTGTTGACTGCGCGGAAATCTTAAAATGCACCCATTGCGACAGTCCCTTAATATATTCGAGGGCTGAAGGAAAATTCTTGTGCCGCCATTGCACTTACACGGCCCCCGGGGACACGGTGTGCCCCAAATGCCATAGACCCAGCTGGCGATCAATAGGCATCGGAGTGGAACAAGTACAAACCGAATTAAAAAGACTTTTTCCCCAGGCAAAAATCACAGCTTTTGAGCGCGCTATAAAAACAAGCGAAGCAAAGTTACTGCCTGATTTTGACATTCTCATTTCCACCCAGGCTGTCTTGCGTTTTCAAGGCACGCTGCAGGCAGGTGTAGCTGCATTCATCGATTTTGACGCGGAATTGAATCGTCTGGATATGCGTTCTGCTTTTAATGCCTTTAGCCTGGCGCTTCATATCAGCAGCATGGCGACGGAGGCGGTATTGATACAAACCCGTAACAGTGATCATTATGTGCTTCAAAATTTGTCCCGCGGCGATCTCAAAGGGTTTTACGACGAAGAATTGAAACTAAGAAAAGAATTGGGTTTTAGCCCGTTCAAACATTGGGTTAAAATCAACTGGCGGGGTAAAATTGAAAAATCCACCCAGGAGCAAGCCCTGCAAGTGTATAATGCATTAAGTAAATCAGCGCCTGCGGGCTACGCCGTCACACCTCCTTTGGCTGATGCGGTGGGCCGTAAACGCGACTGGTTCCGTTTTAATGTGATGGTGCAAGCCGATCGCGTCCCCCAAGCCGTGGCGTTTATAAAATCAGTCCTTCAACAGATCAAACGCCGCAGCCGGGTGATTGTTACGATGAATATTGATCCATAGGGAATTATTTATGCGCATTATTTTTTTCGGCAGTGATGATTTTGCCGCCCTGCATTTGGAGCGTCTGTTGAGCGCCGGATATGAGGTCCTTGCCTGTGTCACTGGCCCGGATAAGCCGCAGGGGCGGGGGATGAAGATTTCCGTCTCGCCTGTTAAAGAGATCGCCTCAGAGCGGAAAATCCCGTGCCTGCAGCCTTTGTCCTTGAAAGAAAACGCCATCGTCAACGCGTTGAAATCCTATGAGGCGGATATTTTTGTGGTGGTTGCTTACGGCCGTTTGTTGACGCAGGAAGTCCTCGATATCCCTAAAATGCTGTGCATCAATGTGCATGGCTCTCTTCTTCCTAAATACCGGGGGGCAGCACCTGTGAATTGGGCCATTCTCAATGGGGACAAAGAAACCGGTGTGACTATCCAAAAAATGGCGCTGAGCCTTGATGCCGGGGACATTATCGCCCAGGAGAAGATGGGCATTAACGACGATGAGAATGCCGCCCAATTGCGTCAGCGGATGGCCCTGGCTGGCGCTGAATTATTGGTCAGGGTTTTGGACAAAGGCCAATTTCCATCAAGCCCTCAGGATGAAACGAAGGTCACTTGGGCGCCCAAGCTGACCAAGGAGATGGGCAAGATCAATTGGCACGCTCCCGCACCATCCATCGTCAACCAGGTGCGCGGGCTTCAGCCCTGGCCGGGGGCGTACACTTTTTATAATGGTAAAATGCTTAAAATCACACAGGCCCAAATATCGACGGAGGATACGGCTAAATTCACTCCGGGGCAGGTGATGAATGTCAATAAAACAGGATTTTATGTGGCCTGCCCGGAGAAAGCCGTTTTAATCAAAGAAGTCCAGCCTGAAGCAGGCAAGGTGATGCCGGCGAATAGTTTTGTGGCAGGGTATAAAATAGCCCAGGGCTATTCTTTTATTTAATTTATGTGATATAATCCCACCTATGTCCCAACTCAGAAAAGATCCCATTGTCAACCGTTGGACCATCATTGCTACTGAGCGCGCCCGGCGTCCGGCAGCCTTTATAGACCCTCTTTCTACAACCACTGACCAGAAACTCTGTCCGTATTGCCAGGACATGGCCTCACCGGGTGTTTATGAATCCCACGGAGTGAAGGTCCTTAATAGCAGAAACCCTATTTTAGATGACAGCAAACCTTTTGAACGCCGCGGGCATGGGCTTTACGATATTTCCCACAGTTACGGCAGCCATGAGATCGTCCTGGAGTCACTGGAGCATACCGCGAACATGGCGGATTTGCCGACTAAGCAGATCAAGGCCGTGATGCAGACTTACGCTTTACGCATGCAAATACACCGTAAGAACCCTTTCATTGAATATGTCTTAGCATACAAGAATTATGGCGTTGCTGCCGGCAGCCGGAATATCGGGCACGCCCGTTCGCAGATCATGGCCGTGCCGGTCCTGCCCATGCGCGTTAAAGACAAGATCAGCGGCGCCAAACAATTCTTTGATTATCATGAGCGCTGCCTGTTTTGTGACATGGTAAGCCAGGAACTAAAGAACAAGGAGCGTGTGGTCGTTGAGAACGAACATTTTGTGGTGATCACTCCTTTTGCCTCGAGGTTTCCTTTTGAAACATGGATACTGCCTAAAAA
>Ga0206804_10136_pt1 | contig 17776 bp, 19 predicted proteins | sample Alteio_BWOrgCont_62_FD_152888 | JGI IMG/M metagenome (GOLD analysis project Ga0206804, IMG submission 152888) | Enriched cells from forest soil in Barre Woods Harvard Forest LTER site, Petersham, Massachusetts, United States -... | ecosystem: Environmental > Terrestrial > Soil > Temperate forest >... | reverse complement strand
GCTGGGAAAATGGAGGCCCTTGGCGATCATCTGCGTGCCGACGAGGATGTCGATGTTGCCGCAGGCGAAATCGCCGAGCGTTTTCGCGTAGGCGTCCTTGCCGCGCATGTTGTCGGAATCCATCCGCTCGATCCGGGCGTGGGGAAAGGCATCGACCAGCGCGTGCTCGACTTTCTCGGTGCCGCTGCCGGCGTATTTGAAGGGCGCGAAGCCGCAGTGGGGACAGGCGTGGGGAACGCGGCTGGAGAAATCGCAGAGGTGGCAGCGGAGCTTTTCGGCGCGGCGATGGAACGTAAGCGTAACGCTGCAATTGGGGCACATTTCGACGTAGCCGCACTGCGGGCATTGGAGTGAGGAGGAATAGCCGCGGCGGTTGAGGAAGATGATGGACTGCTCGTGGCGGTCGATGCGCGCCTGGATGGCCTCGACCAAACGGGGCGCGAGGAGGGTGGGCTGGTCGCCTTTTTTCTGGCTGCGAATGTCGAGGACGTGGGTGACGGGCATCTGGATTTCCTCGACGCGCTGGAGCAATTCGACGAGGCGGTACTTGCCCTCTTTCGCGTGATGATACGATTCGAGCGAGGGCGTGGCCGAGCCGAGGACGACGGTGACGCGCTCGAGATGGCCACGCATGACGGCGACGTCGCGCGCGTGATAATGGGGCGATTCCTCCTGCTTGTAGGAATGCTCGTGCTCCTCATCGACGACGATGATGCCGAGCTGGTCGAGCGGCGCGAAGACCGCCGAGCGCGCGCCGATGACGATGCGGGCGCGACCGGAGCGGATGTGCTGCCATTGGTCGTGGCGCTCGCCGGATGAGAGATGGCTGTGGAGGACGGCAACGCCGACTTTCTGCCCGACGAAGCGGGCGCGGAAATGCTCGACGGTCTGCGGCGTGAGCGCGATTTCCGGCACGAGAACGAGAGCGCTTTTGCCGAGGGAAAGGACCTGCGCGATGGCCTGGAGATAGACTTCCGTCTTGCCGCTGCCGGTGACGCCGTGCAAAAGGACGACGCGCGGTTTTTCAGAAGCGATTTCCTCGTGGACGGCCTTGAGCGCGACGAGTTGTTCCGCGTTCATTTGATGCGGCATGCTTTCGGCCACGGCGGTGTTGAGAAACGGGTCGCGGTCCTGGGTGCGCGATTCGATGGAGATGAGATTACGCTCGGCGAGTCCGCGCCACGCGGCGGCGGCGATGTTCGATTCCTGGGTGAGGTCGGCGAGCCAGCCGGGGCCGTTGGCCTGAAGAAAATCCCACGCGGCGAGTTGGGACTTGGCGCGCTTCATGGCGGCAGCGGCGTCGTCGGGCAGCGCGGGAACGAGGGCCTCGACCCAGAGGCGTTGCTTGAAGGCGGCATCGGCGCGGCGCACGGCCTTGGGCAGGACGCTCATCAAGGCGACGGTGAGCGGGGAGCAATAATATTGCGCCATCCACTGCGCCAGTTCGATGAGGATAGTGGGGAGAAAGGCGCGCGGGCCGAGGACTTCGAGGATGGGCTTGAGCGCGCCGGCGAACGGTTCCGTGGGAAATTCGACGACGTAACCGACGAGATCGCGGGACCTGAAGGGGACGCGGACTTTGGCGCCGAGCGCGATTTTTTCGTCGAGTTCCGGGGGGATCGCGTAGTCGAAGGCGCGGTCGAGGGAGACTTCGGGAACGACGCGTGCGATGCGGGCCATGGCGGTCGCGCATTCTATCTTAGTATGGGAGCGGCGGTCTATGGCTGTCTCTGTTTGCTTCCACCGCCCCTCCAGGGCGTCTTCCTCGTTGTGTCAAACCGGTGGTTTCACCACCGGCTAATTTCCGTGGGCCCTCCGGGCCAAAAGGCAGGGAAAAAGCGGCTACATTATTTTTGAAAATGCTCTAACTGGGAAAGTGGATCCTCCGTTCGCCTCGCTCAGGATGACGGAACTTTTAAAGAGTGGCGCGGCTATTGCCAGTTAGAGATCCAGGCGTTCGTGGCGTAATATTCAGGGGTCGGGGGGGTGTAACGTGTATCATTATTCGTCTTCCCCGCTGTCGTCCAGAGATCGTAGGAGTTTATGCCGTTATTGGGATACTGCGTTTCCGGAGTTACAGTGGCATCTCCCGTGGAATAACCGTAGGGGTTGTTCCATGGATCCTTGACGTAGGACGGTGTTACTGTCGGAGAACCGACCTGATTCAATTTGAAGTTCATGTAGGATTTGGCGGGAGCAACCGTGTAATTTGGCGTCCCAGCCAAAGCTTGGAAGAGAGCTCCGGAGGCGGACTGGTAAGCGGCAAGATTGACAACAACCGGATCGAGAGGATAGGCGGCTGGCGCAGTCCCCGGACCGAGTAAACTTGACGGCGCGGGCTGGGCGGCGGTGGTACCCACCGGGTAAGCCCCATTATCTATTTTGTAAGAATCGAGGGCGCTCTTCATGGCCTCGATCTCGCTGGAGGCCCGATTGCGGGCGGCATGCGCCATCACCCCGCTGGCCGCACCAATTGTCAGGGCGGCCAGGATCGCGATAATGGCCATCACGGTCAGCAACTCGACCAAGGTAAAGGAACTTAGCTGCTTTTGCCGAACCACGCTTGATAGAGTCTTCCCCGGCATAAAACCTTAGTAGGTTCTCACAAAAAAATTGGGATTTGTGGAAGCTGCGACCGTAGTGGTATTACAATTCGCCCAGACGGCGACTCCACCGGATGGGCCCAAGGCTGCGGTATAATTCGCCATTGCCCCCAATTTGCTGGTGTTAAAGTTAGGCACCTGTCCGACGCCCGTTCCCGAATCACCAATGATATTGTCGTAGTCAGTATCGAGCACAATATTAAGGTAGGGGTTGGCAATGCTGTTGAACGATAAAGAACTTTTTGGGCCTCCGTTAACATCCACATCGGAGGTTTTCAGAGTCAGAAATGCAACGGCATGGCTGTTGGCCACCGCGCCCGTCGGAACGGTTGCAGTACCGTCATACGGATTGACATTCCCACACAAACCGAAAAGCAGAGCTTTCCAATTGGCTGCCGATGCGGCTGCCGATGAATCGCTAATATAATAATCCACCGGGGTGGCGGGTTGAACAAAATTGCTGGGAATCGGATACAGACTATATTCTGTATAATAATTCATGGCCCCCGACTGGATCTGGCTGCACAAATTATAGGTCTTGGCGCGCTGGGCTGCCCTCATCGCCATGGTGGCCGCGCCCATAATGACACTAGCGAGAACAGCGATAATCGCTATGACAACCAGAAGCTCGACCAGCGTGAAACCGCTATTCCGAGTCAAAGGAGGACGTGTAAAAGATTTTTTCATGGCAGCTTTTTGTAAAGATATTGTCACTACACCTTAAGTGTAAATTACATCACTTGCGACTTTTAGGCGAGTGGTTTTCGATTTTTTTTAGGGACTACCTATCATAGTTCCTTTTCCAATCTTTCGGCGACCCATTGCTTGAGCATGCTCTGGTAATTGAGGTAGCGCTGGCGCGCGAGCCGCTTGAGGCGGGAGAGCATGCGCGGGTCCATGCGCAGGGTGATGGTCGTCGATTCGTTGCTGTCGGTGCTGACGAGCGAGCCTTGGAGGAGCGGCAGGGCGAGTTGGTGGCCCTCCCAGTATTCGGTTTCCTCGCGTGGGCTGGCGAAGAGGGGGACGTCTTCCCATGAGGTGACGGCGGCTAGGCTCATCAGAGGTTCTCCTTGCTTTTGCGGGAGTAGAAATAGTTTTCCTCGTCGGTCATGGGGCGGGCGGCGAGGACGCGGATGACTTTGCCGGTGGAGGTGTAAACGGCGAATATGCCCGCGCCGGCGCTGCTGCAACCGAGGCTGAAAAAGCGGTTCTGGGAATTAAAGCGATTGGAGTCGGGGAGGAACCGCAAGCTGAAGGGGTCCTCGAAGCTCTCGGCAATCTCCTCCGGCGAAGGCTTGGTCGATTTGTAGAGGGCCCACTCGAATTCCATCGATTTCAGGATAGGAGGCTTGCGTGCGGGAGGGAAGAGGAAAGACAGGGGGCAAAACCAAATTGCCAAATTTCGCCAAATTCCCGAAGACTGAATTTTGACGGAATTCACGGATTTTGGGGGGATGGTTTTGGATGGATCAATATGATTTGGAGGATTGAGAAGGCAACGAAGTTGCGGGGACAAGTGCGTTCCCAAATGAAATTGGGAACGAAGAAGACCGGGAGGCATCCACGCCCTTACGGGCGCGGCTACACCGAGTTAAATGACTGTGCCGCTGCGGATGATACCGTCTTTCGGGACGACGACGATTCCGTCCCGGATATTATAGTTGTCGCCGTCGAAGTTCTCGGGCTTGCCCTCGGGCGAGATGCGGACGTTGTCCCCGATGCGCGCGTTCTTGTCGATGATGGCCCGCTCGATGTGGGTGTTCTTGCCAATGCCAAGAGGAGGAATGCCCTGCGCAATGTTGGACTGGACTTCATCCGGGGTCTCGTAATCGTCGAGGCCCATGACGATGCAATCCTTGATGAACGCGCCCGGCTCGATGCGGCTGCGGATGCCGATGATGGAGTGCTCGATGGTGGCATCGACGATGATGCAGCCGTCGGCCACGACCACTTTTTCAAAATGGCCGCGCACGATCTTGCTCGCGGGGAGATAGCGAGCGTGGGTGTAAATCGGCGCCTGGGTGTCGAAAAAATTGAATTTGGGGAATTCGTTGACGAGGTCGAGGTTGGCGTCGAAGAAGGCCTTGATGGTTCCGATGTCCTCCCAATAGCCCTGATAGACGTAGGAGAAAATGCGCCCGGTGGTGATGAGATTGGGGATGATGTGCTTGCCGAAATCAACGTGCTTGCCGGCCAGCGCCTTGTCCATGACGTCGCGGTTGAAGACGTAGATGCCCATGGAGGCGAGGAGCAGGTCGCCGCCGCCGTAGATGCGGAGCTTGTCGCGGGTGGAGGCGTCCATTTTCAAGCTGTCGAGGAGCGAATCGTCCTGGGGCTTTTCCACGAAGCGGGTGATCCGTTCCTCGCCATCGATCTGCATGATACCGAAAGAGCGGGCGTCGGCGCGATTGACGGGGATGGTGGCGACGGTGACGTCGGCACCGGTCCGGATGTGCTGCTCGATCAGTTCCCGGAAATTCATGCGGTACAACTGATCGCCGGAGAGAATGAGGACGTACTTGTGCGGGACGTTGTTGAAATGCCTGAGGTTCTGGCGGACGGCGTCGGCGGTGCCTTGGTACCAGGCGTCGCTGCTGGGCGTCTGCTGCGCGGCCATGATCTCAACGAAGCCATGGGAGAAATCGTCGAACTGGTAACTCTGCTGGATGTGCCGGTGCAGCGAGGAACTGTTAAATTGCGTGAGAAGAAAAATGCGCTTGAGCGACGAGTTGAGGCAATTGCTGATGGGAATATCGACGATGCGATATTTGCCCGCGAGGGGAACGGCCGGCTTGGAACGGTCCTTGGTGAGAGGAAAGAGCCGCGTCCCCGCGCCTCCGCCCAGAATGACCGAAATAACTTCGCGCGCGTGAAAAACGGCCGAGCGACTGTGCGTCTCCATGATTGCAGCTTAGGCGGCGAACGGCGGTTTGCCAACCCCAAGTGTAATTTGTCACGGAGTTGGCGCGATATAATTAGAGGCTGTCCGAAAAGTAAACGTGACCCGCGCCTGGTTTTGGGACAATCTTCAGGTCTTTGCTTTATGTGTGGAATTGTTGCTTATCTCGGAGACAAGGAAGCCCAGCCGCTGCTGCTGGAGGGCTTGCACCGTCTCGAATATCGTGGTTACGACTCGAGCGGAATTGCGGTGATCAACGGCAAGGGGCTTGAGATCGTCAAGGAAGTGGGCCGGATCCAAAAGTTGGAGGACAGCCTGGCCGGCAAGCCGCTACACGGCACGCTCGGCATCTCCCACACGCGCTGGGCCACGCACGGCAAGCCGACGAACGCCAACGCGCATCCACATACCGACGCCTCCGGCAAGCTGGCGATCGTGCACAATGGCGTGATCGAGAATTACGGCGCCTTGAAGAAGAAGCTGGCGGACAAGGGCTATACCTTCAAAACGGAGACGGACACGGAGGTGCTGGCGGTCCTGATCGGATTTCATTTCGACACGCTCGACGGCGCGACCGGGAACCGCCTCGAGAAGGCGGTGATGGATGCGCTGCGCGAAGTGACCGGCACCTACGGCCTGGTGGCGATTCACGAGAACCAGCCGGGAGTGATGGTCGGCGCGCGGCGGGGCAGCCCGCTGGTGCTCGGCATCGGCACGCACGAATATTTTTTGGCGAGCGACGTTTCCGCGGTCGCGGCGCACACGCAGACGGTCGCCCACCTGCGCGATTTCGATGTGGTGACGATCGACCGCAACGGGTACGGCCTGAAGTCGCTGACGCAAAACAAGGCGGGGCTGGAAATCAGCCAGATCGATTACCAGCAGGGCGGGGACGAGCTGGGCGATTTCCCCCACTTCATGCTGAAGGAGATTTTCGAGCAGACGATGTCGGTGCAGAACGCGGTGCGCGGCCGCTTGAACCACGAGGAGAACACGTCGCAACTCGGCGGGCTGAATTTGAATCCGCAGGAATTGCGGGAGATCGACCGCATCCTGATCACCGGTTGCGGCACGGCGATGCACGCGGGGATGGTGGGCGAATATATCATCGAGTCGCTGGCGCATGTGCCGGTGGAGATCGATTACGCGAGCGAGTTCCGGCTGCGTAATTCGCCGCTGGACCGGCGCACGCTGGTGCTGGCGGTGAGCCAGAGCGGCGAAACCGAGGACACGCTGGGGGCGTTGCGCGAGGCGCACCGCAAGGGGCATCGCGTGCTGGGCATTTGCAACAACGTGGCGAGCACCCTCGCCCGCGAAACGGACGGCGGCATCTATATGTATGCCGGGCCGGAGGTGAGCGTGGCCGCGACGAAGTCGTTCACGTCGCAGGTAACGATTTTCGTGCTGCTCGGGCTGCTGCTGGGCCGGATGCGGTATCTCTCCGCGACGCAGGGCCGCGAGATCATCGACGCGCTGGAGGCGTTGCCGGACCAGATCACGCAAATTCTCAAGCAGAGCGATAAAATCCGCGCTATCGCGGAGAAATATCGCAACGCCAAGTCGATGCTCTTTTTCGGTCGCCAGATGCATTTCGGCGTTGCGCTGGAAGGCGCGCTGAAGATGAAGGAGATCACCTATATCCATGCCGAGGGCCATCCGACGGCGGAGCTGAAGCATGGCGTGATCGCGCTGGTCGATGAAAACACGCCGAGCATTTTTCTCTGCCCGAAGGACGGCATCTACGACAAGAACATCAACAATCTGCAGCAGATCAAGGCGCGGAAGGGTCCGGTGATCGCGGTCGCGACCGAAGGCGACACGGAGATTCTCAACCAGGCTGACGATGTCTTTTACATGCCCGACGCGCCCGAATACACCGCGCCGATCCTGAGCGTGATTCCGCTCCAGCTTTTCGCCTATCACATGGCGGTCATCCTGGGCCGCGATGTCGATAAGCCGCGCAATTTGGCGAAATCGGTGACGGTGCCCTGATTTGAACCATCCCTTTCCTGACCGACAGGAATTAAGTTTTGGAATTTCCACTTTTCGTAATTAAGTCTTGGAATTTCTAATTAAGTTTTGGAATTTTTTCGTGGCCGTAGCCACGGGGGTATTCTCGTAGAGCCAACCATCGCTGGAGCTCTCGCCTCGTACCACTCGCGGTCGTGGGTGACCAACCACGCGTATTCGTTCCTCAGCTCCGCGGCAATCAAAGTCCTACTCGCATCAGGATGAGCGGCCAAATACTCGGAAAGGGTCTTCCGGCATCTATCCCGCCTTTTAATAAGAATCTGGGACGTTAGACGCAGTCCAGGTGCGTCGCAGACCCTTTCCTTCGTCCCGACACCCAAATCCTTCATAATCCGGTCGAAGGTGTAATAGGCCATTCCAGTCTTAAGTCGCAGAGAACGGACCGATACTCCGGCGGCAAGCGAATCCAAGATGTGAGAATCAAACACGGGACCACGGCGAAGCACCCTTACCACGCGAGGCTTCGAGCCTAACGGCGATTTTCTTCCGACGCGGGCCACAAAGCCGCACTTCGTGCATTCGACATGCTCAGTCTTACTTTTCTTGATGGTGCGCCTTTCAGTAACAGCGCGCCCACAGTCTGCAAATGGATTCGCGCACTGCCAGAGACTACCGTCGGAATACTCCATCGCTTCGACGAAACTGATGCCCAGAAAATCCGTAAGAATGAGGTGGGCTATCGGGGGAAGGTACGGCTGACGGCCCGCAAGGTAGCTCTTAACCAGGTGGGCCCATGCGTCAAATTGAAACGTCTCGGCTACCTTCTCACCATACTTGGCGTACATGGCTCCGATCAAATCCTTGTCCCAACTCCTGCGCCGAATACCCGCCGCGTCGAGCCGAAGGCGATAGAGTCGCGTGAAATTCAACTTCTCCTCCGCCTGTATCGGCCGCGCAAATAGTTGACGAACGGAATCCCGCAAATGCCGAAGTAGACTTTCAGCAACAACAGTGGAATCCCCATCCGAAAGACCGGAGGGATTCTCCATTCGACGTAGAAGAATGCGAACGGATGTGTATTTGTTCCCGACCGTGACGAGTGGTCGAAAATGGTCGAGACAGAAGTCGATCCCTGGCAAATGATGCTCGCGATGCAGGTAAGGCTCCCCCCACACTCGCTTGTCTTCAGCCAAACACTCTGGACACGCCCGATAGGCCAGAGCGGGTTGAGCGAAGCAGTTTCCCCGAAACACCGGCGATAAGCTCTCCGATACCTCTCCAGAAACCCAATCCAAATGCTTCTGACGAACGTCCGGTGGCAGGTAAGGCGAGAAGAATGGGAAAATGCAGCATGAGCGAATCAGAGTATAGGCCTCCAAACCCCAGCTTTCCGGGGTTGCTGCTCGTATCAGCGTTAGTGCCGGAACCATGCCGTAATGACAGGGAAGCGACGGCCTGTGGCGATACGTGCAGTAGGTATTAAGAGAAAGTCTGTCCCCTTGGTGCCAGAGCATCCGAATGAACACGGAGTTGAAAAGCTCCCCGGGCCGAATCGCCGGCAAATACGTAATCTTCACGGCCCCTCCTCACCTCGACAACTGAGCCATGGCCGAACCAAGGCGCAGCCCGCTGTTAGAAGCATCCTGGTGAAGCACGAAAAGTGCAGTCTCGATATACAAAATGGAATCACGGACCGATTTTAGCAGCTTTTCGAGCTAGGCAATTTCCCCAGGCAGAGGCGAAAATAATCGGGCGACTCGAAAAAGATTTACAAGGACGCCACCAGTTATACGCTTGTATTGCGATGAGCGACCAGATCAACGGCACGATCGAACTAATCGGCGCCCTCCTGATCGCATACAACTGCCACCTCCTACACCGTCACAAGAAGGTCCAAGGCGTAAGCGTCGTGACGACGGGTTTCTTTACCGCGTGGGGAGCGTGGAACCTGTACTTCTATCCCACGAATAACCTCTGGATGTCATTCGTCGGCGGCCTCTGTCTAGCGGCAGCGAACTTCACTTGGGTCCTCATGGCCATTTATTATTCCCGGAAGCCCAAAAGCTCTCCACCCCCACCGCCTACCATTGCACCACCAAGCCCCGCTAGCGTGCTCGACAGGATCTACGCCATTCGCGGAATCAGTACCGTTCCGCACCCCGATACCGAAGAAAACCGCCGGCGCGAGGCCACGCTTCGCGAGGCGTGCTACCGAACCTTCAGCGTCGAAACCAGACCGTGGGTACCCGCGTGCTGGAACGTGGATGACTGTCGCCGAATACGAGCCAAGTACGGGAGCAAAAACGTGGAGCCTGGGAATACGGATTCTTCGTCTAATTAATACGGCTATCTGCCGCCATCAGCAGCCATTCTAAGCCGCGGCCGATTCGATCTCACGCGAGGCGCGAAGAATGCGCCGGACGGCCCCCCCGCCGAGAACCAACGGTATTACGAAAGCAGACCTGAACTCCCTGCCGTGGGGAGCCCTCCGGGCTCCTCCACCCACGGCAGGTCCCCAAAATTATCTTCCACAATTCGGAAGTGATATCTCCAAAACTGATAAGATTTTCAACCATAATTCGCACCCACCTAGACCCATGAATTCCACATCACCGACTCCTCCTCACAGCAAACCCGCCACCCAAACGGAGGCACTGAAGGAAGGAGACAAGATTCTAATCGAAGCCACTATTCGCCGAGTCGACTACCGCAACCCCGATCCCCAAGACGACCTACTTCTCATCGTATTCCCGGACTGGCTGAGTCTTCCCGCAGGACAGAGCCATATATACGTCCGCCGTCGGTCATGCCGCCCCTTCACCCAGACAAAACAGACACCACTTAGAAAATCATGAAACCAAAACCCATAGAAAAGCGTGGCGAATCATCGCTCGCCACCTTACTCGCCATTATACTCCTTCTATCCATTTCCTTGTTTCTCGCTTACAGCGCATGCAACGACTTTTACGAGGCAGACGCGGCACAAAAGGCACAGCCCGAGCTAGCGAAAGTTACCGAAGTGACCATCCAGAGGATCGACGACACTCCAAATGATCCACTCAGCAGTTACGTCCGCCATTTCTTCCTTAACACTGGCACTGTTGTAACCAACAACGACTTCTCGGACGACACATGGAAGTTCGCAAAAGAAGGAGATCACCTCACGGTGACCAAAAACGCTGACGGCATTTACCAGCTCTCCCTCAGTGCCAAATCAAGCCAGGCACCCGAGAAGTAAGAAGTTGCCCGGATGACTTCCAGCCGTGGGTCGCCTTCCAGGCTCTTCCACCCACGGCTGGTTCCCAAAATCTTTTCTGCAATTCGGAAGAGATACCTCTGAAACTGATATACTTCCAACTGGAATTATCATCGAAATGTTGGTCGAAATACCCGACTGATCACAAACCAACCCCAACTATACTGCCTCCTATGCAACATATAGCCACTGCCCTACTCGTCCTTGTCGCCAGCGTCCTCCTCGGACTCCTCGGCGTCTCGGGCTACGAATCAATCTACACCCTCAACGACGAGGAAAGCCTTCACGATGCCGACATTGTCGTCCAAGCCGCCAATCGGACTCACGCTCTCGACCCGTCTTTCGGCACCGACATCCCCTTGGATGCAGACGGCTATAACCAGCTTGTCCAATCTCTCGCCGCCGCAGACAAAAAATATGTCCTCGACGGAATCCCGATCCGGACAATCTCTGCCACCCAGGCTATCGACTACATCAACCGCAACAATGAACGCGGCGAGCAAATGAAGCTCCGAATAATCAAAGTCCCGGTCAAAGACACCGACGGCTTCGAAATCACCAGCGACGATATCAACCAAGCTTCTATAGAAGGCGGAAAACTCGAAAACCAAAATAGAAGCAAACTGGGGCTATCCAACCTCTGAATACGTTCTCCTCTCCCACCCCACGGCTGGTCGGGATAAATCTACATTACGAAAAATTGAACGTAATAAGACCGGAACGTGTACCCCATCCAGTCGCGTTTAGACGACTTCCGCCAATCAAGGGAGAAACGTCCCAAGCTGACCTAATTCATAATTCGCACCCAGCGAATAAATAGACCATGACCACTCCTCACAGCCTAATCCTCCCAATCCTAGGAACTCTCGTATGCGGCCTAGGCCTCGGCTTTAGCTGTGGATGCCAATTCACTCAACACTATTTTGTCACGAGGAGACGGAAGCTCCACGCGCGCAGGATGGCCACGCGAATAATTCTCCGTCCAAAGCTTACAAAATCTTCAACTCGGGCCGGACGTATCAATAGATAATCAGGCCAAGGCGAACAAAACTATGAACCCACAAATCCACGAAATTCTCGTCCACATCTCCAACCCCTACGGGGCGTACGCCGGATTGGCCATGGCCCTCATCATCTTCGGCGGCGGCCTGTTGTTGCTCCGCAAAGAAGGAGCCGAAAACCTCTCATTCATCGCGATCGTCTTTAGCCTTGCTGCGACCTTCGTAGCCTCTCTAAGCCTTTACGACTGCGACCAAACCGTCGACCACGCAACGAAAATACTCCAAAACGGGGGATTCTCAGTCCAAATATCTACTGATAACACCATCCACGTCGGAGGGACTGTCACCCCAGCCCGCACCATTACCGTGCTGAACCAAACGGTCACCACGGTAACCGAAACGGATGGATTCTCCATGAGCATCGAGCAAGCCCAAGAGCTCAGCAAAGCGATGCTGGCCAGTACCGACCCCAGCATCTCCAAAAGCGGCCAAGCTCTGGCCAACCGCTAACAACGCCATGGCTCATTCAACCACACGCCAAGCGACCAGCATTGGTACCAAACCAGCACGGCTCACCATGCGCGACCGACCAACCGGGCTCGTCTACCTAAACGTAGCCCTAGGCCTCATCGTCGTGGTCGACCATTTCGTTTCAAGTTACGTCACGCACCCGTATGCACTCCTTGCAGACATGATCGCTGGCACAAGCTGCGCCTTCATCGGCGGAGTTTTTATAGGCTTCAATCTACGGCGCTAACACCGTGAACACTACCCTCGCCGCCCCAACGTCTCCAAAATGGCTTCAAAAAGATGGCTACACCATCTCCTTATCCGACATGACGGATACCCATCTCCACAATGCAGTCAAAGTCGTACAGCGCCGAATCGCCAGTCTCGCGTACTCTTGTACGTCAAGCATCCCAGATGAAGCCGACTTTGCTCTCGCGCAAGACGTGGCCGAAGCCACCGACCCCTACGAAGAGATGCTCCAAGCACTCGAAGCCGAGATCACACGAAGACACGCCACCCCGGCTTAGCCGGAATTACTGCTAATATTCTCATCCGATACCATGCAAACAAACTCACTCGGACGGCAGCCTATTTTCGTTATCCCGCGCGCGAAGGCTATTGCCATCATCCAACAATGGATAGACCGAAAGCCCTTTTATTATTGGGGAACAGAGCCGGAACTGGTCATTCAGCAGATCCAAGCCCTCCCCGATCACGGGATTCAGGATCACGTTTCGCTCGAGAAAATAGGCACGATATTCCAGGAAGCCAAAACCCTAAAAATGCCCGGCCACGCGAACGCCGGCATGCAATTCCTCCAGCAAGAGATGCGAAAACACCGTGTCGCCACTTAACGCAATCATGAAAATCAACGCAAATAGCCGTAAGAACATAAAACGTACCTTAGTCTGGCCTCTATCAATCGCTTTACTCGGGGTCATCCTCGCCAGCATTGGACTTACCACCTACGCTTCAATTATATGGTTCGCTCGTGGCCTCGACGACGCGTCCACATTCGATACATTCCTGCCCGTGGTAGGGATCATGAGCCTCTCGGTAGTAATAGGAACAGCCCTGACCCTTAGCGGGATCGCTGTCACAGCCGCGGGGGTGATTGAGTCTTTCGAATTGATAGCCTCCCTCAATATCGCCAGACCAACTCGGCGCAGCCTATCTTGCTTAAAATGAAAACCTCCGACCAAGTTCTCTCCAGGGCAGCCCGCACCGCTTCTCGTAAGGCCTACGCGCCCTAAAGCAAGTTCGCCGTGGGCGCTGCCGTCCGGACTCCCGGCGGCAAGATATTCTCCGGTGCTAATGTCGAGAACGCGTCCTATGGGCTGACTTGCTGCGCTGAGCGGAACGCTATCTTTGCCATGGCTAACGCGGGCGAACGTGAGGTCGAGTGTGTCACCATCTTTACGCCTACCACCACGGTAACCGCTCCCTGTGGGGCCTGCCGCCAGGTGATCCGCGAATTCGGCCCCAAAGCCACCGTGATATCCACCGGCCTCAAGAAGGCTCGAAAGGTATGGACGATGGTCGAGTTACTGCCTGATAGCTTTGGCCCGGAAGACCTGGCCGGTTAATCCGTCCGGGTGACCGGGCCAATCATTTGAGGACAAAAAGTAACTCTCGAAAAAACGGCTCCCAAAGCCGCATTTTTCGTGCGCGCACGTCCTGGCAAATTCCTCAATGCCCGTCCCGGTGGCGAAACCTGCTACCGACCAGTAACGATTCGCCAATAGGCAAGAAACTCGCTTCGATCATCTTCTAAGTGCTCGGTTTCACCGGCGAACTTTACAGGGGTCCTCAGCCAAGGCCGATCCGATTTCGTGCGATACACCAGATCGCCATAGTCCGTGGCTCCCAACCTGGCACCTAGCCGAGTCCATCAACAACGAACGCCTCTGATGCGGACGTAAGCGCGAGATCAACAGTACTGTCGCTTCTACTCCTTATCGCAGCATTTATAACGCGAACCTTAAGCAAATTATCGGGGCCGACTTCAGAGACAAAAGGCATGGGAAAGAAAATACGCGCCGTTCCCAGATCAGAACTTACATGGACCACAACACCCGCCGCCTCGGGCGAGGCAACGCCAGTATCACAATTAAAATCGACTAAACCGCTTTCCAGTTCATGACTAAAGATTCGCCTCGAAGCCAAATCTTTGCAGTACACCCCGCAAAGCATCCTAACAGGACACTTCGGGCACTCGGCTTCATCAGGCCGCGCCTCATACTTGCCCAGAGAAATCAGCGCGTCAGCTTGGTTCGCTAACTCTCGACAGACATTCAAAGCCGCCTCCATGTCGGATTCTGACGGTGTAGCCACCACGATGCGCCGGAAGGTATCCAGATAAACCAGTTCGGCGCTCTTTACCAAGTACCGCTGCTGAGAAAAAAGTAATCCAGCGTAAAACAGAACCTGGTCACGATGCCACTCTTGCGGCTCCCCCGATTTGAAATCCACGAGCTTCTCGTCCCTGATTAAGTCGCACCGTCCAATCAGTTTAGACTGCGGATCGCGAAGCCACACTTCAGTACCTCCAACCCGCTTGCCAGACCTTTCAGTTTCCAAACGAGGTCCACTGCCATTACCTACGACACCGCAGCTTTCTACTGCGCTCCAAAAGCGCCGCACGATCTCCACAATCGAAATCTGGTGCTTCAATCTCCAAGCATCGCTTCGTTGATTACCCTTATTCTTCTCGTACCAATCTTCGATCAATGCGAGCAACCGCTTTCTCGGACGAAAGACCTCCGCTGAATCACGACGGAAATCGTAGTACTCCTCAAGAATCGCATGCAGCAGATCCCCCTCTACTCCAGCTCTGGACAGTCGTGGCGGAAGAGGACCACCAAATTTGTCAAAGTGGCAGTGCGACAAATACCAGCGCCGAGGACAGATTCGGAAATTATTCAGGCCAGTGAAAGCCCAGTGCTCTGGAGGAACTGGATCAGGTGCCACTTGCTTGAGGACATGAACTACTGTTCCAGACATCGCTTCACCTCTAAGAAACAGGCCGGCAGGTTCCGGCTCAAATAGTAGCCGTTGAGCGGACGTACGTTCATCACGCCGTCCAGATCATCTTGCAATCCCGTCACAAAATTCGGAGCGACCAAAGGATGTGTAGCGTAAACTGCCAGTTCCCTTCGTCCGTTGGACACTAATAACGGGACAGTGACCCCATGCCGTTGCTGGTTCACTGTGGCGGAGAAACCATAAAATCGCAGCATTTCGCGAAGCCCCAGCAATGCGGCTTCCTGTCCCTGAGCGTCAGGATTACGGAGTTCGCTGCCATCCAGTAAAAATGACAATAAATCGAGAGCAACCTTCCGATCCAATCGATCATGATTGATCTGATTATGGTAGTGACGAATGCACTTGTAACAGGATCGGTCACACCCCTCCGTCCGACATTCCAAGATTTCAGCAACCGGCCCTCTCAGCACGTCTTTCACGCAAGCGCCGAGTTGCTGCGAGTAACCCGCGCCACCAGCAAGCGTATCGAAGATATAAAGGTCAGCCAGAAGCGGAATCTCCGCATCAGTCGCCTGCAAAATCAACCGATAGCCTGAACTGAATTCGGTGTGATCAACATCGAAATGACGAGCTGCGCCCAATGACAGCGCTTCGGCGAGCGTCTGAAGCCCGTCTTGCAAAGCCACATAATGGGCGGCACGTGCCTGCGGCATCTGACACATGGGGCGTGTCAAATACGCGCGAAGAATCGAAAGGTCAGAACTGAACCGGTGTCCCAGAAAAACCTCTTTGGACTGCCCCTGACATTGCGTCGAGTAAGGACGTCCTCCTTGCCCCGATGAAACAACGTACGGAGTTTTATGTCCCTGATGTCCCCCACCAGCGCCCAGGATCAAATTAGACAGGCCGCAATGGTCACAAACAGCGAATCCTCGCGGTTCCTGGCTGTCCCCTTTGTTCACTACCACCAGTTCGGCCTGCTCCCGCTTGAAGACCTTTAGAGCCTGAGAAATCTCACTTACAATGAACATCCTCCGTTGCTCGTCATCACTATGGAGCGGTACAGGAAACTGCGCCGGACTTGCCCGCGTGAACTCAGGATCATCCTCAAACTCGTCCACAGCCTTACCCATCTTCGGCATGTAAATCTGGGGACTGATCATCGGCATGACCATCAACTCCCCAGACTTGCACAAGGGGCATGGGACACCAGCACGAGCGTAAGCATCTGCGCCGATGCTCACATTCTCCACGTAACAGCAATGGGGCTGCTTGCAGAAAACGTAAGGCACTCGATGCGGGTTATTGAAAAGGGGCAGCGCCCGGGCGCGTTCGCTCGTGGAGACTGATGCCGTGACAACAGCCGACTGGTAGTCGCTTTTGTCAATCGTGACAAAGCGCCCTGGAGCATACTCCGTTAGGGCGCGTGGGGCCGACTGCTGCGCCGCATAGGCCACTTCGATGGTGCGCTGAACGGCATTCTCTATTTCCACCCGGAACGTCGCCAGATTGGTCGGGAATGCATAAGTAGGCAAAAGTGATTCGGACAGACAAAACGCAAGGAGGGCCGTCTTCTCCCCCTCCTCCATACCGGCCTCGCGAGCGACAACTTCGGAAGCCTTGGTCTTCAAACTCTTCAGCGAAACAACGAAGTTCTCGATCGTCTTCCTAACCCAACCTTGAAGATCTGGCACCGATTCCAACTGCCGTACCCACGCCGCGATGTTCTTGACCAAGAAGGCATCGAGGTTGGAAGTTACCCAAGCTTCAAACTCGCCTAGCGATCCGCGGTCCGCCCCGGCAAAAAAGTCATCCAGCGTTCCCAAGCTACTCAAGATGCTCGGGTTATCACTCGCATCCTGCGTGGCAAAAAATTCCTGCAAAATGTAGGCATGGACATGCCGCTTCGCGATCTTCTCGTTGTCAACCTTCACCCGAAGTTGGCGCGGTGGCCCCGAAGAAATATCAGCGACGTGAGCATAATAGTGATTGTCGTGGGCCCCGCCTTGACAGTACGTGACTACACTCGATACGGAACTGCCACGACGACCGGCCCGCCCCGCCCGCTGTTGATAATTCTCCCGCTGGGGCGGCACATTTCGCAGACCGACAGCCACCAACGACCCGATGTCGATACCCACCTCCATCGTCGTAGTGCAGCTCAACACGTCCACCGGAGACTCCCCGGCCCGGATAATATCGCGAAACCGCAGTTCATAATCCTCAACCAACGGGACGCCTGTCGAAGGATCGCTGTGGGTCAATTGCGCTGTATGCTCCTCTGCGGAGATCAAACTTGGCAACCGCTTCCCTTGAAATACTGAATCCAAGGATTTCCGCCAATAGCCTTTACGGCTCTTAATGTACCGATCCTCCTGAGGATCGACATCTGCAACCTCCTTACTCCCACAACCGGGGCAATGTCCTCGAAACGTGTAGGCAGAATGCAACAGACACTTTGAACAACGAAACCAATGACTGGCTAAATCGAAACGCAGGCAAACTGCCTGCGGGTTCAAAAAGTAGCCCTTGTGCTTTTCGACAAACGACG
>Ga0206804_10183_pt1 | contig 17788 bp, 16 predicted proteins | sample Alteio_BWOrgCont_62_FD_152888 | JGI IMG/M metagenome (GOLD analysis project Ga0206804, IMG submission 152888) | Enriched cells from forest soil in Barre Woods Harvard Forest LTER site, Petersham, Massachusetts, United States -... | ecosystem: Environmental > Terrestrial > Soil > Temperate forest >... | reverse complement strand
GAACCGAAAGCCGATGCGGTTGCTTATTTCTTCGACCGCCGACGCCGCACTGCGGCGAGCCCACCGAGGCCAACCCCCAAGATCAGCCACGTCGCCGGCTCGGGAACAGAAGCCTTGGCAAAGATCTGATAGTCGAAGATATCGCCATCAGCAGTGTCGCCAAACGCCGCTTCCTGATCGGTGAAGAATTGTAGGTCGCCCGTATAAAGCCCGACACCGGACCAGTTAAAGTTCAGCTCGACCTGAAGTGTGCCGCCGCCATTGGTGGAGCTGTGCAACACCGTGTCCGAGAAGCCGGTCAGCGTGAAGTCTGGATTACCCGTGAGGTTGAAGTCGCCGATGGTGAGGCCGGTCAGCGCATCACCGCCGAGATCGGTGGTGGCGTTGGCGATATCGAGATAGATCGTCTCGCTGCCAGTTACGCCAACAGTGCCGAAGCTGATCGTGCCGCAGCCATGCGCGCCTGGCGTCGTACACACGTTGCTGGCCGGACTGGGCGATGGGCCCCACGTGCTGCGATACTTGGGCCCGACCGCCTGGCCTTGCACCGTTGTATTCACCGTACCGGCGCTGTTTGTGCCGTCGGCACTGCCGTTGGTCAGCGTGGTCACCACTGTGTTGTTGTAGGTTCCCCGCGCGGTGCCCTTCGTTGCCTCGTAGCTGTACGTGTACGTCGAGGTGGTCAGGCTGGGCGCCGAGAACGTTCCATCAGGCAGTGTGAAGGCGCCCGCGCCTGAGCCGGCGAAGCCGCCGCCACTCGGCCCGGAGATACTGCTGACCTGCAAGTTGGTGCTTGGGTCCGGTCCTCCCGTCGCCAGGTTGCCGTTGCCGATGTTAGCCACGGTGACGGCGCCCGTCCCTGCCACACCACCGCCGATACGCGACACGGCGACCGAGGAAGAGATGCTGTTGACGGGTGCAACGCCCTGTCCTGTCAGCACGGTCGTGGCAGAGTCAGCCTGGTTGTTACCGGTCGCATTGCCGTTGCTGAAGCTGGTCGTGATAGTCGCCGCGACGGACGGCCCCTTCACCGTGGGGGCGAACACCATCGACACGGTAGTGGAGGACGTATCGGTCAGGCTGAAGGTGGTCGGGTTCGGCGAAGGCCCGGAGAACTGCGGATCGCCCGAGAGTCCGGTGTTGCTGACCGAGCCGTTCAGGTTACTGATGCTGCCCAGGCCCGACAGGTTGCCGTCGCCGGTATTTCGCACTGTGTAGGACAGGTTCTTGCTGGTACCCACGAGCACGTAGCCGGCGCTGGCCGTCGCATCGGTGTTCTGCACCGGCGCCACGCCCTGGCCAGTCACGACGGCCGAGTTGGAGTGCGCCTGGTTGGTGTTGTCTGGGCTGCCATTACCGAAGGTGCCGGTGACCGTCGCCGAGTCGGTGCCGCGAGTCGAGGGCGCGAAAATATAGTTCACCGTGGTGGACGACGTATCCATCAGGCTGAGCGGATTGGGATTTGGGCTCGGGCCGCTGAACTGCGCGCTTCCCGACGGGCCGCCAACGCTACCGTTCAGGTTACTGATGCTGCCCAGGCCCGAAAGGTTGCCGTCGCCGCTGTTGGTGACCGTGACGGCTGCGATCTTGGAGTGGCCAACCAGCGTGTATCCGGAGCCGCCACCGGTCATGCTCTCTACCGGCGCCACGCCCTGTCCGCTGAGAGCGGTAGAGAGGCTGGTAGCCTGGTTCATCTCGTCCTGGCTGCCGTTGCTGAACGAGTGAGTGACGGTGGTGGTAGCGTTACCGCGGATTGTCGGCGCGAACACGTAGTTGACCGTGGTCGAGGACGTGTCACCCAGGCTCAACGGATTCGGGTTCGGCGAAGGTCCGGAGAATGGGCCGGCGGCCGGCGATCCGGCGTTGCCGTTCAGGTTGCTGATACTGCCCAGGCCCGACAGGTTACCGTCGCCGCTGTTGGTAATGGTGACACCAACGCTGTTCGACTTGCCGACCAGCACGTATCCCGCAGTAGCTGAGGCATCTGCGTTTGCGATTGGGGCAACGCCGGTACCGGCAATGGTCGCGGTATTGGTATGGCTCGCGTTGTTGCCATCGGCGCTGCCGTTGGAGAAGTTGCCTGTGACAGTCGCCGCAGCGTCGCCGCGGATTGTTGGGCTGAAGATGTAGTTAACCGTGGTGGACGAGGTGTCAGTGAGGCTTAACGGGTTCGGGTTCGGGCTTGGGCCGGTGAACTGCGCATTACCGCTCGGACTGGAGACGCTGCCATTCAGGTTGCTGATTGAGCCAAGACCCGACTGGTTGCCGTCGCCGCTATTGGTGACCACCACACCGGTGGTCGCCGACTGGCCAACCAGCACGTAGTTCGCGTTGCTGCCCGACATTGCTTCGACCGGCGCCACACCCTGGCCGCTGATCGTCGTGCTGGTGTTGTGCGACGCATTGCCACCGGACGGATCGCCGTTGCTGAAATTGCCGGTAACGGAAGTCGTGCTGACACCGCGTGTCGTCGGCGTGAAGACATAGTTATAGGTGGCGCTCGAAGTGTCGCCCTGACTGACGGTGTTGGGACCACCCGAGAAGCCACCGGAGCTGACGCTGCCGAGCGTGCCATTCAGGTTGCTGACGCTGCCGAGACCGGAAAGATTGCCGTCGCCGGTGTTGCTGACGGTGACGCCAGCGCTACCCGAATAGCCGACGAGGATCTTGCCGGCGTTGCCACCGGTAACGCCTCCGTCCACGGGCGCCACACCCTGGCCGGACAGTGCGGTGGTCACCGTCTGGCCGAGGTTATTACCGGAGGAATTGCCGTTGCTGAATACGGTGACGATGTTGGTCGAGGTCGCGCCTCGCGTGGTGGGGTTGAAAGTGTAGGTTGTGCTTGCGGTGGTGCCATCGTTAAGGCTCAGACCCGCGCCTGAGCCTTGAAAGACGGAGGCACCGGAAGCGCCAACGACACCATTCAGATTGCTGATACTCTGCGCGACGCTGCTGTCGAGGTTACCGTTGCCCGTGTTGTGGACGTTGATCGTGGCGGTAGCGGTGGTGACTCCAACCAACGCGTAACCGACATTGCCGGTTCCGGCCGTGCTGCCCGGTCCACCATTGTTGGCGACGGTCACGCTCTGCACTGGCGCCACGCCGGTGCCGGAGACTGTGGTTGTGTCGGAAATCTTTACAGGGATGTCGCAGCTAGAATTAAACCTAGGCGATTCCAATAGGTTATGGGCTGGCATGAAAAGTGCATTAACCATACCAGCTTCAGTTATCGTAGGAGAACCACCATGCTACGGCGAACTCTGTTCCTCGCCCAAGTAATCGCAATCACTGCGCCCGTTGCGGCCTTCGGTGCGACAATCGTCGGTAATGGCGGCAATGTCGGGGTCCCTGACGGCAGCATCCCGTTGCCTCCGTCCGGAGATACGACCGTGCAGTACGTCAGCACCAATGGTGGCGTCGACGGCGTCGGGGCAAACCCCGATGGATCCTCAACCAACCCCACGGACGGCTCCACTTACACGACCGCGACCTTCACCCCCGGTGTTGGCGGCTCCCTCAAGTTCGCCTTCAACTTCATCTCGTCCGATGGGACCAACGGAGGCTCGTATCCTGACAACGCCTGGGTCGATCTTGTCGACGTAACTTCCCCTTCCATCACAGAACTCTTTTCCTCGACAACGACCGTGACGCCCCTGTCAGGTGGAACGAATGCTTCGGTGTTGGGCTCTTGGTCCGGCCAATGCTATGGCGCCGGATGCGGCAATACTGGGTGGGAATCCGTCTCCCACGACTTTAGTGATACCGACACCTACTATCTCGAATTTGGCGTGGTGAACGCCAATGATACTCTCTACGATTCAGCCCTCTATTTCGATGGCGCGGAAGAGAATGGTCGCTCCCTGACCACGACACCTGAGCCGGGAACCCTCGCGATTATCGGATCTGGCCTCCTGGCTCTCGCCGGCGTACGTCGCCTGCGTCGCTCAAAGAACTAAGGGTCTGTCCAAACGCTGACTGGTTCTTCCAAGCCGGTCAGCGACCGAGGCTTACGCCGCTGAAGCTACGACGCCTCCTCATACGGCACCTCCTCAAGAGGTGCCGTATTGAATCTCCCCCTGAAATCAGGGTCGCAGAGCCATCATGACCCGCTTGGCGTTGCCGGCCCACGTGTAATCTCGCCGCTCGATCTCTGCCCGCGCCGCCAAACCCAACCGGGCTCGCAGCCCCGGATCGGACGCGAGCCGCCGGATCGCCCCCCACATCGCATCCGGCACTGCAGGATCGAACAGCAGTGCCGTCTCGCCATCCGCCAGCACCTCGCGGATATTCGGCTGGTCCGGCGCCACGATAGCTTTCCCCGCGGCCATGTATTCGAACAGCTTCAGCGGCGAGGCATACGCCACCACCCGCGGCTGCAGCGCGATATCGAAGCCGGCGACCAACCCGGGAATGGCCTCATGCGCAACCAACCCGGCGAACCGCACCCGATCGGCCACGCCCAGCGCCTCGGCCTGTGCGTGTAGTGCCGGCACCGCTGGTCCGTCGCCAACCACCACCAACTCCAGCCGCGTCGCGCTATCCGCCGCCATCGCCGCGATCACCGCGTCCAGCCCATGCCAGTCGCGCACAAACCCCACAAACCCAAGCACTACAGGATCGGGCGCCTCCGGCCGCGCCGGCAATGACGCGAACCGCGTCGGGTCTATCCCATTCGGCACCACTTCGGTCCGCACAACCGGTACGCCCGCCGCGGCGATCATCGCCTTCAGCACCCCGGTCACCGCGAACACCCGATCAGCCGAACGCCATACGAACCCCTCGAGCCAACGCGCCAGCCACGGCAAACCAAGCCCGCCATGCCGGCTGCGTTCGTCGGCCAGTGGTGCGTTCACCTCCAGGAACAGCGGAACACCGCAGCGTCGCGCCACCAGCGTGCCGGCCAGAAAATACAGGTTGTTGCGCTCGTAAATCAGGTCCGGCTGGAACCTCCCCAGCGCGCGCCGCAACCGCCACCAGGCCGGCACATTGTAGGCAAGCTCCGCCAGCTCCCCCACCCACCGCGGCAACCGCGAGCGTATCGTCGACACCAGCCCGCTTTCGCCGCCGAACTCCGCCTTCTCGTAAAAGCCAGGCCCGACCACCATCACCTCGTGGCCCAGCCCACGCAACGCGGCGACCAGCTCCTCGACATGCACGCTTTGGCCGTCGCGCGACTGGATCCGGTGGCTGTACAGAATCCGCATCAGCCGCGCGGTTCCAACTTCTCGTCATCCCCGCGCAAGCGGGGACCCAGGGCAGCCGACCCAAGCAGTGCGGCGCGTGCCCGCCCCAACGCATGGCGACCCAGGAACGCCATCCCCCGCGGATGCAGTGGATTGGCAAACATCAGTCCGATGCGCTGCCGCCGTTGCCGCGCCCAAGCCGACTTATACCCATCGTCCCCGCGGCCGAAATCGATCTCCGGCACCTGCTCCTCGTCCAACAGCCGCCGCAGCATCAGCGCGGTCAGCACAGTCCCAGGCGAAGCCGGCTTGAATGCCTCGTCATGCGCCAGCTTCAGCACCGTGGCGCGTTCGCGCTCCACCACCCAGATCTGCGCGGCGACAACGACATCGCCGATACTGAGAACCCCAAGTCGCAACAGCCCCAGCGGCGCGATCGCACGCATCAAGCTCGCGTTGAACTCCGGAAACGGTTCCGGCTCCTTCCAGCTTCGCCGGTACACCGCCTCAAACGCCGCGATCCCCGCTTCCAGCCGAACGCCACCCTCGATCAACTCGAACCTGCATTCGCGCCGCAGCTTGCGGCGTATCGTCTCCCGCAACTGGCCGGGCCGGGCGGCGAGGTAATCGTTCCACGTCTGGCCGCGCACATCCTCATGCCAATTCCCGAAGTGATCGAACTGGCGAACTGCCAAGCCTGCCGCCCGCGCCGCATCAGCACACGCGACGCGATGCGGCCAGTCCACCGGCAGCGCATCAAGTCGTGTGAGCGGCCAGCCGCGGCAGACCCGCGCGAATGCCGCGAACGCGCCCTCATCGCTCACCACCGGATGCCAGCGACAGCTATACAGCGTGGTCAGACTCGCAAGGCTGCGCCCGCCATCCATCACCTGCATCGGAAACACCGAAGAACCGGTCAGCAGGAAGTGGGCCGCACCACGATCCGCCATGCCGCAGTCCAGCACCGTGCGGTACCATGCAAGACTGGCGAACAGATCGTTCCGCGCATCGGATAATAAATCCGCGACATCATCGATCGGAACAAAGCGCGCTGCTTCAGCGGAGTTCGTACCAGGCACAACCGATCCACTCATGCATCGCGTAGAAGCTGTCACGCCAGCCGCCGATTTCCGGCACAAAATCCATCGCCAACGGCGTCGGCAACCGATCGAACCGCACCGGCGCGGCCGTCACCGTGATGCCGGTGTGCGCGAAAGCGATCAGCGCACGTCGCATATGCCAGGCCTGCGTCACCACGTAGACCGAACTGATATTCTGCTCGTGCAGCATCGCGGCGGTGAACTGCGCGTTCTGCCAGGTATCGCGCGATGACCCCTCGATCCACTGCACCGGGACCTGGAAGTCGTGTTGCATGCTGTCCGCCATCACCGCCGCGATCGATGGCTCGCCAGATCGCTGCGGTCCGCCAGTGATCAATATCGGCAAATGAGTCTCGCGAGACAGTATGGCGCCCGCGCGCAACCGGTCCAATGACAGGGGACCAGGATGCTCGATCATGATCGTGGTGCCGCTGCGTCGCAGATCGCCGCCAAGGATGACGATGGCTTGCGGCGGTGCGCCCGACGGCGGCGTAAGCGGCAGGTCGCGTTCGAGCGCGACAAGCAGACTGCCGCCCACCGCGGGCATTGCCAGCACCAGTAGCCCCACCACGCCCACCCAGGCCATGCAGCGCCCAAGCCGCCGGTAGCGCCGCTCGATCAACAGACCGGCGACCGCCAGAACAAGCAGTGACATAGGCGGCAACAGCAACGCTTCCGCCGCGGACTTGAGCAGCAGCACGTATTCTGATTCCTCGGAACGCTGCGCGTGGGTTAGCTTGCGCCACCGAGCCAGTCCAGCACCTTGCCCAGGCCCGCGCGCAACGCTATCGGTTCCGGCAGCGACAGCGCGGTCTGCGACAGCGTTCGGCACCCGGTGGAATGACGGATCTCCCCCGCGCGGGGCGGCTTATGATGCGCATCGAGACGCGTCCCCGCGAGCTCGGCAATCACGCGCGCCAGTTCCAGCACCGATGTTGCGCTGCCAGTGCAAACGTTGAACACCGGCGCGTCCACCGAGCCTGACCGCATCGCCGCAAGCAGTGCAGCGACGACATCGGCGACGTACACAAAGTCACGTGTCTGGCCGCCGTCACCGTATATGTCTATCGGTGCCCCGCGCGCGATGCGTTCGCAGAAGATCGAGATGACCCCCGAGTAGGGTGACCGCGGATCCTGTCGCGGCCCATACACATTGAAGAAGCGCAACCCGACGGTGGGAATGCCATGCACATGGCTCGCCACGCGCGCATGCAACTCGCAGCCGTACTTATCCGCTCCATACGCCGAGAGCGGACGGCACAATGTTGTCTCAGCGATCGGCACGGTCGCGGCGTCGCCATACACGGCCGCGGAGGACGCATACACTACCGGGACTCTCGTCCGGCGCATCGCGTCAAGCACGCTGATCGCGCCGGTCAGGTTGGCGCGATGCGTGCCCAGCCAGTCATTCACGCCACGCTCAACCGAGGCGATCGCCGCAAGATGAAAGCAGCCGTCGATCCCATCGACAGCGCGCTGAACCGTCGCCTGATCCGCCACGTCGCCTTCAATCAGTTCGATATCCGCCGCCAGATTCTCGCGCTTCCCCGTCGACAGATCGTCCAGCGCGCGCACCTCGTCGCCGCGCGCCCGCAACGCCTCGCACAGGTGCGAGCCAATGAAGCCCGCCCCACCGGTCACCAAAAATTTCGTCATGCCGTGAGTGTTTCGCTTTTCACCATTCGCACGCCAAGCCCGCTGAGCCTGTCGCGTGCTTCATCCAGTGTGGTGCGGCCATTTCCCAGGTCGATGCCAATCCCGCGGCACGCATCCTCTATCACCGTCACCTCGTAGCCAAGCCGCACGGCATCCTCAGCCGACCACGCGACGCAGAAATCGGTGGCGAGCCCGGCGAGGAACACGCGACGAAATCCGCGCTGCCGCAGCCAGCCATCGAGCCCCGTCGCGGTTCGATGGTCGTTCTCGAAAAACGTCGAGTAGCTGTCGATCGCCGGATCGAACCCCTTGCGCACAATCACCTCAACCTTCGTCATATCGAGCGCGGGATGCAGCGCGGCGTTATCACTGCCTTGCAGCGCATGGTCCGGCCACAGCACCTGGCGTCCGTATGACATTTCGATGGTATCGTATGGCTTACGCCCGGGGTGTGCGCTGGCAAACGAACTATGCCCGGCCGGATGCCAGTCCTGTGTCGCGAACGCATGATCGAACAGACGCAGCAAACGGTTGATCGCCGGCACGACAGCGTCCCCGTCCGCCACCGCCAGTTCCCCGCCCGGCATGAACGTCGGCTGCACGTCCACCAGCCCAAGAATATCCGTCGCGCGGTCGATCACCGCCTTCGCTCCCCACAGCGTCCCGCGTCCACCATAATATGGATCACCAAGTAAGTGCAGCTTCACCTCGCCCGCTTTGCGGGAGAGGTCGGCGCGCACAGCGCGCCGGGAGAGGGTCTTGGTGCATTGCCAACACCGCGCCCCAATCGGTTCCGCGAACGCAACACCCAAAATTCTGCAGTTCACCTGTCACAATATTTTACACTCATTCCTGCTCTCTCTAATGCCGCGCCGGTAATACCCTGATTTCCCACAACCATTCCGGTTGGCCCACTTCTTGCGTAGTACTCCAACCATACCCGTGGGGGGAGACAAAAATGCAGTACAGCAAAATCGCCGTGGCATCCGTTCTGGCGTCGGCCCTTGGCTTGCTGGCGGCGCCAGACGCGCGTGCGGCGTTCGTAGCAACCATGGTGGAGAGCGGGCCAAACGTCGTCGTGACCGGCAGCGGGACCATCGATCTCGCAGGGTTCCATAATCCCTACAGTATGACTGGCTTGTTGTTGTCAGGCATAATCCCCTCCGGTGGTGACATCCTTATCGGGCCGACGGGATATGTAAGCACCGACAACTACACCCCGTACAGCGGACCATCCAGCTTCGGGTCCGGGGGATTCACGGTCGCCTCCAGCGGTACTGGTGACAGAGTCGGAGTTTATACCGGTATCGGGGATATTATTGTGCCGAGCGGCTACGTCTCTGGCAGTCATTTGTCGTCCAGCGCGACCTATGACGACGCGACATTCGCCTCTCTCGGTGTGACCCCCGGTACCTACGTGTGGACCTGGGGAGCCGGTAATACGCTCGACAGCTTCACGCTCGACATCACGGCCGAGGCGCCTGTGCCGACGCCCGAACCTCCATCGCTAGCGCTATTCGGCGCCGCTATTGCCGCCCTGGGATGGAGACGCCGCCGCAAGGCACGGTGATCCTACCCGCTACGCCACCCACAGTTGACCCGGCGCCCCGCTCCCCCACCGTCTCCGCCGGCACGAACGCCTTCCAGCGTCCCGGCGCCTCCATTTGCTCGCCATATCCCTGCAGCGCATCCGCCGCGCGTCCAATCAGCTCCGCGAACTCCACTCCACGCGCCGCCAGCAGCGCGTCCAGCTCCGAGATAATCCGCGTCAGCCCACCGAACCCTTCATGCATGACCACCGACATCACTTCGCAAGCCGAAGCGCCCGCCAGCGCCATCCGAGCCACATCTCCTCCCGACCGCACACCATTCGTTCCCATCAACGGAAACCCCGCCCCCACGGCGCGCCTGCTCAACGCGAGGAAACGGCAGACGATCGGCAGCGCCCATCCGCCGCCATACGCCCCTGACGAACCAAGCACCGGCGCGAACGTATCGAGGTCCGGCACCATCGCCATGAACCGCCCCATCATGCACACCGCATCCGCGCCCGCGCGCGATGCCGCCAGCGCCAGCGCAGGCAAATTCGCCGACAACCCCGTCAGCTTCACCCAAAGCTGCATGCCCTCGGTCGCCGCGCGCACCCGCGATACCAGTTCGCCGAGCCGCTGCGGATCCGTCTCCTGCGCAATCGCACCAGGTGTCGCTTCCGAAGCATGCGGCGCGCCAACATTCAGCTCGAACACCCGCAATCCTGCGCGACGTGCAGCCTGTGCAATCGCCTCTGCACCATCGGCGCTGGCAAGCACAATGCTGGCGGCAACGAACTGCCCATCCCGTGCGGCATCGCGATCGATCCGCGCGAGTGCCGCGAACCACTCCGCTGGATCGATTTGTGCCAGCCCGGATCGACAGAAAATCGAACTCCCGTGCGCAACGGGTGCATTCGCCGCATCCAACTGAGCATAGTCGGCGAAATCGAGCTGCCGTGCGGCGGCGGGTTGTTCGTTCACCGATTTGGCGATCACACCAGCCACGCCAGCATGCAACGCGGCGCGGATGCCGGCCTCCGTCATCACTGGCTCGCCCGAGGCGCAGATCACCGGATTGCGCAAGCTCAGCGCACCAATCCTCGTCGTCAATCGCGTTGTCATCCGCTCTTCAAGCCTCCGCCATCAAGGCTGCGCACAGTGCCACCGCTCCGCACGGCGTTTCAGCCGTTGGCTCAGCCCCAGTCATCGCATACGCTGCCCCGCGTGCCTATCCAGAAGCGAAGCCACTTGTGGTCAATCCGGTGCGCTGCCTGCTAGTCGATGTCAGCAACAGCGTGGTCGTGATCCGCAGCGGATAAAGGGTTTACCGCCTCACCTTTGCCCATAGGCACCCGTTGCGCGCGGCTCGATCATGTGGGCCGCAGCGGCCAAGATCGACGGGCGCACCCATCGTGTTCGAGGACAGTCCTCTCTGGCCTGGACAAGTGGTTCACGGCGATCTGGCTCATCCCCAACTGCAAGAACAGCATGGGTAGTTTGGAGAAGGGAGTGTATCTGATGACTTTTGCCCAGGACGGTTTTCTCTCTCCGTCGATGGAGAGTTTTCGAGCTTCCTTACGGAAAGTGGCAACGTACGACCAGTGGTTTCAGTTTGCGGCTGATCTCAATACGTTTAGTCTTGAACTACTATGGAATCATGACGTACCAGCGCATGACAACCAGAAAGTGGCATCGTGCGCTTTATTTGTACGGGCACAGCATTCGTTCCAGGCCGCTGTTCTTCTGGCCAAGTCGGGGATGTTGTCAGATTCTCGTGCTGTGTTGCGGAGCGCTGTTGAAGGCGCAATAGCCCTGCATGGTTTGGAGAGTGATAACACGTTCATTGAACAGCTTGTTGAAGGGCACATGGTCTATCAGCGGAAAATAGCTCGCTTGGTCCTCAACAATCCCGATTACAAGGCTTCCCATTCAGCCGAACAAATTAGACAGATGCAAGAGACGATCGCTGATGTCGATGCGTTTGAACAGGGCAAACACAGAAATCTGCGTGAAATCAATTGGGATCAGGTCGCCGCTAAGCACTGCAAAGACCTATACAACTTGCTGTACAGATTACTTTCGTCCGATGGAACCCACACGAATCTGAATGCGATCCAGCGGTTCCTGTCCTTCGAGGGCGAGGAACTGGTGGGCTTAAAAGTCGGCCCAGATATAACCGACTTGGTGGATGTTCTGAGCATGGCCTGTTTGATGCTCATGTGGGCCGTGGGACCATTCATCAGGGTGTTTGCGAAGCAAGGTGCCGAAGCGAAGTTACAGAAATACATGCGACGCTTCACTGAGTTGCCCCATAGTGAGCCACCCGATGCCAGGGTAGAGGGAAATTTCGAAAGTTTTATTTGTTAGCAGTAGCGCTATGACTACAGCAACACCGATTATGTCCCCCGATGAAGAAAGGTTCATAGCCTTCGAAGGCCTCGTTCAATGGGCGCACGATGTCGTTGAACAGTCGAACCGAATATCAAATGCCCTTGACCAGAAACGGAACCTATATTCGCCCCGAGTCGGGCGGGTCGATCCAGTGGAAAGCCGAAAGCGGCTATATGCGATTCATTCAGCGTGCTATCATTTCGTAACAGCGGCATACAAACTGTTGGAGTGCCGAGATCGGGCAGTCGAATATGGGCTGTGCTCCGAGGTCGATTTTAGTGACATTGATCGGTTTTCTAAGGCGGACATTCGTGATCTTCGAGATATGCGAGAACACACTGTTGAATATTTCCAAGGAAAGGGTCACTCGCCAACTCGCTGGATGATTGTGACACCTGAATATAAGGCTGATGCCAGTACGCTTGCTGGATCAATCTCGGCATCGTCCCGGGCCATCCGCTGTGGCACGAGATCACCAGCTTGTACAGAGATGGATATCGCCTGACAGTTGCCGCATCTGGCTGAAGGATCAGGCGGCGGTCTTCAGGTCGGTCTTGTCCTCCTTTTTGCTGTTCCTTGGAATGCCGTCGCGGAACGCCTTGGCTGGCGTCCTGCCATTCATGCCGCGTCCCTGGTGCGGACGTCTGGTGTTGTAGCCGACCAGGTAAGCATCGAGCACGGTCTGCATCTCCTCGATGGTCTCGAACCAGGTCTTGCGGCCTTCGACGCGGAAGTGTTCGTCGAGCAGAGTGCGGTGCAGCCGCTCGACGATGCCGTTGGACTGCGGCCGGCTGACGCGGGTGCGCTTGTGCTCGATGCCTTCGAGCTGGAGGAACAGCTCATAGGGATGCTGATCCTCACGGCCGCAGAACTCGCGGCCGTTGTCGCTGAGCACCGCCTCGACCTTGGCGCCGTGCTGCTCGAAGGTCGGCAGCACGTCGTTGTTGAGCAGCTGCACGGCGGTGACCGGCAGCTTGTTGGGGTAGAGGCGCGCCCAGGCGTAGCGGCTGGCGCAGTCGATTGCGGTCTGCAGGTAGACCTTGCCGACGCCCTTGAGCACGCCGACGAAGAAGGTATCGACCGCGACCAGCGCGCCGGTGTGTGGCGCCTCGATGTGACGCTCGCGGAACTCCGGGCTGAAGCGTTCCAGCAGCCGGACCTGTTCGTCGGTCAGGCTGATTTGCCGTTCGGCCGTGGCCTTCTCCAGGCGCAGCAGGCGGTCATGCTTGGTCAGCAGGCCGTGGCGCTGCCACACCCCGCGCACACCGCCCGAGGACACCTGGACGCCGCGCAGCACCAGCTCCTGTGCCACCCGCATCGGGCCGTGGCAGGGATGTGCCAGGGCGTGCTCCAGGATCGCCTGCTCGACCGCTTCGGGCACGCGGTTGGGGTGCGGGTTGCGCGGCCCGGGCAGCCGATCGATCAGCCCGTCCGCGCCGTAGGTCTGGAAGTTGCGGCGGATCTCGTAGAACTGCTGGCGGCTGTAGCCGATCACCTTGCAGGCCTTGGACACGTTGCCGAGGTCGGACGCCAGCTCGAGCAGGCTGAGCTTGCGCCGTGCTATCTTCTGTTCCGTGGTCATGTGGCTCTCCGGAGAGGGTTGATGTTGCTCGCAACACCATCCTAACCCTCGCCAGAAGCGGCATGGCCACACCGGCTCCGCGCCCCAGACTCTTGACGGTCGGGCGCTACGCCGGTGTGGCTACAACTGTCAGGTGATTACCCTCTCAGCACAACCAGCGCGATCATGCTCAACGGCGGCAACCTCGTCGCCCTCTATAGCGAAATCGACGAACGGCTGTTTCCGCTCACCTATCCGGTCCGCACCGCGATGCATCGCGAACCGAAGGCATCGGCACCGCCAGACCTTGTGAAGCCCGGCACCGGCCCACCCTGACGCCCAGGGCCATCGCATTTGACTGTGCGGTTCCACAAAGCCCCCTCGCGCGGCCGTGGCGTCCATGCGAGCCACCAGGGGCCGCAGGCCCCATCAAAAGATTCTTCTTTGCGACCTTTGCGCTCTTGGCGCCCTCTGCGTTACCCACGCAAGCCGCGCGCCCCGGCGACCCAGCCCTATTGGCCGCGTCGTCGATACAGCCAAATCCAACCACCGCACCCAGCCGCCCCCGCTTCAACTGAACCGCGGAATCACCTTCTCGCCGACGATATCGATCGCGCGCATGATCTGATCGTGTGTGGTGCGGCCGATCTGGAACATGAAGATCATCTGATCGACCCCGGTCGCCGCCCAGCGCTCGACCTGGCGGCAAACGCTATCCGCATTGCCGCCAATCGCCATGCCGCTCTCCAGCATGTCGTCATCCGAATAAGCCGCCATGCGCGCCTTGATCCGCGCGACGCCTTCTGACGAACCAAACCGCACGTGGTTCAGCTCCGCATCATTATCCCCATAGTAGAACCGCGCCGCGGCGCACCCTATCTCGCGCCCGATGCGGTCATCGTCATGCACGCACCCCACGGCAAACACACCGACATGATTGTTGACGAACCGCCCCACCGGCGTCGCGGTACGGATGGCCGCGCGATACGCCTCGACATGCGGCTTCACCTCGGCGTGCGTATACCGAGTAACGCTCAGCACACCCACGCCCGACGCACCCGCCCGCTCGAACGTCTCCAGATTCGATGCAGCAAACCACAGCGGTGGATGCGGCCGCTGGATCGGCCGAGGCACCACCTGGCGCGCCGGCAAATCGAAATGCTTGCCCTTGTATCCAGGGAAATGCTCCGCCTCGAGCATCTGCACCACGGCCTCCAACGCCTCGCGCCCCACCTCGCGCCCGTACTCGGCATCGGAGTTGAACCCAAGCCCCTCGACCACATAAGCCGCGGTCCCGCGCCCGGCGCCAAATTCGCACCGCCCATTCGACAGCACGTCCAGCGTCGCCACGCGTTCCGCCACCATGAACGGGTTGTGGCAAGGCATCAGGATCACCGCGAACCCAAGTCGTATCGTCTGCGTCCGCTGCGACAGCGCCGCCAGGAACATCTCCGGCGCGGCGCAATGCCCGATCTCCGCGAAAAAATGCTGCTCGGTCAGCCAGAAATAGCTGAACCCGGCACGCTCAGCCGCAACCACGTGCTCAATGTTCTGCCAATAGACGTTGCGTTCGGTATCCTCGGCCCACGGCTTCGGAACCTGGAGCTGACTGAGCAGTCCGAACTTCATGCCTCAGGCCGCCACCATCGTTGGCCGAGACCGCGCAATTCGCAGCACCAGCATCGACGCCGCCAGGCATGCCACGCCGCTCGCCATGAACGCCACCACGTAGCTGCCCGTATAGGTGCGCACCACGCCTGCGCCCACCGCCGCCAACGCACCGCCGATCTGATGCGTCGCGAAGATCCACGACATGATCACCGGCGTGCTCTTTTGTCCGAACACCTCGTTCACCAGCGCGAATATCGGCGGCATCACAGCGATCCAGTCCAGCCCGTAGAACACCGCGAACACGCTCAGGCTCACCGCATCGAAGTTGGTATACGGCAACACCATCAGCGACAGTCCGCGCAGGCTGAAAATCCAGAACAGCATGATCCGAGGATTGAACCGATCGGTCAGCCATCCAGAGATCGTCGCGCCAATCAGGCTGAACACACCGAGCGATGCCAGTATCCCCGCGCCAGCAAACTGCGTGTACCCATGATCGACGCAGAACGCGATCAGGTGCGTGCCGATAAGCCCATTGGTCGAGAACCCGCAGATCGCATAGCTGATCGCCAGCAGCCAGAAATCAATCGAGCGCACCCCGCTGATCAACCCATCGATCGCCAGCGCGAACGGATTGCCGCTGCTCGCCGGCGCGACCGGCTCGCCACTCCCGCCAAACGGCTTCAGACCAACTGCCTCGGGCGATTCCGGCAGCAGGATCGCGGCCATCGGAATCAGCACGGCAACCGTCAGCGTCACCGCGATGGACACGCTCTGCCAGCCATACTCCTCCGACAGTCGTCCAAGGAACGGCAGGAAGATCAACTGCCCCGCCGCGTTCGCCGAGGTCAGCAATCCCATCGCCAGGCCGCGATGCGTGACGAACCAGCGATTGGCGACCGCCGCCGACATGCCCACCGCGCCGGCACTCGCGCCGATGCCAACCAGGAACCCCCACGTCGCGAACAACTCCCACGGCCGCGACATGAACGTCGAAAATCCAGTCCCCACCAACAGCACCACCAGGCACAGCATGATGGTGCGCTTCAGCCCAAGCGTCTCCATCAGCCCCGTGATGAACGGCCCGGTCAGTCCAAGCAGCAATATGTTGATCGAGATCGCCGCCGAGATCGTCTCGGCGCTCCATCCGAATGCCCGTTCCAGCGGCACGATCATCACGCTCGGCCCCGAGCGCACGCCGATAGCGCCGAGCGTCAGCGTGAAGGCCACGAACAGCGCCACCCAGGCGTAATGGATCCGTCCCGAGCAAAGTCTTGCCACTGCGGCCGTCATGCACGATGCCTTTCTGCTACCCGCCAGTATGCCGGTGCACCTCCTGTTCCACCAGACCCCAGATTTCCGCCTTCAGCGCCGCGAATTCCGGCGAAAGCTGAATCGAAACATGCCGCGGCCGAGGCAACGTATTACGCAGCACCGACTTCACCCGCCCAGGCCGCGCCGACATCACGACAATGCGGTCCGCCAGGATGATCGCCTCGTCGATGCTATGCGTGATGAACACTACCGTCTTGCGGCTCGCTTCCTGGATGCGCAGCAATTCCTCCTGCATCTCCTGACGCGTCATCGCATCCAGCGCCGCGAACGGTTCGTCCATCAGCAGCACCTCCGGATCGGCCGCAAGAATCCGAGCCAGCGTCACGCGCTGCTGCATGCCTCCCGACAATTCCGCCGGATAATGCCGCTCGAATCCTTGCAGCTTCACCAGCTCGATGAACCGTGCCGCGCGTCGTCGTCGTTCCGCGGCGGCCACGCCCTGCATGCGCAGCCCGAATTCGACGTTCCCCTGTACCGTCTTCCACGGGAACAGCGCGTACGACTGGAACACCACGCCGCACCGAGGCTCGATGCGCGTGATCGGCTCCCCGTGCAGCAGCACGCGCCCCTGCGTCGGTTGGATGAACCCCGCGAACAGGTTCAGCATCGTCGTCTTGCCGCAGCCCGAGGCACCCAGCAGGCAGACCAATTCGCCCGCCTCAACATCAAGCGAAAAATCCTGCACCGCGACCACGTCCGCGCCGCGGCCGATGGAAAACCTGCGCGTGACGTGTTCAGCGCTGAGTATCGGCGGCATCAGGTGCGGCGATGCCGCTCCCAAGGCAGCAGCAGCCGCTCGATCTGCTCCGCAAGCAAGTCGGCAATCAGCACCGTGATCGAGATCGCCACCATGCCCACCAGCACCAGCGGCAGGTTCCCCCAATCCTTCCCTTGCCAGATCAGCGCGCCGAGGCCCGACTGCGCCGCGACCAATTCCGCCGACAGCACGCACGACCATGAGATCGCCAGTGTGATCTTCAATCCCGCGATGATGCCCGGCAGTGCCGCCGGCAGGATCACCTGCCACATGACAGCGAAATCGGACGCGCCAAGGTTGCGCGCCGCGCGGATCAGCACCGGATCGACCCGCTGCACCGAAGCCAATGTGTAGAACAGGATGTAGATCCAGGAGCCGAGGAACACGATGGCGACCTTCTGATCCTCCCCGATGCCAAGCCACAGGATGGTGAGAGGTATCCATGTGATTGATGGCAACGGCCGCAGCAACGAGATGAATGGATCGAAGATGGCTTTCGCCGGCCACCAGACCGCCATCACCACGCCAAGCGGCACCGCTATCGCACCGGCCAGCACGAACCCGGCGAACACGCGCTCCGACGAAACCAGCACCGATTTCCACAACTCACCGCTGGCGATCAGCTCCTGAGCCTGTGCAACGATCTGTCCCGGCGCCGGCAG
>Ga0206804_10182_pt1 | contig 17792 bp, 21 predicted proteins | sample Alteio_BWOrgCont_62_FD_152888 | JGI IMG/M metagenome (GOLD analysis project Ga0206804, IMG submission 152888) | Enriched cells from forest soil in Barre Woods Harvard Forest LTER site, Petersham, Massachusetts, United States -... | ecosystem: Environmental > Terrestrial > Soil > Temperate forest >... | reverse complement strand
ACTCGCCAAGCTGGCCACCGAACTCGGCGTCGGCACCCTCAAGGAACTTGGCTACGTCAGCAAACTCGCCTTCCAGAACCAGAAATTAGAGGTGCTTCGCACGCATCCTTAGGATGGGGAAACACGTTTCCCAAAACCCCTTCTCTCGGGGGAACATCTGGCTCCGCTCCCGCTACACCCCCGAAGAACCCACCAAAACAATGATCTGATAACTAACTATTGACTTAACCACATGCCTGCAGCGCTTGGTCAGGCCAAATGGTCATAGCTCATTAACTCTCCATCGTAACCTCAGCAATCTCACCAGACTCATCAAACTTGACGCTGACGACAGAGTCAGTGACCCCCTCTGGGAGAGTGAAATCGAAGGTATCAATCTCATCGTCCCCACCCCAATGAGATCGCAGCACCAGCGACTCAAGGATGGGATGTGGATCTGGCGTCTCCGTGGAAAAGTGCTTCTTCCAATAGGCGGAATCCAACTCCTCCAAGTGGTGAGACACGAACAGCGTAGCACCGAACTCGTCGTCGGCCGTACCAAACGCTTTCTTGATTGCGGCTCTCGCCGCCGCTTCGCGTCTTTTGATTTCGTCTGGACTAGCCGGCATAGCGTGTGGTGCGGCCTAATGACCGCAAGCTCAGCGACACGCCGGAGCGGCGCGGCACCTGCATCGTGGGCGGAAAGGTGGCGGGGGAAGCAGGTACCGTGACGCGGAGGCGTGTTCGCTGCAGCGCCTGGTTAGCACCCCAACCCCGCTGCGCGGGGAGCAATGGGAGAAGAAACTGGGGCCGATTCTGGATCGATGACTCCCTGTTCACGGCTTGCGTAAATCGTTCATAATCAAGGCTCCGTAATTCTAGTTTCTGAGGAGGCGTTGCGGGTGTTGCGAGTTGCATGTGCGTCGTAGTCGAAATTCCAGTGGCGTGCTTGTGCGGCAGAGATGAGCTGCTGGACAGTAATTGCTCGGCACTCTCGACGCCAACGCCAGAAAGATGGAAGAAGCAGCGCAAACGGATTGCAGCCTTCCGGTCCGAAGTGCGTGTCCCAGCGAATGGATGACATGTCCACGCTGAACTGGCGTGCGAAGCTCTCGAAGAACTCAACGGCATCGTCGCCGTCCATGCCAAGGTCTTGGGCGAGGCGAGAATCGAGTCGGATGCGGTTGGGACGGATGCCGCGCTCCTCGGATAATAGACCAATGACTCGCCGATGTAAGTCCGAATCGGATGAGTAACTGGAAGAAGCATCGGAATCCATTCGGTGGTCTTTTTGGCTTTCATTAGACGAGACGCGTAGCGACGCCTAACGGACCGCAAGCTCAGCGACACGCCGGAGCGGCGCGGCCTGTGCCGGTGGATGGAAAGGTGGTGGCGGTTGGCAGCACAGGGCGTGACGCGGAGGCGTGTTCGCCGCAGCGCATGGTTAGGCGTTGTGGTCATTGGGATTCTGCGTGCTGACTACGGTAAACCCGAAGCAGCTCGGTGACGAGAATGCCGTCGATAAGCATGCCATCATAGTAGGCGTCCTCGATAGTCAGGTGGGAGCAGTTGGCGTTGCGAATGACAGCGCGAGTCAGGGCAACATCCTCGAAAAGTGCTTCCGATAAGTTGACGTCCACAAACTGTGCCGCCGCGAGACGGACATCGCGGAAGTACGCCGCACTGAGGTTGGTGTTAATGAACTCGGAACCGCTCAGGTCTGCGTTTTCAGTCTTGGATTTCACGGTGTGGGGCGGATTTACAGCTTGCTTGTGTTGGCTTTCGTTACTCGGGACGCGCGAGAAACGCCTAACGGGTAGTAGGCTTCAGTTCTGAAGTGTCGGCAGGCAAAATGGATCTTTGGTGCTTCTTGAACAGAAGTCCCCCTAGCCGAACTATATACCTCCGTCGTCATGCGCGAAATCGTTCCGCCTGAGCCTCCCGGGCGCAAGCCGAAATTGCTCGATGCCGTGCGAGAGGTCCGCCGGGCCAACTGCTGCTCCAAGCGCACGCGGAACGGAAGTCGGCCGGTTCCTTTCCTCTCTGGCTCAACAAGTCGGGCTTGAGCGTGCGCTGCCCCGCCGATTGCGTGCTGAAAAGGGGCAGTTGGCCCTTTGAAGCGCGAGGCATGGATGTGGCGGCCAGAGCCGGCCCCTTCGCCGTGAAGAACCCGACCGACCGTCCTTTCGTGACGGTGGAGTAACGGGCCGTCCGGGCCGTCGGGGGTGTCCGGGGTCAGCAATGTTGGCCCCGGCACCCCTCTCCCGGCCTACCCGGCGGTCGCATCCCCTCGATGAATTCCTGCGCGTGGTACAGAATATTGTGACGTTGGGTTCCCTGGGTTGGGCGGGTGCGACTCGCGGTTCTTGGCCTCGCTGGCCGTGTCGGTGAACCAGCGCAGGTCTGTCCAGCCCCGGCGACGGCAGTAGTCCTCCAGTTCCGCCCGCTGGGAGTCATGCGACTGCTGGTCGGTGGACACGCGGAGGTAGGCGGCGATTCGCATGGAACTAGAATCTCCCCCGGGTGTTAACAGCGTTGAAGGGGAAAGGTGACGAACGATCGAGGCTTGCGAACTGCCTTCAATCTGAGACACTCGCCACAAACATGGCGGAAACCGAAAGTATAATGAAGATGGCCGAACTAGCTTCGGCAGATATTTTTTCTGCCTTCGGCTGGGAACAACTGTCATTGATGAATCGGAATTTAGACTGCGTGGAACATGAAAAGCACCGCGATGGGAGAGTTCCACACAGCCACCTGAGCGACGCGGTTTCCGGAATCATCCCATCGAACACTTTGAAGCCGTGAATTACGGTCCGTCTGGGAAATTCCGGTTTAGTCATTTATGAAGCTCGTCGCCGGTGTTACCCTGATTTTTCTTTCGGCGAGTGCCCGACTATGGGCTGGGATCGGCGACACTCTGGATCAATTTGTCGCGCAATACGGACCGGCCCAAGCGGACAGGGAGGAAACACGCAAGAAGGACCATGAACAGTTTTCGTTCGAGAAGGACGGCATCGTCATCGAGTGTGTTATGAACGCGGATCGGCGGTGCGTCATGGAGGTTTTTCATCGGCGCGGACCGAAGATTAGCGATCAAGATATTGACGCACGTTTGGCAGCAGAGGGCGGTGGCTATTCATGGTCGTACGACAAATCCACCACCCGATGGATTCGCAGCGATGGCAAGGCTAAGGCTTATCGGCAACCGGGCCATAGCGATTTCGTGTTTGTCGAACTGCTGCCGGGGTGGGAAGACCATCCGGACACAGCCGCTCTCGTCAAAACGTATCGCAACAGCCTCGTCTTCGTGACCGGCACCAATGGCTCCGGCAGCGGCTTCCTCGCCAAATACGAGACCGGCAATTTCCTCTTCACCAATGCGCACGTGGCCGCCGGCGTGAAGGGCGCCTCTTTCAAAACGCTCGACGGCACCCAGTTGAAGCTCGGCGCCGCGTCCTGCGCCGTGGGCCACGACGTTTTCCTCATCCAGGCCGCGAGCAGCGGAGAGCCATTCGAGATCATGAAAGGCGTCGATGAAAACGCCGCCATCGGCGACCAGGTCGTGGTGTTGGGCAATGCCGAGGGGGCGGGTGTCATCAATACCATCACCGGCAAGATTGTCGGGATCGGTCCGAATCTTGTCGAAGTCGACGCGCCCTTCCAACCCGGCAACAGCGGCAGCCCGATCGTCCACTTGAAGAGCGGCAAAGTTATCGGCGTCGCGACCTACGCCGTCATTCGCAAATACGATCCCGCGACCAAGCAACCGATCAAAGAGCCGGTGGTCCGCCGCTTTGGCTACCGGCTGGATAGCATCAAGAGCTGGCAGCCGGTGAATTGGGCGACGTTCTCCGCGCAAGCCGCGGAGATGGAAACGATCGAGAAGCTGACCACCGACCTCGCCGCCATCATTGACGATCTGACCCGGAACTCGCACATCACCCACGGCGCGCACAACAATCCGGCCTTCAAGAATCGCATCGACGACTGGCTGCAAGACCGGTCCAAGCGGCTCAGCCCGCACGACGCAGCCATGGCCGACCAGAGCTTCCTCTCCTTTTTGAAAATCACCTGCCAAAGCGACGTCGCCGCCGCCCGGCAAAATCTGACCTACGATTATTTCCAGCGCGGCCTGACCGACCAGCAAAGGGAACGCGACGAAATCGCCAAGGTCTTCGACGAAATCATTCAAGACCTAAAGCAGAAGTAGTTCGAGTGGAGACTCACCGGCGAAATCGCCGCACCCGATGTGCAGCGTCGGGTGCGAAGGCGATTGGGACCGGCTCGGGCGCGATCAGTCCCGTTCCCGCAAAACGCCTTCAAATGAGCTGAACCTTTCGCTTGACCCCCTCTCCCCCTGCTCCTAGTGTGCGGCCCCTTCAGTGACGGGCTGTGGCTCAGCTTGGTAGAGCGCTTCGTTCGGGACGAAGAGGCCGCGGGTTCGAATCCCGCCAGCCCGATTCCTTTTGGGAATCGTGATGCCGGGGTTCGAACGAAGTTCGACTGCGTCACGCGAAGCGTCACCCCACAACGCCGGAGGCGGACAATGCAGGAAGGATGGGGAGCGACCTCCATCCCGTCAACCCGACCACACTTTTCACAGCGGAGGGGTGCGGCTCGCTGGATGGGAGCTCACAACGTAATCTTCATCGCGGAAGCCGCCTGGCTCGCCTTGGTCCGGGCTTCGGCGATGTCGGCACCCCGCGCCAGCGTCACCGCCATGCGCCGCTGCCCACCGACCTCCGGTTTGCCAAAGAGGCGGATCTGCGTGTTGGGTTGCGACAGGACCTCCGCGAGATTTCCGAACCGAACATTGCTGGAATTGCCTTCGACGAGGACCGCACAGGAAGCCGAAGGACCGTGTTGGTGAATGTTCGGAATCGGCAGGCCGAGGATGGCGCGCACGTGCAGCGCAAACTCGGAGAGGTCCTGCGAAATGAGCGTGACCAGACCGGTGTCATGGGGACGTGGCGATACTTCGCTAAAGATGACTTCTTCGCCTTGGACAAACATCTCCACCCCAAACAGGCCGCGTCCCCCCAATGCTTCCGTAATGGCGCCAGCCATGTGCTCAGCCGCCGCGAGGGCCTTTTCGCTCATCGGATGCGGCTGCCAGGACTCCCGGTAATCCCCCTTGATCTGGATATGTCCCACGGGAGCGCAGAAGGAGGTGCCGCCGGCATGTCGGACGGTCAACATCGTGATCTCGTAGTCAAAGTCGACGAAGCCTTCCACGATCACCTTGCCTTTGCCCGCACGGCCACCTTCCTGCGCGTAGTGCCAGGCTTGGGCGATGTCCTGCTCCGATCTGACGACGCTTTGTCCTTTGCCACTGCTCGACATGATCGGCTTGATCACGCACGGGAAGCCGATCTCCCGCACCCCCGCTTGGTATTCCTCCTCCGTGCTCGCGAATTTGTAAGGGGAAGTCCGCAAGCCCAATTTCTCGGCGGCCAGACGACGAATGCCTTCGCGATTCATCGTGAGCTTGGCCGCGCGCGCCGTGGGGATGACTGTGAAACCTTCCGTTTCCAACTCGACGAGCGTGTCCGTGGCGATCGCCTCGATCTCCGGAACGATGTAGTGCGGCTGCTCCGCCTGCACGAGCCGGCGCACGGCTTCACCGTCGAGCATCGAGACCACGTGGCTGCGATGCGCCACCTGCATCGCGGGAGCATTCGCATAGCGATCCACGGCGATGACTTCGATGCCCAGACGTTGCAATTCGATGACGACCTCTTTGCCGAGTTCACCAGAGCCAAGCATCATGACTTTCGTGGCGGAAGGAGATAAGGGAGTGCCGATTTGGGACATGCAGATTTGGTAGCGGGTGGGGGCGGAAATGCCAACTGCGATGGCGCCGACTGCGTATCCCTTCGGCAGAGAAAAGGGATATTTCGGAGCGGAAAACCGCCTTCGGGTCATGCGGCACACCAGAAAACCAGAGTTGCGGGACCGGCCAGACCTCGTCAGACTGACGGCCATAGAAAATTGGAACTCCTCCCAACTCGACGCAAAAGATGAAGCCTCCAGGGATGTAAAGAGATGGATACGCCCAAGCCCTTAAACGAAGTCGTTCTTCCCCAACCTGTCGTCGGCCCACTCACGCGCGCCGCGATTTTTCTGGTCGTCTGCATTCACCCCGAACGAGACAACACCGCGACCCTGCGATCCTTTTTTGCAGATCTCTCGGGGTTGGTGCGCGCCGTAGAGTTTCGGAATGTGGAAGCGGGCCTGACCTGCGTGGTGGGATTCGGCTCCGAGGCATGGGACCGACTCTTTGGTTCGCCTCGGCCCGCAGAGCTTCATCCGTTCCAAGAGATTCACTCGGGCAGTCGCCATGCCGTCTCCACCCCGGGTGATATCCTCTTCCACATTCGAGCGAAGCGTCCGGACCTGTGTTTTGAACTCGCAACTCAGATTATGGACGGCCTCGGAGAGGCGGTCTCGGTCGCCGACGAGGTTCACGGGTTCCGCTACTTCGATGACCGCGATGTCCTCGGATTCGTGGATGGCACGGAAAACCCGCGAGGGGACGGAGCACGGGAATCCGCGCTGGTGGGCGATGAAGACCCGGCCTTTGCCGGCGGCAGCTACGTCATCGTGCAGAAGTACCTGCACGACATGAAAGGGTGGAATGCTCTCCCGGTGGAGACGCAGGAGCGCATCATCGGACGCAAGAAACTTTCCGACATCGAGCTGAGTGATGCCGAGAAACCGGCCTTCGCGCACAATGCACTGACGACCGTCGTCGAGAATGGAAAACAGCTCCAAATTCTTAGGGACAACATGCCCTTCGGCCGGCCCGGTCACGGCGAGTTCGGCACCTACTTCATTGGGTACAGCCGCACTCCGCGCGTCACCGAGACGATGCTGCAGAATATGTTCGTCGGCAATCCCCCGGGAACTTACGACCGTCTCCTGGATTTCAGCCGCCCCGTTACCGGCAACTTATTTTTTGTGCCGGCGGCAACATTTCTCGACAACATCAATACGGATGGAGCAGCCTCCACAGCCATCAACACATCGCCGACGTCTGAGACATCTGCCCCGACTTCGCCTTCGCCGGTACGCGAGACATCACTCAGAATAGGATCACTGAAAGGAGAAAAAGATGAATAACCTCCATCGAGAACTTGCCCCCATTTCGGATGCTGCGTGGTCGCAGATCGAGGACGAGACGAGAAGGACGCTGAAGCGGTATCTGGCTGGCCGGCGGGTGGTGGACGTTCCCGCACCTGGCGGAATTGCTCTGCCGGGCGTCGCCACCGGCCACCTGAAATCGATCTCCGCTCCCGGAGAGGGCATGATCGCCAACCAGCGCGAGGTCAAATCTCTGGTCGAGTTGCGGGTGCCGTTTGAACTCTCACGCCAGACCATCGACGACGTGGAGCGCGGCTCAAACGATTCCGATTGGCAACCGGCGAAAGATGCCGCGAAGAACCTCGCGTTCGCGGAAGATCGGGCCATCTTCAATGGGTACCGGGAAGCGAACATCCAAGGTATTCGGGAAGGCACCAGCAATCCAATCGATGCGCTCCCTGCGGACGTGCGTGATTATCCCGACGCGATCGCGCACGCCTTGAGCCAGCTTCGTCTGGTGGGCGTGAATGGCCCCTACTCGGTTTTGCTCGGAGCCAATGAGTATACCGCACTCGCCGAAACCCGCGATCACGGCTATCCCGTCCTCGAACACGTCAAGCGCATCGTGGACGGCAACCTCGTTTGGGCGCCGGCGATTGAAGGCGCGTTCGTCCTGACGACGCGCGGCGGGGATTTCGAGCTGACCATCGGACAGGATGTTTCCATCGGCTATCTCAGCCACACCGATTCCGTGGTGCGGCTCTATCTCCAGGAGACATTCGTCTTCCGCGTCCTGACCAGCGAAGCCTCTGTGGCGCTGTCGCCGTCGCAAAAACCTGCGTAAGATTCGCCCGGTTGGTGCTGGTGCATTGATGATTTGAGACGTGGTGGACCTAGGTGGGTGGATTGGCGGCAGCGCCATGCTCAAAAGCTATGCGCGGAAAAAGAAAAGCTCCCCTACTCTGGAAATGCGTCCCCTGCAGCGACATTGGCCATAGCTATTAGCTATGAAGTGCGCGATGTTCCGTTCCAATGGAGCTACGTCACCTGCGGTATTTCATCGCGGTCGCGGACGAATTGAGCTTCACCAAAGCCGCTCAAAAACTCCGGCTGGCCCAGCCCTCCCTCACCCGGCAGGTGCGCAATCTCGAGGACGAAATCGGGGTGCGCTTGCTGCATCGGGCGAACAATCGGGTCACGCTGACCGACGAAGGGCGTGCGTTTCTTTTTGATTCCAAAAAGTTGCTCGCGATGTGCGCTGAGAGCGTCGCCACGGTGCAGCGCATGCAACGCGGCGAAAGCTCCCAGCTCAATATCGGATATGTGGCGAATATTCATTACTCGCTGCTCCCGGCCACCCTCGGCGCCTTTCGCAAGCTCTGTCCAGCCGTAGCCTTGAACTTTTTCGACATGCGAAGTGACGAACAATTCCTGGCCCTCGATAGCCGCCGCATCGATCTCGGTTTTGTCGGCGTGCGCCCGACGCTTCCCGCTCGCGAACTCCTGGCGGAATGCGTGGCCCACGACACGATCCTCGTCGCCCTCCCGTCCCGTCATCCACTGGCCAGAAAGCCCAAGGTCAAACTCGCCGACCTGGCCTCGCAGTTCTTCATCGGCATGTCCGCCCGGACCCATCCCGGTGAACGGGAATGGCTGCTCGAGACCTGCCAACGCGCAGGGTTCACCGCAAAAATCCTCCAGGAGGCCGACGCCGAACCGACCGCGATGAGGTTTGTCGCCGACGGCTTGGGCATGGCGTTAATGCCCGAGCAAGTTACAGGATTACCGCACAAAGGCGTCGTTTTCCTCCCGCTCTCCCCGACGCTCTACCGGGAAGCGACCATTGTCTGGCGTGCCGACAATCCATCCAAGCCGCTGAAGGACTACATTCAGATCGTGAAGGACCTGGCGCGCAGCATGTGACCCTTCGGCACACCGTGCCGCTCTGCCCGGCAGTTTTTCCCTCACGTCAGCGCCTCGAAGCCGGAGATCACGTCGAACAGTTCCTCGTCGATGCCACTCTGACGCAGGCGGTGGAAGGCGCCATGGAGATTCTCCAGCAATTCGTCGATATTTTTGTCGGCTCTTTCCATCGCCGCGAGGCGGCTCGCGTTCTCACTGGCGAGGGACTCAGCGCACGCTCGGAAGAGTGAAATGAAAAGGTATTCGCGGACGAGGGCGCGCAATGTCGCGTCGCCGCTGCACAGGACCTCGGGTAAGGTTTTCGTCGGCCAGGGCACTTTGGCCAGGCCTTGTTGCCATGTCGAATCGAGCGGCAAGAGCCGCTGGCTGACCGGTTCGTAGAGCGCTTCGGTCTGCGGGCGATTATGGAAGACATAGACCTGCGCATACTCACCCCTGGTTCGATGCGCTTCGCTTTCGATCTGAATCTGTCCGACCAGCGGAGTGATGGCCTTCACGGAATTCGGCACCGGGAAAAGCCCCACAATCGGCAGACCCGCGTCCGCCAGGCGCGCCTGCACGCGCTCGCCGACAGCCCAGACCTGAGGTTTGCCGGGCAGGGCGGCGAGCGTCTTGATCGCAAAGTCAGCCACGACATCATTAAACTGCCCCACCAATCCCTGGTCCGAGCCGAACACGATCGCGCCGATCGTCCCAGCATCGGTTTCTCCTCTTTGCTTCTGCATCACCACCGTGGGTCCGCTTTCGCGAAAGCACGCGCCCAAACCCAGTTCCACAGTCCGATAGTACTCGGCCAGTGCGCGGACCGATTTCTCGTACTGGCCAATGCTCGAGGCGGCCAGGGCTTTCATCGTACGCACGACGGACTGGAGATCTCCGGCGCTGCCGATCTTTCGCAACAGGCTCGCCGTGGTATCGCTCATGCCTTCTCCGTGAGCACGTCCTTTGACTGGGCCGGGACAGCGGGTTCCTGTTTCGGATGAAAGCCAGCGAGGGCCTGGCGGGCGATTTCGAGGATCGTCTGCCGATCCTCGTCATTCAGTTTAGCAGCGGTTTCAAATCGCCCACACACCTCCGCCGGGATCTTCGCCGCAGCCTCCCGCACGGCACTCTCGGCGTCGGTCATCCGGTCAAGCGGGACCGGGTCGAAGAGTTTCGCGGTCAACGCCAGCAGCACGGTGATTTGTGCCGGCACGGACACCGGGGCCAATTCCGGCTGCTTGAGGCAGGCACGGATTCGGCGCCCATGCTCGATGATCTTACGGGTGTCGTCATCCAACCGAGCGCCGAACCGGGCAAACGTCTCGAGTTCCTCGAACTGCGCATAGGCGAGCTTGAGGTCGCCCGCTACCGCGCGATAGACCGCCCATTGCGCCTTGCCGCCAACACGCGAGACCGATTTGCCGACATCCACCGCGGGCAGCACGCCCAATTCGAACAACGAAGGCGAGAGGTAGATCTGCCCGTCCGTAATGGAAATCAGGTTGGTGGGAATGTACGCAGAAATGTTCTGCGCTTCGGTTTCGATGATGGGCAGAGCCGTGAGCGAACCGCCCCCGCGTTCCTTACCCAGGTGGGTCGCCCGTTCCAGCAACCGTGAATGAATATAGAAAATGTCGCCGGGGAAAGCTTCGCGTCCGGGAGGTCGGCGGAGCAGGAGGGAAAGCTCACGATAGGCCTGGGCGTGTTGCGTGAGGTCATCATAGACGATCAGCACATCGCGCCCAGCTTCCATAAAATGCTCTGCGATGCTGGTCGCGGCGTAGGGAGCAATATAGGTCAGCCCGGGTGGATCGTTGCCTTCTGTCACGACCACCACGGTATAATCCAGCGCACCTTTGTCCCGCAGGACGGCCACGGTCTTCGCCACCGCCGAAGCCCGCTGGCCGATGGCGCAATAGACACACACGACATTCTCACCGCGCTGGTTCAGGATGGTGTCGATCGCGATGGCGGTTTTGCCGGTCTGCCGGTCCCCCAGGATCAACTCGCGCTGGCCGCGCCCGATCGGAATGAGCGCGTCGACGACTTTCAGGCCGGTTTGGAGCGGCACGATAACGGGGGCCCGGTCCATGATTGGTGCGGCGGGCCGTTCGATGGGAAGCCGTTTCCCGACAGCCATCGAACCGAGGCCATCGAGGGGCTGGCCGAGCGGATCGATAACCCGCCCAAGCAATCCGTCGCCCACCGCCACGTCCATGACCCGGCCCGTGCGCTCGACTTCATCCCCGGCGTGCAACTGCCCGTAATCGCCCAGGAGCACGACACCAATTTCGCCCTCGTCCACGTTGAAGGCGATACCAAACATTCCGCCGGAAAACTGGACCAGCTCCTCAAACCCCACACTGGGCAGGCCGGACACCTTGGCGATGCCGGTGGAAACATTCGTGATGGCACCCACCTCCCGCGGCGCCAATTGCGGCGTAAAAGACTCCCTCACCTGGCGCAACCCCTCGAACGCTTGGTCGAGGATGCCCTGGAAACTCTCCGGTGCGGCGTTCATGAGCCGTTGGAAACGGATTTGGGTTGGTTCGTTTCGGGCTCGGCTTTGGCTTCCGGCTTATCTTTCTCCTCAAGCAATTCACCGACGCCCTTTTCCAACGACGCCAGGTAATCCGCGATGGTCCAGGCTAGCTTCTGTCCGTTGGTGGTGAGTTCGATCCCGCAGACCAGATCCGGTTTGGTCTCAAACCGCACGCGAACATCGGCCGAGAAGGTTTCATTGAGCGCTTTCTGGATCGTCTCCCGTTGCTCTGCCGGCAGATCAAAGGCGCTCCGCACCAGCGCGGGGTCGACCGCGATCTTGAGAGCCTCGGCGAAACTGAACTTCGTCGGCCCATCCATCGCGCGCAGGCGGCGGATGAACACTTCACCGACACCTTCTTCCAGGCTGCTTGAAGCGAGATCCGAAAGCGTCTTTCGGGCGATGGCAAAGACTTCCTCCTGCGTCCGCCGGCCCAAGGCCTGACGCAGATTCAAGGTGTCGTTTCTCAGCGATTCCTGCCGCTGGGCGCTCAAGGCGTCGGCTGCTTTCCGGGCTTCATCAATGAGCCGCTGGCGTTCCGCCTTCGCCTCGTCTGTCGCCTTGCTCAAGAGGTCGGCGCGCTGCCGGTCGAACTCCTCGTTCTTCCGTTGAAATTCGTCGCGTTCCTTTTGAGCTTCCGCCTTTTTCGCGTCGGCGTCCGCGAGTTCCGCGGCGATCCGCTTCTCCCGCGCGTCGATCGCGTGAAGGATGGGCTGGTAAAGAAAGCGCTTCAGCAACCACACGAGGATGAGGAAGTTGAGCGCCTGCGCGCCAACGGTAAACCAGTCGATAAGCATGAGTTACTTTCCCGCCGCTTGGGCGATGACATGGTTCCAGAACGGATTGGCGAAAAGGAGAATCATCGAGACCACGAAACAGTAGATGGCCGTGGACTCGATCATCGCCAAACCGACAAACAAGGTTCGGGTGATGGTCGCGGAGGCGTCGGGTTGTTGCGCCAGCGAGGTGAGCGCGGTCGAGATCGCGCGTCCTTCGCCCAACGCCGGGCCCATGCAACCGAACCCAGTCGTGAGGCCGGCGGTGACGATTGAAGCGATGGCGATGAGGGTGATGTTATCCATGATATTTTGTTCGGTTGTTTCAAGTCGTGGGCGCTGGCCCATGCTTGGATTTTCGGGAGCCCGCGGCGGCCGCGATGTAAACCGCCGCCAGGATGCTAAAGATGTAGGCCTGCACCATGCCGGTCAAAAGACCCAGCGCCGTCATGATGATCGGAAAAATGAAAGGAGTTATCGTCAGCAGAATACCGAGAATCATCGCCCCACTCATCATGTTACCAAAAAGCCGGACGGCCAGGGCCAGCGTGCGCGAAAGCTCACTGATGATATTGAAAGGCAGCATCATGATCGTCGGCTCTGCATAGGACTTAAGGTACCCACGCAGGCCTTGGTCTTCGATGCCGAAGAGCGGCACAGCGACAAACACACACAGCGCCAGCGCCACCGTCGTCGAAAGCGAGCCAGTCGGCGGCTCGTAACCGGGCAGGATGGTGCCGAGGCTGGCCAGGGCGACGAAAAGAAAAAGCGTGCCGAGAAAGCCGAGATACTTCTCCGGGTTGCGAAGACCGGCCTCCTGAATCTGTTTGGTGATTGCCGTGACCACGATTTCGAGAAGGTTCTGCCAGCGAGAACGCTCGAGGCCGGTGGAGAGGTGGCGCGTGATGAGTTTTGAACCGAGAACCAACACGAGCATGATGCCCCAAGTGAACACAATGGTGCCGTTGAGTTTGAGAAACCCGTGCTGCCAGAAGATCATCTGATCGGGACTAAGGCGCACGGCTGGCCTCCGGTGCTGGGCGTTTTTCACCCAGCGGTCGGGTGAGCCACGTCACGACCAGACGCGCCGTGACAAATCCCAGTAGACAAAGCAACAGTCGCTGCCAGTGACCGTGCCCGGCAAAATAGAAGCCAGGCAAGACCACGCTCATCCGCAACATCAGGCTGCCGAAGAACCAAAGCGCCGGTTGTTTCGATGCCATGCCGTGGCGAAGCGTCCACCAAAGGCCGCCGAAGAAGATGGCGCCAAGCACCACCCCCGCAAGCCAGGCCAACATCAGGGTCAGAGTTTCATTCATCGTTATCCTCCTCTTCGTCTCGAATAGCCTTTTCTTCCTTGGCGACCCAATGCCAGGCGTTGAAGCAGCCGAGCGCGAGCCCGGCGACTAACAGCGCCAGCGTCCAGGGGTGTGCGCCTGGATGGTGTTTATCCAGCCAGAGACCAAGCGCCGCACCGAGCAAAGTCGGCACGACTACCGACCAGCCGATCAGCCCCATCATGCCCAGGCCGAACCACACGCCCTGGGTGGACTTACGCGCCTTGAGTTTACGCGCCGCCTTGGCGCCGACCTGTCCGGCAAAGGTCGATTTGTCACCGCGCGTCTCCCTGTTTGGCTCGTCATCCATGTTGCAAGGTCGCGAAGCGACGCAGAAATCCGGTTTCTAGTTTCGTCATTACGGAGCGCACCCTTTGTTCGCGCGCGTCGAGGGTCAGAAACTCCTTCTCCACCAAATCACGCAATTGGCCGAGATCTGTTCCACCCAGCGCGCGACGCACGGACACGAGCACGTCCGGACCAGTCTTGACCAGCACCCCTTCATCCACCGCCAGGCAGACCTCGCCTTCCGACTCGGTTTCGTAAATCAGGATTCCCGGGGTAAGCGCCGCCACGCAATCGAGCCGGTGGGGCAGGAGACCAAACGATCCCTCGCGCGTTTCCGCGACGATGCGCGACACCCCGATTTTCTCGGCGAAGATCTGGAACGGCAGGAGAACTTTAAGATTCATGGGCAGCGGTCGCCTGTTCAACCTGCGGTTTGAGTTTCACGCCCGGCGGCAAATGGGGCTCGGGCCGGGCTTGGGCCGGGTCCGGTTTCGCTTTGCCCTTCGCCTCGCCAATCGCGCCGATCATATAGAGCGCGCTCTCCGGGAAGTCCTTGAATTCGTCGCGCAGGATTCGCTCACAGCCATCCAGCGCGTCCTGGAGACTGACGAGCTTTCCGGAAAGTCCGGTGAATTGCTCCGTGGTAAAAAACGGTTGAGTGAGAAAGCGTTCCAAACGGCGGGCCCGCATCACCACGTTGCGGTCTTCCGGCGAAAGCTGCTCCAAGCCGAGCATGGCGATGATGTCTTTTAGTTCCGCGTATTGCGCGAGCGTTCGCCGAATCTCCTGGGCCAGGGCATAATGCCGTTCGCCGACGATGCCCGGTGTAGCCATCTTCGAACTGGATTGCAGCGGGTCGATGGCCGGGAAGAGCCCTTCGCTGGCCCGCTTGCGCGAGAGCACGATCGACGCGGAGAGATGCGCGAACGTGTGCACCGCCGCTGGGTCGGTGAAATCATCCGCCGGCACATACACCGCCTGGATGGAGGTGATGGCGCCAGTATCGGTATTGGCGATGCGCTCTTCCAACCCGGCCAGTTCGGTGCCCATCGTCGGCTGATAACCCAAACGTGACGGCATTTGTCCCATCAAGCCGGACACCTCCATGCCAGCCTGGATGAAGCGAAAAATGTTGTCGATGAGCAGGAGCACATCGCGGTGTTCGTCGTCGCGGAAGTACTCGGCCATCGTCAGTGCGGCGTGACCCACGCGAAACCGGCTGCCCGGCGGTTCGTTCATCTGGCCAAAGACCATGACCATATTCGGCAGCACGCCGGCGTCCTTCATATCGCGATACAGTTCCTCGCCTTCGCGACACCGCTCGCCGATGCCGCAAAAAATGCTGATCCCCTCATGGTGCCCGACCATGTTATGAATCATTTCGGTGAGCAACACCGTCTTGCCCACTCCGGCGCCCCCGAAAAGTCCCGCTTTGCCACCGCGCTCGAGCGGCACGAGCACGTCGATGGCCTTGATGCCCGTTTCAAAGATTTCCGACTTGGTGGAACGCCGGGCCAGCGGCGGTGGCTCTCGATGCACGGACCGCCATTGGACATCGGATAACGGCGCTTCGTGGTCAATGGCGTTGCCAAACACATCGAACATACGTGCGCGAATCCCCTTGCCCACCGGTGCCTTCAACGGCCCGCCCGTGTCCTCCACCGGCATGCCGCGCGCCAGACCCTGGGTGGGCGTCAACGCAATCCCGCGCACCTGATGCGCGTCCCGCTGCGCCAGCACTTCAATGACAATTCGCCCTTGATCGCCCGCCCGCAACACGGAGTGGATCGCCGGTAAGCGGCTATCGAACCGAACATCCACCACGCTGCCGCGCACCGCCACGACCGCACCGACATTCGGGGGATTGGGATTCTCCTTCATGACTCCGTGAGTCCCTCCGACGGCAGTTGTTCCGGCACATCCAGGCGCGCCACGCCGATTCGGTCGTCGGCCATGCCATAGTAAACGTCAAAGCGGTCCGGTGTGCCGAGATCGTCGCGCCGGTCGATACCGGTGGGGAACACGACGTTGGCGATGGTCCCGATGCGCTCCGACGGCAACTCCGGGGTCAACACCGATAGTGGATCACGCCCGGATTCTCTCTGGAGAGGATCATCACCCCTGCCGAATAGCGCAGACGACGCCCGTCGTTGCCTGACTCCGCCGTTTCACTCACGCCGTGATACACAATCAACCAGCCGTGCCGCGTGAGCACCGGGGGAGTGCCGCCGCCGATCTTCAACTGCTCCCAAAGCGCCTCCGGCGCCGCCAGCCGGTGGTGCGAGGTAAAGTGACAGAGGTGACATGGCTCACGACTCTCGATGGCCATGTCACGATAGGAAATCCAGATGCTTTCCCGATGGATATCTATGCTATCGCACGCCGGGTCGCCGGCCTTTTCCTCCGGACGAGTTCCGGGAAAGAGTGGCCGGTGCAAGATCGCCAGCGCGGGCTGTCCCGTCGGATCCGGAACAGCGACCGGAAAGACGCTGGCATCCTTGTTGTCCACCCCATCAAATTCGATGTCTTGATACGGCAGAAATGTCGCCAACCCGAGCCGTTTCCAGTGAAACAAGTCCTCCGATATGGCCAGGGCGATGCGCGGGCCCCTGGGTGAAAGCGCCGTGTAAGTCATTACATAGTGCCCCAGTGGTTCGACGAAGCTAACCCGTGGATCTTCGCAGCCGCCACTGCCATCGGCTCGCCGCTCGTAATCCGCTTCCGGCTCCAGCGCCACGCCGAGCCGTTCGACTCCACACGGGTCACCGCCGTCATTGAATCGAACCCGAGCGATACCGATGCGCGAGTAATTTCCGCGCGCGACCAGTCTTGGAAAAAGGTAAAGCTGGCCATCCGGGCCGCGAACCGCCGCCGGATTCAGGGTTCCTTCGACCTCGTGTGGATTCCCCGGTTCGGGCTCCATGATCAGCCCGAGCCGCTGCAATCGAAAGCCAGTCATCGCCCACCTCCCTCGCGAAGTTCCGTGCCTTGATTGTCATCCAAACAAGCGATGATCGCTTCAATGACCCGTTTCGTTTCATGAGGGTTCTGGACCTGAATCGAAAGCACACCGGCCTCTTTGGCCGGATAGTCGTTCCCGCCGGGAAACAGGGCGTCCCCGACAAAGATCATCTCGCGGATGGCTATTCCAAGGGTATCGCGGAGCTTCCCAATGCCGTACGCTTTGTCGATGCCCGGCTTGGTAACGTCAATGGAGGTCATTCCGCCCAAACGCACGGAAAACTCGGGGATAAGAGGATCCAGGAGCGCCTTCATCTTCTTCCGTTTGGTGAAGTCCAGGTCCCACTTTCTCTTATCTTCGAGGGGCGCCTGCTGGCCCAGTGCGGAGTAGGTAATCTGGCTCCCCCGGTCTTCAATAACCTCTCCCCAAACCTTTTCCGCCTTGAACTCCGGATCTTCGCCCACCTGCCGCAACGAACGCACGATTTTCTCTTTCTCTTCTGATGTGAAATCTTCCGCATAGATCCTCTTCCAATCCGTCTCGTATTGGTAAAACTTGGTGCCACACGTAGGAAGGAGAGAGAGATTCTTCAGGTGTTCATCATCGGGAAGATTCGACAGAACCTGTTTTTCAAATTGCGGCCAGTCGCCGCCGGAGATAACAGCGACCTTCACAATACTAAGAAGCGCAAAAAACAGTGTGGCCATCTCGGCGTCGAAAGAGGCTTTGCTTTCCGCCAGTGTCCCATCCAGATCAAAGACGATCAGCTTTTTCATCGGATCAGGTGCCTTCCGGCAGCGCAATCTCCAGTAAAGTCATGCCGCCCGGCGCCCGGCAAAGACACGCTCCGATCGAGGCGGGCAGGAGCACAACGTCACCCTTGCCGAAGGAGTAATTGAGGCCTGCATGCACGATCT
>Ga0206804_10181_pt1 | contig 17816 bp, 16 predicted proteins | sample Alteio_BWOrgCont_62_FD_152888 | JGI IMG/M metagenome (GOLD analysis project Ga0206804, IMG submission 152888) | Enriched cells from forest soil in Barre Woods Harvard Forest LTER site, Petersham, Massachusetts, United States -... | ecosystem: Environmental > Terrestrial > Soil > Temperate forest >... | reverse complement strand
GTCTCTCGAGGCGGCCGCTCTCGGCAAAAGATTTGCGGCCGTATCGGTGCGTCACAGGCAGCCATGGGGGGAGGATGCCGCGAAGCGTAAGGCATGAATACCTCGCAACTTGAAAGCACCTGGGGCGCCCTGAAAGGCAAACTGAAGCAGCATTACGGTCAACTCACCGACGACGACCTGACTTTCGTCGAGGGCAAAGGAGAAGAACTGCTCAGCCGGTTGCAGGCGAAGCTCGGAATTTCTCGCGGAGAACTGAACTCGGTTCTCGATGACCTTGCCGCGACGGCCCAGGAAAAGTGGGGGCAGGGCAAAGCGAAAGCGGCGGAGGTGACCGATCAAGTTTACGCCAAAGCAAGGAATGTGTATGGGGATGTGAGACAACGCGCGGTCGCGGTGGGCGAAGAGGCGCAGGCCCAGGGCGCGGCGGCGTACGATGAAGCCCAGCGACGCGTTCGCGGGCTCTGGGAGGACGGCGCTGAATATGTCCGGACCAATCCTCGGGAGTCGCTCCTGGTGGCGGTCGCCGCCGGATTTGTCGCCGGCATCATCTTCTCCCGCCGCTAACTTCGTTCCGTGCGGTTACTCGGACGACGATGCTTTTCGGAGCGCGATTTGCTCGGGTTACCACTGCGGGAATGGATCCAGCATGAAACCTCGCCAGGCCAATATCTATCGGACGAAAAGCTGGTTCGACGTCTATTGTCCTCCCGAATATCCCCCTCACGAAGAGGGCTGACCAGTCACCGGCTGCGAGGAGACTCCGCATTGGCATTGGATTTGGACGCTCCGGTGGAGCAGCCCGTCAGACCGAACGCACCAGCGATGACGAAGAGCAACAGCGCGAGCGGGGATTAGTGCATCGATCCGCTCGGTAGTCAGGCGCAGCAGAATCGTCGCGCGCAATCGTTTCCCGAACTCATCATTGCTGTCGATGATTCCGATCTCGAACTTCAGATCAGCATCGCGATATTTTTCCCACGTCTTTTGACTTTCCTCCAATGCGAAAGCGTTCTCTTTGTCGCCCGTCTTGGCGAGAAAGGCAGTCGCCGTCCGGTAGCAGCAGTCGAGCCTGGCTTGTGCCTTCTGCAGGCTTTGCTCCGTTTCGCTCGGGGATTCCCCACGACTCGCCGAGGCCAGGAGCAGGGCCAGGCAGCCAACCAATGTGATGGAGAGTCTATTCATGGGCTGGTCCTGGGATGTTCTGACGTGGGGATAGCATGACAAAGTCCTAACGTCCTGTGTCACCAACCACGCGGGGAACAAGCGTTTCCATAGCACCCGGCTCCGGCGATGAAAACTCAATTTTCCGCTTTCCGCGCTACCTGGCGGCGGTCGCCGAAAGGACTTCCTCCAACGGCGGCAAGGGGATTCTCCCAGTGGCGGGAACCATGATCCGGTGTGTCATCCAGCCGTCAAAAGCGGGGCAAAGAGCGGGCGATGCGCCGTGGCCGATTTGCGCTTATCTTGAGGGATGATCCATCCACACCAGCGAGCCGCACTGATCCCGAATGCCCAGGGCGTCGTTTGGACGCAATTTCTCGTGGGGCGGTTTGTGCGCCTGCTCGCGGATGGCTCTTTCGCCGTGGTGCTGCAGAGCATCGTGCAGAAGAGCCAGGGGCATGCGGAGCTGAACGGACTGATCGAGTTTTCATCAGGGACATCCCTTCCGGTCGTTTTCGCGATCGACGGCGTGCTGAACTTGGAAACCCGCGAGGTTTCCATTCATCAAGCGCATCCCGAAAAACGCTGGGAGGGTCAGCTATCCGAGAACGGCCGGGTGATGAGGCTGCACGAAGTGGGTCAAACCAAGCCGCTCCACCTGGTCCACGAACCGACCCTGGAGCAGCTCGTCTAGCTATTGATCCCATCTTCTGGTCCATGGAACACCTGCTTTTGCGTCAATGGAGAGACTCCGATCTGGAGCCATTCGCGGCGATGAATGCCGATCCGGAGGTGATGCGCCACTTTCCGGCGCTCGTGAGCAGAGCAGAAACCGCCGCCGCGATGGACCGCATGCGGCGGGCCATCGATGAGCGAGGCTGGGGACTGTGGGCCGTGGAAGTGGAGGGCGTCTTTGCCGGATTTACCGGGCTGAGTATTCCCTCATTCTCCGCGCATTTCACGCCGTGCACGGAGATCGGCTGGAGGTTCCGAAACGCGTATTGGGGCCGAGGCCTGGCCTGCCGGGCCGCGCGGGAGGCGCTGTCGTTTGCCTTTGAGACACTCCAGCTCCCGGAGATCGTTTCGTTCACCGCGGCGACGAACATCCGGTCACGGCGACTCATGGAGCGACTCGGGCTGAAGCACGATGCCGGCGAAGATTTTGATCATCCGTCCATTCCACAGGGTCATGTGCTATGCCGGCATGTTCTCTATCGCGGGTGGCCTGGGGTGTGACATGCTCTCCGGCTGTGGCAGCAAGCGCTGTAGAGGATGCCTTTTCTCTCGTGCCCAAGTTGCACTTGCCGGTGTCATTGGGCTCGTCCCACACGCCGCATTTCCCCGGCGCCCGGATCCACAACCAGAAATTACCGACGGTCCCGCGACTGCGTATACGCGTTAATCTAAAAGCGAACCTTAGATTTAAAACGCGGAGACCCAGCGCGGGAGAGCCGCAACCCAATGGAGATGGGGAACCACGTTCAAGCAGCGGGGAAAAATTTAACCACGGATTACGCGGATGACACGGATTGAAGAATTCCTTAATCCGTGAAATCCGCGCAATCCGTGGTTAAAAACTTCTGAAATAATCTACGCAAGCTGCGTGCATTTTAAAGGTTAGCACCGCAGAGGCGCAGAGGTCGCAGAGAAAGGAATGGAGTATTTCAAAAGACGGCGGGGTGAGGCTTTGGTAACGCACGCCCCATGGGTGGAAGCTTTGTTTCGTGGAGGGGGAAGTCATGATCGTCTAATGAAGGCTTGCCCCGCGCCGCGAAACGGAGTTTCTGCCGGGGAGGTGCGTGACCAAAGCCCCACCCCGCAGTCGCGGGGTAACGAGAAAAAACGGTGAAGGAGACCGGACCAGCCACCCACATCGAAACAGAGTTTCGCCGCAAAGGTGCATTACCAAAGCCTCACTTTGGTAACGAGAGGCAAACATATCTTGACAGGCCCCTTTTCCTTCTTGAGAACTCAATCGCGAGCACTGTCTAAATGGTATGCGAAGGGAATTTCATCAATTGATAACTTCTTTTCAATTCCGTCCTCATCTTTTGTGCCGCGAGGCATGTCGAGAATGTCTATCACAGCAGCCCAATGTGCAGGATAGCGGAGTGGTTGTTTTTGTGCGTCGAATTGCGACGCTCCTTTTCCCAGGCCCACACTTCTATTATAAAGCACCATCAATTCAATCGGGAGGTCGAACGGCTTATTTGTGCGAAGTTGCTCCAGGAATGATTGCACATTGGGCGGGATGTCTCCGTCGTGTTTCATCAAGAAAGCCTGTTCAGTTAAGCACACTAAAAGCTCATTTTTGCTGAATGGAGGTTTATGCCACTCTTTCATCAGTGCGTTAACCTTGGCTAGCAAAGCCGCACCGTTTTTGATAGGAGGAGCGATGTTTTCAATCGAATCTCCTTTGGTTGTGTACGCCAACAAAAATACTACCAACACGACGCGGAACTGATTCGAATAATGCATTTTACTTCTCTTTAATGGTCATAACTCGACCCGGCATAAGCGAACGCAGCAGCAGCAAGAATCAGAGGGATGATGGAGTGCGGATGGGGGGCATTCATAAATACCGGTAAGATCCATCGAGCAGAGCAAGAATCTTGTCCATTGTCCAGACGCGCGCAAATGAGGTAGTGTCCTAATTTGAATCTTCGGGCTGTGGAACATTTTCTGGAGCGGGATATGCCTCACTGAGTGGGCGGCCACCACAAATCTAGGTACCATTGAAACGCCATTCTGAACGGAACGCAGTGGTCATCGGCGTACATTAACGGATAGTAGACAACGTAAATAAAATGACCGACAGCCGGATGATCCACATCGGCATGCAGAACCATCCCCATAGGCCCGATTGAAAGCGGGTAGGCGATCAACAACGCGCAGAGCAGAATCGCAATTTTATAACGCCGCTTCATTTCTTGGATTGGCTGACCAGCCACACACGCACGGCGGCGAGCGGTGAATCGGCTGGCCCTCTGCCCTTTACGGTCACGTATTGCGGCCCCTGGTCGCTTTCCACGGCCCAACCGTAGGCCACGGCAGGCGGCGGCTCTGCCACGTCAAAAACCTCCACCATTCCCTCCCACACGGTTTGCCCGCGAAATGTCTCCACGACAGCCACGCTCTCGCGATGTGTGACCGGCCCCTTCACGGTTGCCTCCACCGTGCGCTGTATGGTGTCCAGAAGCGTGTTCATAGGCCGATAAGGCATCCACGCTCCAGACGTGATCGGTCACGTCTCCGGCCATCGCTGGCGTCATGCGCAGGGTCTTATGGATTCTCACGAAGTTGTAATACGCGAAGTGAAGCGAAACGGCAGCTTGGAAGTTTTCAAACTTCTTGCTGAAAGCGTTGGTCAAGCGGGTGAGGCGGCGCATGTGCATCCGCATCGTCAAGTTTTGGCGCTCCACATACGAGGTTGAAATCAGGCTTTCGTTCGGCTGTCCGCTAATCACTTCGCGATTGATGGATACCAACTTGGCTGGGCTGTAGCGACGCGCTTCGTTGGCATCCTGTTGTCCATAAATCTTCAGTATCTGGTAGGGAAATAGGGGGCAACTCTTGACCCAAGATTCATCGTCCCACTTGAAGGACTGTCCCGCGATTGCCTAGAGCGTGTCGTGCACTCTCCAGGGCCGAAGGCCCGCCATCATCCCAGCCTGGGGCAACGCCCCAGGTCTCCTCATAAAGACACCTCAGGGCTGAAAGCCCGACCCATCGTATGCCTCAATCGCGCAGCCTCCTCCTTGCCCTCCTGATCATGGAGGCCGAATAATGGCGCGGGCTTTCAGCCCTCTGGCTCGCGGTATCGCAGACCTGGGGCGTTGCCCCAGGCTGGGATAATGCCGGGCCTTCGGCCCTCAAGAAGTGCATGACACCCTCTAGCGATGCTTGGCAAAAGACACCCCACCCGCCGGCTCGCCGGTGAGGGTCCAATTCTTGAATGACTGGTAAAGGTCCGCCGACATTCCCGGCGGGATATAACCATTCAGATCCTGGAAGAGTTGCTGAGCCACCTCGCGATCCCCCGCCAGGCACGCCAGTTCGTAAAACAGCGTCGTGTCGAACAGCGAAGCGGGATACTTCTTGTGGATTTGCTCGAAACCTGCCCGCGTCTTCGGCCAGGAAGCGTGCGATTCACGAAAGATATTCCCATAGTAATCCATGAGATGGACGACCACGCGCGCGTAACCTTCGGCGCCCAGCCCTTCCGGTTTTTGCATCTCCTCCTCCGCGGATTTCTCCCAATCGCCTTCCTCCCCGTACCAGCGGGGCAGCAAGTAGTAGGCGTGGGCGGTGTCGTAGAGATAGAATTGCGGGAAATTCTTCTTGGCCTCTGCGAACAAGCTGGCCTCCTGGGTGCGGCTCCAGCCCTGCCCCAGGGCCAGCGTCATTTTCTCGCGCCACCACATCGGGTCCCGGGGCTGCATCTCGCGGGCGTCAGCCAGGATTTTCTCCGCGGCTTGCAGGCGCTCGCCAAACGCTTTCCAGCCGTCATCGGTCACGGTATTGGCCCAGCCCGCGCCCCGGGCCTGCCACGCGTAGGAGATCAGGAATCGCCCATGCGCGATCCGGGCCGTGATGGACTGCGGGAAGGCCTTTTCCCACGCCTGCAGCGTGCTTTCGTGCTGCTTCCACACGCCCTCCGCATCTTTGCGGCTGGGATCGAGAGCGCTGTAGAAATGCTGCAACTGCCAACTGCCGCTGCCGCCGACCGGGGGACCGGACCGGACTTCGGCCACCATGTCTTCCAGGCCCTGAAAATCGTTCGCCTTGAAATAATTCCGCGCCTTGGCGCGCAAAGCTTTGATCTCTTCCTCCGGCTGATCCACCACGGCCGCACCGTTCGTTTGGGCGGCGCATCTCTGGCCGTCACCACCCAGAAAAAGCAATGTGGGAAAGAGCAGCGCGCTCATCCAGTGGAGCCAGCGCCGGGGAGAAAGAGTCAGGCGGGTGATGGAAGGAAACATCAGGTGGTGCATGCAGTTTGCGGGTGGAATGAGTGCGGAAGTGTGGCTGAAGGCGAGGTGTCCGTGTCAAGTGTCGAGTTGACTCCTTCTTACCCCCTCAAGCAATATGGAAGACGAGCCCCTTAAAGTAGCGTGGGTTCGAAACAATGACGGCGTGGTAACCGCGGTCCCTGTCAAATGAGCACGAGAAAAGAGTACGATTCGATTAAGCTTAAATCCCAGATTAAAGAGGTGCGGGTTCCAATCGGTACGAAAGGCGTCGTTTTGATGGTCTTTAATTCTCCGTCCAAGGCTTATGAAGTTGAATTCGTTGATTCATCGGGAGGCTCACTTGGAACGTTCACCATCACTGACGATCAAATCGAGCCATGGCTAGATTGATTTTTCAGTCAAAATGGGGTCAACTCTTGACGGGCTGTTGCCCAAATCCCGCGAGTTCGGACCAAGAGGAGCGGCCGAGGGAAGGGAGTGGCCGGCGGAGCGCCGGCCCTACAAGTGGGAAAGAAGCTCCGCACCACGCCTGACGTCGCAATCGGAGGGTGTCGATTGTAGGGCACCCGCTCCGGGTGCCGGGGCGGACCGGTGGTGGCGCACGTCACCCGGCCAATTGCGTTGGGCATGAGCTGTTTTTACTCTCGTTACCCCGCCGGCGCGGGGTAACGAGAAAAAGGCGAAAAGCAAATTCCCCCTTCGTTTGGTCAGTGCTTTACAGTTGCTGGGCTTGAGGGTAATAGCCTCTATTCGCTTATGTTGATATGAAGACTATTCGAGCCTCACAGGAGCTCAATCGGTCGTGGATTGTGACTTTCTTTGTTGTGACTTTATTGTTGGCGGGAACTGCGTGTTGGTGTCTGTGGCTCTTCACTCGGCTTATGGAAGGCGAGATTGGAATTGTTCGTCATCATCCGATCGCTCGTCTGACAGCGTTTTTCTTTGAGTATCGCCTCGGCGTCTTGCTGTTTCCGCTTCCTTGGGTTGGCGTGGCCATCATTTCCTGCGCCCGCGGTCGTATACATACCCATTCTCTTGTTTTATTTTCTTCGACGCTCATTCTTTCTATATGTATCCTCTCGATTGTTATGGCGCTTGCCCTTAGCTTGCCATGGCTTCCCGAAAGAATTGTTACCATGGGAATAGGGGAAAAAGAGGATGGGAGGCAGTCAGCAGATTAACGCACGCCCCATGGGTGGAAGCTTTGCTTCGTGGAGGGGGGAAGTACTGATCGTCTAATGAAGGCTTGCCCCTCGCCGCGAAACGGAGTTTCTGCCGTGCAGGTGCGTGACCAAAGCCCCACCCCGCAGTCGCGGGGTAACGAGAAAAAAGCGGAGAAGACTTCGACCGCGGATTACGCGGATTACACGGATTAGGAAATTCTTTAATCCGTGTCATCCGCGTAATCCGCGGTTAAAATTCTTCTCCTAGGCTCCTTGAGTGCGGGACTTCGGAAGTTAGTTTACGGGGACCTGATTTAGCAAGATTGGGGATATAATACCAACCTTCGGGATACGGCACTTTATCTGTTTCTATGGGTTTGAAGTAGCCCACTCCTGACCCCTATTCCCCGCTCGCGGCTGGCGGCAGTTCCGCGAGGGAAAGATCGGCGAACCAGGCGGTGCCCATGACGGTGTCGCCCCAATTTCCCAGGCGGGGACCGATTTCGATTTTGGTTTTGGCTCCCGATTCCACATCCAATTCCACGTAGGTCCAGTCCTCCGATTGGCCAACCAGCCGGGTCGCATCCCAGCCGCCGCCGATCCACAAGGTGGCTCCGGCGGTTCCGGTCTTCTTCTGGTCTTCGACGTCTCTCGTCTTGATCCAACCAGAGAGCCGGTAACGGGTGTTCGGTTTCACCGTGATCTTTTGGCTGACATAGACGTTCCCCCACTCCGCATTCTGGATTCGGAGGCTCGGATGGTCCTGGTGTCTTTCCTCGTTGTCCGGCTCGGCGTGACCTTTCTTCGCCCAGGCGTCCACCGCCCATCCGTCCAGGCCTTTTTGAAAGTTCGCATTGGCCAGCAAATTGGCCGGTCCAGGGCCTGCGCCGTCCCCTCCGGCACCTTCGGGTTTCTGGGAAACGGGCTCATCGGCCAGCCACTTTTTCGCCGCTTCCAGTCCCCCGGCGATCGACCAGACCTCGGCCATCACCTGATGGCGGGCGGTCAAGTCATCGAACAAGCGGCGGGCCGTGGGGCGGTCCTTGGCCAGGCAGGCGCAAGCGGCAAACTGATTCCGATCGCGCCACGCTCCCGGGTAGGTGCGGCTAATCACCTCAAAACCTTTTTTCAAAGTCGGCCAATCCGCGGTCCCGACGGCTCCGTTGCGAATAAAATTCTTCCGAAAGATGGGTTGTAGATCCATCGCCGTGCGCACGTAGGTTTCATAGCCGTGATCGCCCGGAATGCGCCCTGGAATGGAAGCGAGAAACTTCTCCATATCGCCGGGTTTGCCGTGCCAGTTTTGCGAGGTGTAAACGGCCATGGCGATGAGACAGGGGTAATAGTCCGGGACCACCGTGAGGGCTTCGTCGAGGGTCGCGTTCATCTTCTCCAGCGGCCAGCCCTGGGCGATGCCGACCCACATCAGGCGGGCGTAGAGTTCGACGCAGTGGCCCGGCATTTGCAGCCCGTTGGAGAGGGTGTCGGAGGCCTGCGCAATGGCACTGACAAACACCTGTAACTGTTCCGGGCTCAGCCGCCGGGTCGGAGCTCCCGTCCGCGCCTGCCAGGCGTAGTTCACCTGCGTGCGACCGATCGCCGTGGCGGTGTAGATGGTATTGGAGCGCGCCTTCCATCCCATAAGACGCTGGAAGAGCACCTTCCAATCTTCGGGATCGTCGAGGTCGCGTGGTTTGCTGACGGCGAGGAAAAAGGTTCCCAGCGCCGAATCCCCGTCGGCCGTCCGCAACTGCTGCTCATTGATTTCTGCGACCATGCTATCCAGGTGGTCATACTTCGCCGCATAGAGCAGGTCCTTCACGACCTTCTTGAAGTCTTCCGACGAGAGGGTGCGCCAGTCCGCCGGGGAGGCGGCGGCCGGCGGATCGGCTTTGGGAGAGCCCAAAGTTTCGTCCGCGCACGCGCCTCCGACAAAGCCGCAGATCAAGAACGCGAGCCGCAACCCCCAACGCGAAAGCAGGCCGATCACATGAGTCATGGGTTGGATAGTGCCTTGGGGGAAAGGAGAGTAAAGCGGGATGATCGGTGTTATGAGGGGAGTGGCAACGGGGCAGAATTAGGGGGCCTATTCCCTATTCCCCCGCGTGTGCTTCCTGGAGTTTTCCGCTTCACGCGCCTCTAGTTATGGCTGCCCAAAATCATTTCCGACTCTGAGCAGCCCGGAGGGCCGAGGTGGCGGAAACTTCAAGCGTGCTCTTCCCTTATTTCGCCAGCTCGAACTCGTCGGGCTGCCAAGTCTTGTCGAACCACGGCTTCAGCGGTCAGCCGGGTTCCTTGCGCAGCGAGTCGAGTCGCGCCCGGCAGCGCGGGCTTATTTCTCCGTCTTCTTCATCGGAGGCTGCTGCCATGTGCCATCCAGCGCTTCGGGCTTCGGCCAGTAGAGGCGCATGACCACGAGAAACGGTCCCTTGGGTGCGGGGAGCCAGTTGGACTCCTTATCGGGGCCGGGCGATTCGTTTTGGAAGTAGAGGGTGAATCCGCCGTCGGCATCCTTTTTGAAGCCAGGCATCATCGGCGCGTTCAGCAGGTAACGATTGAGCGGATTGTCCACCATGAGTTGTGCCGGGAAGTCATACATGGTCAGCGACCAGAAGGCGTTGACCGGGGGAAACTGGCCAGGTGCGAAGCGAATGGTGTAGTGGTTGTTGCCGTCCGGCCGTTGTCCATCGGCATCGACGGCATAGGATGGGTACATCGCCTCCTCCTTCGAGTTACCATAGATGCCGTAGACTGCACCCGCCATCCGGTAGAGGTAGTTATTCTTGAGAAACTCTCGTGTCCCGAAAAACTGCCCGGTGCTCACTTCTCGTGCATCCACCCGCTTCTGCAGGGCCGCGTGCTCGGCCCAGGCGTCGGCCATGCCTTGTTCGATAGCCGTCTTCAGCTCAGGCGAGAGCTTGGCGGCATCGAATGTTTGCCCCGCGCCGACACCGATCTTCGAGAAGCGCTCCATCAGCGCAATCTCCGAGGGAACCGTGGGGCAGAACTGGAGCACGAAGTTCAGGACTTTGAAGAACTCGAGCGAGGTCCGCTGCTCGGCAGCCGTGAGCGGCTTGATGAAGTCAATGGCCGGCGCGGCCTGGGGCGCGGGCTGGCCGAGAAACGCGGAGAGCGTCTCCACTTTGTACCCGGCCTGAATCTTTTTTACATTCTCGAGGTCACCCGGATTGAAGAGCTGGGTGCGATAGCCTGGGAACACCAGCTCGGTCTCCGAGCGAAAGACCTTGTCGATGCCCTTGGGGACCTCGCCCTTCCAGCCTGGCCCGGCAAGCAGGAAGGTGCCGCCTCCATTGCCGGTGGTCCGGGTGCCGGCGTAGGCGAAGTTATGCGTGTAATAGTCGATCAGTTGGATCGAGAAATACCGGTCCTTTCTATCCATCGCCGGCACGGTGAGCACGATCGGCTCGGCCCGCAGGTCCGCGCCGATCATGGAGTAGAGCGTATCCGAGTTGGCCGTTTGAATCGCCTTGTCCGCGGGAGAGAAGAGCCGTGCGCTGTTCCAGATGTGGTTCCAGGGCGCCTTGTATTCGGGACTCTTGGGGTCGATGAAATAGGCGTACATCACACGGTAGTTATCCACGACCGGCTCGCCATAGATATAGGCTTCCTTGGCGATGATGCGGGCTTCCGCGGGGGTTAGGTCCGCTGCGTGAGTGGGCGCGAGCGCCAGCCCGAAGGCGAGCGCGAGGATGAGGGTGGTGGTTGTCTTCATTGGTAGGATTTTTTTGGGGATACGTCGTTTGTTGCTTCAGGGCGCTTTGTTCACCTTGGGCGCCGTCCATTTTCCGGCAAGGGCTTCTTCCGTCGGCCAGTAAAGGCGCATGTACATGGAAAACGGACCCTTGGGCGCGGGGAGCCAGTTCGCTTCCTTTTCTTGGCCGGGGGATTCGTTCTGGATCAGGAGCGTGAGCCCGCCGTCGGCATCCTTTTGGAACTGCGGCAGCATCGGTGAGTTGAGCAGGTAGCGGTGGAGACGATTCGCCACGAGGAGGCTGGCCGGCAGTTCGTACATGGTCAGCGACCAGAAGGCGTGGACCGGCGGCAACTGGCCCGGCGCAAAGCGGAGACTGTAACGATTGGCGCCATTGAGTTTCTGCCCGTCGGCATCGACGTAATAGATCGGATAGAGCGCCTCCTCCTTCGAGTTGCCGTAAATGCCGATCGTCCCGAGCCAGCGATTGAGATAGTTGTTCTTCATAACCTCGCGGGTGCCGAAGAGATCGCCCGCCGTCAGCGTCCCCTCCCCCATCTTCTTCACCCCGCCGGCGAAGTCGGCCCAGGCGTCGGCCCGGCCCTCCTCGATGGCGGTCTTCAGCTCCGGCGTGAGCGTGGCTGGGTCGAAAGGCCGGCCCGCGCCGATGCCGATTTTTGCGAAGCGCGCCATGAGCTCGGTCTCGGAGGGAACGGTCGGGCAGAACTGCAGGACGAAGTTCAGGAGACGGAAAAACTCCAGCGACGTTTTCTGCTCTGCCTGGCTGATCGGCTTGGGAAAATCGATGGCCGGCGCGGCTGGGGGAGCGGCGGTGCCGAGGAACGCCGAGAGCGGCTGGACCTTGTAACCGGCCTGGACCTTTTTCACAGCCTCGAGGTCGGACGGATCGAACAACTGCGTGCGATGGACCACCATCACGAGCTCCGTCTCGGAGCGGAGAAGTTTCTTCACCCCTGGCGGCATCTCGCCTTTCCAGTTCGGTCCGGCGATGGCAAAGCTGCCGCCCTCGTTGCCGGTGGTCCGGGAGCCGAGGTAGTCGAAATTGAAGGTGTAGGCGTCGGTCAGCATGACGCTGAAGTAGCGGTCCTTTCGGTCCATCGGCGGCAGGGTGAGCACGATGGGCTCGGTGCGCAGATCCAGCCCCGTCCACGAGTAGGGCGTGTCGGAGTTGGGCGTCTGCACCGCGGTATCCGTGGGCGTGAAGACACGCGGGATGTTGGTGATCTGGTTCCAGGGCGCCTTGAACTCGGGATCGTGGCGATCCACAAAATAAGAGTACTCGACGCGGTAACTGTCCACCAACGGATAACCGTAGATATACGCTTCCTTGGCGATGGCGCGGGCTTCGGCTGGAGTGATGTCAGCAGCGCGAGCGATGCTCGTGAGCGACAGCACAGCAGCCAACGCAGCGGTGATGAGGTTATGTTTGAGTGTGGTTCTCATGGTCTTTAATTGACGGCGTGCGGAGGGGCTGGCCGCTTCCCGATGCTGCCATGGGGCCTTGGTCGTACGCCAGCGCTCCTTTTGGCGATAATTCGTCCAGGGTCAGATCTGGGGCTTCAGGGGCGAGCCGAAGACGAGTGTGGCGGGGCGTTTTAATTGGACGTGGGTGTTTCAGTTGCACTCGGATCGGCTGACCGGCTATGAAAGGTGCTAAAGGAGTCCATCCCATGAAGAAATTGACCCTTTCACTCGCCATCGCGTTTGGGAACCACCCATTATGCTTCCAGAATATTCGGCAAAAGCGAACATCGGCATCCTCGTCGGAATGGCGCTCGGTCTTGGGGTCGCCCTGATCCAGACTTCCGCGGGCGGAGCCCTTCCTCCGCTACCCCTCCTCGGTCTGATTCCCGCGATCCCTTTCTATTGGGGCTGCGCCAACGCGGCAATCGGCAAAGGACAGTCGCCGAATTGGATCCTCCTCATGTTAGTCCCCGTTGGCTTGCGGATGCTCGGCCTCATCGATCCGCTGACTTGTGGAATCCTCTGGTTTCCCGGACTCGTCTTTCTCGCCGTGCTGCCGGATCATCACCCGGCGGATGGCGGCCGTCCCCGGCGCGGCTGTCTCTATGTCGCCCTGGCCGGTTTTATCGGATTCGTCGCCCTGGTCGTGGTCTGCTTCCTCAATCCGCGGCTGAACCCGGAACTTCGGGCGAGCGCCGCGGCCAAGCCCGCTCCAGCTTCGGAGGCTCCGCGAGTGCTCGCCTCGCCTTCACCCGCTCCGGCCTCCTCCCCGGTCCCCTCCCTGGTCCCCTCCACTTCCGCTTCAGGAACTGCGATAGATGCCGCGGAGGCCCAGCGCCGGGCACTGGCCATGTATCCCCAGCTCGCCGTTCCCAATTCCGCTTTGAATCGGGAGTTTGTCGCGAGATACCATCACTACCAAGTTACGAACAAGGATTACTTCAAGGACCCGAATTGGCCGCTCAAGCTTGCCGTCGAATGCCAGTCGGCCATCAAGCAGCCGCACTAATTGGCGCTCCGCGCGGAGGAATTAGGGGTCAGTCAACAGGAATTAGAATTAGAATTAGAATTAGGACGCCAATGCGGGATTGTGGCCCAGCATGCGGAGGGAAAAACAAAGGATTTAAAACGCAGAGGCGAGGCTCTGCGAGAGGTCCGTGGTGCCGTGGGGACAGCCGAGTCTGCGAGACGCCTACGGCGCAATGGAGGCAAACCCAGCGCGGCAAAACCGCAATTGCGTGGGTCTCCGAAGCGGAGTTTGAGCAGCAGGGAAGAAATTGAACCGCGGATGGCGCGGATGGACGCGGATGAAAGGCGTTCTTATCCGCGCCCATTCGCGCCATCCGCGGTTAAAAACTCTGGAATAACTTTACGCAAGCAGGCGCCGGTCTCTTTTTCCTAATCTTGTTCTTGTTCATTTTCTTTCCCCACGTTCCGAAACAAGAAAATGAATAAGATCACGAAAATGAAAAAGAAAAGGAAGCTCCGCACCGCTTGACCCCGGTTTGCGATTTGACCCCGGGGAGGAGCGCCTCCGGAGATCGCTTTGATATTGGGTCAATCGGTCGGAAACGCTTCGGCAAAATCATACACTGCGTGAAAATCTTCAATCCGATCTTCGGGTCGCTTCCCAAAGCGGCCCGCTTCGATCAGTTTGTAAACGATGGTGCCGATATCATCGGTGGTATAGACGCCCCAGCCGATCAAGGTTTTGAGGGCACCCTTGCCAAAATTCTCCAGCGCCAAGGTACGGAAGGCCAGCGCCAGGTCCCGGCCGCTAACATGTCCGTCCTCGCCAGGAACCGTCCGGTCCAGGGCGCGAACGACAAACACGTAGGCTGGTATCGCGAATCGCGAATCCGCTCGCGCCAACTCTGGAAACAGGGGATCGAAGAGAGAGAGACGGGCGTAGTATTCCAAAGCTTCGTCCATTTTCTTCGCCGCGGCCGGCGCCGGCCCCGGCCCCCGCTCCGCGCCCCACTTTTTCATGTGCGCCATCAGCTCCATCGTGTGCTGGAAATAGCCGAATTTCTCCTCCTCCGACGCGGAATCATCCCGTGGTTCGCCGAGTCCTGTCGCTTCCTTCACTCTTTGGTATTCGGCCACGCAGCTCTGGCAGACCGACGAATGGCATTTTCTGCCACACCAACGGCATCCCGCCTCGATGATGGCCTGAGTGCGCGCAAACTGCTCGGGACGATGTTTTTCGAAACATTGCTCGCACAGCGACTCCGTCGAGCTTTCGCCTTCCATGATCGAAGTCGAGAATACCCTGGCTTCTCTTTTTTTGCAGTGTTCGCAGAGCATTCCCGATTGTGGATCAAAGCGCGGGGCCGGGCAATGACGGATCAAACGACCGGCGCGAACGTGGGCGGGGGATGGCGGGAACGAGAGAAAATCCATCGGCCGCGCCGATCTCCGAAATCGAACGAGCGTTGCACTGAAAGCGCCACTTTCTTTTCGGTGTCATCCTGAGCTTGCCGAAGGATCTCTCGCATCCTGTGGGCGGAGGCGGGGCGAAGCACTCGGTATCCAACGGGGGCAATTGGGGTCAGGCGAGAATGGCACTAAGTTAAGGCCGCTTTTCAGAGTAAATGCCCGTGCGCGCTCATCCCAAAACCTCCTTAACTTAGTGCCATTCGGGTCAGGCGACGGTCAGGCTTGACCCTCTTTCCCCCTATTTCCTCTTTCCCTGCGAGGATAAGGAAGATAGGGGTCACCCGAGAATTTTCGGGATAATCGGGATCTGGGTTATCCGCAGATTGACACAGATGAACGCAGATTCAAAAGGCACGGATCTGGAAACCAAATCTGCGTGAATCTGCGTCAATCTGCGGACGAATCCAAACGCCTCCTTCCCCCTCTCCGAACTCTCCGCGCATTGTCCCCACGGCACCACGGACCTCTCGCAAAGCCTCGAGTCTGCGTTTCGTTTGGCCATGCTTCTGTTTGATGGATGACTACAGTTCAACTTAAACCGTCTATTTCACCGGCTTGACCGCCGCGGTCGGCCGGAACATCGCCCAGGGATCGGCGTACATCTGCGCCGCTTCCGGGGCCGTCAGCACCCGGTTATTCCAAACCCACCACGAAGAGAAATTGGCATTGCACATCATCGAACCATTCCCGGTGGTATTGTACGATAACTGTCCCGTTTGCTTGGCCACAGATTGGGCGAGATTGACCGTCGTATCGCGGGCCACTTCCACGCCGTTCACATACATCACGCCCAAGCCGTCCTGCACGGTGCATAAGACCAGGATCCATTGATTCACGGGGTAAGCGTACCGGGGCAGGACCGCGATATCCTTCGCGTTTCTCCACGTGGTCGAGACATCGCCCAGGTGGCGCGGAATATTCTGATACATCGTAATGACGGCGGCACCGGTCCCGTCCATGAGGCGTCCCAGCGCCGAGCTACTCAACATCTCCACCAGGACGGCATAGGAATAACCCGTGCTGGTGGTGGGGATAAACTGCGTGGGCAAAGTACACTGGATCGCCTGCGCCGTGGCCCCGTTGTTACTGATGGCCGGTCCAGACCATGGATAATCCGCAGTGACCGGCGGAGTGAACCAGGCCGGGGGCCGGGCATTGGCGGGCGTTCCGGCGAGGACGAGTGTCGGATAAGTCTTTTGCGTAGCCGCATCATAAAACGTCGAACCACTGCCTTCATTCACGGGAACAAGAGAAACCAGACCTGTCGACAAGGGCTGCTGCCAGTTGATCTGGCTTCCCGCCGGGGGCTTTTGGATTTGCGCGAGAACCAGCGTTGGTAAGAAAATCCAACACAAAAGAGAAATGCGGATCATGGGGGGCTTTTTTTAGGGGTTGTCATTCTTAAGGCGCGCGCGCGGGATAATCAAGAAGATGGCTTGGAAGTGAGTGTCCCCGTCAACACTGGCGCAATGATGAAAGTCGTATCCAGTATTGAAAATCTGGCGGTTTTCCAAGATCCTCCGGGATGCCTGCGACGATCAGAGCACCAGAGCTTATCACTTTCCTTACGGGGATACTGCTCTACGGTGTGCTTCTTTGGTCCGGACAGCGGCGGTTTCTGAAGAAGCTCGACCTTGTCTTCTCGAAGCACGGTGTCGACGAACCAAACGAGACGACCGTGCGTGAAGTGCTGGAGGAGTTGAACCTGGATTCGGCCCATCTTATGTTCACCATGGACCGCCACGCCAACATCGCATTCCAAGAAAGCAAGATCACGCTCCTTTACGGTCACATTGGAACCAGATCCCCAGGCGGAATACGAGGACCGGTCTGGACACTGAAAAAGGCGGTCTATGCGCTGGTCGATAAAACCGAGACTCAATGGGCGAATCACCATCCGGCCGTTTTTAAATACGCCCTGTCCGGTTATAGCTACTCCGTATTTTGGGTAAATCTCGATGCACTAATAGCGGAATCACACTATCCGCAAAAGTGACGAGGGAAACCAGGGGTCAACAGGAATTAGGAATCAGGGAATTCTGGGGCAGTCAAGGGTCAGTCAACAGATTTGCCCCTTCGCCGATTCACTGATTCAGAAATCTAAGCCGCCCAGTTCATCCGCCGTCCGCAAGTATAAACTTGTAAAAAACACCCGCTGTGAGGAACGTCAGACAAAGAGTTCCCACCCACTGACAAGGATGCACCCAAATGGGAAATTCAAATTACAATGAAGGCCATCATTATCTCCCTGTTGTGTATTATCGCACTGCTACCGCTTCGGGCCGACGATGACCCCCTCGTTCCGAACGCATTGAAGTCCATCCTTCCAAAAATACATGCAGGGATGACAACTCATGAGGTGCTTTCCGTTCTTTCCACCGCATATCCCACAGTGAAAAGCGAAACGCGTGAATCGGGTGACGACTGGCGTGAGATCGCCTATCACCTCGACCAGCATTTTGTCCTGTCCACTTTTTTCAATGACCGCGGCGACGGAAAGCAGGTGGTCCTTCCGGGCCAGTGGCTCGACCTCAGATACGTCACAGCAAAGCACCGTGTGGTTTGGTCGTCATCACCCAATGCAGGTGAACGTCTCAAATATTGGCTGACAACAAAGTCGGACACAGGATCTGTTTTTGGCCAAGGCAAACTGGATGGCGTGGATTATCGTAAACTTTTGCGTGCGGCTGTCGCCATGGATGCAAAATCACTTTCCGGAATATTTCGATATACAGCGAATGGACGCCTGATGGGTGCGGGTGCTGATGACAATTGCGACATCCTGCATCAGCTTCTCATTTGGTGGGGTGATCGTCAGTTTGCCAATGTCCTCTCGGGCGAATCCTTAAAGGTGCGTTCTGCTGTGGTTAACGCCATCGGAGA
>Ga0206804_10180_pt1 | contig 17893 bp, 14 predicted proteins | sample Alteio_BWOrgCont_62_FD_152888 | JGI IMG/M metagenome (GOLD analysis project Ga0206804, IMG submission 152888) | Enriched cells from forest soil in Barre Woods Harvard Forest LTER site, Petersham, Massachusetts, United States -... | ecosystem: Environmental > Terrestrial > Soil > Temperate forest >... | reverse complement strand
CGGCGCAGACGCAATCTGCAACGACTGGCCGCAAGCCTTGTGTTGTGCGCCCTGCTTAGTGCCGCCACTCTGCTGGCTGGCTGCGGCGGAGGATTCGGAACGCCTGCCACTCACTTCACGCTCACTGTGACCGGAACCAGCGGCACCGACGTCCACTCCACCGCCGTCAACCTGACCGTACAGTAGCGAGGACCTCCCATGCCGATCCGTTCCGTCATCGCCATCCTCCTTCGCCTTATGACATTCACTGCTGCTGCAATGGCTCTCTCTCTGCCTACCGCAGCGCAGTTCGAGCCCAAGGCTGAGGTCGCCTTCGAGTACAACTACGTTCACTCCAACGCACCGCCGAGCGGGTGCGGTTGTTTCTCGATGAATGGCGGCGGAGCGTCGGGGGCTATCCAGCTCCACGGGGGACTGATTGCGGTTGCCCAGTTCAGCGCAGCGCATGCCAGCAACATCGCAAGGGACGACGAAGATCTCACTCTAACGTCGTACCTCGTCGGACCGCGCTATACCTATCGCACGCAGCGACGTCTTGCACCTTTCGGAGAGGTTCTGGTCGGTCTCTCTCATGCGTCGGGCGGTCTTTCACCCTCAAATGCAGTGAGTGGAGCGAGCTCCAGCGTCTTTGCCGCCGCCATGGGTGGAAGCCTAGACTTCAACGTCGGCCGCAGAGTCGGGATTCGAGTCGTACGTGCCGACTACTTGGTGACGGCCTTCGCCAATCGAGCCGACGACCGTCAGAACGATTTACGTTTGGGCACAGGCGTAGCCTTCTATCTTGGGAGATAGCTGTCCGATCGAAGGTGCCTCTTTGCGCTTCTCGGGAATAGGCCAGTCCCCTGCGGCAACCGGTCTGTCTGATGGGCGTCACCGCCACTCCGCACTCCCAAGAAGGATACTGAGCCTCACGTCAAAGAGGACGTGAGCTATGCAAACTTCGCTACTGTGTGCTCAAAACCAAGACCAGGGATGATTGCTTCTAAGAGGTACTGAAGAGTCCAGAGAGCTGCGCTCTTGGTTGCCCCGGCGTTAGCGCCGAGAAATCACCTGTCTTGCGAGAAAGACAACGCTGCAACGCTTAGGAACGTTCTGCGGCGGGCAGCCCACTGGCTGCGAAGAACTCACCTGATGAGAAGCTGACGGATCGGGACTAATCAATCCAAGTCTCGGATACCCGTGCCGTTCTCCTGATTCTGTTATGGCACTCTACGAAACTCCATGACTCAGTTGGTTCGCCGCCATCTTCAGAGAAGGCCTGCAGCCACTTTGTCGATTGCGGTTTGATGTCGGACCAAGTGACCCTCAGAACACGGGCGCCAACCAGCGCCTATCACTGGTCATTTGGGCGGCCCCTTCTGGCAGGATGAAACCCTCCGCGACTAACTTCTCCGCTGCAGCATCATAGAGCGAAAGATAATGCTCGCGGCTACCGTAGAGTGCCACCAGCTTCTCTCGAGAAAATGGCAACTTATAGCCGGTTGAGCGGCAGCTGTTGATGGTGAGTTCGCCTCGTGTGGCGGGAGTGAAGGTGTCCGTCGGCACAGAGATGTCGGGGAAACGCAAACCACCGCGGGCGTTGCCATTCTCGTCCGTAAGAATTATGTCGTTCGCGTCGGTCTCGATGAGCGGAGCGGTCGGTGGGACGATCCCCTTCTCGACCCACCTGCTAGCGTGATAAAAGCACGCCTCGATGATAGCGCGATTGGGAAAGTTGTTGGGCTCTGCTTCCGAGGGCCACTTTTGGGACGTTGCGCAGGTGGCGAATAGTCCTGCATCCTCTTGCTTGACCTCTTGGGATGGGATTGCCATCCCCGGCTCAGCGCGCTCTAGCGGACCATGGAACGCACCTGGTACTTCGTAGCGCCTTCGCCGCGCCGAGGGTAAATCGCTGTTGTACAGCCTCCGAAAGGCACGCGAGGCCGCCGAATCCCCACTGGTAGCACCGAACATATCGCTTTGAGTGGCAGCCGAGACAATCACGGCATCAACCGGCGGCGCAGGTCGGATATGAGACATCGGGAGATATCCATCGAATACAGGACTGCCATCGGCCATCCGTGTAAGTCGATGGTGATAGCTCAGAAAGATATAGACCGTATCCGCCGATCCCGAGTAGCCGGTTAGGTACATGTGACGCGCTGGTCTCGGTAACAGGCTGTTGGTGCTCCCTGCCTTCATTGCTGTTGCGAGCTGCGAGACCGAGGTCCAAAATGAAGTGCGATCGGGCATGTTGAGTGCCCCATACCTATCGCTCGAAAGTTTTTTCAGTGCATTAAATCGACCGGGAAGCTCGACGTGCACCACCGCGTCACCTCGAGTCAGCAGGAAGCGGTTGGCCACGGAAAAAACCTCGATGTGCCCACTCGAATGCATGGGCTCCAGGATGACATTTCCACTGAACTTCCTGATGTCGCGTGGCCGATAGAAGATGATCCGTGTCGTGTACGCGGCTGTCCCCGTCTGAGGACGTGCGCTAAAGTCAGCGGGAAGCCCTCCCGCATAGGCCTGGTCACGCGTCCCCCAATTCTGGGTCGTATCCGGCCGGTCGCGTATGCCTGCCTCTACCGCGCTGCTAGGAGCAAAGGTAGGACCATTCCCGCTGACAAGATACTCTTCGACAACGTACCCGAGGGAGGACGGGTCCCAAACCATGCTGCCTTTAGCAAGCGGGTCTGGAAGGGAGACAAATTTGAGACTATCTCCGGTGATTTGGCCTTCAATCGCTTTTAGTCCGGTCAGAAAGCCCGCAACCGCCGCGCCCGCAGAGGCGATAAACGTCCGCCGGCTGTGTATGTGCATTGTCATTGCCTCATTTCCAGGATGATGTGGTCGATAACTTCGGACACTCGCGTCATTCTTCAGAACATGATCTTCAGTGCAAACTGCAATTGACGCGAAGTTGTCGCCGTCGCTGTGATGACACCGGCTGAGGAACTGTAGTTCGTCCCTGAGAACATGATGGGATTAGGTGTCGCAAAGTTTGCGTGGTTGAGGATGTTGAAGGCTTCTGCGCGAAATTGCCCAGTCACTCTTTCCCCTCTGATCGAGAAATTCTTGATCAGCGAAGTATCGAATTCGACCAAATTCGGGCCTATAAATTCCCCGCGGCGCGCATTTCCAAAAGTTCCAGCCAATGGTAGAACGAAGGCGTTAGGATTAATCCACTCACTCACCTTACCTACGATTGGAGAACCAGTGAAGTTTGGGTTCAGATTAGGCACGTCTGGATTCTGTGTATCTCCTGTACCAGAGGTATTCGCTCCGACCTGGGGCGTAAACGGAAACCCCGATTCGGCGGTAAAGTTTCCGTTCCACAGCCATCCACCCACCAAACGGTCTATGAAGCCGTTCGCTGTGGCAGAGAATCGCTGCCCCGCACCAAACGGCAAGTGGTAGATGACATTTGTATTGAACTGGTGCTTAACATTAAAGGCCGAGACTCCCTTTTGCGCGCTGAGGTCGTAGGGATTTAGCACTGTCGTCGGTTCGTTGGATTGGAGGTTAGACGAGCCCGCCGAATTGATGTCAAGCGCCTTCGAAAACGTATAGTTGGCCCTGAAGAGGAGATTGCTGCTCGCTCGCTTGATCAGCGAAGCCTCTAAGGCATGATAGCTGGCAGTACCCACATAAAACCAAGTCTGCGTGGGACCAACATAGGGGTTCGGAAGGAGTCCAGGCGTCGGAGGGACGTAGAGAGTTCCCTCGGGAACGATGACATCCTTGCTCGCTGCTAAATTTCCTCCGCTGAGACATCCTGAAGCATTGGAGCAGACCACAGGCCGAGTCATATTTCGGTCGCTGAGCGTCAGCGTGTGATAGGATTCGCTGCCCACATAACCGAGTCTCAGCATCAGGTTCTTGGTTAGCTGTTGTTCCACCGTTAGTGACCATTGCTGCAACGTAGGTGTATGGAAATTAGGATCAACACCGTATGGAGCGAAGATCGAACAGGCCGGCGGCACCAGCGGTGAATCTGCATTGCAGGTCGCTGGGGGAGCCTGCCCGGTGGGAATGGGAATAATCGAGAGGAGCGGAGTGTTCGCTCTGGTCAGTATCCCATTGAAGGGCTGATTGTTATTCAACTGCCGCTGAAGGCCATCTTGCAAATCGTTGTATATTCCGAACGCGGCCTGCACCGATGTCTTCCCTTGTCCGCTGGGGTCCCATACAAACCCGATCCGGGGCTGCCATAGCGCCTTCGCATTGTTTGTCTGCAACGCCGAGCTTCCAATCACGGGGTTCGTCAGCGGAATACCATTGGCGTCATAGATATAGTTGGAAGCGTGCCCGTGAGCTTCGTTCCATCCGTTGGTGCTTTCCTCGCGCAGTCCCACCCGCAGAGTGAAGTTGGGGCTCAACTTCATCTCGTCCTGTATATAGAACGCAAACTCCGTCGTACGGTAATAGACGGGCTGAGGATCTGAGTCCGCCGCGAACGAGGTCGGAAGATCTTGGAGAAGGGTTAAAAGACTCGAATAGCTGACCGAACCGGCGCTGTTTTGAGTGGACCCATTTGCGTTCGCTTGGATTCGCTGAACCCATGCGCCCGCGCTCACATAGTGCTTACCCTTGTTCTTGTGGATATCGTCACTTTCCGTAAAATAATTTCGCGTGGTGGAGCTGAGCGCCTGCGCAGCTGGTGCGGCAATAGCTGTCACGCCAGCACCGGCGAGAGCGCCCCCGACTTTGATAGCTCCACCAGAGATACCGGACAGGAAGTTCAGATCTTCTGGGATGGGCACGACGGCATCTATAACCTGGCTTCCGTATGCGAATGAATATCCTGCGCTAAATACGTTTACGAATGTTGGTGAAAAAACATGAGTCTCTTGCACGCTGAATACGGAGTTATCTTGAGCATTGGATGTTCGGAAGTTGACGTCCGGTTGAGGGTTGCTTTTGGTGCCTAGATCCAGCGTGAAGTTTGACGAAAATGAATCTTTCTCCGACAGCGTGAGATCGAAACGCGCCAGTCCATAATTCTCCGGAAGTCGGCTCAGCGGATTGCTCGTTTGATATGCGGTCCCCGTGGGCAATCCATTTGAGAGCAGCTCAGGCCCATTGGGTGCCGGCCAGAAGTTCGTCACAATAGGTAGCATGCCGGTCTTGAGATTTGGCACCGTAATGAATGCGCTAGGGTTCGAACAACTGCTCGCGGAAGTGGCAATATAGCAGGGCAATTTTCCCTGTGCCGCCTCTGCATCCGGGACGATTGCCACGTTGCTCGTCGAAAGCCGTTGGCGGAATCCTTCGTAGGTTCCAAACAAGAAAACCTTGTTCCTCTTCAGAGGCCCACCCAAGGATCCTCCGAACTGGTTCCGCTGGAAAGGGGGCGTGCCAGTAGTCGCATCAAAGTAATTTCGCGCGTCCAAGACGCTGTTGCGGATGTATTCGAAAACGTCTCCATGTATTTCGTTTGTGCCGGAGGTGGTGACGATCGAGATCTGCGCTCCCACGCGCTTTCCATACTCAGCACCATAGGTGTTGAGCATGACATTGAACTCCCGCACAGCCTCTACCCCGAGAAGTTGCCCGCTCGCTCCCAGAGGAGCCATATACGCGCCCGATGAATTGGCGCCGATGTAATCGATCCCGTTCAGAAGATATCGATTCGAAAGCGGACTCTGGCCCGATACAGAGAAGGACGACCAATTGTTCGCGGAAGCATTTGAGCCATTGTTGACTGTCCCCGCGTTTAGCGTCAGTAGTTGATCAAAACTGCGTCCGTTGAGCGGAAGATCCTTGATTTGGGTTTCATTGATCAACCCGGCGGTTGAGTTCAGTGTTGCATTGACTAATGGCGGCGCTTCGGTCACCGTTACCTGTTGCTCGATGCCCCCTACCTGTAACGTCACGTTGAGCAAGGCTTCTTGTCCGACCACCAAGTTGATTCCACGCTGCACTTCGCGCTTGAATCCCACCATCTCTGCCGTCAGCTCGTACCCGCCCACAGGAAGTGACGGGATGCTATAGCTACCGTTGGAGCCTGTCACGACCTGCCGCAACAACCCGGTCTCCAAATTTCGGAGAATCACTTTTGTCCCGGGCACTACGGCTCCGGTTTCGTCGCGAACGATTCCCGAGATTGCGGCGGTGTCGTTCTGCGCAAAGGCGAGGCAATGTCCCAGGAGAATCAATCCGAGTATCCCCAGTAACCTCGACAAGGGACCTAACCATCCGACAGTCTTTACCATCGCGTCGCCTCCCTCCAGGAATTGAATTGCAACTGCAACATAAACGTCTGGCGCGAATAACGCTTTATTGTCCGATATTCGCAAACGCAAGCATAGTTGCAGCCGTTTTGGACCCCTGTCAAGTGGTTTCTTTACACAGGAATCGTCCTGTTCGTTGATTTGAACGATAATCGCCCGAAGCTTGGGGCTACGCTTGAGAGGGATCTCGCATGCCGAATCCAATTGTGTGAGCGCGACGTTTCATTTCGTAACCGGATCGCGATTCTGATGGATCGGTCGGATCTCCTCCGCGGGATCTCTTGCTCGTTCCGAATTAACTCGGATTCTTGGATTGATCAAACAACTCTCGCAACGTGTCTCCTGCAGCGGAGAGGTTGGCAAGCCGCATGTCTACGTAATCTCGAGACAGCACTATGCCATCGGCACCCGCGGCGAAAGCAGCTCGAATCGAACGGTGCACGTCATCAGGCTGGGTACGTTTGGTCTTTGCCTCGCCAACCGCAGTCGTTGGCATATCGATGTCAATGCCGGGATAGATTTTCACTTCCCCGCCGACCCCGAGCACGGCTCGTTTCGTTTCCTTCGATACGTAGTCCGGAGAGAGGCCTGTCGCCGCCAATTGATCATACGGCGCTTCATCGTAGTTCATCACTTTGTAATAAAACCCCAGGAAATCCTGCGGCGGAGCGTCGTGAAAAATTGTTCCCTCAAGTTGTCGCAGATACTCGACCATGCGTACGCCCCCGGCGATGCTGTACGTCGAAGGTTTCAGAAAATCCGCATAATCCTTTCGCCTTGAGTAATCTTCTTCCGCACTGTAAAACGGGCTGAATGTCATGCTCTGCATGATGTGAAAACCGAATGGCTTTTCAGGGGCAATCGCCTTGGCGGTACCATAAAGCTCTGCCTGAAGCTGCTGGAAGCTATCCGTCCAGAGAGTTTCCCAACTGAGAATCTCTGGATATCGCAGTAGTAGTCTCCAAAACGAGACAAAATAGCCGTCTCTTGGTCGTTTGTTTTGACGGGCGGCATCCACGAGTTCCAAGAGTTCCCGATAGCCCGTCTGCGCCCGCTGTACCGAGATACCTAGATCGCGCGCTTTCGCCTGACAGTACAGACAGAAGCAGGTCGCTACGCCGCCTGGGCTCATCACGTTCTCAAAGGGTCCCATACGTTCTGATCCCCAAGCGTATCCGTCGACTAAATCAGCGTAGCCGCTAAGCACACTCTCTATCTTGCCGATAAGAAACGCGCGATAGTCTGGGTGATTGAAGCAGGGACTGATCACTCTACGCCCATACACATCGATCTCTGTGACCTCCGAATAGCCAGGAATTTTACGGGGCAACGTGGGACCAGAATTATTTAGATCCCATGCGAAGAAATCCATGCCACGAGCCTTGGCCTTCGGAGCGACTTGGGCTATCACATTGAAGCTGCCATACTCTTTCACCCGAAAGTCTTTCAAGCTAGTGTTTCGAAAATACTTCGGATCGTAGTCGTAGTACACCCCTCCGGTAACCGAGTCACCCGATATCCCGTGGTCGGGTAGAGTGCCCCCTTTTTTGAGACGCATCTCGCCGTAGCCAAAAGTGGATGCCCACAGCGTGTTGGCGGCGCCCCTTTGCTGCACATTATCGAGAACCTGATCGATGCCCTCGTCCACCCAAGCGAACGATCTGACCTGGATGCCGACATAATTCTTCCGGTCTTTCACTGGAACCTGGCTAAGACGACGCGCTGACCCTGCTTGTGGCGAAGCACTTGGAGCGAGAGACGCTGCGAATGCAGAACAAATTCCTACAAAGGTTCTGCGATCAATTAGTGAGCTCATCGATTTTGTCCTCGCACACCCATGTCCCCCAAATGAAGGACGCCTTTTGCACGAATAGCGGCTTGATGAACGATATTCGCATTCAATTTTGTTGTCAAAAGGAAAGCAGAAAGGAGAGCTTCCCCACACAACTGGTTTACTACGCACAGATGTCGGTCACAGGATCGCGCCGAGCTGCCACGGTACAAACTCGCTCTGGCCATAACCATGAAGCTCGCTCTTTGTTCGTCTGCCCGATGCGGTGGACAACATTAGATGAAAGATCTCGCGCGATACCTCCTCCATGTCCTTCGCGTCGTTGAGGATGTCACCACAATTGAGGTCGATGTCTTCATTCTGGCGAAGCCAGAGCGAGCTGTTCGTACTCAGCTTGATCGAAGGCGTCGGGGCACAACCGTAAGCTGAGCCTCGCCCAGTTGTGAAGCAAAGAAGGTTCGCCCCGCCGGCAACCTGCCCTGTAGCGGAAACGGGGTCATATCCGGGACTGTCCATAAACACCAGACCACGAGCACGGACACGCTGAGCGTATCCATACACTTCAACCAAATTACTCGTACCCCCTTTTGCCACTGCGCCGAGCGACTTTTCGAGAATAGTGGTCAGCCCACCAGCCTTGTTGCCTGCCGAAGGGTTATTGTTGAGGTCCGCTCCCATGCGTTCGCAATAACACTCCCACCACGCTACTTTGTCCAACAGCTTGCGGCCAACCTCGGCCGATATCGCGCGACGTGTCAACAGGTGTTCCGCGCCAAAGATTTCTGGTGTCTCCGAGAGGATCGCCGTTCCACCATTCTGAACCAGCAGATCAACAGCCCGACCCAGTGCAGGGTTTGCCGTGATACCCGAATATCCATCCGACCCACCGCACTGCAATCCGACAATTAGGTGCGAAGCATCGGCCTCGGTGCGCCGAATGTCATTGGCCAGCGGCAGAAGTCTTTCGACCTCAGCGACACCTTGTGCGATCGCCTTGGCGGTCCCTCCTGCGGCTTGAATCGTCATCGTGCAGGCGGGTTCCAGGCCTTCACTCTCAACCAGATCTTCAATCTGATTGGTTTCGCAACCGAGGCCGACGATCAAGATCGACGCAAAGTTCGGGTGTCGCGCATAGCCTCCCAACGTGCGCCGCAGTACATCAATACCCTCCCCTCTTGCGTCGGTGGCACATCCGAGAGCGTGCGTCAAGGCGACGACACCATCTACATTCGGGTATGGAGCTAGTCTCTCAGGAAAGACGTCCTTCCGAAACTTGTCCGCAATCCCACGAGCAACGGTTGCAGAGCAATTGACTGTCGTCAGGATGCCGATATAATTTCGGGTTCCTTTACCTCTATTCCCGCGGTCGTACGCCATGAACGTTGCCCGCGGTTCGATAAGGAGGGTCTCACCAACCTCCGAGGCGATCGCGTAGTCTCTATCGAACGACTGCATCGCAAGATTGTGCGTATGCACATGCTCGCCGCCGTAAATCAGCCGTGTGGCGACTCCGATGACCTGCCCGTATCGCCGGATCGCTTCTCCCGCTCGTATGTTCCGGAGTGCCACTTTGTGCGCCGGCGGAATCAACCCCTTCGCTACTAAGTCCGATCTGATCCGAATGCCGTCGATCAGCTGCCGTCGGGCAATCGCGACGTTGTCATCCGGGTGCAAGAGTAAAACAGTCGGCGAAAGCGTCTCATCCATGTTCTGCGGTCTCCAAAACCAAACGCCTCTGGCCCCTTCCAAATCTGACGCCATATTCAACGAGGAGCGCTACGCCACATAACGTCAGACCCGCGAGAACCAGATTCCCGCCTTGCTTGAAGGGAAGCATCTTATCCGCGACCTCTTTTAATGTAGGCGCAACGAACCCGCCTAAGTTGCCCAAGGCTCCAATCATGGCGATGCCGGTTGCCGCTGCTGTGCCTCTCAGGTAATCCGTGGGTAATGTCCAGAAGATCGGCTGCACTACAACCAGTCCGATAGCTGCTAACGAAAAGGCGATGAGAGAGGCATAAAGTGCTGTCACCCGTGTAGAAGCCACGAGCCCAACTGCCGCGAGCAAGAGCATCGCGATAGCGAACCGGCGATGCTCGCAAACTCTATCTGCCCAGCCCGTAACAGGCCGCAGGCTCAGGAACGCACATACCCAAGGGATGGCGGTCAGGAGGCCAGCTCTGGAATCGATCTGCGTGCCGGCAATGACTGCGATTCGAGAAGGAAGGTAAAACACAACACCGTAGATTCCGGCCTGGATAGCAAAATAGATCGCAACCAAACGGAGGACCCTGTGGTCTCGGAGAGCGGCAATGGAGCCCCGAGGGCTGTGCTTGAGCGCCTCTTCGTTTGCGATGGCCTCTTCGAGAGCAATCTTCTGCGATGCGTCCAACCAACGGGCTTGCGAGGGTCGAGCCGGCAAAACGAAATAGGTCAGCAGTCCAATGAGCGAGGCGGCCAATCCCTCGATCAAGAACAACCATTGCCAGTTGTGCAGACCCCGATAACCATTCATCTTCTCCATCAGCAAACCGGATAGCGCGCTGCCCAGTGTCAAGGCGGCCGGAAGACCCATGTAATAGATCCCGAGAAACTTTCCCCTCTCTTTGGATGGAAACCAGTAGGTCGAGTACAGAACCACACCTGGGGAAAAACCTGCTTCGGCAACACCCACCACAAATCGAAGTACGTAGAAGGAAACGGAGCCGTGCACAAACATCATCGTTGCGGACGCGATTCCCCAGGTGATCATGATCCGGCTCAACCATACTCTCGCGCCCACGCGGTAAAGAATCAGATTGCTCGGGATCTCAAATAGCGCATAGCCTATAAAGAAAATTCCCGCCCCAAGTGCAAACGCCCTGTCTCCAATGTGGGCATCAAGTCTCAAAGCGTCTTTCGCGAAACCTACATTCGATCGATCGAGAATAGAGGCCGCAAACATCAGCGCGAGCAAGAATCCGAGCCGCCATCGTGCTTTCTTCAATGCTTGAGCCAAGGTCTCAGCCGTAGATCCAGCAAACCACCCGGGCGCTGCGCACGGTCGAATCTCATTTGCGTCGGCCATTCACGATCCCATTGCAACTCACACGTGTTCTTCAGAGTCAATGCATGAATATCTCTAGATTAAACGCGTCAGCCATCACTTGATAGCCGGCGTCATTCGGGTGCAGATGATCTCCAGAGTCATACGCGGGCAGTAGCCGCGACGGATGCGCCGGATCGCGTGTGACGCGGTCGAAGTCGACGATACCATCACAAGCGTTGCTCGACAGGATGAACCTGTTGACAGCTAACCGCATGCGCTCACCGTCGGGACTAAAGTAGGACGCGCCCTCATAGGGATTAAGGGTGGCGCAAATGACCTTCATTGAACGCGCATGAGCGCGCCATACGGCCTGCTGCATGGCCCATTCAATCTGCTCTGCGGTGACTCCCTTCTCCTCGGGATCCGTAGGGAGAAAGGTTCTTCCGATATCATTAGTCCCCATTGAGAAAACCAGAAAGGTCGCGTTGGTCTGATTGAGGACGTCTCGATCCATACGAGCTATTCCGCTCAGACCTGTATTGTTGTGCAGGATGCGGTTGCCACCGATACCCTCATTGAGCACACCCAGACGTGCCGTCGGCGAAAGAGATTGAAGGCGCACCGCAAGATCGTCCGGCCAGCGACGGTTTTTGTCCATAGTGGAATGAGTTCCATTCACTACCGATGCCCCTAGGATGACAATGGAAGCAGCGTGTGGTCCGGCATCTACGTCGACACCGTTGACCAAGTACCAGTTATTTACCTTCGAAGGATTGTTGAGGGTTGGTAAAGCGACCTGATTCCCAGCAGCCACGTAGTTCGTAGCGATGGCCTGGGAATGATAGGTCAGCACAAGATCGGTCTGCGCCGGAACAAAGATGCTAATCGCCAAGTCTGCGAACGCGGCCGTCTGCAGCGCTACTGGATCACTGACGGCAACCGACTCGGCCGGAATCACGACCGCGCCTTCGCCACCGAACGTGACTCGATGATCGGTTCCCGCCTCGATAGCGCCCCCACCTCCGCTCATAGCTACGTGAACCTCAGCCACCGTGAGTGGCTTCGCACCGTAGGAGTTGGATAACCGCACGCGAAGCGCTCTCCCGCCGATCGAGAGATGAATAAGGTTACGAATTGTTTCACCCCGGCTGTCTATCTGGGCTTCATTTTGAGGAGAGGCCATTGGGGCGGTGGCCCACGATCCGGTCCAAGTCGGAGATTGTGCTGGCGCAGATGCGGTGAAAGGCAGCCAACCGGCGGCAAAGACACACAGCCACCTCACTGAACAACTGCGGCGACCAGCAGGAACACCCGGCACCTTTTTTAGGATCATCGCCCGCTCCCTGCGCCGGTAGCAGCCATTGGCCTTGCTGCTGGAGTCGTTTGATCAACGAGCGGAAGCCACAGGGCCACACGGTCTTCTGTACCCGTGGCCCTGCTGATATGACCCTTTCCGGTTAAGTCCTCCACCAGTTCGATTTGGCCAGGCACGAGAGTGACCTTTTGACCGCCGGCCACCTCAATTTCGCCGCTCCCGCTGAGTGTGATCACATATTGTCTCTGACGCTCAGGGTGGAATGCGCCTCCTGTACTTGGAGTGGCCCAGTGAAGTTCGGCACGAGAAACGGGGGACAGCTTGACGACGTTGCCAGATCCGCTCACGTCAAGTTTCTCAGCATGCGAAAATCCGTCGTCACCGCTGTAAATGTGGGTGACTTCGACGGCATGCCTGACCTGCGCACGAACCGTTCCCTCTAACCGAGTCACCCGTCCCCAAGGCGCAAGAAATCCTAGGACGGCACCCGAGGCGAAGGCTGCACCGATTTGAAGATTTCGGAGGATCATATGGTCCTTTCTCATCACAGATGTGAGCAAAACAGCTATACAAACTTGAAGCGTGGGAGAAGCCGCTCCGCATTTTCCCGCTCAATCGCGCGAAGGGTCTCAGGGGAAAGGCCTAAGTTGGGAAGTTCCTTAACGGTCGTCTCAACCTGCTCGGCTGCATACTCGGTTCCAAAGACGATGTGGCTCGGATCAGCGAACTTCATGAGCGCTGCCATCGGATAGGCAAACGTAGCGTGTGCAACGTCGAAGTAGAGCTTCTGCAGTTCAACAATCACACCGTTTGGAATATAGGCGTCGTGCTGCGGGCTATGTGGATAACGATCCTGAATTCGGCCGGCGATCATCGGCATCGTACCGCCTGAGTGAGGAACGATGAGTTTGAGGTTGGGATATCTGTGCAGCACGCCATTGACGAGAATACTGGTACATGCGCGTGTGACATCGAAATCGCCCTCGCTCATCGAGTAGGGTACGCTGTCGTTCAGTCTGGAGCAGCACGGCGGCTGCAGCTGATGGATAAATACAATCGCGCTGCGGCGATCCAGCTCCTGCCACATAGGTTCGAAGTAGGGATCGCCCGGCCAGCGTCCCTGGTTATCATTGGTATAGATACTGACACCGTCTGCCTTGAGGACATCGAACGCGTACGCAATCTCACCAAGAACCCCCTCAATGTCTGGCAGCGGCACTCCAGCGAATAATCCGAACCGCTTCGGATGATCAGCGACCACCTTTGCTCCGTAGTCATTGCCGAGCCGCACTGCCCTCCTTCCTGCCTCAGTCTTGTCATAAAGGATGTCGGCCATCTGCGTCATTGACAGGACTGCGGCTGCAATCTGAAACTTCTCCATCGTTTCTAACGAGCGTTCCGGCGTCCAATTCCGACCACCTGCAGCAGGAGGGAGTCCGGGAGGATAGAAATGGTGATGCACATCGATACGGCCGCCCTTTGCGGTTGATGTGCGCCCATCCTGAGCAAACAGCTTCGGCGAACGCAACGCTTGCGCGATACCGGCAATCCCGATTCCTCCGAAAGCCTTCAACAACTCACGACGAGAACTGCGCGCAGAACTTGTGTCTCGCATGCTGATGCTACCGTGTTCAGCCAAAGAGTGGCGCAGTCCAGCGCCTTGCGCTCTTCAAGTCTGAAGCGCCTTCCGGGAGGATGAACCCTTCCCGCACAAGCTTGTCGACTGCGGCGTTATAGAGCGCTAGATACCGTTCGCGACTTCCATAGAGTGCGACCATTTTCGATCGTGAAAACGGTAGTCTGTAACCGATCGAACGGCAACGAACCGCCTCGTCTCGAGCTGTCGGGACAAAGGTATCCGCCGGTACGGATACATCAGGAAACCGCAGCCCTCCGCACGCATTCCCGTTCTCGTCCGTCACAACCTTGTTGTTCGCATCAGTCTCGATCAACGGCGCGCGCGGTGGCGGGACGCCGGTTTCCACCCAGCGGCTGGCGTGGTGGAAACATGCTTCAATCATGGCGCGCCGCGGGAACTCATTGGACATCGAATCCATGGGCCAGTGGAGCTCTGCGACACATGACGTGAACAGGTCGGGCGACCCATGGTTGCGGGGAGGAACAGCCATGCGGGGCTCAGGAGGTTGATGCTCCCCGTGGAACGGTCCGGGCATCTCATAGCGCCGCCGACGGGCATCCGGCGCGTCGTTGTCAAAGATCTTGCGGAAAGCGTAAGCGGCCGGCAGATCGCCACTCGCGTTGCCGAACATATCGTTCTCAGTAGCCGTGGTCACGATCACCGCATCGATCGACGGAACCGGCCGAATGACGGACATCGGGAGATAGCCATCGAACACAGGTCGACCCTCGGCCGTTCGCGTCAAGCGGTGGTGATAACTCAGAAAGATATAGACATAGTCCGCAGAACCTGAGTACCCGGTGAAGTACATTCGCCGGCCGTGAATCGGAAGCGGGCTGTCCGGGCCTCCGGCCTTGATCATGGAAGCGATTTGCGAGATCGAGGTCCAGAACGAGGACCGGTCCGGCATCGAGAGCATGCCGTATCGATCAGGCCATTGCCTCTTCAGCAATTCAAGCCGGCCGGGTGCCTCGATGTGCACGACCGCATCTCCTCGTTGAAGAAAGAAGCGATTGGCTGTGGCCCATACTCCAATACCACCGGCGGGATGAACCGCTTCCACGATCACGTTGCCGCTCATCTTCCTCCTGCTACGGGGACGATACACGGCAATCCGTGTCGCGTATCGCCCTAAGCCGGTCTGCGGACGCGCGCTATAGTCCGCGGGAAGATTGGCTGCATACTCCAGGTCGCGCTGACTCCACGGAATTGACGGATCGGGACGCTCGTTCTTGCCCGCTTCGGTTGGGCTCATCGGTGCAAAAGTAGGACCCTCGCCAGACACGATGTACTCTTCCACTTCGTAATCGTTGTCGGAAGCATCCCAGATCAGGTCACCCTTCGCGAGCGGATCGGGAAGGACCTTGAGTACAAGATGGCCCGATGAATTTCCGGGGGAGCACCAGCCGCGGCCACACAATGTTGCAAGACTTGCCCCTCCTGCCTGCAGTAGGAAGCCCCGACGGCATAGCGTGGTCGTTCTCAATCTTTCGTCCTCATTTTTGTCTCCGAGTTAACCGAGTCCCAACCCTCGAACAATCGCCGTTTCGAGTCGAACTGCTAGTGGGCGGGAATGGACGGCGGAGTCTGATCGGTCAGCGGCAGCCAAAGGGTCAAGCGATCCTCGTCGCCGATGACTCTCGTAATGTGGCCTTTACCCGTGAGGTCTTCCGCAAATTCAACGGATCCCGGTCCCACCTCAACCTTCTTCCCATCACTGGCCTCGATCTCCCCATGCCCGCTGAGCGTGATGACGTATTGGCGTTGCGGCGCGGTATGCCATTTTGTGACCGACCCAGGAGCTCCATGATGTACCTCAGCTGCATTCACTGGCTGTAGCTTGAAAACACCGTTTTCTGGAGCCGCCTCGATCTCATCGAAATGCGTCTGATGGTCCACGCCCGTATAAAAGTGAACGATCTTGATTGGTTTGTGCGCGGAAGGTGCCGAGGGCTGCTGCTCTGCGAACACGAGCTGCCGGTGATGAAGCACCGAGGCGCCGAAGAGCGCCCCACACACAAACGCAACCACTAACACCGTCTTTCGAGTCATGACTCGCCCTCCTGACTGGTTAGGGAAGCTACACTTGCTGCACCTTGAAGCGCGGAAAGAGCCTCTCGGCGTTGCCGCGATCGATCGCCTTCGCCAATTGCGGCGGCAGATCGAGATTGGGAAGCTGATCGACTGTGGTTTCGATTGGCTCCGCGGGAAAGTCCGTTCCGAACATGATGTGATCTGGAAGCGCAAACTTCAACAACGCTGCCATAGGTGCCGGGAAGCTGGCATGCGCGATATCCACGTAGAACTTCTGCAGTTCGGGAATCACGCCATTGGGAATGTACTCGTCGTGCTTTGGGTCATGCGGGTAACGGTCCTTCACCCGTTGAGAAAGAACGGGCATTGTGCCCCCGGAATGGGCAACGATGATCGTTACGTTGGCATAGCGATGGAGCACGCCGTTGGCCAGCAGGCTCGTGCAGGCGCGTGTGGTGTCGAAGTCGTATTCGTTCATTGACGTCGGAACGCCGTCGTTCAAGCTGCGGCAGCACTGCGGCGCTAGCGGATGCATGTAAACGATCGCATGACGGCGATTGAGTTCCTGCCACATCGGCTCGAAGTACGGATCCCCAGGCCAACGTCCCTGATTATCGTTGGTGTAGATTCCGATGCCGTCGGCCTTGAGCGTGTCGAGTCCATACTCAATCTCTTTAAGGACACCATCGATGTCCGGCAATGGTACGGCCGAAAAAAGACCGAAACGCTTTGGATGGTCTGACATCACCTGGGCCCCGTAGTCATTGCCAAGCCGAACAGCTTTGCGACCTTTCTCCGTATTGTCGTAAAGGATGTCGCCCATCTGGGTCATGGACAGGATCGCCACAGCGATATCGAATCTGTCCATCATCTGGAGGGATAGCTCGGGCGTCCAGTTATGGCCACCAGTTCCCTGCCGCAGCGCTGGAGGAATGTGATGATGATGCACGTCGATGCGACCGCCCGCCGCACTCGACTTAACTACCCCGTCCGCAAAGAGTTGGCGTGAGGCGAATCCGGTCGCGCTGGCCGCTCCCAGTGCTCCCAGCACCTTGAGCAACCGACGACGTGAATAACGGAACCCATCCATAGGCCGAGAAGCGTCCACATTTCCCTCCCTAAAACACCGGTCCCGACCAACGGCGGTCGGTCTTCAATTGCATTGCGCCTTCAGGCAATATGTATCCGTCCTTTACTAACTTGTCGGCGACCTCGTCGTATTGAGAAAGATATCTTTCTCTGGTGCCATAAAGCGTCACCAACTTTTCGCGCGAAAATGGCAGGCCGTAGCCCGTGGATGCGCAGTTCCGCGAACCTCCTCGGAAGGCGGGAATAAATGTCTCCGCGGGAACCGCGATGTCCGGAAACCTCAAGCCACCTTTGGCATTGCCATTCTCATCGATCACAATCTTGCCACTACTGTCCGTCTCGATCAGCGCTGCGCGAGGCGGCACGATACCGTCAACGGCCCAGCGGCTTGCATGATAAAAGCAGCCTTCGAGCATCGCGCGGTTTGGAACATGGTTCGGGTCTGCGTCAACGGGCCATTTCTGGGCCGCCATGCACGCGGCGAACATTCCCGAGTCGCGACCACGCAAAGGGATCGCCATGCCCGACTCAGCAGGTTGGAACGGGGCATGAAACGCACCAGGGAGCTCATAACGACGGCGTCTTGCCCCTGGAACATCGCTGTCGAATGCAGCGCGGAATGCACGGGTCGCGGGCGTGTCCCCGTCGGTCGCACCGAACAGATCGCTCTGAGTCGCCGCAGTAACGATCACCACATCAATCGGGGGCACCGGCATAAGGTGAGACATGGGGAGGTATCCGGAAAAGACCGGCCTTCCATCAGAAGTCCGCGTTAGTTTGT
>Ga0206804_10179_pt1 | contig 17924 bp, 7 predicted proteins | sample Alteio_BWOrgCont_62_FD_152888 | JGI IMG/M metagenome (GOLD analysis project Ga0206804, IMG submission 152888) | Enriched cells from forest soil in Barre Woods Harvard Forest LTER site, Petersham, Massachusetts, United States -... | ecosystem: Environmental > Terrestrial > Soil > Temperate forest >... | reverse complement strand
CTCCTGCTGCTCGTAGGCGGGGTCGGCTGCGAGACGTCCGCCGACTGCGAGCTCGTTGCGTCCGTGCGTGAGGGTGAGGTCTTCGCTGAGCTGCAGCTGCTTTGAGGTGTAAATGTGCTGGCCGTCCGCGTCACCGCCGATTGCGCCGAAGCCGTTGATGAATTGTTCGGGCGCGAAGGAGTTCGGTGTGCGGTCGCGGTGATCGCTGGACCACGCGACGACGAGGGAGCTGAAGGAGTTCGGGCTGAGGATAGTGCTGAGACCGAGACGAGAGGTGATGCTCTGGCCGCTGAATCTGCTGGCGAGGCCGAGCGTGTCGAGAGAGCGAGTGAGACCGGCGTTGTCGTTCTGCGTGTTGGAGCTGCTCTCGCGGTCGTAACCAAACTCCGCATTGAGGGTGTTGCGTGAAGAGAGAGTGTCATCGAGGCGAAGGAAGACGGTTGTGGGGGATTGGCTCTCGATGATCTGACCTTGCTGCGCGGCGAGGCCATCGGGAACGGGTGTGCCGGGAGATTGCGGAGCGAACTGTGCGTAGTAGGGTGCGTGTACGAAGTCTTGTTCAACGCTGGCGAAGTAAAAGATCTTGTCTTTCCGGATGGGGGAGCCGTAGCCAAAGCCAAAGGCGTTCTGCACGCTGTCGAGCGAATTGCCGAAGGCGTCGGCGGAGGTGAACTGCGGCGGACGGCCGGTGTAGAAGGCGTCTCCGCGTGCGCGGTTGGCGCCAGACTTGGTGGCAACGCTGATGAATCCTGCCCCGGTGTCACCGACGCTCGCGTCGACTCCGCTGTGTAGCACCTGGAATTCACGGACGGCGCTGAGTGGAATGAGGACGGCGCCGTCCTCGGATCCGCGATGTCCGCCGAGAAGTGGGTCGATGAAACTTGTGCCATCAACCTGAAAGGCGAGGGCGTGGCTGCGTTGGCCGGAGATGCTGACGCCGGTGCCGTCGGGATCGTCAACGGTCGCTGCGGCCTGATTGGTGAACTGCGTGAAGTCGCGATCGCGATTGGGAAGGTAGGTGACGGTGAGGCCGGGGAGAAAGCTGCCGACGGAGGCTTCGGCGGTATTCGGCGGCGGGGCGATGGTGTTGCCTTCCACGGTGCCTCGGCGCGCGGAGACGGTGGTTGACTGTTTTACGGGGGCGACTCTGAGCTGAAGTGTGATTTCGGTGTTGCTTCCGAGAGTCAAGGTGAGGCGTGTGGGCGTGCGTGTCTGGAGCGAGCCTGAGCGCGCCTCCACGGTGTAAGCGCCGGGGATAAGCCCAGCTACGCGGAAGCTTCCGTTACTGCTGCTGGTGAGCGTGCGGGAGGTGGCGACGTCGGTGTTGCGGACGGTGATGGTCGCTCCCGGGATCGCCGCGCCCTGCGGGTCGACGACCTGACCGGAGAGGGTTGCTGTGTTGCTCTGCGAGCGGGCAGGTGTGGCCAAGAGCATGGCGAATGCGAATGCAAAAGCCATGCATGTAGCGAGCGCGCGAAATCTCCACATCAGAAGCTCACTTGGGCGGAGAACTGCATGAAGCGTGCGGGAAGCTGGCTGGTGACGCCATAGGTTGGCGAGCCGAAGCCGGTTCCGGCCGATGTGCCGTTGCCGTAGGTGCCGCTGTAGCCAACGAAGTTTGCGTGGTTGAGTACGTTGAAGGCTTCGGCGCGCAACTGGAGTTGCACGGCCTCGTGGAAGAGGCCGAAGGCGCGGCTGATGTTGGGATCAATTGAGTAGATTGGGTGGCCACGGCCTGCATCACGGCCGATGACAGCTCCATTGACGACGGGGCGATCGGTGGTTGCGCCAGTGTCACCGCTGTTGGTTGTGCCGGTGACGACGTTGTAGGGAAGTCCGCTGGCGAGTGTGGTGATGCCGCCGATCTGAATCTTGAAGGGCGCCATGTACTCGCCACTAAGAACGAGACGGTGACGCTGATCGAAGATTGCGGGACCGTACTCGGTATGCCCGGTGAAGTTGGGATCGTTGGGGTTCTGTGAAGTGGTATCCGGGTCGACGTTATCGAGCGTGTGGGCCCACGTATAGCTCGCGAATATGGAGAAGCCGCGGCTGAAGGTGTGGCGAATGTTGAGATCGAGTGCGTTGTAATGCAGGTAGCCGTCGTTGACGTCAGTTTGAATGACAGAGTAGGGCGGCGTGGCGACGCTCTGCGCGGTGCCTTGCTTGCTGCTCGCATCGCAGGTGAGGTTGTGTTGGGCGTACCAGGAGGTCCAGTAAGGCCGCGAGCAATTGGCTTGCTGGGCGGTGCGCATGTTGCCGCTACCAGGCACAGGGAGATAGTTGCTGGTGAGCGTGACGACTCCGGTGCCGGTGACGGTGCGGACGAACGGCGATGGGCTGTCGACGTCAAGCGGACGGCTGATGCGCAGGGTGTGGGTGCCGATGTAGTCGACGCTCATGACCCAGTTGCGTGCGAGCCGCTGTTCGAGGCTGGCGGTGTATTGCTCAGAGTAAGGATTGAGCATTGCGCTGGGGTAGCCCTTCAGCACCGAGGTATCGAACCACTGGCTGAGGTATTGAGGCTGGCCGGGACGCACGTAGAGACTGCGGATGGGAGCGATGGCTCCCGAAGGGAAAGATGGAAGGGGAGCGGCAGCGATGCTGGTGGGGAAGCCAACCTGACCAGGAGTCGCGGTGTAGGTGAAGACTCCGGTGGGCTCTCCGAGCGCGTAGCTGGCGAAGGAGTTGTCGACGATCTGCGAGTAGTAAATGCCGAAACCGCCGCGGATGACGGTCGAACCGTTGCCGCGGGTGTCGAAGACAAAGCCGACGCGCGGGGCGAAGTTGAGCTTGGCGTTGGTGAGAGTCTGGCGCTCGTAACGCACGCCGCCGTTCAGGGTGAGGCGCGGCAAGATGTGGAAGTCATCCTGTGCGAAGAGTGCCCAGAGTTGATCGTCGACGAGATAGTTGGCGTTGCCGTAGCTCTGCTGATAGTTGGCGACGTTGGCGATGTTGTTGAGGTAGGCCGTGCTCTCGCAGACGGTGGCGGCCTGCGTGCAAGTGTTGTAGGTGAACTTGCCGAGGAAGATGGGGCCGCCAAACTCCTTGCTGTTGCCTCCGTTGTGCGCGGCGATGACGCTGGCGCCGGCGATGACCTGATGCTTACCGAAGGTGTCGGCGACGGTGTCGGAGAATTCGTACTGGCGATTCATGAGCAGAGCGCTCTGCGATGTGCCGGAGGTGAATGTGCCTCCTGAGGAGACGGGCACGACGAACTGCGTGCTGTAGATGACGGGATCGAATTCGGTGATGGGCGAGGCTAGCTGGAACTGGAGGCGGGCGTTGTTGACGAGACCCGCGCCGAGCACCGCAGTGTCGCCGAGTTCGCCCGTGTAGGTGCGGCGGTGAAAGATGCGCGCGACGTTCGCGAGGCTGGAACCGCCGACGATGCCGTTCGGGTTGGTGTCGGAGAAGCTGTCCATGTTCGCGCGCAGAAAGATGTTGTTCTTCGCGCTGAGTTGGCGGTCGAGACGCACGAGGCCGAGCCATCCGCGGTAGTGGCCGACGTAGCTATTGATCGGTGAGAGCGGTGAGGTGATGGGTGAGGCCTTGGCCTCGCGGTTGTACTCAGCGGCGGTGAAGAAGTGCAGAGCGCGCGATGCTCCGAGGCCGCCGGAGAGCGACGCCGCGGTTTGTCCGAAGACATCGCTGGTGACCTCGTTGCCGCTGGTGGCATTGGAGGTAGTGAAGCCCGCGAGGCTTGCCTGCGCAGCGGCTGGGCGCCAGAGCTCGAGCAACTGTCCGTGGAGGCGATCGCCGCCGCTGCGAGTGACGATGTTGATGACGCTGCCGGTGGAGGCCCCGTGTTCGGCCGAGAAGCCGTTGGTGAGGATGGTCATCTGATCGACGGCCATGAGGGGTATGTTGCTGAAGATGGTTTGCCGTCCCCACATGTCGATTGCGTTTGCGCCGTCGGCGACGAAGAGCGCCTGACGGCGGCCGGCGCCGTTGGTGGTGAAGAGGGGCTCGTTCATGAAGATGTCGCCTTGATTGATGGCGGGCTCGTTTGCGGAGTCAAGGAGGGCGACATAAGCGATGCGACGTGCGGGCAGCGGAAGGTTCGCGGCCTGCTCGCCAGTGACGAGAATTCCAAGCTGAGGCTGGTCGACGCGGACGTCCGTCGCGACACCCTCCACGTTTACGGTCGAGATCTCTCCGGCGACGCGAAGCGTGAGGTGCAGGATGGCGCTTGAGCCCGCTGCGAATGTGACATGATGCTCATTTGCTTCTGCGAATCCGGTGTGCGTGGCGCTCACGCTGTATTCGCCGGTCACCGGAAGGCCCGCTAGAGAGAAGCGGCCCGCGGTGGTGCTGTCGACGACGCGCGTCTCGCCGGTCAGGTCATTGTGGATCTCAATGCGCGCACCACTGATGGGAGCCTGGGTCGCGTCCACGACGGTGCCCCGGAGCGTTGCCGTGTCCGGAGTCTGAGCCGCGAGGGACGCACCCACGAAGCTGCAGAAAAGGACAAAAGTCATGCGAAGACGCAAGCCAAACCTCCTAGAGCTCAGCCAGACGGTTCTGGCAAAAATTAACACTTCGTCATTTACGTCTATGAACGATGATCATAAACGGACGCAAGTTTGTATACAATTCTGCCCCAACGATTTCCGAGGGCAAAGCAGCTAGTTTTCGTCGCCGACCTGGATCTGGTCTTCCACGCTGTGGTCGATTTGAAAGGTGTCGATATCGAGCGCGCTGAGATGCGATTTCAGCAGCTGCTCATTGAGTGATTTCAGGTCCGTGGCTTTGAGCTGATCCCATTGCTGAATGAGGCCGTCAACGGGTTGCCCGAGCGATTTTGCCGCCTCAAGCTGCGCAGTCGTGGGAGCGGTGTCGGCGTTCTGGATGCTGTGTTCGAGGCGCGCGATCTGAGTGCGGAGGCTCGTCAGGTTGGCGGGACCGGTGGCGGCTCCACGGCCACGTTCGCGTGACTCGCTGCCGGCGATGGCGTCGAGCTTAGCTTCGATGGATTTGTCGGCCTCTGCAATGGGCGCCTGGCCGGAGCGTGCCTTCATCTGCTCGCGGAGCACGGTGATCTCGTGCAGAGCAGAGGTCATCTTCAGCAGATTGTCGTACATGGACTTCGATAGATCGAACTGTGCCTGCAGGTCAGTGAGAGGAGTTTTGACGCGCGGGTCCATAACGATCTTGAACTGCGCGGTTTGCGTCTGACCGTTGCCGATGATGCGAACGCTGTAGGTGCCGGGCATGACCCAGGGTGCGGTGGAGACCTGTGGAGTGTCGTGCGGCACTGCCATGTCGGCGTCGGGGCCGGTGGACATGCCGGGAACCTGCGGGTATTGCATGTCCCAGAGGAAGCGATGATGGCCGGGAGTTGCCATCAGGACCCGCGGCGGGCGTGCCCAGAGGATCGGGTCGGGGTAGCGGGGATCGAGCGGGGGCACGGGGTCTGTGCTGCTGACGTGCGCGATGGTATTGCCCTTGTCGTCGAGGACTTCGAGGGTGAGCGGGCCTTTGAATGAGTCGCTGATGTAGTAGTCGAGGATGGCGCCGTCGGGTGGGTTTGTGCCAGTGGCCATATCGGGTGGCCACGGCGTTGGAGGGTTCATGTTGTTGCGGACGCGGATGGCGGTCTGCGGCGTGTAGAGGTGAAGGTTGCCGGTGGGAATCTTTGCCGCGATCTGACGAAGCGGCGTGAGGTTGTCGAGGATGAGGAAGCCCCGCCCGTGGGTGCCGGCGATGAGGTCGTCGTCTTTGACCTGAAGGTCGCGAACGGAAGAGGCGGGCATGTTGAGACGGAGAGACTGCCAGTGATCGCCGTCGTCGAAGGAGACTTGAACCTGGGTTTCGGTGCCAGCGTAAAGCAAGCCGCGCTGTTTGGGATCTTCGCGAATTGTGCTTGTGGGCTGATCTTTGGGCAGCCCGTCGTCGATCTCAGTCCAGGTCTTGCCACCGTCGTGAGTGCGGAAGAGGTGCGGGCGCATGTCGTCGAGCCGCATGGTGTTGATGGCTGCGTATGCGGTCTGCGCGTCGAAGTGCCCGGCGTCCATGTTGAAGACCTTCCAGAAGGGCTGCATGGCCGGCGGAGTGACGTTGCTCCAGTTTGCGCCGCCGTCGGCCGTGGTCCAGATGTAGCCGTCGTCTGTGCCGGCCCAGAGGCGGTTGCCGTCGAGCGGCGAGAGGCCGAGCGCGTAAATGACGCCGCGCTGGATGGGACGCATGGTGGGAGAGTCTTTATAGTGAGCCAGCGAAGCGGGGATTTCGTAACCGGCTTTGCGAGTGAGGTCGGGGCTGACCTGCTTCCAGTTCTTACCGCCGTCAGAGGTGAGCCACAGTGTGTTGGCGGCGAAGTAGAGCTTGTGCGGATCGACAGGCGAGAACATCAACGGCTCGGTTCGAAGGACACGATATTGGCGGAGCGGGCCGGGCTCGACGTTCTCGATCTGGCCGGTGCGGCGATCGTAGCGTGTGACCTTGCCGCCGTAGACGATGTCAGGGTCGAGCGGATCGGGCGCGGCGTAGCCGTACTCTTCAATGCCGACGGGATGCCAGTCATGGAAGGTGATGCGGCCGTCGTCGCTGCGGCTGGGGACGCAGGCGCTACCGCTGTCCTGTTGGCCACCGCAAACGCGATAGGGGAATGCGTTGTCCGCGGTGACGTGGTACATCTGCGCGGTGGGCTGGTTGTACCACTTGGCCCAGGATTGGCCGCCGTTCTGCGTGATGATGACGCCTTGGTCGCTGGCGAGCGCGATGATGTCGGGATTGTTTGGGTTGATGAAGATGTTTTGGTAGTCGTCGCCGCCGGGAGAGCCACGGAAGCCGGTCCATGTGCGCCCACCGTCGGTAGATTTCCAGGTGACAACAGAGGCGACGTAGACCGTGTTGGGATCACGGGGATCTGCCACCGGTACGGGCACTTCGCCGCCACCGCCGATGCGCACTTCGGGACGGGGGTCGTCCTGCGGAGCATGGACCCACGTCTTGCCGCCGTCTTCCGAGCGGTAGAAGCCGATACCCTTTTCCGTGGCGGCCTCAATGTAGATGCGGTTGGAATCTGCGCGGCAGATGGTCACGTTCACCTGGATGATGTCGTCGGGGAGTCCGCCCCCGTTCATCTTTGTCCAGTGGTCGCCACCGTCGGTGGACTTGAAGAAGCCGCCGTGCGTGCCGCTCCACGAGCCGTTCTCCCATGCGCCCTCCTGGCGCTCCCACATGCCCGCATAGACGATCTCGGGATGGTTTGGGTCGATCTGGACTTCGGATGCACCAGTGTACTCGTCGATAGAGAGAACGTTCTGGAAGGTCTTTCCGCCGTCAGTGGAGCGGTAGAGGCCACGCTCCTTGTTGGGCCCGTACGGATGTCCAGTGACCGCAACGAAGACGCGATCTGGGTTGCGCGGGTCAATGGCGATATTGCCAATCTGCTGTCCGTCGCGCAGTCCAAGATGCGCCCAAGTGTTGCCCGCGTCAATGGACTTATAGACGCCGTCGCCGACGGAAAGATCAGGTCGTGCGAGGCCTTCGCCGCTGCCGACGTAGATGACGTTCGGATTGCTGAGCGAGACTGCGATGGCTCCGATGGAGCCCGTGGGCTGCGAGTTCCAAAGGCTATGCCAGGTGTCGCCGGAGTCGGTCGTCTTCCACACGCCACCGTTTACTGCGCCCATGTAGAAGGTCGCGGGCTGACTCGGCACGCCGGCGAGCGCGCGCGTGCGTCCTGCGCGCATGGGACCGATCTCGCGCCAGCGCATGTCGGAGAACAGCGCGGGGTTGGCCGTTTGCGCAGAGCATAGGACGAAGCTGCCGGACAGAAGCAGTATGGAAGTGAGGGCCTCGAAGCAGCGTGAACGCATAAGTCTCCGTGTTGTCGGGCGTTGCGGAATTGTCGCGCCAGACTGGTACTGAAAGCTATATCACTTCGTTCGAACCGGCGTCAGCGTGAGGCGGCGAATCGAGCCGTGTGCGGTCTTCGGTAATCTGGTAGCCATTGGATTGGCGGCAGGTTTCGAGACGCGATGAGTTTACTGGATCTTTGTTCGTATCTTGGTCTCGGCGCAGTAGGCGCTGTGGTGGCCAATCTCTTTATCGGTCTGCTGCTCTCGATGCGGTACAGTCCGGTGCGGCTGTGGCCGCACCGGCACATCAATTTGTTCGCGTTGCATCGCTGGACCGCATATATCGCGATGGCGCTAGTGTTTGCACACCCTACGGTACTGCTGTTTCTCCACACGCCGCGCTTTGGCGTCATCGATATCCTCTGGCCTGTGAGATCGTATCTGCAACCGACGCTGAACACGATTGGAGCGATTGCACTGTATCTGTTGGCCCTGGTGCTGGTAACTTCGCTTCTGCGGACGCGGATCGGCCGGCCGCTGTGGCGTCGGCTGCACTATCTTGTCTTTCCGACCGCAGTGCTGATCTTCATCCATAGCATCTACACAGACCCGAATTTGAAGGACGGACATCCTGACTTGCTGGACGGGGGGAAGATATTTCTTGAGGTTGCCGCACTGTTAGTTGTGGCTGCGGTTAGCGTGCGCGTGCGGCTGCGTGGGCGCGGGCTGCGAGTGGAACGCGTGCCTGAGTCAGCAATGGAGCGTGTCGAGCCGTAGTTACAGTTATTGCCAAAAAAGAAAGGCTCCCGTTGATCCGGGAGCCTTTCTTTGTGTTTTGACGTAGACCTACTGGTTAGATGTCGCGAGATCGAAACGATCGAGGTTCATCACCTTGTTCCAGACTGCAACGAAGTCATCGACAAACTTCTCGTGCGCGTCCGAACTTGCGTAGACCTCAGACAGTGCCCGCAGTTGAGCATTTGAACCAAAGATTAGATCGGCTCGTGTTGCGGTCCACTTCACTTCGCCGGTTTTGCGATCTCGTCCTTCGAACGTCTTGTCGTCGTCAGAGGTCGCCTTCCACGCTGTGCGCATGTCGAGCAGGTTGATGAAGAAGTCGTTGGTCAGTGCCTCGGGCCGGTTGGTGAAGACACCGTATTTGGTCTGTCCGACGTTGACGTTCAGCATGCGCATGCCGCCGATCAGCACTGTCAGTTCGGGCGCTGTCAGCGTGAGGAGCTGCGCTTTGTCGAGCAGCAGAACCTCGGCTGGGTGGTGACGGTTGGCCTCGCTGGTGTAGGAGCGGAAGCCGTCGGCACCGTGTTCGAGCACGGCGAAAGATTCCACATCTGTCTGATCCTGCGAGGCGTCCGTGCGTCCGGGGGCGAAGGGAACAGTCACATTGATGCCTGCGTTCCTCGCGGCCTGCTCGACACCCGCGCAACCGGCGAGAACGATCAAGTCAGCAAGCGAAACTTTCTTGCCACTCTTCTGTGAGTTGTTGAAGTCGCTCTGAATCTGTTCCAGGGTCTTCAGCACCTTCTGCAGTTGCTCGGGCTGATTCGCCTTCCAGTTTTTCTGCGGTTCAAGACGAATGCGCGCGCCGTTCGCACCGCCGCGCTTGTCTGAGCCACGATACGTGGACGCTGATGACCATGCAGTGGAGACCAGCTGCGAAACGGTGAGTCCGGAGGCGAGAATCTTGTCCTTGAGGGCGGCGACATCCTGGTCGTCGATCAATACATGATCGACTGCGGGAATCGGGTCCTGCCAGATCAACACTTCCTTGGGAATCTCGGGACCGAGATAGCGCGCGCGGGGTCCCATGTCGCGATGCGTCAGCTTGAACCACGCACGCGCAAAGGCATCGGCGAACTCGTCCGGATGCTCGTAGAAGCGCCGCGAGATCTTCTCGTAGACAGGATCAACTCGCAGAGAGAGATCGGTGGTAAGCATCGCCGGCGCGTGATGCTTCGATGAATCATGGGCATCAGGTATCGTGCCTGCACCAGCGTCACCCTTGGGCTTCCACTGGTGTGCGCCGCCCGCGCTCTTCGTCAGCTCCCATTCGTACTTGAACAGATTCTCGAAGAAGTCGTTCGTCCACTTTGTAGGCTTGCTGGTCCATGTGACTTCCAGGCCGCTGCCAATTGCATCACCCGCGATACCTGTGGCGTAGGAGTTCGACCAGCCGAGCCCCTGCTCCTCGATGGGAGAGCCTTCAGGTTCGGGCCCCATGTGAGTGGAGGGCCCGGCGCCATGAGTCTTGCCGAAGGTGTGACCGCCCGCGATCAGCGCTACAGTCTCTTCGTCGTTCATTGCCATGCGGCCGAATGTTTCGCGGATATCCTTGGCGGCCTTAAGCGGATCCGGATTAAAGTCCGGGCCTTCCGGATTTACGTAGATCAGGCCCATATGCGTGGCGCCGTACGGCTTGGACAGTTCGCGATCACCGGAGAAGCGCTTTTCCGTGCCCATCCACTTGTCTTCAAGTCCCCAGTTGACGTCCATGTCCGGCTCCCAAACGTCGGGACGGCCGCCTGCGAAGCCGAAGGTCTTAAAGCCCATCGACTCGAGAGCGACGTTGCCAGCAAGGATCATGAGATCAGCCCACGAAATCTTCTTGCCGTACTTCTGCTTGATTGGCCACAGCAGACGCCGAGCGCGGTCGAGATTGACGTTGTCAGGCCAGCTGTTGAGGGGAGCGAAACGCTGCTGGCCTCTGCCGCCACCTCCGCGGCCATCCCCAATTCGATAGGTGCCTGCGCTGTGCCATGCCATGCGGATGAACAGAGGACCGTAGTGGCCGAAGTCTGCGGGCCACCAGTCCTGCGAGTCGGTCATCAGTGCGTTGAGGTCATTCTTCAGTGCGGCGTAGTCGAGGGTTTTGAATTGCTCGGTGTAGTTAAAGCCCTTGTCCATGGGATCGGACTTTGAGGAGTGTTGGTGCAGGATATTGAGGTTCAACTGGTTCGGCCACCAGTCACGGTTGGTTCTGGATTCGCTGCTGCTGTGTGGGAACGGGCACTTCGCTTCGGTTGCCATGCGTCCTCTCCTTCTTTGGGGGTTGGCTCAGTTCTAAGAATGGGTTCGCATGAAACCCGGCATCAATCTCGGTAAGCCGAATGTAGCACTATAGAGAGGCATAGTTCCAATATGTAACTCCCATGCGAGGTATAGGATTATCCTATGGAAGTTAATCAGCTGCGATATGCTTGCGCGATCGCGGAGACGGGCAGTTTCAGTCGTGCGGCGGAGCGCTGCCAGATCGCTCAACCTTCATTGTCACAGCAGATCCTGAAGCTCGAGGAGGATCTGGGCGCAAGACTCTTCGACCGCCTTGGTCGCAGCATCCGCGTCACCGAGGCCGGGCGTGCGTTCTTGCCTCATGCGCGTTCAATTCTCGAGCAGATGGAGGCGGCGCGTATGAGCGTGGCGGATAAGAACGCAGATGTACGAGGCAGCGTGGCTGTCGGCGTCATTCCGACCATCGCACCCTACCTGCTGCCACGCTACACGGCAGCGTTCGCAAAGAAGTATCCCGACGCCAAACTACGCATCGTCGAGGAAACGACGCCGATTCTCATCGAAGGTCTGCGGGATCTATCGATCGATCTTGCAATCCTCGCGCTGCCTTTGCGCCACAAAGACATCGAGTACTTTCCTATCCGCACTGAACCGCTCTTCGCCGCGTTACCAAAGGATCATCCGCGCGCCACTGCAGAATCGCTTCCGCTCAAGAGTCTGCGTGGAGAGTCCTTCGTTATGTTGCGTGATGGCCATTGCTTCCGCGATCTCAGCCTCGTGACGTGTACCCATGCGCGCATCACGCCGAACATTGCGTTCGAGAGTGACCAGTTCAGCAGTGTTCTCGGGATGGTCGCCGCAGGTGTTGGTATCTCGCTGGTTCCTGAAATGGCGATAGAGCGAGACGCTGGCTGCCGTTACGTAAGACTTAGCGACACTCGCGCTACTAGAACCATTGTTGCCGCCGTCCTTCGTGGACGAAGCTTCAACCGCGTGCAGCGGGCCTTTCTGTCAGGGATCCAAGGCGGGACAGCAGGACGTGTTCCATCGAGTTTCTTTTCAACCGCGCCTATCTTGAGGCTTCGCCGATCAACGTAATGTTGCCGCTGATCCCTGACTCGGGCAGAGTGGGCGGCGGCCTAAAGCGGCTAGGCGGTACGCCGTGCAGGATGCGTTGACTCTCGGGCAAATTGCGGTCGCCAAGAATGCGGTTCGTCCATTCGTTCGTGACAGCGATCTCAAGTTTGTTGGAGCCTGCGTGCAGTGTGCCAGTGACATCGACGTCGTAAGGAGGCGCCCAGGTGAGCCCAGCGGTTTTACCGTTTACTTTGATCTGCGCAATGTCGCGGACATCGTCGAGATGTAAGAGCAGGTGCTGGGAGTGAAACTCAGAGGCTGTCACCGTGAAGGTAGTGGAATAGGTTGCGGTGCCCGAGAAGTATTTCACTCCGGGTTCGGGGCTCGTCGTCCAGAAGCTGGCTTTGTCGAGCCGGATGTTTGGCGGTGCGCCGAAGCGCGGAGGAAAGCTGACGGTCCAAGGACCTTGGATGGCCATAACTATATGGCGCGCGGTAACGGGTGCAGGGGACACGGATTCCGCGTCGTTGCGGAGAACAACGAAGACGGATTCACGGGCGGAGAGATCAAGCTGAGCGGTCGTGAAGCCGGGCTCCTGCGTGTAGGCAGCGGGCTGCAGACCAGGCTGACGGTTGCCAGAGTAGCTTTCGATGGCTGCGCCAGGCGTCGCTGACACCCCTGCGGATGAGCCATCCATAGGCCGCCAGATTTGTACGTTGGATCCTGTAGCTCTCAAGCGAACCATAATGTGCGCTGGTTGATCGGATTGATTCGCGACAAAGTACGTGTCTCCATCAGAAAGTCGCCGGTGAATCCAAGCGGGAGCCTGATCCGGGTAACCTGCGGCGGCGAAGTCGGGCTCGATGTGCAGACGTGCGAGCAAATCGTTGAGGGCGAGGCCTGAATATACCGTTCCTTCGCCGAAGTGATGCTGGTTGTTAGTGACGCCGTCGGTGTCCCCCCACAGATCTGTCGCAAGCGCGTGAAGTTCGTCGTCGGCGTTCGGATAGTGTTGGAGGCTGGGCGAAACAGTGGGGCGTGGGCCCATGATGACTGCGCCGGCTGAGACGAGTTCGTGAAGCTTGCGCACAACTTCAGGCGTCATCTCCTGCGTGGGCGGCAGGACAAGCAGGCGGTATGTCATGCCACTGTCGAGATGAATTCCATTTGCATCTGCAGTGGTGTGATGAAGGAGGATGTCCGTGTTGATGTAGTCGTAGTCGTAACCCGCGGGTGGTGCGGGTTTGAGTCCGGAGCCCCAGAATGGCATGGTCGACGGCGCGCCTTCTGGTAACAGGTAGGCGAGATCCGCGACGAAGCGACCCTGCTGCAGCATGTACGAGACCCGCGCGACGTAATCCATGAACGGGCGTGCCTCTTCCGCCCACGTGATGTTGCGATTGATGTGAGTGCCCACCATGGTGTTGCCGGGTGGGGTGTCGAGCGGCTGCTGTGCTGAGGTGTGGAAGACAAGACGGTTGACGCCCTGCGCGAACCAGTAATCGGCGATCTTCTTCAAGGTGAATGGTGACTCATAGCCGCCGCCCGTGAAGGACTCAGTCGCAACGATGGGCTTGCCGTAGACATGCGCCGTCGAGGCCGCACCGCGAACATCGACGTAGTACATCGACTCAGGGTGCAGTGCGTGCACCCAGAATTCGGCCATGGGGATGTCGATTTTGCTCTTGTTCAGCAGCGTGTCTTCGGGGATTTCGAGGGCGACGCCTGAGGCCTCGGAGTAGTCCTCCATGCCACGCTTGTGCAACTCATCAGACATCGTTCCGTAGAACTCGTCGGCGTACATGTCGGCGAGTGTCCGGCGGAAGTCCCAGAGAAAACGATCGCTGAGATCGGCGCTTTCGACGACGCGGCCGGCGAGTACAGGCAGCCATGGGCGTGGATCATAGCCGCGGCGGCGAGTGAACTGCGCGATCATGTCGTCGGTCCAGTTCTGCATTCCGGCTTCCCAACTGTCCATGGTCATGTAGTGCGTGGTCGAGCCGAGCAGGGAACCCAGATGCTGTTGCAGAGGGTCGACGTAACCGGAGAAGTATTGGCGCACGTAGCCGGCATTCAGCTTGTCGACCTCATAGCCGCTACCCGCCGGAACCGAGGGTCGATTGCGCGCGCCGGTGAGCGAGTAGCCCATGCGCAACACGGTCCAGTGTCCGGCCGGAACATCCCAGTCGAGCGTGCCGTCTGGACGCAGGCGTGAGGTGAGATCGATAACGTCATTGGGGCTGATCTCGGCGGAGGTTGGCGAGGTCGGCGTTGGCACGACGTCATACACATCCATCAGGCTGCCGAAGGCACCTTTGTCCTCCCAACGTCTCACACGAGCGTCGCTGTAGAAGATCGCTTCGGTGATCACATAGCTGCTTGCGGGTACGAGTGGGCCACCATGAATGACAGCCGCAGGTGTAAGGCCTGCTGCATCGAGCTCGATGCGGAAGTAGCGCGCGGTGGTTGAAGGAAAGGCGTAGGTGCGGATGGAGGCGCCATGATAGCCCTGTGGGCCGGGCATCGTGACGAGTGTGCGGAATGTGTGGCCATCGTCGCTGGCAAGAATCTTGCCGACGGGAATGCGACCATGCGCGCCAAAGGAAAGTGCTCGTGTGGTGAAGGGCTGATCGAACTCATACTGGAGCCACGCGGGGCCCCCGTCTTTGGGAGCGTTGATCGTGACGGACGTGTTGAGACTGTCGTCGAGGAGGACTGCGTCGTCGATGGAACCGTCGTTGGTCGTTGCATGTGGATGCAGCGATGCCATTGGCACTGAGTCCTGTGGCGTGCGGTAGGCGATGACGGCGGAGTCGCGATAGAAGTGCGGAGCGTCTGGACGAGCGCCAGAGTTCGAGTCACGCACGGGGCCTTCGTTCGAGGGCGGCGGAGGAAGTTGACCATCGAAGCGCTTTGGACCTTCGACAGTAGTCTCGCTCCAGACGAGCTTCTTCATCGCCATGGACTGAGTTACCCACGGGCCGCCGGCCTCACTCCAGCCGGCGCAGCTAAAGATGCTCATCTCGAGATTGAGACGTCGCGCTTCCTCGGCGGAGTGGCGCACGGCGTGGTACCACTCCGCGGTGCCGAAGTGGATCTTCGGCTCAACCTCCTGGCCGCCGCCCGAAGAGACATCGGCAAGCTGAAAGCCGCCGATACCGACACGCTTCATCCATTCGAGATCTTTTGTGATGCCGGGCTCCGTGACGTTGCCGTTGGTCCAATGCCACCATGTACGCGGTCGCGCAGAATCAGGCGGATTTCTGAAGCCAGCGAGGAGAGCATCTGAAGTTGTCTGCGCAGCGGCAGGGATGGCGAGAGTTGCAAGAGCGAAGGCCGCGACGGCGCGTCTCATCTAGCGCTCCGGATGAAGAGTCTGCTTGAGGAACTGTACGTAGATGCCCCAGTCGGTGGGAACCATGCCGTGGCCACCGTCGTGCATGTAGTAGTTGAGGCCATCGGTGAATATTGGCTGCTTCGGCGCGGGCCATACGTCTGTACCGAGGTCCTGCTTGCCGAGTAGCTTGTAGACCGGCCCGGCAGCGACCTCTGCGAGAAACTCGCCTTTCGGATCAGACCAGTAGTCCGTGTTGCCCGTTTGCAGCAGGAGCGGCCGCGGTGCGATGAGTGCCACGAGCATGTTCGCGTCCATCGGCGCTTTGTCCGGGAATCCGCCCCACTTCGCGTAGTTCGCAGCGAACTGATACGGATACCGTGTAGGCGCCGTGAGATGTGCGATCGTTTCGCCGTAGTCGCGATGGCTCAACGCTGCGCCGCCCTCGCCTGAACAGCTTGCGATTACCACAGCAAAGCGCTGATCGTGCGCGCCTGCCCACATCACTGTCTTGCCCAGGCGCGACACGCCATGAATCGCAACACGCTTTGCGTCGACGCTCTTGTCGGTCTCGAAGTAGTCTTCGACGCGGCTCATACCCCAGGCCCATGCTGCGATCGTGCCCCAGGAGTCTGGCGCGCGGTTCTCTTCGGTGCCGCTGGGTCCGGCATAATGCGCGCGAATGCCGTTGCTGAAGCCGGTCAGGTAATCGGGATCGACGTCGCCATAGTAGAAGGTGGCTACGCCGATACCTGCATCGAGCAGCGGTTCAATGTTGAGGCGTCCAAATCCTCTCCCTGCGGGGGGTGGGGTGCGGGTGTTGGTCTTGGGATTCCAAACTGTCTCGGGCTTGATGCCGGGATCATCGACGGCATTCTGCACGGCTCCAAAGTTGATGCTGAGAAACATGGGAACGGGTTTGGTGACGCCGGCCGGCAGGTACATGAGCAACTGAATCGCAGGACCCGCGTGGTCGGCAGTGAGATAGATCATCACCTGCTTGCGGATTGCTTTGCCGTTCAGCGCGGGCGCGCCCTTGTCGAAGACATCAAATGATTCGGCTGGGGGTCGCCCCGGAGCTTTGCCGTACTGTTCGGTTTCGAAGATGGAGACGATCTCGGGTCGCCGCTTCTTCTCCCAGGTTTTTGCGTCGCGCACCGGCTTGCCGTTGCCCAGGGTCAGCGCATCGGGAAGCGTATAGGTTCCAACCTTAGCCTCGTCGTAGTTCACTGGAATTCCCGCGACAACGGTAGGTGCGGGTTTGGGCGTCGGAGGGGCATCTTGTGCGACGAGCGCGGCCGAAACCGTCAGAGTTCCAAGACAAACGACAACAGAGTGAAGGGAAGCGAGGGTCATTCGATTTTCCAAGCGTGGATTCGAATCGGAAACAGTTTCGAAAGGAACACTAGTTTGAAAGCGGTGGGGTTGTCAATCATGTCGCATTGCAGACGCGCCGCACTGCGTAGACTTGCACGGCCGACGGGGCTCAGTGCCCGTCGGTCGGAGCGGGTTGTTGCGCGGTCTTATTCGCAGTTTGTTCGGGAACTCCGGTGACGTTGGGGCCGAGCTCCACCTGCGTGCGAATGACGTTATCGGCGACGAGCCTGCCGAAGACCTGCTTCCCACGTTCGTTCAAGTGCGTCCGATCCGGTTTTGCGGGGGCGTTCTCAGCTTTCGCATCCGGGTGAGCCTGTGCGTCGAACTGATCGGCCTGCTCTTGATCCATGCCTGAGAGCAGCCGGCGTGACATGCTCAAGAGGTCAACGACAGTGACATCGTCTTCATCGGCGACTTGATGCATGGCAGCGGCATAGTCGCCGAGACCGTCGTCCTGAATGAGCGCGCCGTCCCGATAGTTGCGGCGACTCAGCGGTGTCACCAGGACAGGAATGCCGCCAATACCGCGTACGTCGCTGATGAAGCGTTGCAGATTCGCGGTGAAGGTCGTCTGGGGATCTGTATGGATCGACGGAGCGGGCTTCTGGTCGTTGTGCCCGAACTGGATGAAGTAGTACTGGCCATGCTCTGCGAGCGCCTTCGCCCAAAGGCCTTCATCGATGTAGCTCTTTGTGCTTCGACCGTTGCGCGCGAGATCAACGCAGGTGACATTCGGTGTCAGCGTCGCGCAGAAGCCCGGCCCCCAGCCACCTTCTTCAGCAACGGTTGAATCTCCGACCAATACGATCTTGAAGGGCTGCTGATGAATCACGCGCATCGCAAGCTTGCCTTCGTCAGGTAGCTCGGCCGGTTCGGGTCTCACGTACCTAGCGAGCGCCGGCACGATCTTGCCGAGATCGACAGCAACCATGCGACCGAACATATAGCTCCCTTGCCAGTTGAGGTGAGTTTTGTCAGGTATGGTTTTCCCGTCGATGTCCTTCTTCGTGATTCCGAGCGCTTGACCGGCGGAAGGGCCGATCTTGTCGAGATAATCAATGCTCTCGGATTGAAGATCGATGAGCGGCACCTTCATCGATGTTGCGACACGCTTCATGGTGTCGGCGTGTGCAAGCAGGTCGCTATGGATTTTGTTATCGGGGCCGAAGTAGCGGCGAGTGAGCGGAGTGACCAGGACTGGATGAATGCCGGCGGCCCGCGCTTCGTTGACGAATCCCCGGAGGTTCTGCTCGTACTCAGCGATCGTTGTTTGTCGTGGAAGATGGTCGGCCGACTCCATGTCG
>Ga0206804_10178_pt1 | contig 18109 bp, 13 predicted proteins | sample Alteio_BWOrgCont_62_FD_152888 | JGI IMG/M metagenome (GOLD analysis project Ga0206804, IMG submission 152888) | Enriched cells from forest soil in Barre Woods Harvard Forest LTER site, Petersham, Massachusetts, United States -... | ecosystem: Environmental > Terrestrial > Soil > Temperate forest >... | reverse complement strand
GTATTGGCCCCGAGGGCTCGAACAGCAATGCGCTCTTCCGCCTAAATGGCCGCCGCATTCGCATCTACTCTTCCATCTCCTGGGGCTTCTGGGGATTGAATGGCATGTTTCCGGTGCCAGAGCTCGCGGAAAAAGAAGTCATCGCCGCCAAGACGCTTGGCCTCAACTGCCTCAACTTTCATCGCAACCTCGCCAAAGAAGACGTGCTGCGCAAGCATGATGAGCTGGGCCTGCTGCGCTACATGGAGCCCGGCGCCGGCAAGATGGCTATCGGCAAGCTGCCCACAGCCGCGCAGGCCAACGCCGCAGGAATCGTGATGGAAAAGCCGACCAGCGAGGCTGATTTGTTTGCGCAGCGCTACATGTTCGTCAAGTGCGTGGAGATGGTCAAGGCGCATCGCTCGCATCCATCGGTCATCGAGTACTGCCTACAGAACGAGATCGGCGCCGACCTCAAGAATCCCGCAACGCTCGCCATCCTCAAAGCCATGCATGACGAAGATCCTTCGCGCATGGTCGTGCTGAATGATGGCTTTGTTGCGCGTGGCGCGGCGCAGGCCTGGTATGAGCCATGGTCCAGCGACCTGAAGGGAGGTAAGCTGCATCGCAGCGACGAAGAGAAGTGGGGAGACTTCTGGAACAACCACCAGGGCGCGGGCGACCAGTGGTACGACGAGTTTTACAAATCGCCCACGGACTACACCTATCGCGCGCCGTTCCGGAACATCCTCACCGAGTTTGGTGAGATGGAAGGTTGCGCGCGGCCTGACAACCACCCACTGATGGTTCATCAGATCACAGAGACTTACAAACAATATGGCGGTACGAGCTACGACCTTGCCGATCACGAAGAGATCATTGCCAGCTACGAGCGTTTCCTCGACAAGTGGAACTTCCGCAAAGCCTTCCCTACCTCCGAATCTGTTTTCCTCACCGTGGGCCGCACCTGCTACGAGTCATGGATGAACTACATGGAAAACGCGCGCATCAGCGATGATCTCGACTTCGCCGTCATCTCCGGCTGGGAATCCACCGCCATTGAGAACCATTCCGGCATCGTCGACAACCTGCGCAACTTCAAGTCTGATCCAAAGCTCATCGCCGGGTCGCTGCTCCCCATTCGCCCCATCGCCAAACAGCGTGCCATGTGCGTGGAGCAAGGCAAGCCAGCTGAGTTCGACCTCTATCTTGCCAATGACACGCCGAACGCCGCGACCGGCGAGCTCACCTTCAGCATGATTACGCCAAGCGGCAAGAAGTCGGACCTCATCGCGCTGCCTGCGCCTGCGCATGTGGTCGACCAATTCAGCTATCTGCTGAAGGAAGCCTTCATCACGCCGCCGCTCACAGAAGAAGGTCTCTATCGATTCAGGTTTGCGCTATCATCGGCTCCGCTCTCGACGCAGACGAAAGAACTCTGGGTGACGCACACCTGGGAGGACTTGTCACAAAACCCCCAACACAATGGAGTTAAATATGATCCCCATCTTGCTCTCGCTGTTTCCGGCATCACCCCCGTGCTTCGCAAACAACTTTCTACCTTCACGGGACTAACAGGCGTCGAGTTTCAGGATTTCAAGCCCGGCGAAAAATATGACCTCATCATCTCCGGCGGTCTCACCTCGCACACCTCTGCCGATCAAAACGTCGGCGAAACGACCGGCGAAGCTATGCCCGTGATGAAGCCCGGTCATACGCCTGAGCCCGGCGAAGTGCTCACGCCCACCGAACTCGGTCACCTGCAGCACGGAATTTTCGAAGCGGTTCAAGCAGGAACGCCGCTGCTCGCTATCCCGCAAGCTGACACGCTCTCCGAAGGCGTCGCTCAGCAACTCGCCGCAGCCGGAGCCTTCACGTACCACGGCGTTGTCGGCGACTTCCGAGCGCCGTGGATGGGCAACTGGTACTTCGGCCGGGAGCACGCTCTGTTCGAAGGCCTGCCCACCAACGCCGCGCTCGGCAGCTTCTACCAGATCAAGGGGCGGCAGTCGAACGGGCTGCTGGTTGACGGCAAAGATGTTGAAATCATCGTCGGCTACTCGCGCGACCACGACCGCAATATCGGCGCAGGCACCTTCACTACGCGGCTGGGCAACGCCAAGGTCCTCTTCCATCGCACTCCGGATTTCCATCCCGTGCTGCAGCAGCGCTTTCTCGCCAACGCGATCCGCTGGCTCACCACCTAGGCGTACAAGACCGCAGCGCGGCATCCGCGCTATCCTGTCTGCTTATGACAGGACTTCGTGAATCGCAATTGCAACTTGCCGCAGATATGCTGCTCGATGCCCGCCGCACCGGCCAACCCATTGCCGACCTGCCACAAGAGCTGCAAATCGCCAGCGTCGAAGAAGCCAGCTTCGTACAGGACCTGATCGCTACGGCCTTTGGCCCCGTTGGCGGCTACAAGATCGGGGCGCCGTCGCTCGAGGCAACTCCCACCTTCGCGCCTATGCCAACCGCGTGGATTCATCCCTCCGGCTGCGAAATTCCCGGCCGCCTGCGCATCCTTGAAGCTGAGATCGCTTTCCTCGTTGGCGAAGACCTGCCGCCGCGGCAAGAACCGTACATGCGTGAAGAGGTCCTGGCAGCGATGGCCAGCTGCCATCCTGCGATTGAAGTCCTGGAGAGCGGCTTCACGGACAACACCGCAGTCGCCAAGCTTACCGGAAACGCCGATCTGCAGTTCAACGGCGCCTTTGTTTATGGAGCAGCCGTCGCGAACTGGCAATCGATTGACTGGCACAAGGAGCGCGTTACGCTCGCCGTCGACGGAGTCGTCCGCGTCGATCGCACCGGCTCCAACACCTCAGGCGACCTGCTGCGCCTGCCCGTCTTCCTTGCCAACGAAGGCGCTGCCCGCACCGGCGGCCTGCGCCGCGGCCAATGGATTACCACCGGCTCCTGGACTGGCAACACTCCCGCGCTCGCCGGCTCCATCGCAATGGCAGAGTTCTCCACCGCCGGCCGCGTTCAACTTCGTTTTGCATAGCGAGTCATCATGTACCTACGCTTCACCACGACGGCAATCGACGAAGATTCACGGAAGCCGCGAGGGCTGCTTATTGAAGCTCATTTGCTATTGAATTCTGGGGATTTGGATGCGCATCAATGGAAGCAACTGCGGGAGAGCCTCGATTGGTTCAACGACAATCTCCCTCAACCTCTCAAAAAGTTCATGGCAGGGCGAGCCATCTTTTGGTTTAGATCCGAAGCACATGAATGCATCGACAAGATTTGGGAAATGGTGCATCTGCTTCGCGCTTACAATCGACATATCGTTGTTTATAAGTGCCGGCGGTTAGGAAATGTCACGTATTCGGACAAGTTACAGGTAGCTGCTTATCCGTCTGATCTGGATGACAGAATCATCGAGCATTAGTTTCCACGCAGACGTAAAATCTCCAGATGCCCACCCTTCCCAAAGGCCTCGAACTCCACGCAACTACAGCCGACCGTTACGCCTCCATCCTCACCCCTGAGGCGCTCTCTTTCGCCGTAACACTGCATCGCGAGTTCAACCCACGCCGTAAAGGGTTGCTCGCCGCACGCATCGCTCGGCAGGAGCAGATCGATGCGGGACACAAGCCCGACTTCCTTCCGGAGACAAAACACATCCGCGAGTCTGCATGGACCTGTGCCCCGTTGCCTGCCGATCTGCTCGACCGCCGGGTGGAGATTACCGGCCCCGTCGATCGCAAGATGATCATCAACGCGCTCAACAGCGGCGCGAAGGTCTTCATGGCTGACTTCGAGGACTCCACCACACCCACGTGGGAAAACCTGCTCGATGGCCAGCTCAACCTGCGCGACGCCATCCGCCGCACCATCACCTTCACCGATCCGGTAACTCACAAGGACTACGCGCTCAAGGAAAACGCTGCCGTGCTCTTCGTGCGGGCGCGTGGCTGGCATCTGGAAGAGCGCCACGTCCTGGTCGATGGCGAATTCATGTCCGGCTCCATCTTCGATTTCGCGCTCTACTTCTTCCACAATGCCAAGGAGCTGCTCGCTCGCGGCACAGGCCCGTATTTCTATCTACCCAAGATGGAGTCGCATCTCGAAGCACGCCTCTGGAATGACATTTTCATCCGCGCGCAGGCAATGCTGGGTGTGCCGCAAGGGTCTATACGCGCCACGGTGCTGATAGAAACTATCCTCGCCACGTTTGAGATGGACGAAATCCTCTACGAGTTGCGCGACCACTCGGCCGGACTCAACTGCGGACGCTGGGACTACATCTTCAGCTTTATCAAGAAACTCGCAGGCGACGAGCACATGCTTACGCCGGATCGCGCGCAGGTCACCATGACCACGCACTTTATGCGCAGCTATTCGAGGCTCGCCATCAAGACCTGCCATGCACGCAACATCTGCGCCATGGGCGGCATGAGCGCATTTATCCCGATCAAGTCTGACCCAGTCGCGAACGAGAAAGCACTTGCACAGGTCCGGGCCGACAAGGAGCGCGAAGCCACTGACGGCCACGACGGCACCTGGGTTGCGCACCCCGGCCTTGTGCCCATCGCCATGGAAGTCTTCAACCGCATCATGCCGCAGCCAAATCAAATCTCGAAGCAGCTCCCCGACTTTCATGCCACCGCCGCCGATCTACTCGCCATCCCCACCGGCACCATCACCTTCGCCGGCCTGCAGCAAAATGTCGCGGTTGGCATCGGGTATCTCGAAGCCTGGCTGCGCGGCATCGGCTGCGTTCCGCTCTTCAATCTGATGGAGGATGCCGCTACCGCGGAGATCTCGCGCGCGCAGCTCTGGCAGTGGGTACACCACCACGCTGTGCTGCAGGATGATGAGCACAAAGGCCAGGCCGTCACCACTGAACTCTGCGACCAGGTCATTGATGCCGAACTCGCTCGCGCCCGTGAAGCCGTCCCGCCCGCGCGCTTCCATGCCTACGAGCACGCCGCCTTCCTAATGCGTGAACTCATCAAGGCACCGAAGTTCCAGGACTTCCTAACACTCCCCGCGTATGCACGCGTCTTGGATACGGAGATCTATACCGCCTAGCTTGCATCTAAACCTCGCGTACGTTTGATGAAGACGGACCATGGCCATCAAGCAAAAGTCGCCCGCGCCCCCAGCAGAGTCACCAGTGAACGAGCCTCTGCGTCTCACTCATCCGGACAAAGTTCTCGACCCAGCAACCGGGCTCACCAAGCAGCAGCTCGCGGACTACTATGCCGCCATCGCGCCACACATGCTGCCGCACATTGCGGGCCGGCCTCTGTCACTGGTGCGCTGCCCCAACGGCGCGGGCAAACCCTGCTTCTACCAGAAGCACGTTGCCAGCACGCTGCCGTCAGGCATCGGTTCGGTGAAGATCAAGACCAAAACCTCCGGCGGAGTCGCTGAGCCCTATGTAACGCTGGAGACCAACGAGGCGCTCATCGGTCTCGCCCAGATATCCGTGCTGGAAATCCATCCCTGGGGCTCGAAGAACGATGATCTGGAGCATCCTGACCGCCTGATCTTTGACTTTGATCCGGACGAATCCCTGGCTTGGACCACCCTCACCGCCGCCGTCGCCGAGGCCCGTCAGCGTCTCAAAAAACTCGGTCTGGAATCTTTCCTCAAACTCACTGGGGGCAAGGGGCTGCATATTGTCACACCTGTAGAGCCAATGCTTACGTGGCTTGAAATCAAAGACTTTGCGCACAAATTTGCAGTAGCAATGGAAGCCGGCAACCCACAGCTTTTCCTCACCAAAATGACGAAAGCCGCGCGCACTGGCAGGATTTACCTCGACTACCTTCGCAATGAGCGTGGCGCCACGGCCGTCGCACCCTATTCCCCCCGCGCACGTCTGGGGATGCCCGTCTCCGTCCCGCTTCCCTGGTCCGCGCTAACCGAGACCAGCCGCCCGGTCTTCTCCGTGCACGACTTCGACTCGTGGCGCTCACGCCTGCGCGCTGACCCCTGGAAATCCATGCCGTCTCTGCGCCAGCGCCTCGATCCGAAGAAGCTCGCAGCCCTCTGATCTATTGCAATCGTCGCGGAATTTGTTCTGAATCGAAGGACCATTCTGCCTCCTTTGTCTTGCTTCTCCGAGCATCCCAAAAGCATCGACCGGCACACGAATTTGTTAGGATTGAAGTTTGGCTTTGATGCGCGAAGCCCCACCAGGAGATCCACCATGTCCGCCGCCGCTGCCGCTCCTTCCATAACCTCCAAAAAACAGACTCAAGCCATCACCGAGATTCCCCACTGGATAAATGGCGCTCCATTCAAAGGCACCTCCGGCCGATTCTCGGACGTGTTTCATCCTACGCAGGGCCGCGTACAGTCGCGCGTTCCGCTAGCAACCGACGCAGAAGTCGACGCCGCAGTGCAGGCTGCTGCAAAGGCCTTCCCCGCGTGGTCGGCGCTGCCACCGCTGCGGCGCGCACGGGTCATGTTCCGCTTCCGCGAGATCTTTGAAAGCCGCGGCACTGAAGTCGCCGCGCTCATCAACCGCGAGCACGGCAAGGTCCATTCCGACGCCATGGGCGAGGTCACGCGCGGCCTCGAAAATATCGAGTTCGCCACTGCCATCCCGCAGTTGCTTAAAGGCGAGTACACCGAGCAGGTCGGTGCGGGGATTGACTCCTGGTCCGTACGCCAGCCGCTCGGCGTCGTCGCCGGCATCACGCCGTTCAACTTCCCCGCCATGGTTCCGCTGTGGATGTTCCCTGTCGCCCTGGCCTGTGGCAACACCTTCGTCCTCAAGCCCAGCGAGCGCGATCCCAGCTCCGCAATTCTCCTCGCCGAAATGCTCAAGGAAGCCGGCCTTCCCGACGGCGTCTTCAACGTCGTGCATGGCGATAAGACCTCCGTCGATGCCATCCTCGCGCACCCCACCATTCAGGCCGTCAGCTTTGTCGGCTCCACGCCTATTGCCGAGTACGTCTACACAACCGGAACAAAGCACGGCAAACGCGTGCAGGCACTCGGTGGCGCCAAAAACCACATGATCGTGATGCCAGATGCCGATCTCGACCAGGCCGCAGACGCGCTGGTTGGTGCGGCCTACGGCTCGGCCGGCGAGCGCTGCATGGCGATTTCCGTCGCCGTCACCGTCGGCGCGCAGACAGCCGACAACCTGATTGGCAAGCTCGAATCGCGCATCGCAGACCTCCGCATCGGCGACGGCAGCCAGGACGCACCCAACGGCGAGTCCGACCTTGGCCCGCTGGTCACCAGGCAGCATCTCGACCGCGTCACCGGCTACCTCGATATCGGTGGCAAGGAAGGCGCAGAGCTCGTCGTCGACGGCCGCAAGACCGCACTGCCCAAGGGCGACGGGTTCTTCCTCGGTGCCTGCCTCTTTGACCACGTCAAGCCGGAGATGCGCATCTACCGCGAAGAGATCTTCGGACCGGTGCTCGGCGTGGTGCGCGTCAACACCTTTGAGAAGGCGCTTGAGCTCATCAACGAGCACGAGTTTGGCAACGGCACCAGCATCTTCACCCGCGACGGCGACACCGCGCGCGACTTTGCCCGCCGTGTGCAGGCTGGAATGGTGGGAGTGAACATTCCCATCCCGGTGCCCATGGCCTTCCACAGCTTCGGCGGCTGGAAGCGCTCGCTCTTCGGCGACCACAGCATCTATGGCCCCGAGGGCGTCCGCTTCTACACGCGCCTCAAGACCATCACCGCGCGCTGGCCGACCGGCATCCGCACTGGCGTGGATACCTCAATGCCGACACTCGGTTAGCCCCGCTCCTTCACAAAACGCGGGAGCCCATGCTTCCGCGTTTTCGTTTGCGTGCTACAACAATCTGGATGGAGCACAACTTTAAATCTCGCCATCTGGCTCGCCACTCCAACTATCCGTGGATTGGCCGCACACGGCTCGTAGCACACCTGCAAAGCACGCTCGCACGAACCAATCGCACCGGCAAGTTTCCGCCGCTTTCCATCTTTTTGCAGAATCCCATCCCCTGGCTGAAGAATTATCTCCGTGGCATCTTTCACGGACGCTACAAACCTTATCCTGCTTACGCACTCGATGGGCAGGACGGCATCTACCCACTCCACTCGGCAACCGGCAACGCAGCCATTCGTCTCTCCATCGTCGCGGACTGGGGTACCGGCACGCAGGAAGCTTTCTCCATCGCCGAGCAGATGACCTGCTTCCGTCCTGACTACACAGTGCATCTCGGCGACGTCTACTACGTCGGTGACGAAGCTGAGGTGCAGGAGAATTTCTTCGGCATCCAGACCAGCGACCACACGCCCGTCGCCTTCCCGCGCGGCGCAGTCGGCACACTTACTCTGCCCGGCAATCACGAGCTCTACGGCGGAGGCCGTCCCTACTACACGCAGGTGCTGTCCTGGGGTTCGCCCGCGCCAGGCCAGCAACAATGCGCGGCGTTTTTCTGCCTCGAGTCAGACCACTGGCGCATAATCGGCCTCGACACCGGCTACAACTCCACCGGCATCCCCATCCTCGGCTCACTTCCCGGCCTCGCGAGCATTCAATCGATCGGCGGCGACGCGCATCTCGAGCCGCCAATCATGGACTGGCTGCGCAGCAACGTCCGCCCGCGCGAACGCCCCAAAACCACCCTGCTCCTCTCACATCACCAGTATTACAGCGCCTTCCCCGACGAAGTCTTCACTCGGCCCGCCGAGCAGTTGCGCGAGTTTTTTCAGGGCCAGGACGTCCTCTGGCTCTGGGGCCACGAGCATCGCTTCGCCGTCTACGATCTCTATTCCCCCGACGGCAATCTGCGCTGCTACGGGCGCTGCATCGGCCATGGAGGCATGCCCGTTGAGGTCACGCCGCCCGAAGGCAATCACGCGCCGCTGGTCTTCTACGATCCGCGCCACGACTACCCTATCGGCCAGGGAGACACCGCCGGCTGGAACGGCTTCGTTAACCTGACACTCGAAGGCCAACGCCTAACGCTCGACTATCGCGACCTCAAGGGAGTGCGCCTCTATCGCGAAGCCTTCAACGCAACGGCCAATGGCGGTATCGAGCAAATCGCATCCCACAACGCACGCAGCTAGTTTTCTACATACTGGACGGCTCGTCTGCGCTCGGCCCCCAGCTCGCGGGTACCGGCACGTTGAGCAGTCGAAGGTACACGCTGAACTGTCCGCAGTGCTGGTACCAGTGGTTCAGCATGATGTTGCGCAGGAATGCGACGCGCGGAATGGCCATCACTTCCTTATCCCCGGCCAATAGGCGCCAAGTTTCCATCATGGCTTTGTCATCGTATGTTGGCAGTAACTCCCGCACTGTTGCAATACTCTCGTCCAGTTTTTCGAGAATCTCCTGCCGACTTGCTGGTTGAGGAAAAACGAACCCGGAAGTCTGCCCCGGATTGTTCTTGACGAAGCGAGCGATACCGCCCGGTACTGTGGCCAGGTGATACGCAAGCTGCCCGGCTGTCATCGACTTTTCGTGCGGCTTCCAGGTTAGCTTGTCTTCCGGCAGGCGCTCCAGAAATTTCCGCGTGACCGGCGCCTGCATTTCAAATTCTGCCAGCAATGCGTCTGCCATCGATGTGTGCGATTGTGCTGTAGCCATATAGATTTCCTTTCGATTAGTTTGCCAAGTCCTTACGAGAGCGATCCCTCGGCTTGTTTGCGCACGCGCTCATGCATTGAAGTCCACCCTTTGTTCACCCCTGCCCTGTGCTCGTCTGCAACAAAGCCGAGCGCTGTATGACGGAAGACAATCAAGGTGCCGCCGTCAGCTTCACTCAGCCGGTATTGCACGTTAGAAACGAACGGGGTGGAGGCAAAAAGCGGGCCAACGAATTCCAGCAGTGTCGGACGCATGATCGCCTTTACGTTCGCCCAGAAATGACCGTTGCCGTCGCCCATGTCGCGGTACCAACGCCCGCCGGGCCATGCTTCAATCTTCATGTTGAGTGGTTTGCCGTCAGGCGTCTGGTTGCCCGGGCCCAACTGTTCCAGCAACGCTGCAAACGTTACATCCAGCGGCGCCTTAACGTGGATTTCCTGGTTGATCGTCAGGGTCAGGTTTTCGAGAGATTGTTCCGTGGCAGTCATCATTTCTCCTTGGGACTCGTCTGAGTGGATTGCAATTCGGTTGCGCCCTTGCGGGCCATCGTTTCCGCGAGATCTTTCACGCGATTCAACTGGTGCTGCCAATATCGCTCGAAGGTCCCCGCCCACACGTGCAGTGGACGTATGCCGTCAGCGTTGGTGCGATAGAGCTTCTGCCGGCCCTGACAACGCATCCTGACCAGCCCCACGTCGCGCAGCACCCGCAGATGCTTGGAGACCGAGGGCTGTTCCATACCGAGAGCGGCCACAATCTCTCCTACTGGCCGCTCTGCGCCGGCAAGGTACAGCAGAATCTCGCGCCGCCGTGGCTCTGCCACGGCATTGAAGGCGTCTGACGTTGTGCTTGCTCTTGCCATGACGAAACATTACATTCCCATATAGGAATATGTCAAGTTAAAATCAATCCAGCACCAGGAATTGCGTTCAGGTGTGCAGGTTTCTTATCAGCGCCTTACAGCAAAAATCTCACCCAATGCACTGCTCATCCGCAATGGAAAGATGCTTATCCAGCACATCAATTCCCCGCTGCAGCTCTTCGCGAGTGACGATCAGCGGCGGCGCAATCACAAAGTGCGAGACCCACGCCTGGATGATCACACCGTCGGCCATCGTCTTCGCGGCAATCTGATCCACCAGCAACGGCTTGCCGGAGACTTTGTCCGTGTAGGTATTGAACGGCTCCTTCGTCTTCTGGTCCTTCACCAGATCGACTGCCCAGAAAAGCCCCTTGCCGCGCACGTCGCCAACGCTCTTGTGCTTCGCCTTCAACTCGATTAGCTTCGACTCAACAAACGGTCCCAACTCGTGCGCGCGTTCCACCAGTTTAAGCCGCTTCATCTCGTTGATGGTTGCGACCGCCGGCAGCAGCGTCATCGGATGCGCCTCATACGTGTGTCCGTGCGCGAAGTAATGATCCTGGAAGAAGTCGCCAATTTTTTCTGAGGTCGCACAAAGGCCTAGCGGCACATACGCGCTAGTGATGCCCTTGGCCGTGCACAGGATGTCCGGCGTCACGCCCCACAGGTTCATCGCGAACCACTCGCCTGCACGCCCCCACCCGCTCATCACCTCGTCAGCGATCAGCAGCACGCCGTTCTCATCGCAGATTTTGCGCAGCTTTGGCATGTACTCCGGCGGAGGCACGAGCACGCCATTGGTTCCAACGATCGGTTCCACCAGCACGGCAGCCACGTCGCTCTCATTGCGGATCATGTGCTCCAGGTAATCGGCGCAGGCAATTCCGCACTCAGGATAGGCGTGCTGGATCGGACACTTGTAGCAATGCACTTCAGGCCCAAAGATGATGCCAGGCCCCTTTCCGCGCGGCTCCATCGCCCAGCGCCGCGGATCTCCCGTGGCTGCAATGCTGCCGGAGGTCGACCCATGGTAGCTGCGATATCTCGCAATAATCTTGGTCTTGCCCGTATACATGCGCGCAATCTTGAACGCCGCTTCATTCGCGTCCGTTCCGCTGGTTGTGAAGAAAAACTTGTTCAGCCCCTTCGGCATCACTTCCAGCAGCAGCTTGGAAAGCTCGGCGCGAGCTGTCGTCGCGTAACCGGGCATGGCATAGGCCAGATCTTCGGCCTGCTTCTTGATGGCTGCAATCACCGCGGGATTTTTGTGCCCCAGGTTCATGCACATCAACTGCGCACTGAAGTCGAGATACTTCTTGCCGTTCGCGTCCGTGATGTAGCATCCCTCGGCGTCGACAATGTGCAGCGGGTTCCATCCCTTCTGGAACCTCCAAGTGCCATAGTTCGTGTCCTTGGTAATCTGCACCACTTCCGCAGAAGTCATCGTCATCTCCATCAAATCAGTCGAACTCATCTTTTTATCCTTCCACTTCCTGCACGCGCGGTACGCGGTGCCCCAGCATCATCAGGTAATACAGCCCGCCGGATAGAAAGAACCCGACGAACCACGCATAGTCATACAAAAAAGCTATTCGCCCAGAAAACGCGCATAAAAATGGAACGTAGCCAACAATCTTGCTACTAAGGGCAGTAAATACACCAACTGCCAGCGCAGCAATGGCCACCAGGTTGAATCCTTTATCGTATTCGTAAATCCCATTGCGACGATATAGCGAGTAACTGTCTAACTTAGTGTGACGCACCATGAAGTAATCCGCCACCATAATCCCCGCCACCGGTCCCAGCAGGCCGGAGTACCCCACCAGCCAGCCGAAGATGTAATTGCCGAATGTCGAGAGCCAGTACCAGGGGCACATCAACAGGCCTAAAAAACCAGTAATCAATCCACCCATACGAAAGCTGATGTATTTGGGCGCCAGGTTCGAAATGTCGTTTGATGGCCCCACCACGTTCGCTCCGATGTTCACATTGAGCGTCGCCACCAGCAGCGCAATCAATCCAAGAAAAGCGAGCACCGGCTGATGAAACTTACCCAACAACTCAACCGGAGACCAGACAGGCTTGCCAAATACCACCGTAGAGGCCGAGGTCACGGCAATGCCGAGGAACGAATACAGCACCATCGCCACTGGAAGCCCGAAGGCCTGCCCGACAATCTGTGATCCCTGGTTCTTCGCATAGCGGGTGAAGTCTGGAATATTCAGTGACAGCGTGGCCCAGTATCCGACCATCGCAGTTAGCGAGGGAAAGAAGAACTTCCAGAAGTCGTGCCGTGAAGCGAAATGGTCCGGGGCCGAAAGCATCGGCCCAAATCCTCCTGCTTTGCGAAGCATGAAGGCCAGCAGCAATGAGGACATGATGAGCATAAAAGGCACGGAATAGCTCTGCAGGAAGCGGATCGACTCCACGCCGCGCCACACGACAACCATGTTCAGCAGCCAGAATCCCAGAAAACATACCCAGGTCACGCTGGCCATGCCTTCTGTTCGCGGGGCCAGCACATGCACCATCTGCGCGATTGCTGTTCCGCCGATCCAACTCTGAATCCCAAACCACCCGCACGCCACAATCGCGCGCAGCATTGCCGGGATGTTCGCCCCCAGCGGTCCAAAGCTCGCGCGCACAAACACAGGAAAGGGAATGCCATATTTCGCGCCGGCATGCGCATTCAGCAGCATCGGAATCAGCACGATCAGGTTCCCCAGAAGAATCGTGCATACCGCCTGCTTCCAGTTCATGCCTCCCGCGATCAAGCTCGCGGCCAGCATGTACGTCGTCACTTCCATCGACATGGAAAACCACAGAGCGATGTAGTTATAGGTGCTCCAGGTCCTCTGCGCAGGCTCGGTTGGCGCGAGGTCGCTATTATAGAGCCGCGGGTCGGGCGCGGAAGCGCCCCCCACCATCTTCTGTGGCTCTCCCGGATCCATCGTTGCGGGCGAAAGTGCGATCAACCCAACCCTCCCGCATTCGCTTCGCGCTTCACAAAACGCCCTCGGCCGGTCGCACCTAAAAATTTACCCGGCTGCTTCAGGTTGTCAACAACCAGCTCGCCACGACTGAACACCTTAGCCGCATTGCCCTTCACCTGCCATCCTTCAAACATGTTGTAGTCGGTGTTCATGCACTGCGTCTTGGCGGAGATCGTATACTCAACCTTCGGGTCCCACAGCAACACATCCGCATCCAGTCCCGGCGCGATGCTTCCCTTCTGCTTTTCCATTCCGAAGATCTTTGCCGGGTTCGTGCAGCTCAATGCGACAAACTGCTCTGGCGTTATGCGCCCTGAGTTCACGCCAAAGTGCCAAAGGATCTGCAGGCGGTTCTCCACACCCGGTCCACCGTTCGGAATCTTGCGGAAGTCGCTGCGCCCAAGTTCCTTCTGGTCCTTGAACCGGAACGGGCAGTGGTCGGTGGAGACCACGCTCAGTGAGCCGTCTTTCAGCGCGGCCCACAGCGGCCCCTGGTTCCACTTCTCGCGCAGCGGAGGCGTAAACACAAACTTTGCTTCTTCCCAGCTCTGGCCCGGCATCTGGTCGTCGATCGAAAGCACCAGGTACTGCGTGCAGGTCTCTGCCAGTGCCCGTGCTCCGCGTGCCTGCATAAACTTAAGCTCCGCCAGCGCTGCCTCATTCGACAGGTGCACGATATACACAGCGCATTCCGCCATATCCGCCAGTGCGATTGACCGATGTGTCGCCTCGGCTTCCGCCTTCACACTTCGAGAAAGTGCATGATAATGCGGCGCGGTCTTGCCTTCCGCGATCATCTGCGCCACGACGATATCGATCGCGCTTCCGTTTTCAGCATGGATGCAACACAGCGCGTTCAGCGCGGCTGCCTTCTGCATCACCTTGAACATCAGCCCATCATCAATCATCAGAACGTTCGGGTACGCCATGAAGAGTTTGAAGCTGCTAATTCCAAACTTCGTCATCTCTTCCATCTCTGCCAGCGTCTCCGCTCCGTCCGGGCCATGCAGATTGGTTACTGCCATGTGCAGCGAAAAATCCACGCACGCCTTGTTGTCTGATTTCTTCAGCCATATATCCAGCGCCTCTTTCAGCGTCCCTTTCTGGTTCTGCAGCGCAAAGTCGATCAGCATCGTCGTTCCGCCCACGGCCGCCGCCTGCGTTCCGGTGGTGTAATCGTCCGCAGAGGTCGTCCCGCCAAACGGCATGTCCAGGTGTGTGTGTACGTCGATGCCGCCAGGCATCACAAGTAGACCTGTCGCATCCACCACATCGTGCCCTGCCTCACTAATGCCCGAACCTACTCGGGCGATAATCTCCCCCGAAATCAGCACATCGAGCTTCTGCGAGTCCTTTGCACTCACCACAGTCCCGTTTTTGATCAGAGTTCCCATCGAGATATCTCCCGCAACAACTTCTAGTGGTTCGGATTTCCTGCGTCCGCCACACCCTGCAGCGCCACTCCCGCGGCGACGCGTTCTTCCCAACTCTGGAACGGCAGACCGGTATCCACGCGCTCCATCGTGATGCACTCCGGTACGGGACACACCAGCGAGCACAGGTTGCAGCCCACGCACTCATCCACATCCACGCGCGGAATCCGTTCGAGCGGCGTCACAGCACTGTTCACTCCCGCGCCGTTCAGGTCCAGCTTTGCAATCGGTGTCGTAGAGATAAGCTTCGCAGACTGCGCAGCTGTCATCGCCGGCGTCGGCTTGCCGTGAGGATTCGGCTCATGCATTGTGTAGCGAGGATCGGTTCCCTTCACAGCGGCGTCCATGCCGCCATCCGCGCGGTCCAAGTGGATGCACTGGTGCGCTCCATCCCAGCATGCCGTATAGCAAAGTTGGCAGCCGATGCACTTGTCTGCATGAATTTCCGCCACCACGCGGAAGTTCAGATTCAGGTTCTTCCACTCGCGCACATTTGGAAGGCTCAATCCTCGGAAATCGTCGATAGTGTTGTAGCCCTTCTTGCGCATCCATGCGAGCAAACCGTCGGACATGTCTTCCACAATTCGGTATCCATAGTGCATCGCCGCGGTACACACCTGCACCGTCCCCGCGCCCAGCAGGATGAACTCCGCCGCGTCCTGCCACGTCCCAATGCCGCCAATGCCGGACATCGGAAGCGCAGCCGTAGGATCGCCCATCACCTGCTGCACCATATTCAGAGCAATAGGCTTTACCGCCGGCCCACAGTAGCCTCCATGCGAACTCTTGCCATCCACATTCGGCCTCGGCTCTAGCGTGTCCAGGTCGATCCCCGTAATCGAGTTGATGGTATTGATCGCGCTTAGGGCATCGGCTCCGGCACGCTTGGCCGCGCGTGCCGGCAAACGAATATCGCTGATGTTCGGCGTCAGCTTCACAATCACCGGAGTGCGCACCTTCTCTTTCACCCACTCCGTAATCTGCTGGCAATATTCCGGAACCTGTCCCACGGCCGAGCCCATGCCGCGCTCGCTCATGCCATGCGGACAGCCGAAGTTCAACTCCAGCCCATCCGCACCCGCATCCTCCGCGCGCGCAACCATCTCATGCCATGCCTCCCGCTTGCTCTCCACCATCAACGATGCGATCACCACGTGCTTCGGATAACGGCGCTTCACCTCCGCAATCTCCGCGAGGTTCACCTCCATCGGCCGGTCGGAGATCAACTCAATATTGTTGAACCCCATCATTTTCTGCCCCGCCCAGTCGATCGCCGAGTAGCGCGAGCTCACATTTGTGATTGGCGCGCCAATCGTCTTCCACACTGCGCCGCCCCATCCGTCATCAAACGCGCGCATAATCTGTTCTCCGCAGTTTGTAGGCGGTGCGCTCGCCAGCCAGAAAGGGTTGAGGCACTTGATGCCAGCAAATGTTGTCTCAAGCGTTGGCATGATGTCTCTCCTGCTTTTCTCCAGCCAGCCACGCCGCCATCGCGACGCCCGCGCGCTTTCCATCCGCCACCGCGTCCACCACCTCGCGTCCGCCGTTGGTGCAGTCGCCCCCGGCAAAATATTTTGGGTTCGTCGTCTGCCCGGTTACTCGGTCGGTCACAATCTTGCCGCGCTCCAGTTTCACCTTGCCACCTTCCAGAAAGTCGGTATGCGTCGCCTGCCCAATCGACATCACCACCAGGTCGACCGCCAGCGTCTTCGTTGGCCCGTCCTTCGGCACCAGCGAATCGTCCACCGTCATCTCCAGCTCCTGCAGCTCGAGCGCTTCAATCTTTCCGCTGCCCTTCAGTCCGCTCGGCTTCACATGCCAAAGGAACTTCACGCCCTCCTGCTTGGCATGCTCGTATTCAAAATCGAAGGCCGACATCTGCTCCGGCCCGCGCCGGTAGACCATCGTCACCTCAGTTGCTCCCAACCGCACCGCGGCGTTAGCTGCATCGATCGCAGTGTTCCCTGCGCCTATCACTGCAACCTTCGCAGGCGCACTTGTGATTTTGCCGCTCTTGTACCCGGCAATAAAATCCAGGGCATTCGTCACTCCCTGCAACTCCTCCCCGGCGATGCCCAACTTATGAATCGCTCCCAGCCCAACGCCGAGAAATACAGCGTCATATTTCACCTCAATCTCCGTCAACTTCTTCGCATCGACCATAGTGTTGAAATGGAACTCCACGCCCAGTTGCGCGAGCAGGTCGATCTCCTTGAGGCTCGCGCTCAGCGTCAGCTTGTACTCAGCGATGCCGTAGGTATTCAATCCACCAGGCAGCGGCCGTGCATCGAAGATCTCCGCACGAATCCCGCGCCTCCGCAGCTCCGCTGCGCACGAAAGTGAAGCCGGCCCGCCGCCGATCAGCGCCACGCGCCTGCCCGTCTCCGGCCCCGGCACAAACGGCAGCGGAGCTCCGCTCTCGTGCAGCGCATCCATCGCAAACCGCTGCAGACGTCCAATCTCGATCGGTTGCTTGTCGTAGCGGTGCAACACGCACGCGCCCTCGCACAGCACGTCCACCGGGCAGGCGCGTGAGCAACTCGCACCCAGGATGTTCGCATCCAGGATTGTCCTCGCGGAGCCCTCCAGGTTGCCGCTCGCAATCTTCTTGATGAACCGCGGCACGTCAATGTGTGTGGGGCAAGCCTGTGCACACGGCGCGTCAAAGCAGAACAGACACCGGTGCGCCTCGGCCACCGCCGCCGTCGCTTCCAGCGGAGGGTGCAGGTCAGGAAACCTTGCAGCAATCTCTGCCGACCCCGGCGCCTTTGCGTAGAATCCAGTCGACTCGCTCATAGGAAGACACCTTCCCCTTCAAGCCCATATTGCATGGAGAGAAGTCACGATTATCTACTATTCTTCGTCCTGCGTGAACCAGGTTTTCAATCTGCCTCAACCAGCCTGACCAATCCAGGCCATGGTCTTCTCCGCCAGTCGCCAAAAGGCCTCCACCGCCTGTTCCAGGTGCTCACGCTGGGTGTCCTCAGCCTTGTTATGGCTCAGTCCATTCAGCGATTGCACGAACATCATCACCGTCGGTATCCCGATCCTTGCCACCTCCGCGGCATCGTGCAGCGGGCCGCTCGGCAGCTGCTCGCTGATTCCTGCAACTTCCACCACCGCCGCATCGCAAAACGCAATCAGCTCTGGGTGAAACGGGATCGGCTCGATCGACCAAATCTTCGACCACTCCACCATGCATCCTTCTTCCTTCGCGAAGCGCTCGCTTGCATCGTGTGCGTCGCGCAGCATGCCCGCGAGCACACCGGTATCAAGATCGCGCATG
>Ga0206804_10166_pt3 | contig 18211 bp, 21 predicted proteins | sample Alteio_BWOrgCont_62_FD_152888 | JGI IMG/M metagenome (GOLD analysis project Ga0206804, IMG submission 152888) | Enriched cells from forest soil in Barre Woods Harvard Forest LTER site, Petersham, Massachusetts, United States -... | ecosystem: Environmental > Terrestrial > Soil > Temperate forest >... | reverse complement strand
CGGTCCACGCTTCCCTGGTTGATTTTGCGCGTTATGCCGACTGGCATGCCGACTGGCATCGCGCCGAGCCGCGTTTGCTCACGGAGGCCACCTTCAACCATTTGCACCAGCGTGCGCCCGGTCAGGATTACGCCCTCGGCTGGCTGGTCGAGGAACGGGATTGGGCTGGCGGTGATGTCCTCTGGCACACCGGTTCGAATGGCATGTTTTACGCCGTGATGTGGGTGGCGCCGGATCGCGATGCGACTTTTGTCGCCGCGACTAACACGGACCATTCGGAAGCGGACGATGGGTGTAACGACGCGATTGTCGCCGTCATTCGCCGCGTGCTCGGCAAGTATTAATATCGCGGCACTGTCGGGTCGATCTCCTGCGACCACGCGTCGATGCCGCCGTCGAGATTCGTCACGTTGGTGAAACCATTCCGCAACAGGAATTCCGCGGCGCGGGCGGAACGGCCGCCGTGGTGGCACTGGACGAGCAGGGGCTGTTGCGGATCGGTCAGCTTTTCCGCGGCCAGCGCGGGCCAGAGAGAAAGGGGCAGCAATTCCGCGCCCTCGATATGCGCCACGCCGTATTCGTCGGCCTCGCGGACGTCGATCAGGCGCGGAGGGTTGGGGCCGGTGAGCTGCTTTTGCGCCTCGGCGACAGAGATCCCGGGAACGGCCACGGTTAGTTGGTGATCGAGACCGGGGTGCCGACGTTCACGTTCTCAAAGAATTTCTGGGCCATGAACCCCGGCATCCGAATGCAGCCGTGGGAGGCGGGATAACCAGGGAGAAAGCCCTCGTGCATGCCGGTGCCGCCGACGATGCGCATGAAAAAGGGCATCTTCGCTCCGTCGTAGCGCGCGCCTTTGGGCATCGGATCCTTGTCCCGGTCGATTTCCTTTTTAATGATGTTGCCATCGGCGTCGACATAGTCGCCAAAGCGGGAGGAAACGTGATCCTTGTCTTTCTGAATGATGTGAAAACTACCAGAGGTCGTACCGAAGCCTTCCCGGCCGGTGGAAACGACCGAGATGCCCACCAACTCGCCGCCCTTGTAGAAATAGGCGCGCTGTTCGCCCAGGTTGATCTTCACCGACGGAGCGCCGGTCGCATTGTCTCCGTCCCAATAGGAGACATTGTCAAAGGGGGCGCGTTGCGACTGGGCCTTACGGTTGAAGCCGCCGAGGTACGCGGTGTCGTCCCGAACTCGCGACTGGGTGGCACAGCCGACGGCGAAAAAAGCAGTCAGCAAAGTAAGAGCTAGGGTTCGAAACATGGGACGTGGATTTACGGGCGCGCCAATAAAGAGTGGGCCGGCGTTACCGTCAAGAGTCCAGTGGAGGGGAACAATCCGTTGCGGCATCGAAACCGCTCTGCTATAGATGGCGGACTTTTTCCCAAGGAAATTGCCCCAGCATGCCGACCTACGAATACCAGTGTGAGAAGTGTAAAAAGTCGTTTGAGTGTTACCAATCCATGAAGGACGAGCCGCTCAAGACTTGTCCCAAGGAATCGTGCCGGCAAAAGACCTGGGGAAAAGGGAAGGTCAAACGCCAGCTCGGGACGGGAGCCGGGTTGATTTTCAAGGGCTCGGGCTTCTATATCACGGACTACCGCAGCGAAGGGTACAAGGCCTCGGCCAAGAGTGAAGCGAGCGGTGGGGAAAGCAAGGGAAGCGACTCGAAAGCCTCGGAAACGAAGACCCCGGATACGAAAAAGGCGGAAACCAAGCCCGCGGCGGCGGAAAAGAAGCCGGCGGCGAAAAAGAAAGGCGAATAGGCATGGCCACGAATCCTCCACCTACCCCCGGTCCCACGCTGTCGTGCGAACAATGCGGTTACGTCAACGAGCCCGAGCGCGTCTACTGCCACAATTGCGGGGCGAAGCTCGACCGTTCGCTGCTCCCCAAAGCCGCCGAGAAAACGCAGGAACACCCCGAAAAAGCCCGCAAGCGGATTTCCAAGATGACCAACCCGAAATCGGGGGCCGTCGGACGGGAGATCAAGGCTTTCTTCAAGGTGGTCTTCTTTTCGGCGCTGCTCGCGGCCGTCGTCCTTTTCTGCTGGGGACCGGAGGATTTTCCGCAATTGAAGAAGAGCGAGGAAATGCGGCTGGTCAGCAGCGACATGATGGAAGTCATCGGGTCCCCGACGCCGAAGCCGGTTTCGTTCAGCGACAATGATATCAATCAGTATTTGAACAAGAGTGTGAAGACGCAGGAGACGATGGTCCCGGGCGTCCAATTGGTCCACGCGTTTGTCGCCACCGACCCCGGCATCCTCCACATTTTTTCGGAGTTGTCGGCCTTCGGTCTGCCGCTCTATTCACGGATCGATTACAAGCTCGAGGTGAAGAGCGGAAAGTTCACGCCCACCATCGTGGGTGGGGCTTTCGGCCGGCTTTCCATCGACCCGCAGCTCATGCAGTACTGCGACTACGCTTTCGGCACCCTTTTTACCTCGCTGGATCGCGAACATAAGCAGATGGACAAGATGCAGAGCATCGTGGTCCGCGAAGGGAGGATTGATCTGGTTTCCAAGGGCAGCACCGCGCCGAGATGAAAGTGCGGGTCCTGCCATGGCTGGCCTTGGTGGCGGCGATCTGCCTGCCGGCCCGCGGGATCAATCTTCGGGAGCGCAGCGAGAGCAGTTCGAAGCAGTTCGTCGTCTTCAGCACGGATATCCGCTTGCGGCAGCGCGTGGCGAGCTATGCCGAGGAAGTGAAGGCGGACATGCTGCGCCTGCTCGGGGAGTCGGATCGTTGGAAGATGCCGATCGTCATCACCCTGGATCGTGCCTCGGCGGCGGACCTGAAAGCCCCCCCGGCGCGGCTGCTCCTCGCGGACACCCCGGCCGGCCAAAAGATCGAGATCAACGTCAAGATTGGTGACGATCCAGCCGCAGTGAATTTGCAAAAGTACTTGGTGCGCGCCTTGTTACTGGAATACGCCTACCGCGGCACGCCGGTCAAGGGAGGCACGGAGTACGTCGAGGCGCCCTGGTGGATCGTGGAGGGGTTGATCGAGATGGAACGCCGCCGCGAGGGTGGGATTGATTCGGACCTTTTTCAGCGCCTGGTGGAGGCGAATCATTTGCCGCCGATGGAGAGTTTCCTCATGGAAAACCCCGAGGCCCTCGGCCCCACGGCGCTGGAGGTGGACCGGGCGCTGGCCATGGGCCTTTTGCAAATGCTCATTGACCAGCCCGGCGGCCATGAAAACCTGGCGCGCCTGGTCCGGGCCTGGCCGCGGAGCAATGGCGACCCCATGGCCGTTCTGGCTAGCGAATTTCCAGCGGTGGCCAAAAACCGCGAGACCTTGCAAAAATGGTGGACAGTGAACCTGGCACGTTTCGCGGCCGTGGATCGCTATCAAGCGCTCACCGTCGCGGAGACCGACAAAGCGCTCGCCGGCTTGCTGCAAATGGAATTGGTCGCCAGCAAGTCCGGGGAGAAGAAGCCCTTTTCGGTGTCCGACTTTCCCCAGTTCATGAAATTCTCGGCGAACCGGGACGCGCTGGCCAGTCGGCATACGGAGATCGTCGCCCTGAGTTCCCGAACCAATGCGTTGATGCGCCCGATCGTGACGGAATACGAAGAGATTTTCGCCCTTCTCGCCCGGGGAAAAACGCACGGAATGAAGGACCGCCTGGCGAAGGTCGAGGCCTATCGGGCCGTCGTTCTCAAGCGCACCTCGGACATCGCGGACTACTTGAATTGGTGGGAGACCACGCAGATGCAATCCCGCAGCGGAGAGTTCGACAATTATCTCAAGGCGGCCAACGAGATATCGGAGGAGGATCGCAAGCAAAAGGACCCGATCGGACGGTACCTGGACGAACTCGAACGCGAGTTCTGATCAGATCAGCCCTTCCTTGTGCATCCTTTCCATGCAGGCGGGACAGATTCCGTGGGAGAAGTCGGTGCCGGTTTCCGTGTAAATATACTCGTCGATCTGCCGCCAGTAGTCGCCGTCGTCGCGGACGCTTTTGCAGTACATGCAGATCGGTAGCAAGCTCTTGAGCTTCTTGACGTCGTTGAGCGCGGTCTGCAGGTCTTTGACCTGCTTTTCGAGGGTGCGCTCCAGTTGCACCACGCGCTGACCGACCTTGAGCCGGGCGCGGAGTTCTTCGGGATCGAAAGGCTTGATCACATAGTCGTCCGCGCCGGCATCGAGACCGGCGGCGATTTCGTCCTTCTGGCTCTTGGCCGTGAGCAGGAGCAGGTAAATGTACGGCGCGGCGTGTTTCTGCCGCACCCGCCGGCATACTTCCACGCCGTCCATGCGTGGCATCATCCAGTCGAGAATGGCGATGGAAGGAGAATCCGCCCCGTCGAGAATCTCGGCCGCCACTTCGCCATCCTGCGCCGTGACGACATCGAAACCCCAATTTTGCAGGTTTCTCTCGAGCAGGTGACGTGAGACCTGGTGGTCCTCGGCGACCAGAATACGGGTGATCGGGGAGTTCATTCTTAGTTTATCATTTCATGCATCGGATTTCAGTTTAGCGGTGGGTGTGTGAATTTCCATAGTTGATCAAGAAACTGGCGAACCGGTGTTTTCCGCTTTGCTCCCGCACGGAATTGTCGTTTTGTCGCATTTCCTGACCGATGAAAGTTTCCGATCTGCGCGGCATCCTCCAGTACGTCCCGAGATTTCGGGATCGCATTTTCGTGGTCGCCATCGATGGCGAGATCGTCGCCTCACCCAATTTCGCGAATATCCTGCTCGATCTCGCGGTGCTGCGGTCACTGAGTATCAAGGTCATTCTCGTCCATGGCGCAGCCCGTCAAATCACCCTGCTCGCCGCCGAACGTGGCGTGACGATTTCCAATGCCGACGGTACCGGCATCACTGACGAAGCAACGCTCAAGGTGAGCCTGGAAGCGGTGACGAACGTCATGAACGAGATCATGCAGGGTCTCACCTCGGTCGATCTGCGCGCCGCCTACGGGAACGCCCTCATTGCCCATCCGAAGGGCATCCTCGGCGGGGTCGATCACCTGAACACCGGCAAGGTGGAGCGCGTGGACACCAAGTCGCTGGACCTGTTTCTCAACGAAGGCATCATCCCGCTCATTCCTCCGATCGGCTACGACGGCGAGGGTAAGACGTTCCGGGTGAATTCCGATGCCGTGGCCCTCGAAGTCGCTGAGGCCATGAAGGCCATGAAGATTATCTTCCTCTCCGCCAGCGACGGCGTGATCCTGGACGGCGAGTTGATTGGCCAGCTTTCGATCCCGGAGGCGGAGGAAATCGTGAAAAAGAAGCGGGTCCTGGACGCCGGCCTTCTCTCCAAGCTCGATCACGCGGCACAAGCCTGCCGTCTTGGCGTGGCCCGGGTCCATCTTCTCAACGGGCTGAACGACGAAGCCCTCCTGAGCGAGATTTTCAGCCAGGATGGCATCGGCACGATGATCTATTCGAACGACTATCAGGAGATCCGGCGCCTTTACAAAAAGGACGTGCGGGCGGTCATGGCGCTCATCCGCCAATCGGTGGACAGCGAGGAATTGGCCAAGCGCACGCGCGCCGACATCGTGGCGAACCTCGAGGACTATTGGGTGCTGGAGATCGATCGGAATCTCGTCGGTTGCGTGGCCCTGCATGTTTATCCCGAGCTGCAGATCGCCGAGCTCGGCTGCCTCTACGTCAACAAGCACCAGGAAGGACAGGGCTACGGACGCCGGCTCATGGACTATGCCGAAAAACTCGCGGCGGAAAAAGGCATGAAGCAGGTCCTGGCGCTGTCCACCCAGGCCTTCAACTATTTCCAGCAGAAAGGCGGTTATACCGAGGTCACGCCGGACATTCTGCCCGCGGAACGCCGCAAAAAGTACGACGCCAGCGCGCGCAAATCCAAGGTCATGGTCAAGCCGGTCACCGCCGCGACGGTCATCGAGACCTCGCGCGTTTAGACGCATGCACAATCCCTGGATCCTCGACGGGCTCGTCATCTTCGCCTACTTCGCCCTGGTCATTTCCATCGGGCTCTACAAGGGCCGGGGCGAGCGTTCGATGGAGGGATTCGCCGTCGGCGACCGCAATATTCCGTGGTGGGCGGTCCTGGCGTCCATCCTCGCCGCGGAGGTCAGCGCGGGGACTTTCCTCGGTACGCCGGGGGAGGGGTACGGGCTGCGCAATTTTACCTACGTCCAACTGGCCATCGGCACGATTCTGGCCCGGATCATCGTCGCCTATGTTTTCATCGGCCGCTTTTATGAGCTGCGCGTGGTCTCGATCTATGAGTTTCTCGAGTCGCGTTTCGGGCAGAGCACCAAGCTGGCGTCTTCCCTGGTCTTCCTCATCACCCGCGCGCTGGCCAGCGGCTCCCGCATGTTCGTCCCGGCCATCCTGCTGGTCCTCGCCTACCAGTTGATCCGCAACGTCCACCCCGATCGCCAGGAAACCCTGCTGTTCTATGTGGGCGCGGTCGGTTTTCTCGTGCTCATCACGGCCATTTACACCACCTTTGGCGGCATCAAGGCCGTGGTTTGGACGGACTTGATGCAAGTGCTGCTGATGTACGGCGCGATGATCTACGCGACCGTGACGCTCTGGCATGCCGTGGGGGGCTGGACGGTCGTCAAAAGCGAAGTGCGCACGACTCCGGTGGACGTGGAAGTGGTGGAAGCGCGCGCCCAGGATATCCTCAAGTTGCCGGCCAACCAGCTCTCCCCGACGGAAGCCCGCGTCCAGGCGACGACCCAGGTCGCGGCAGAGTCGGCGGCTACCGCCCGCACGGCGTTGGATTTCTGGGATACCGGCATCGAAAAGGACCCGGTGCGACGCGCGGCCCTGGGTTTCTGGGGGAACGTGAAAAAAGTGCTCGAGACGGAATACACCGTCTTCTCGGCCTTCATCGCCAGCGTCTTTGTCACCATGGCGACGCATGGCACCGACCAGGATATGGTGCAGCGCATGCTCACCGCCCCGGACATTCGCCGCAGCCGGCGGAGCCTGATTTTATCAGGGCTGGCGGACATCCCGGTGGCGCTCAGCTTCACCTTTATCGGCGTCCTCCTCTGGGTCTACTACCACTTGCCGGCCCACGCCGCGCGCCGGCCGGAGGGCGACTATTTCGTGAACTACATCCTGCGGGAAATGCCCGCGGGAATTCGCGGGGTCATGGCGGCTGGACTTTTTGCCACGGCGATGGGTTCGCTCAGCACGGCCCTCAATGCGCTGGCCACGAGTTTCACGCGCGATTTCTACCTCGGTATTATCCGTCCGGGCGCCGGACAGCATGAGCAAATGACGGCGGCGCGCTGGAGTACGGCGGTCTTTGCGGTGCTGCTCGCGGCCATCGGGGTGGGCACTGCGTGGGTCAAACTCACGCATCCCGAGATCCGCATCATCCCGATCGTGCTCGGCTCCTTCGGCTACACCTACGGTTCGCTGCTCGGGATTTTTCTCGTCGGCATGACCACGCGTTCGCGGGGCAGTTGCGCGGGCAATTTATTGGCCATGCTCGCTGGTTTCATCGTCGTGGCATTCCTCAGCAATTTACCCAATGACGTGGCCAAGATGTTCGGCGGCGCGCTCTACGTCCCGCCCCCCTGGCTGCCGATCATCGAATTCCCCTGGCGCATTGCCTTTGGCACGGTCGTGACTTTCGCCGTGGCGGTTTGTTTTCGGACGGAAATGGCCGCGGTCCCTCGTGCGGCGCGGGGCTGATATTACGTGTGCGTAAATAGTTGCTCCGACCGAAAAAGCATGCGCCGCCAAGGTCTGGCGACCGGTCAACATCAAACTCATTTTTCGCGAAAATAAATCCTCCCCTTTTCGGGCAAATTATCTTGTCGCGAATTAGGTGGAAAATTACTCTCCGCCGCACGGCAGGAAGGAATCCCCCAACCTGTGAATAACTTGTGAACAAACCCGCCCCTACTTATCTCTCGGTCGCATCTCCGCTCCATGTCTTGGATCGCGGGGCCTCCGGGCTGTCGAGCCTTTGGGTATCGGTGTTCCACGCTTCCTTCATTTTTAAGTGGTTGAATGTAAGTTGGTTGCGCGCAGAAATTCGTGCCCAAACCGAAAGAGCCCGTAGGCAATGAGATAGAGATGAAAGTGCTGTCCGCGGAGCCACTGCCGCCGCCGCAGCACGGCGAACACGACGACGGCCGCGAGATTGAAACCGATCTCCACGGGCACCGCCGGCCAGCGCGCCACGCCGTGCGCATCGCGAATCGTCCACCAACCCGGCGCGCAGCGCATGCCCAGGCAACAGCCCTGCACCAGGCAGCCCACGCGGCCCAAAGCGATGCCCAACGGAGCGATGAGCGCGAACCAATCGCCCGTCGGCTGGGTATAGCCGGTCAGTTTCTTGGCGATCTCCACGCCGAGGTAGCCGCCCAGCAGTGCGCCCAGAATGGTCTTTCCGGTGGCCCAGATCATCCACCGCTGCGGATCGTCCCAAAACTTCCAACCCTCCGCGGCCAGATAAACAAGCTTGGCGCCGAGGAAGGCGCTGAACAACGCGGCGAAATAGATCTTCAGCAAACGTTCGTCCCGCCGCGCCAGCCGCGACCAGAATACGATGCTGAGAAAAATTCCCGCCAGCATCAGCCAGCCGTAGGCGGTGGATTTTCCAATGATCATGTCACCCGATCAAAACTTGGTGTTCGAGAGAGACGCACAGCAGCCCAGGAAAAAAGCGATAAAGCCGTTTAAAAGCAGCAAGACCAACCCCCAGAAAATCGCCGCTCCTGTTTTCCGCGAAAATATCAGGATGGAAGCGGTGAAGCAGCAGAGCACGCTCACCCCGCTGCCCAGCCAGAGGAGGACGGCGGATGCGTCATTCGATAGTGGGGCGGTGGTCGCGATCGTGATTCCCGCGAGCAAGATCACGGACGGCGCGAAGCCGATCAGCAGAGCCATGGTTGGGGAGCGCCGTGGAGGTGCGGGCGTCGCCGGATCCGCGGGCGTCGCTCCATCCGCCACCGGCGCCGGTCGGCCTTCCCGACAGAGGCGTGCAACTGTCACAATGCTCACGACGAGAACGAACCGCATCGCCACACGGTAGGGCATCGTTCCCACCCAAAATAAGTTCGGCAGAACGACCAGCAGTAGGCCAATGGCGAGCGCCGGTCTCCAAGGGAACTTCTCATTCGCACCCACGGGAGACGCGCAACAACTCGCCGCCAATCCCAGCAGGATGCCGTAGAACACCGAGAGCGAAAAGGTCACCGGCAGTCGCGCGAACGACCATGCTTCGTGTTGGTAGAGTTGCAACATTGGCCGTTGCGTCAGTAGGCCGAAGAACCCCGGCAGAACTGCATAAATGATGGCCAGCCAAAGGCGCCCGGTTTGCCGCACCAACCGCACTCCGAAAGGAGCCGGGGTAGACTGCCAACCCCGCGCCACCCCGACGACCACCGCGAGCGCGGCGGCCAACTCGACGAGGAGGTGAGTTGCGAGCTGCCAGTAAAAGGAAGAGTTCATGAGTTTTGCTTGCGATCACGCATGGGTAAATCCGGAGTAATAGCGGCAGAAAGAATCGAGCTGCCCATCCGGCCGAATCACGTGCGTGCAGCAGCGATCAATGCGGTCCTGGTCCCAGGTCCAGGCATCCATGAAGGGTTTGATGAAAAGCCGGAAGGTGTGCGTTTCATCGAGTTCGAATTGCTTGAGCAACGCCCCCAACGGCTCGCTCTCGCAGCCGCATTGCAATAGGTCTTCGAGCCGATAGCGGATTTTGTCCCGGAGAAATCCCTGCACCTGCGCGAAGTCGATGAACTCGCTGATCGAGCGCGTCGCGCCATCATCGGTCTTCAGCAAGTAGCCGATGGTCGCGCAATTGGGATCGCCACAAGGCAGCGGCGTAAAATCCTCAAAGCGCAAACGCCCGTCCGCTTGCTCCACGGCCGCGAGGATGATATCGGCGGTGTTCAGATGATGAGTTCCTGGTTCCTCGTTCTTGGTTCTTAGTTGATCCCGCTGCGCAGAACCAGACACTCGACCCGACCCAAACATCGGCTGAAAAGCCACACCCCGCACGTGAGCGAATTGGAGGCCGAATTTCACGGTTTCCCAAATGCTCCCGAGGTTTTCCGGCGTGACCGTCATGGCCAGCGTGATGGGAATATTCAGGGCGCCACAGCGTTCGATCGCTCGCCGCCGCACGGCACGGAGATCAGCACCACGCAAGGCGTGCTGCCCGGCTTCCTGCGAGCCATCAAATTGCAAATAGAGTTGGAATTTCCCGTAACGAAACGTTTTCCCGAGCATGTCGAGAAAGGCGTCATCCGTGGCCAGTCGCACTCCGTTGGTATTGAGCAGCACGTAATCAATGCCGGGATTGGCGTGGCACCATGCCAGTAGTTCACAGAATTGCGGGTGCAGCGTCGGCTCGCCGCCGGAGAGCTGCAGAATTTCGATTCCGCCCTTACGATCGATCACACCTTGAATGCGCCGCTGCAAATCCGCGAGAGGGATGGCGTCGACCTGCGTGGTCCGTGGGGAATCCGCAAAGCAGGTCGGACACGCGAGATTGCAGGAATTCACGATCTCGATGAGTGCGAGACACGTGGACAGCTTTTCCACTTTCCCCGTCGCCTCGCCCGGTGCGGCATTGCGCCCGAGCGTCCCGCGAACGACACCATCGCCCGCCGAACAAGCGTTCCCGCCGCAGCACGCATTCTCCGGGTCACCCTGTGCGAGCCAGTAAAACCGGGCATCGGAGGCGATACACACCTCCGCTTCACCATGCTCAGCGCAGTCGCGGCGGAGGAGAACACGTTGCTGTTTGGCGTCGCCAATTTTCCAGACCTCGGCCGGGCAAGCTACATGGCAAACCGGGCACCGGGATGTGGTGCGTTTCAAAAGGGTTTCAGAGATTACGGAAAGCAGCGGCATCGGCTATGACCAGATTATCGAACATCCAATCGCGTCCTCATCCTAAGCAGACAGTTGCGTCCACCAAAATCGATAATCCGACGGAGTAGTATTGAATTTTTCAATTGATGAATCTCACTGGCTTTCCAGATTCGAGATTTCGGCGGAGTGCGCGGCGTGGCAGAGCGAACAGCGCGATGTCGTGCGTTTGAGGAGAGTCTCGGAAATCAAAGAGGCAAAAGGCATCTGGTTACGCACCCCAGATGAACGAGAACCTGGGAACGATCTCGAGAATACTCACCGACGCTAGTGAGCCCCAGCTTTCATTTGCGAGCATCAATTCATGAAATGCGAGCATTTGGACCAAATCAGCGCCAAGGTGAGTGCTGCCGAACCGACGAGGAAAAACAGAATGATCGCGAAAATGGTCGGCCATCCCAACGGCACCGGTGGAGTGGGCTCCACCTCCAAGGCGGGCGTCGCCTCGGTAAATTCCAGCCCGCAAGCCGGACAATGCTTGGTTTCGTCAACGTCAAAGCGACTTACCACTGCGCGACAACCGGGACATTCCAGCACCATTTACTTCATATCCATTTTTCCACCGGCAGCAGAACAACCCGCGACCACGGCGGTAACTCCGACGACGAGAATAATGACACCGAAGATAAGTGTGAGCACGACGCGCCCTCCCGTGTTAGCCACGCACCGCCGGGCCAGCCAATAGCCGCAGGGGAAGGCGACCAATAGCACGACCATCGCGAGGAAGCCAAAGAAGGAGTCCATTTGCCAGGCGAGTGTGAGGCCTTACCAGGCGTTTGGCGAGCGCTCTTCCCGAGCACAGGAGTGAGGCCACGAAAAGGCACAAAACGCACAAAAGGAAACAGCCTTGGCCGCTGTTTCCTTTTTGTGACTTTTGCGCCTCTTGGTGGCTACTTCTGATTCGCCGCGTGCACCCGCGCCGCGACCTTCAAGCGCAGCGCATTCAGCGCGATGAAGCCGGTGGCGTCGTTTTGATTGTAAGCTTTCGTCGGGTCGGCCTCCATCGTCGCGATGTCCGGATTGTAAAGGCTGAGCGGCGACTTGCGACCCGCGGTGATGATGTTCCCCTTGTAGAGCTTAAGCCGCACGGTGCCGGTGACGTTTTTCTGCGATTCGGTGACGAGCGCCTGCAAGGCTTCCCGCTCGGGCGCAAACCAAAAGCCATTGTAGACCAGTGTCGCGTACTGCGGGATGAGGGAGTCGCGCAGGTGCATGACCTCGCGATCCATGGTCAGCGATTCCACCTGCCGATGGGCAAAGTGCAGGATGGCGCCACCGGGGGTTTCATAAACGCCCCGCGATTTCATCCCAACGAAACGATTCTCCACGAGATCGACCCGGCCAATACCGTGCCGGCCTCCGAGTTTGTTGAGCACACGCATGACTTCGAGCGGGGAAAGGCGCGCGTGATTCTCGCTGTCGTACTTCGCGCCGCTGATGCCGAGCCCCGCGAGCAGTTCGTCGAGTTCGTGATAGCCAATCGCGACGCAATTTCCCTTTTCGAAAACCAGTTCGACATGCTCCGCCTTGTCCGGCGCTTCCTCGGGAGAAACGCTGAGGACATACATCTCGCGCGCTTTTTCCGCGCTGGCATCGAACCATGGATCTTCGAGGATGCCCGCCTCGAAGCTGATGTGCAGAAGGTTGCGATCCATGGAATAGGGCTTCTTCGCCGAAGCCAGCACCGGGATGCTGTTCTTCTCCGCATAGGCGATCATCTCGGCCCGGCCGGGAAATTGCTCCCGGAAACGCTCCTGCCGCCAGGGCGCGATGACTTGCAATTCGGGCGCGAGCGCGGCTGCCGTCAGTTCGAACCGCACCTGGTCATTGCCCTTGCCAGTCGCGCCGTGGGCCACGGCATCGGCCTTTTCCGCCCGCGCAATTTCGACCATGCGCTTGGCAATCAAGGGCCGTGCGATGGAAGTACCGAGATAGTACTGGCCCTCGTAAATCGCCCCGGCCTGAAACATGGGGAAAATGAAATCCCGGGCGAACTCCTCGCGCAGATCGTCGATGAAGCACTTGCTCGCGCCGGTGCGCAGGGCCTTGGCCTCGAGGCCGTCGAGTTCCTCCTCCTGGCCGACATCGGCGCAAAAGGCGATGATCTCCGCGGAATAAGTTTCCTTCAACCAGGTGAGCAAAACGGAGGTGTCGAGACCACCGGAATAAGCAACGACGATTTTCATAAGGGGCGGTGTTGTATCCCCGATGCCGCCCGGATGAAACACGGATTTTTCTGAACTCGCCACTGGCCGCGGACGGTCGCGTCCAACCCAGAGTGCGGCCACGCTACAATGACTCAATCCCCCGCCTTGACCACCCCGAGATCCGCCGTGAATTGCCCGGGCAAATTTAACGTGAGCGTCGCGGAATCGTCGCCGGTCTGGCGTCCGGACAAGGCAATGGGAAGATCCTGCGGGCCGGCGGAACCCTTCGTCAGCGGAACGTGCAAGACCGGTTCGCGGCCTTTGCCGAAGACGACCAATTCAGCGACGCCCTGCTCGTTCTTCACCACACCAATCAGAAAAAACTGCGTGTCCTTGCGCTGATCTCCCTCGCCGATCGTCACGACCCGCACCTGGCCGCTCTCCACGGATTTACCGCCACTGGCCAGGGTCACCCGGTAGGTCCAAAGCTGGGCCACGGGAGTGATCGCTTTTCCAGCGTTGGCGAAGGAGTCCGCGGTGAGGTGTTTATCGGGCAGGACGATCAAGCCCGCATCTCCGCCCCGCAAGGCGACGGGCTGATCGGCATTCACCTCGACCGTGAACGGTTGATCGCTGGACGTCGTGGGTGTCGCCGCCAATTTTTGCGCGATCTTTTGGGCTTCTTCGAGTGGGATCGATTCCTGGGCGATCGCACGGAGGGCCATCGAAAGGCCGGTGCAGACCAGGAGAACAATTCGGAGGCGGAGGGTAAGCGGGTGTTTCATGGTGCTGGTAACGCGTCGACCTGTTTCGCGGTTACAAATCTGTTTGTCACTTCTTGCGCGGCTCGACGTTGAGCAGGTCGATCGTCGTCGCGGCCCGCTGGGCCTTGAGCTTTTTCAATTCGGCGCTTTGCTCGGGAGTGAGTTCGCGGTCGATGTCGCTGATCATTCGCTCGATGACGACATCGGTTCGCTGGATCGTATCCTGGCGAATGACCTTCATCTCCTCGACGCCGCCATCGATGATGGCCTGGACTTTTTGCGCCTGCGGCGGCGTGAGTTTTAAGCGGTGCTGCAAGGTGCGCATGACCGACTGATTCCACATCTCGGGTGCGTGACGCTTCTTGAGAGCGTGTTCCGCCAGCTTGGCCCCGATGATGCCCCCAGCCACCGCGCTGACCAGTATAATGCCCAGGAGAACGAGGACGATCTTCCATTTCGTCTTCATAAGAGCCAAAGCGAATCGCCGACGGCGTTTTCAACGGGAGGTGGCAACGGCACATCGCTACTCCACGAAAGCGCTCCGTACGCCGCCAGCGTGAGAAGAATCACGGCCATCACGCCGAGCATTCGCAGTGCGAACCATTGCCAGAGCGCCGGCAGCGAGACCTCCGGTTGCGCCTGCCATTGCGCCACCACCCGTGTGGCAAAACCCAGGGGTGCCTGCTCGGAAGGCATGGGTGAGTCGGCGCGGCGCGCGGCTTCGGCCCCTATTTTCCATCGGCTTTCAAAGTCATTCATTGTCCGGACTCCTGTTGTAGTTTCAGCGCGTGGCCGCGCAATTTCCGCCGCGCCCGAAAGGCCCGGACTTTGACCAGCGAAATGCTCCAACCCGTGAGCTGGCTGATTTCCGCGACGGTCTTTTCCTGGAGATCGAGCAGGGTGATCACGAGCCGGTCGTCGGAGGAAAGCAGCGAAATCAGTTTTTCCACCATCTCGCGCGCGGCGAATCCATCGCCGGGCGCCGCGGCTGGAGTTTCGCCAGTAAAGAATTCGAGCCATTCCCGCTCGGCGTCGCCCAAGTCCGCCCATCGCCATTCCGGGCGGCGCTTCTCAGCCCGCAGTGCGTCGAGACAGGTCGTGACCGCGAGCCGGGCGATCCAGTGCTCAAACGGAACGCCATCGCGTCCCTGGTATTGGTGAATGCGGGTAAACATTTTCAGAAAAATATCCTGCGCGAGATCTTCCTCAGCCGTCCGTCGCGGGCGGTGGGTGCGCACGATCTTGATGACCAAGGGATGGAGATGCTCGACGAGGGCTCGGGCCGCCTCGGCGTCCTGCTGGCGCACGCGTTCCAGGCACGCGGGCACGTCAAGGGCATCGGGCGGCATGAGCACATTCCATCCCCGACTGTAACGGCCCAGGCAAGGCTGCGGTTACAAAGGATGCAAGAAAACCATCCTCGGGAGCGGCGCGGCTTTCCACGGGTTGCCGGGCCGGGTCAGCGCCGCTAGCTTGCGCACGATGAACGAAGCCATCCAAGCAGGACTCGCCAAGGCCGGGGTCGCGAGCGCCGAACGACATCTCTTTCTCTGCATCGGCCCGGATTGTTGCGCGCCGGCCGAGGGCGAGCGCGTCTGGGAGTTCGTCAAGCAACGTGTGCGCGAGACCGGGTTGAAGGCGATGCGGACCAAGGCCGGCTGCTTTCGCATCTGCGCAGGTGGACCCTGGCTGGTCGTCTATCCAGAGGGCACCTGGTATGGCGCGATGACGCCCGAGCGTTTCGAGCGCATCCTCCAGGAGCATCTTCTCGAGGGAAGACCGGTGGAAGAGTGGCTTGTGGCGAGGAACGATTTGGGGTGTGGCGGGTAGGATTTAGATGCTCTCGCGCAGGGCCCGGACGCGGCGTTGCAATTCCGTGGACCCCATATACGTGGTCCGCACCGCCCACCAGATCCGCGGCAATCCCCCCGGGACGACCAATCGATCGCGCAACAAAGCCACGATCTCCGGACGACCGTACCCAGTGAGAAACGCGTGCGCCGAGGGCAACCATTGGTCGGCCGCGATCCGGCCGACCAGATCCTGGAGAAAGACCAACAGATCGTCGGCATGGCGTTGGTCGGCGCGAATGGAGGGGTGATGCATCACTTCGAAATCGATCAATCGCGCCCGGTCCGGTTCGGCTTCGTAAATGAAATTTCCCGAGTGGGGATCGCCATGCGACCACGGGCTTTGGAAGGCGCGGTTTTCTTCCGCGTGCGCCCGCCGCAACTCACGCGCCGCCGCCTCAAGCATCCGCGGCGTGAGCGTGCCGGCCTGGAGGTGCTGGGAAAGACTTCGTCCAGGCACCTCCTCGGCGGCGACGGCTCGGGGCCCTTCGGCAAACGCCCGGAATTGGGCGCCGTGCAATTGGAGAAAGCAGTCGATTTCCCAACGTTGCCAGGCCGCCAGATTCTCGATCGCCCGGACCGGATTGCCGGCGAGGAGGAAGAAACGGTTGGCGCAGGCCATGACCGGACCGGCCGTCCAGCGGCGGCGCTTGATCCACAGCGTCCGCCCGTCGCGACATTCGCGGGTGACGGCATTGATCTTGATGCGGTCCACCAAGGCACCCGCAGCGCTGAGAATTCGGCTCATGGTCGGGTGATTCTAGTCGCCAGCCATCCTCAGGCAACTTCAGTGCGCGGACGTGCGTTTTTCTCTGATGACTCCGGCCAGCGCCAAAAGACGCAAGGCGATATTGCCATCGGCCAGCCAACCGATAGCCTCGGCAAACCGATGAGCGCCCGCGATCTCTTCTCTCTTTTCGCGCTCCTGACTTTGCCGGCGTGGGCCGCCCAGGACCCAGCTGGCTCACCTTCGTTTTTTCGCCACGATGTCAGCCTGCGCGATGGGAGCATGGAGCCCGCTCACGAATCGTTCGCGCTGCCGCCCGGCGGCCGGGAGTTGGAACTGCTGCCGACTTCTTCCACGCCGTACGACCGTTACTTCGGAAGTGTGCGCGCCGTCATCGCCAGCATGGAACCCCACCGATTAACGATGTCTACGGCCTGCCACCTGATGAAGGTGGGGCACAGCTTTGAATATCGCTCGCGCGATCCCTATCGTCCCGATCCGCCGAAACTGACGGAGGTTCAGCACGCGGGGGACTGCAAATCCAAAGCTCTTTGGTTGTTCGACAGCCTCTCCGATTCGGGAGCGCTCTTCGTGATTGGCAAAGCGGAGAAAAATCTGAGCACGAGCCACGCCTGGGTCTATTGGCGCTGCGACGGGCGCTGGTGGATTCTCGATTGCACCGATCGCGCCGACCCCATCGCTGCGGATACCGTTTCTCCAGATCGCTACGTGCCGTACTATTCCTTCGGCAAGTTGGGCGTGTATCGGCATCCGGCGACAAAACTCACTCCGACGAGTGGCGCGGCCGTGGCCGCCAACTCCACCAGCGGGACGGCCGTGGTGACGCAGAAAAAAGCGCGTTGAAGTTCCCGGCAGGAAGGTGGGCTAACCGGTGGTCCGCAGACCGCTGGCAATGGCATTGATGGAGAGCAGCAAATCCGGGAGCATTTTTTCCGCGGCCGTCTCGTCTCCGGCTGTCCGATGAGCGCGCCATTTTTCCAACAGATGGATTTCCTGCAAATGCAGCACGCGCAAGGCCTCGGCGCGCCGCTGGAGCGTTTTCAGCATCCGCGGGCGACGATCGGCCATGGGAGCGCCGCGCAGTTTTTCCAACATCTCCCGTGTGAGGTTCCACTCGGCGAGAATCATGTTCATGAAGCGGTCCCGCAGCGCTGGGTCCTGGACCAGCCCAGCATAGGCATGCATCAATTCGAGGTCGCTGCTGGCAATGCTCGATTCGATATTCGTCAGCACATAGTGCAGAAACGGCCAGGTGCGGATCTGGTCGCGGATCTGCGTGAGTTCCTCCTCCGTCAGTTCCTTCAAACCCGAGCCGGCGCCGAACCAACCCGGTATATAAAAGCGCGCCTGGTTCCACCCGAAGACCCAGGGGATCGCCCGTAAATCCGCGAGGCTCGGCTTACCCGTGCGCCGCGAGGGGCGCGAACCGATGCGGCTGTGTTCCAGAGCGTCGATCGGCGTGGCTTGGCGGAAAAAAGTCAGAAAATCATCGGCATCGAGCAGCCGGCGATAAGCTTGCTGGCTCGAGCGGGACAGCCGTTCCAGCACTGGGGCGAGCGCCGGAGACATGGGTTCGCCGCGCCCGTGTTCGATGGTCGTGGCCATGACGCCGGCGAGGAGCAGCTCCAAATTGTAGGTGGCGGTGACCGAATTGCCGAATTTCTGCGCAATGGTCTCCCCTTGTTCCGTGAGCCGGATGTCGCCACAGAGCGAATGGTTGGGCAACGCCTCGAGAAAACGATGCGTGGGCCCGGCGTGCTGAACCTCCGTCAGTTTCGGCGGATCGGGACGATAGGGATCGCGCGAGCGATATTCAAAGCTGTGCCCCACCTTCATCAG
>Ga0206804_10177_pt1 | contig 18214 bp, 11 predicted proteins | sample Alteio_BWOrgCont_62_FD_152888 | JGI IMG/M metagenome (GOLD analysis project Ga0206804, IMG submission 152888) | Enriched cells from forest soil in Barre Woods Harvard Forest LTER site, Petersham, Massachusetts, United States -... | ecosystem: Environmental > Terrestrial > Soil > Temperate forest >... | reverse complement strand
GCGACGAGCTGCGTGACCTTCAAGGCCGTGGGAAAATCACAGCCTAGCAGCGCGGGGATTTCCGAGAGATAGTAGCAGAGCGGCGCGTAGAATTGGAAAAGCGGCGAGCCGTAGCCGGAATAAAGATCGGGCGACCAGGTAGGCAGAAAACTCCCGTGCCGCACGGCATCGTCGAACTCCACCATGCGGATGAGGTCGATCCACGCGGAATGTCCGCCGAGCAGCGCCGGCTCCCACATCGCCCGCGTGGTCAGCACGGCGGCGAGCAGGAGGAGAATGACGTGCTGGAGTGTCGTCTGCCGCGCGGAGGCTTGGGCACACGCGATCGGAACGATGCCGGAAGCGGCCTCGCTGGATTTCCGGTCTTCGGTATCGGGTGAACTCACGTCGTCAGGTTGTCTGGAATGGGAAGGTTTAGCAGGTTCCCTGCCGTGGGAGGGACTGGAAAAGGATGAAGGATGAAGGCGAAAGTGAATTGCGCTTCGCGAAGAGTGTGGAAAGGCGCACAACCGCCTCTACAACGCCGGCGCGACGCGGTCCTTGGTGGATCCGCCGAAACCAGAAACCAGAGCCCAGGCTTTGCGACTCGAGGCTTCGCGAGAGGTCCGTGGTGCCGTGGGGACAGCCGAGTCTGCGAGACGCCTACGGCGTAATGGAGGCAAGATTGAGATCAAGATTGCTGACGGGGCCGGAGCCGTCGGCCTGCATCAGGTCACGATTGACGATCACGATCCGGGTGTCCGCCCGGCTGCCGGGTTGATGGAGCGGTTCAAAGCTGATCTCGCGCGAGCCACTGGAAGTGGTCCCGAGCCGTTGCTGGAACTGACGATCGCCATGGCCGGTCCCCGGATCAAAGCGTCGTATGGCGTGCCCTTCGTCATCACCTTCCACAACCGGAGCCCCGACCAGTTTGCCTTCGGAGACTCCACCAACGACCTCCTGCTGAATGGCGGGGAACTGCTCGGGAACGGCGCCCAGGTGTGGAGCAACGTGGCCGCGGAAATAAAGAGCGAGGCGGGCGTTGCGATTCCTGTGGAACTGCACTGGGGCGTGCCGGGCGTCGCCGGGCGGGTCTACTTCCTGGGAGTGCCGCTGCGCGCCGGGAGCAGTTACCAACTGGCCGTGCGGGCCCGTGATTTCATGATCGGATCGGATGAGACCCTGAAGTCCGGGAAGTATGAAATGCGCTGTGTCTTCCATGGGCGTCAGTCGGCCTACCGGGATGCGACGCAAATGCCGGCCTGTTGGGAAGGGGAAGTGTGGTCGAACACTTTGAAGTTTGAGGTGGTGCCGGATTAGAGTGCATGAACCTCTCGATCAGGAGCGCGGTGCCTCGCTGGGCGGCCAGGGCGCGGCGATGCGAAAAGAGACGAATCAATATACGTGAACAGGCGCGTGTTGGAGCGCTGAAACGCCAAGGCGTCAACCCACTCCGCCAATCTCGGGCCCGTAGCTCAGTATATTCGGCGGCTCAGGGATCAGAGACCTCGCCGGCCAGTGAGCAATTGGATCACGAGGAGAACAACGGCAACGACCAGGATGAGATGAATCAAACCGCCGGCGACGTGGAAGCCGAACCCAAGGAGCCAAAGGACGATCAGGACGACTACGAGGGTATAGAGCATATTCGGTGTGGGCTTGCTTTCACTTCGCGCCCGGTGGTGACAGCGCGTGTAAAACTTTTTCGGTGAGGATGCGTGCCGTTTTTAAATCGCCACCCGACCACGCAGGGAATGGCGGACGATAAAGCTCTCCCTACTGCTATGATTCTCGACGCCACTTGCCACATTTCTTACACCACAAACTCACCTATTCCTGCGATCATGATGTTGCGGCCTCGGAGCGGTCCAGCGCAGTGGATCACCCGTGAAGAATACATTCTGACGCCCCATGCACCGGTCGTTGAGTATACCGATAATTTCGGCAATCTCTGCCAGCGGGTTCTGATTCCCGCGGGCAACTTCGAGGTCCAGTGCAGTTGCCGGGCGCATACCTCGGATGTCATTGATGTGTGCGCCGATGCGCCCTTCGTGCCGGTTCACGAATTGCCGGAGAACGCCTTGGAATTCCTGCTTCCCAGCCGCTACTGCCAGGCCGATCTACTGAATGATCTCGCCGCTTCGATCGCCGGGACCTTGCCGCCTGGCTATCCGCAGGTTGCCGCCATCGAGCGATGGCTCCGGGACGAAATGAAGTACGTTCGCGGTTCCAGTAACGCGAGCACGTCCGCCGTGGACACGGCGAAATCGAAAGCGGGTGTGTGCCGTGACTACGCGCACCTCGGGATCGCCCTGACGCGGAGCTTGAATATTCCCGCGCGGATGGTCGTCGGCTACCTCTACCAGCTGGAGCCGATGGACTTGCACGCTTGGTTCGAGGCTTATGTCGGGGGTCAGTGGTTCACTTTCGACGGTGTGCAAAAGCAACCCTGTGGCAATCGAATCACCATTGGATTTGGGCGCGATGCGGCCGACGTGGCATTGACCTCCAATTACGGCGCCCTCACATTGAACTCCATGAAAGTGACCGTGGAAAAAGCACCCTGATGCGGTTTTGCCGAGCCTATGAGTTGGCTGAAAATTTCGCACGAGACCACTTACCGGTATGCCAAGCCGGTCAGATTCGGGCCACATCGACTGCTCCTCCGCCCACGCGAAGGACACGACGTGCGGGTCGAGGAAATGCGTTTAGCCATCGAACCGACCGCCGAATTGGAATGGAGCCGCGACCTTTTCGGCAATTCTGTCGCAACTGCCCATTTTGCGAATTCTGGGGAACAATTGCGCATTCGCAGCGATGTTCTTTTGGAACAAACTCTCCCGTTCCCGCGGAGGTCGACACGTCCCGTAATTCCAGTTCCTTTTCCAGTGACGTTTTCCGGAGTGGAATCCGTGATCGCCGCCGCCTATCTGCAATCCACGTATCCCGACGACGTGGAGTTGGTTAAAAAGTGGGCGGGGGAGGCCCTCGCTGGCGATGGGAGACAAAGTGCCGAAGATGTTGTGGCCTCCGTCGCCCGCATCATTCGTCAGCAGATTAAATACCGGCGTCGCGAAGAGAAAGGCGTGCAAACCCCTGGCGAAACGCTCGAGCAAAAATCCGGCTCGTGCCGGGATATGGCCACCCTCATGCTGGAAACATTGCGGACTCACGGGCTCCCAGCCCGTTTTGCCAGCGGATATCTGGACTGCGCCGCTTCCGAAGCCGGTCGTGCGTCGACACACGCTTGGGCGGAGGCCTACTTACCTGAATGCGGCTGGACCGGCTACGATCCCACCCTTGGCGAACCGACCTCGGCCAAGCACGTCGTGACCGGTGTCAGCAGCCATCCGCGCGGGGTGATGCCGATCAGTGGCAGCTTCTTCGACGAGGCGAAGTCCTATCTCGGGATGAGAGTGGCTGTCCATATCCAGCGGATCGAACGGCCGGACACCCCGCGGCCCAATCCCGAGACAGTGTAAAAGGTAATTGCCGTCCATCCGCCACTCGTTTCTTCCGAGGTTGACGAAAAGCTCGGGTGCGTTAGCAAAGGGAACAATGCGTAAGACTATGAGAACAATTGTCATGCTGGTCATCCTCGTTGGGATCTTGGCTTCAAAAGCCCATGCCAAAGACATCGAACGGTCTGACTACCGGATCATCGTCCCCGATACTTGCACGGTGGATCCAAAAGACCCGGACATCGATCTGGATCACATGACGACGATCAATCTGCCGAACGAGAACACGATGATCATCATGGTCGTGGATGATGAAAAAGCCCTCGAGAAGACATTTGACCACCTAAAGGAGAATTACAGGAATAAACTCCAGAAAGCTCAAGAGAAGGTCAGCACACTCACTGCGAAGTATAAGAGCAAAGGCGTTGTCGTCAGCGGTCTTTTGAATGGCGGGAAGTTTTTCTTTGAAATCGTAGCGTTGTCTGGGAAGCAGAAAGGCTTCATCATCGTATCAACGTATTTGGAGTCTGAAGAGACGGAAGCCAGGAAGATCATTCAGAAGGCCGTAGATTCATTTTCGATCAAGGACTAGCGGTTATTCCTCCAGGGCAACGTCGCGCCACCGGCCAATCATTCCCCTGAGAAGCAAGCGCCTCATTCGTGTCAGCGACGGTGACGAATCCTCCGACGTTTGCGAAACAGCACCACAGTGCCTGCACACGTGATGATGCCGACGACTTCCTTTCTGAGTTGTTGACTGAGGGGTGGAGCGTTTAAAGTGTTTTTCGACCTCGATTGCCTGAGGCACTGCACAAAAACCCCATTTATGCGTTCTCTCCTAGCCTGTGTTCTGTTTCTTAGCTCCTCGCTTGTCACCCAAGCAGGTGAGGTCTCTTTTTCGAACTATGATGTGCCTCTTTACGAGTAGATCACCAATCACATCAAGGCCAAAGTCCTGGAGCGGCTGGGTGATGGAAAGAATACGCATGACCGCTATTTTATCATCCCATTTGCTTACGAGAACAAAGGAAACAACCCGGGCTTTTCACACTCGTTCATGGCGGTGATTCGCGTGCTCTCTGATGACCAGCAACCTGCACTGACGCCTGGCTTGACAAGGCGGACCTACCAGAATCGAAACTTTGAAGCGTTTACCATTAGCTGGCTGCCGCACGACTTCGATAAGAATCCCAACCTGTGCGTGTTTGAGGGCTTTGGCGCCCGCCTCTTTCCGACATGGAATAAGTGTCCTATCTCCGTCGGGAGGGACTTTAAACTCGACGAGACGATCAAGCTGGCCGTGAACGTCAAAAATGCCGTGTGCATGTGGGGGCCTTACGAAATCACGAAGGTGGCCTTTGACCTGACCGTCAAACGCCTAGGTTTGCTCGACGCAGGAACGATCAAATATCGGGCCGACGACCGGCTTACTCGAGAGAAGCGAACCGCCATCAATTGTTTTCACGCGATGGCTGGCTTGGAAGAGCTTTTCCCCAACGGTGGAATTTTCGGGACGGGATTCAAAATGTGGGGGATCAATGGGACGGCTAGAGTGCTGATCGAGTATAAGGTGCGGGGAACCAAGATGGGGCTGCTTCTAGAGCCAGTGGATGAGAAGAAGGATCGCTATGGATTTGTCTATGCGCCAACGCGGGATGGTCGCCCGCTTTATGACCCGTTCAAACGCGCGTCTGCATATCGAAGGTAAGGTCCGTCGGTCTCTTTGAAATGGTGCTCGTGACGATTGCCGCTTCCGGGCTAACCCCGTTTTAGAACGAAAGCGGGAATGCGGGAATGTGATCTTGCGGGAATGAAGTCAACATTTCGCTACCGCCGTCGCCGCGAAAAGCCGAGCAGTGTTCCGCAGCCACCGAGCAGACTCATCCATGTCGCCGGTTCTGGCACCGCACCCGCCCCGATGAGCGCTACCGTGCCGCCGTCGTAATCGATCTGATAGAAATTCGCGCCCGCGGCGAAGGTGTTTCCATTATCCGTGATCGCCGTCCCACCCACGTAGAAAAGGCCGCCGTTGTATGTCCCGGTGTAGGTCATGAACGGGATGACAGTGCCGACGGGTAACACGACCGAACCCGCATCCGTCACCGTCAATGCTGTATTGAAGGTCGTACCGAGGGTGAGGTTTCCCGTCACACTCACCGTGTCATGGGTTGGCGTAGCGACGCCCGTATTGATATCGAGCGCAAAGGTCGCCGCCGCCCCCGGGCTCAGACTCAGCGCTCCCATCGAAAGCGTTCCGATTGTTCCCGCTGTCGCTCCCGGACTGAGCGTTCCATTCACGGAAGTCAGCGCCGCTGTATTGATGGAGCCTCCGTTGCCGCGGAGCGTTCCAGCGCTGTTCACGTTGACCGTGCTGGTATTCGGCAGTGACGTATTCAAGGTCAGCACACCGCCGGAGATGGTGGTGATGCCGCTATAGGTTTTGGCGTTGGTGGAAAAGGTGAGAAGCGCTCCAGAGCCCGTCGCGGCGCTCTGGCTCTCCGTCACCGAGCCTCCGGTGATGTTTCCCTGCACGATGATCGTGCCCGTCGAGCTTGTGTTGCCTTGGACAAACGTCAGCGCGGTGCTCGAGGTGATATCGCTCGAGATCGTCAATTGGCCCGCGTCCGCTCCGATCGTGGCAGCGGCGGAAGTTGAAATGGGCCCGCTCCAGGTATTGGTCCCAGCGACGTTGCGCAAGGCTCCGGTCCCCGCGGTGGCGCCGCTGCCGGCGATGCTCAAGGTTTCCGCGACGGTGCCGATGCTGGTGCGAAAGAAGACGCTCGCTCCCGAGGCCACCGTGGTTCCCGAAGCCGCGCCGGTCGCACCCAGGGCCGCGGGATTGCCGATGGTCAGACCGCCGTCGGAGACCGTCGTGACCCCCGTGTAAAGGTTGGCGCCATAAAGATACCACCGCAGGTTAGTGGCCCCGCTCATGGTGATTTTCAGCGGACCGGCGCCATCGGAGATCACGCCATTGATGGCATTGTTGCCGCTGGTATTATTCTGCGAACCGGCGAGCGTGAGGGTCGTCCCAGCCACCGTCGAGCCGCTGACCGCGCTGTTAATGACGATCGAGTTGCTGCCACTGTTGTTGTTCGCCCAGCTCTGGCTGGCCGCAAGCACAATGGGCTCCGCCGTCGCCGGGGTGGCGCCGATCGTTAGCGTGCTCGCCGAAGCCACGGTGATCCCGCTCGCCCCCAAGGTCAGCGTATTCGCCGTCCCGCCGGTGCCGGCATTCAGTCCCACCGCGCCCGATGTATTGACCACGATGCCCAACGCCGCCTGGGACGCATCCAGCGTGCCCGTCGCCGCCGTGGCGTTGAGCGCGGTATCGTTGAACGTGGCGATGTCCGCGATCGTGGGAATAGCATCGCCGGAATTGACACCCGCGTTGGCTGGATCTGTGGTCCAGTTGCTGAAATTACTCCAGGAAGGCGTGCCCGTGGCATTGTCCAAATAATAGGTCGTCGCGTGGGCGGCGGTGCTGCCGAGCAGCGATGCGATGCCTGCGACGAGAATGATCGGGAGTTTCATGGGAGCGGCGTCGGACTGGAAAGCGATCGGAAAAGGCTCTGAAAGCTGCCCGAAAGGAGGCAGCGTATTTCAACCAAAACCGCGAAAAGTCAATGGTGGGCGGGGTGCCGCCGTCGAATTTCACTTCTGAAGTATCTGCCACTACAACGTGCAGCACACAATGGGACGGGGCGTTATCGTATCCGCGCCAATCCACGCGCCCTCTATCGATCCACGTGACCAACTTCCAAAATATCAGCGATGGCATCGATATCTTCAACTCTTCCGGCACGCAGGTGGCCAACTTCAATACATCGATAACCGGTCAAGGCGACGTGAGCGTTTTTGCCAATGGCACGCTGGCGACGAATGACCAGAATAACAACGCCGTGGAATTTTGGAGCCAGACCGGCACGTTGCTCCAGACTGTGAGTCTCACTGGCCTCACCGATCCCTTTGGCAGCACCGTTGGTTCTGATGGGATACTCTACATTGCGGGGGTCACTTCCAACAATATCGCTCGAGTCAATTCGAGTGGCGGCTTGCTTGGAAATATCAGTCTCAGTTTTTCGCCCGGTGATCTCGTGATGAATCCAGCGGACGGTACGTTATGGATCAGCGGAATAGGCAATGGCAAGGTCGAACACGTTACTACGAGTGGGACGGTGCTCGGCAGCTTCTCCACGGGCCTGAGCGGTGCTTTTACCGTATCCGGCTGAGGGACCACGCCTAGTTCCCGGCGCTGGTTTATGAAATCATGGCGGCATGAAATTCCCAAAAAGCAGATCGCGGCGTCGTCGCTGGTCTTCGGAACAGCAGCAGCAGTTTCTGGTGGATTTTCACCAAAGCAAAATGACCCAACGGGACTTTGCCAATAGCCATGGGGTCGGGTTGTCCACCTTGGGCAAGTGGTTGCGCCTGGAGCATAAAGTCGCTCCCGCGAAGGTCAGTTTCCGGGAAGTCGGATTGCTCAACCCAGCCTCAAGCTGGTCTGTAGAAGTCGTCCGCCCGCAAGGCTGGATCGTGCGGCTCCAAAACGGTTCGGCTGTGGAGATTCTGCCGCAACTGTTGCAAGCGCTGCCGTGCTGAGTCTCTCGAGCGCCACGCGGGTTCTTGTGGCTACCAGCCCGGTGGATTTGCGGGGCAGCTTTAACCGGCTTTACAGTATCGTCGTGGAACAGCTCAAAGCTGATCCGTTGTCCGGGCACCTGTTTGTGTTCACCAATAGGCGACGCAATCGGATCAAGGTGCTGTATTGGGACGGGTCTGGTTTATGGGTTTGCGCCAAGCGATTGGAGAAAGGCCGATTCACCTGGCCGGTAAGTGATGACGGCCAGATAGCTTTGCGAAGCGAGGAGTTCAGCGCCTTGGTTCACGGGCTCGAAGTGCGCTCGAAAAAGAATTGGTATCGTCGTTGAAAAACCCAGAAAGAATTTGAACAAGGTTATTACCTTCACGTCAGAGTTACGTGCCCGATGCCACTCTGCTTCAAAAGCTTGAAGGATTGCGCCGCGCCATGGAATTGAGCCGGAGAAAATCTTTGCCGCAAGGTCTGCTCGGACAAGCCATTGATTACACGCTGAAACGCTGTGTAGGCGCTCACGCGCTTCGCGGAGGACGGGCGACTGGAGATAGACAATAACCTCATTGAAAACGCCATCCGGCCCAGTGCACCGGGAAAGAAAAACTGGCTGTTCGTGGGCCATCCCGAAGCAGGTGAAAGGAGCGCGGTGATCTACACTCTTCTGGGCAGTTGCCGCCGGTACGGGATCAACCCGTTCGATTACCTGAAGGATTTGTTCACGCGCCTGCCAGCGGCGAAGATCACGCAGATCAGAGAGTTCACACCAGCGGCGTGGGCCAAAGCCAATGCGCTACAGCGGCTCCGCGTTTCGCAGATGGAGCATCGTTAACGCCACGTCGGAATTTATTTTCCGGAATGTCGACAGGCGTTGACATTTTGACCTTCGCCGGATGCTATCGCCTCCGTCCAAATTAGTAGTTTTACGCTTTGCGATCGTGGGCTTCTTCTACCGGCGCTTGTGGTGGGTATCCAAGCCCTGCGTTCGAAAGTGCGTCCGTCTGAAAAGAATCATCGATGATGAGCGCGAAGCTGCGGAACTCTCTCAAAGGAAATCCGGTGGCTCCCTCGGCTTGTGAGGAAATGCGATCGTAGCGCAGAAAAAAACTGATGAACACGCATCCTGAAAACCAACTTCCAGGCCGGCTGCGGCGAAAACAAACGCGCTTGACCACCTTTCTGCGCCGAGCGCTCCAGCCCTGCCTGGCCATTTGGGCGCTGGCTCCCGTGCTCGCGCCGCAGCACGCCGCCGCGGCGACGACGTATGTCTGGCAGGAAGGCGCGGGCGGGAGTTGGGACTTTACTTCCCCAAATTGGAGCGGCACGAACAGCCGTTGGAACGGAGGAAGCACGAGTGCGATCAACAATATCGCCTCCTTTGGAGCCGTGGCTCCCACCGGTGGGGACACGGCGATTACCGTCAATGGAGCCATCAAGCTAAGTGGGCTGACCTTCACCGACGGTGACGATTCGAACTACTTCGACATCCAGGCAGGCACGGGCACGCTGACGTTCACCGGAAAAGCCGTGGTCACCGCGACGGCGGGATCGCTTGGAGTGATCTCGACCTCGCTGAGTACCGACACGTCCTCGACGCACAGCACCGACACCCTCACCTTCACCGCGGATTCGACCACCGCGAGTGCTGGCACCATCCTCCTCAAAGGCAATAACCCCAATTACAGCGTGCCTTCCCTCACGATCACCGGGGGCGCACTGGTCTACGCTGATGCGACCTCCGCTCTGCCCGATGCCGCCACCGTCGTCGGCGTCACGCAGATTGCGGGCAACACTTCCACCGGTGCTGGCAATCTCGACCTCTTCGGCAACAACGGGATCATCGCCTCCCTCAGCGGTGCGGCCAACGGAACAATCAGCAATAACCTTGGCGCCTACGCGACATTGACGGTCGGCGGCCCGAAAACTTCCCAGAGCTCCACCACCTTCGCGGGCGTCCTCACGGACACTTCCGCTGCGATCGCAACCACCAATAACCCCACCCCATTTGCCGCCCTCGGACTCACCGTTCAAGCGCCCGTCGGCGGTTATACCCTCGTCCTCATCGGCACCGCCAATGACTACAGTGGCATGACCGTGGTGGGAGACGGCGCCCATGCGGCGACACTCCAGGCCGGCGCCACCAACGCCTTCAGCGCCAATTCCGGGGTGAACGTGCTGGCCAACGGCACCCTGGACCTGAACGGCTTCTCGCAAAGTATTGCCGACCTGGACGGGACCGGCGTGGGCACGGTCACCAACAAAAAACAGGGCACCACGGCCACCCTCACCCTCGCCGGAGACGGCGCATCGGACACCTTGACCTCCGCCGCCAACTTGATCGACCACACGACCAACAGCGCCTACGGCACCCTCGCCCTCACCAAAAGCGGCGGCTACACGCAGGTGCTGGCGGGCACGAATACCTACGGCGGCGCGACCAATGTGACCGGCGGTTTTTTCGCCGCTGGCTCATCCACCGGCTTGAGCGCCAATTCGGCTTACACCGTCAACTTGCCCGGGATCCTGGATCTCAACGGCTTTAATGCTTCGATCGGTTCGCTGGCCGGGAATGGATACGTGACCAACGGCAGCGGCAATGTCACCGGTTCCACGCCGAACGGCACTGTCACACTGACTACCGGGAACGACGGCACCGACACCACCTTCGCCGGGCTCATCACCAACGGCAGCGGCCAGCTCGTCTTGACCAAGACGGGCCTCGGCACGTTCACGATCACCGACATCAACAACCAGTACACGGCCGGAACGAACATCCACCAAGGCGTTCTGAGCTTCAGAGCTGGCGCGTTGTCGACCGGCCTTGTGACCTTCACGGGAAATTCGACGCTGCAATTCGATGCTAACAATACCCAGGATACTTCCACGATCAACGGCCTTAAAATCAACGACGGTGTCACGGCTACCATCGACACGAAGGGCAATAACGTGACCTTCGGCACCGCTTTGCAAACCGGTCCGCAGGCCACCGGCGCACTGACGAAGACCGGCGCCGGCACGCTCACGCTGAGCGCCGCCAACTTCTACACCGGCGGCACGACCGTCGACGGTGGCACCTTGGCCATCAACGCCGATGCCGGGCTCGGCGCCGCCAGCGGCGGAGTCACGCTCAACGGCGGCACGCTCGAGGCCACCTCGAATACGATCACGACCCGCACGATTTCGCTCGGCGCGAGCGGCGGCACCATCAGCACCTCGGGGAACACCCAGCTCCAGATCAATGGCCTGATCACCGGCAGCGGACCGCTGGATCTGAGTTGCCCGGTCGTCGGCACATCCGCCATTTTCATGGCCGGCACGGCGAATAATACTTACACGGGGTTGACCACGGTTCAGGTCGGCCTCTTGGGGTTGGAATCCCCGGGCTTCGTGGCCATCCCGGGAAATCTCCTGGTAAATTCCGGCGCGGAAGTGGACATCGATGCCAATGAGCAAATCGCCAGCGCGGCCACGGTGACGGTCAATGGCAATCTCGGTTTCAATGCCGAAGCCAACGTCCAGCAAACGATCGGAACTCTCAACGGCGGCGGATCTATTTTCAGCTATCAAAACAACACCGCCACGCTCGTGGTGGGCGCGGGCAATTTCAGTGGCCAGATTGTCGACAACAGCGGCACCGTGGCCCTGACCAAGCAGGGCCCCGGCACGCTGATTCTTTCGAACTCGAACGGTTACTCCGGCGCGACCACGATCAACGGAGGCACGCTGGAGATCGACGGCTCCACGGAGTCCCAGAGCAGTGTCACCGTCAATAGCGGGGGCGCGCTCGCGGGCACCGGGACGGTGGGCGGGACGGTGACGGTCAATGCGGGCGGCTTTCTCAATCCCGGCACGAGCAGCACCCCCGGCGCGCTCACCACGGGCAACCTCATTTTGACCACCGGGGCGACTTCCACTTTCCGCGTGGGCGGCGCCACCAGCGACCTGGTCGCGGTGAACGGCAATTTCACCCTCGCCGGCAACCTCTCGATCATCGGAGACCCGGGATTGATGCCCGGCGTGTACACGCTTTTCACTATCACCGGCAGCATCTTCAACTCCGGCTTTGGCAACGTCACGGGGGCGGCTGGATTCAGCACCATCTATGACTTTTCCAATTTCGTGGGCGGTGGAGGAGACGTGAGCTTGTTGGTCGATTATCTCGGCACGCCGCAGTACTGGGACGGCACCCACACCACGGCCACCGGGTCCATCGCCGGGGGCAGCGGCACGTGGAATGCCACCCCGACCAACTGGACCAGTTCCGACGGCACGGCCAACGCCCACTGGCAGGGCGGCACGGCCCTCTTTTCCGGGCCCGGCGGCACCGTGACCCTGGGCGGCCCGATCAGCGCCCAGGCGCTGTTCTTTAACAGCACCGGTTACACCCTCACGGGGTCGACGCTCACCCTCGCGGGTCCCGATCCGGCGATCGATGTGGTCAATGCCGGGACCACGACGACGGTCGCCTCAGTCGTGGCCGGCAAGGCCGGCCTGGCCGCCACGGGCGCGGGCACGCTCATCCTCACCAATGGGGCCAACACTTACACCGGCGGCACCACCGTCACCTCCGGCACGCTGCAACTGGGCACCAGCGCCGCGGCGGCGAAGATCAGCTCGGCCGGGGCCATCGCCGTCGGCAGCGGCGGCACGCTTTCGATCTTGAATGTCAGCGGGAATAGCCTGGCCAATGCCATCAGCAACGGCCTCATCGGGATCGGCACCCTGGACATCGATTCGGCGCATACCACCACCCTTTCCGGCGCGCTCACCGATGGCACGGTCGGCCAGCTCGCGCTCACCCAGAGCGGCACAGGGACCACCATCCTCACCAATGCCGGCAATACTTACAGCGGGACGACGACGGTGAGCCAGGGCACCTTGCAAATCGGCACGTCGGCGCTCGCCGGCTCGATCGGCGCCAGCAGCCCCGTCAGTGTCATCAACGGCGGCACCCTCACGCTGGTCAAGGTGAGTGGCGGCGTCCTGGCCAACAACATCAACGACGGATTGGGAAACTCCTTTCAGGGATTCAGCTTCGTGAACGCCAATTCGGCCACTGCCCTCACGCTTACCGGCATTCTCTCCGACGGCGCGGGCTCTCTCTTGCTCAACCAAACCGGCACAGGCACCACGACCCTCACCGGGATCGACACCTATTCCAACGGGACGATCATCAGTGCCGGCACCTTGCAAGTCGGCAATGGGATCACAGGCAACCTCACCGGCGGCGCCGCCGTGGGCCTCACCGGCTCCGGCGTCCTGGCCCTCGACCTGCCCACTCTCTCCACATTCTCTCCGAGTATCGACCTGAACAGCGCCAACTCGAGCCTCAAGGCCATCCAGTCGGGAACCCTGACTGTGTCGAACATCATTTCCGGCACGGGCGCGTTCGATCAAAACGGCACGGGAACGACCACCCTCAGCACGAGCGAATCCTATACCGGCGCAACCAACGTGAACGCGGGCACGCTCGTGGTTGAAGGCTCCCTAGCCTCCAGCATCGTCCATGTCGGCACCAACACCACCCTCGTGTTGGACGGATCCCTTGCGGGCAACGCGACCCTGACCGGCGTCGGCGACATCAATGCCACCGGTGCGCAGATCGCCGGGACCCTCGCGGTCACCGGCGGCACTTGGTCGGGCACGGGAACCGTCGCCAAAGCCGTGACCTCGAGTGCAAGCGTCTTTACGATTGCGAGCGGCTCCAATCTGACGGCCTACGGCGGCGTGAACGTCACCGGCGGCAGCCTGGGTGGGGCCGGCACGATCACCGGCAGTGTCAACGACACGAGCAGTACGAGCTTCACCTTTGGCGGCGTCATTGCCGGCAGTAGTTCGACCCTCACGATGAACCACGCGGGCACCACGCTCACGCTCGACGGCGTCAACACCTACGGCGGCCCCACCACCGTGAGCGCCGGCACGTTGCAGATCGGCGATGGCATGTTCGGCAGCATCGGCGGCAGCACCGTCATCACCGTTTCCGGGGCCGGCGCCTTGGTCATGGACTTCCCGGGCTCGCCGCCCGTCTACAACATGATCACTCTCGACGGTACCGGGACGAGTCTGCAGGCCATCCAAGCGGGCGCCACGTACTTTTTAACCACGATCAGCGGCTCGGGGACCTTCGATCAAAATGGTTCGGGATTCACGATATTCCAGGACGCGCAGTCGTACACCGGCCCGACCAATGTGAATGCGGGCGTTCTCCAGCTCGACAGTTCCCTGGCCTCCAGCGTCGTCCATATCGGCACAAACGGCCAACTCACCCTGATCGGAACCGTCGATGGGAACGCGACGCTGACCGGGAACGGCGCAATCTATGGTTCCGGTAGTAGTGGTCAGATCAATGGCACGCTCGCGGTCACCGGCGGCACTTGGGCAGGCCAGGGAACCGTCGAGAAAGCCGTGACCTCAAGTGCGGGCACCTTTACGATCTACAGCGGAGCCGACTTGATCGCCCCCGCCGGCGTGAACGTGACCGGCGGCGCCATTGCCGCCACGGATGGCACCGCCACGCTGACGGGGAGTCTCAATTACACGAGCAGCTCCAGCAGCACCTTTGCCGGCATCATTGCCGATGGCGCGAAGCCCAGTACGGTCACCGTGAACCATGCCGGCTCCACCCTCACACTCACCGGAAACAGTATTTACACGGGAGCGACGACGGTCACGGCCGGCACCCTGAATCTCGCCGAAGGCAGCAGCATCGCCTCCGCCAGCCCGGTGACCATCGGCAGCGCGGGCACCTTGACGGTGGGCACGGGATCATTCTTTGAGAATCCCGTCACTGACAACGGTCACCTCATCGCGACCGGCGGAAGCTCCGATGCCTTTGATTTTTCCAACAATATCTCCGGCACCGGTGATTTCACCAAGAACGGCGGCGGCTTCGTGAGCCTCTTCGGCACGAACACGTATAAGGGTGGCACCACGATCAGTGGCGGAATCCTCTACGTTCTAAACACGAGCGGGTCCGGCACGGGCACCGGCGTTGTCAACGTGAACGGAGGCGGCACCCTCGCCGGCAGTGGGACGATCACGGGCGCGACCAAGCTCAACTTGAACGGTGTGATTGAGCCGAGCGCTGTCCCGCCGGGCGTCACACCCGTTTTACAGACCCTCAATGCCGGTGCACTGACCTGGAACGGCGGCGGGGACATCAAGCTGGAACTGGGCGCCAACGGCGTGTCCGACGCCCTCGCCTTGAGCGGCGCGCTAACCAAGGGAACCGCCGGCAGTTTCGATCTGATCCTCCTCGACGACGGCGTCACCGACACCTTATCCAATTACACGCTGCTGACCTTCAAATCGACGAATTTTAAGCTCTCCGATTTCAATCTGGAGTTGCCGGCCAATGTCACGGGCACTTTGGTCGAAACCAGCACCAGCCTGATGCTCGACAACGCGATGGATCCACCGCCGACGCCGGGCGAAGACGCCGTCGTGGCCGACGCGCCGGTGAGTGCGGACTCCACGGAGCCTGCAGTGAGCACGCCGGAGACGATTGTCGTCACCCCCACCCCTGAGCCGGGCAGCGCCATGCTGCTGAGCCTGGGGGGCATCGCGCTCCTCGGTTGGCGTCGGCGTCGCACCTTGGTCTAAATCAAAAGATATTTCGTCTCATCACCCGCCTCTCCGGCACGGCCTCTGGAGAGGCGGTATTGTTTTGGTGGGTCTGGTATGATCCCCCTGCGCTGCAAAAAAACGGAATGGAAATTCCGACGCAGAGGCCGGGCGTGTTTCGTCAGCCGGATACCTTTTACCGGCATCGGCTTAGCGCCGAACGATCAAAGCCTGTACGCGATGAGTGAAAGCAGCAGCGCGGTCGATAGCTTTGATCTCAACGGCAATCTGCTTGGCTCCTGAGCCAAGTTGCACCATGCTTCTGACTCTGGGCATCGCCGGGGTTGGACTTTTCCAGAGACGGCGACCCAACTGGATGACGCACTAGCGACATTATCCGGTACGGCCGGTCGGTGATGAGCTGCCATCGGGTCGCGCCCATAGCGACTTCGCGCCGCGGGCCGGGTGCAGACCGCTAACAACAAAAATTTCTCCTCTGAGAAAATAGAGAAGTGCCAGGGGAGAGAATTGAACCCCAATTCAAGCGTCGCCAAAAAAGACGCCAACGATTCTGCCGGATGATGTTCCGGGATTCGCCGAAGCTAAATGAAGTTTGAGCTGTTGGGCGGATTGTTAATGGCGGAAGAGGTCTCAGAGCATCCTGGTTCAGAGAAATGCAGCTCACCGTGCAAAATGGACGGCGAAGAGGTGGCAAAGAGAATTCGAGCAGGAGCGCCGGATCTCCCGATCATTATGCTTTCAGGGAATCCCGATTCCATTGTCGGCATGCACCAACTCCAGGCAACGCTCGCGAAACCATTCCAGCCATCCCAGCTGCTAACATGTCTGGCGGGCGAATTGCATGTTGCCTCGACTCCAGAGTGGGAGCGGTTGTAGCTGGTAGAGCCAGACCCAAAAAGACTCCAACGATGGGCTGGTCACCAGAACCGCTTTTCGTTGGAGTTGAAATGAATATTGGGCTGTTGAGGCGGTTGTCAAACGCGGGCCGGGCGAAGATGCGCAGTCCCGACCGGTGTTGCGCTTGCGTCGACGCGGCTACTGTTTCCACCAGACCCACAATACGCAAAAGCCGGATAAGCCACACAGGAGCAAAAGCGCGATTCGCCAGTGAATGAAAATGTCTGGCCACGTCGCACCAATGATAATTCCGAGTGAGGCCGCCGACAATTTGAGCGAAGCAGCCTGCCACCAGGTCATTGTGAATGATTTGAAGATGCTCATGCGGTAATATGCAACCCGACTCCAACGGATTCCACTTTTGTTGCAGATCGTTCAGGCGTTGCATTTCGCTTCCGAGAGTCGATTGTTACGGAATCGTGCTTGAACTGTGGGCCAGACGCCGAGCGCGGGCGGTTATTGATATGACAAAAACTGCGACCAGCAAAATCGTCATTTTTGAGCCCGACGAGGAGCTGATTAAAAAGGCCCTGGTCGGAAGAGAGCTTTCACCAGCCCTCCTCGAATTCCTCAAGAACCTGCTCAAGAGGAAGAAGTGGGCGCGGCGAATCAACATCCCGGCAGATCGCGATGATGTGGCGGCGGTGCTTGTCTTCGCCGCGACACTCAAAGAAGCGGGTTTGGAGATTTTGAGCGAACTCCACGTCTACTGTGCTGGGAAGATTGTCGTGGAGAAGTGGGAAGTTGTAGGAGCATCGGAGAAAATCGCGCTCCTCCCGAAGGAAGTATTTCGGGCCATCGACATCAGCAAAGTTCGGATCGATGGCACCCAGGTAAGCGTGGAATTTAGCGTGCCAAGGATTGGACGAGAAAGCGGCGAAACGCTCGTAAAAATATTCGATTTCTCCGGCGACAAACCGAGTGTTCAAATTGTCCCGCACCCGCTGCTGGAGCGCGATTAATCAGATTGTCATCTCCGCCAGCTCTTTTCCAACTTTGTTCAGAACAACGAAGGCCTTCCCTTCTGAGTCTGGAAGTGAACGGACATAAATCAGCGCCTCATAGACCGACATGCATTCACGTTCCCATTGCTGCCCTTCCTTGCGCAGTTTATACCGTAGCGAGCCCGGCTGAGGAACCAGCAAGAACTTTGTCGTCATGAAGAAACAATCGGGTCGGCATCGAATGTGGTCGTAACAATTCACGGCGCCTGGACTCGAAAGGCGTGCGGGCGATCGACTTTGGGCGGCGGAGTTTTTCATTTTCGATTCATCCCAGCTTCACAAACGGGTGGTCTAAAACGGAAACGATGAAAACGTCAGCACCGAAACCGAGTCGGGCGAAGATCCAAAAGCGGAGGTCAATCAACGAAATCCTGCGGGTGGCATACCGGAGATTCACCAGAGACAAGATCAGTCTTCAGGCCATGAACCACTTCTTGATATCCTGCCGCAATCGCCGCCAAAAACACTCCAACGATCGGCTGGTCACCAGAACCGCTTTTCGTTGGAGCTGAGTGAACATCGTCCTTTGCTGGCGGCTGTCAATGGTGGCTCGCGGATTGCGAGTTGCGCCGTCACTATTAAAAACTTCCACGCCAGCGGGATCGGGAGTGAAACGATGGGATCTCCTTGGCGGCATCATTGCCACCCCCGCTGGCGTGCAAAATCAAAGATCGACTGTCGTGGCACAAGGA
>Ga0206804_10165_pt2 | contig 18234 bp, 18 predicted proteins | sample Alteio_BWOrgCont_62_FD_152888 | JGI IMG/M metagenome (GOLD analysis project Ga0206804, IMG submission 152888) | Enriched cells from forest soil in Barre Woods Harvard Forest LTER site, Petersham, Massachusetts, United States -... | ecosystem: Environmental > Terrestrial > Soil > Temperate forest >... | reverse complement strand
TTATGCGAGAGCTGCACCGGCGCAAGGGCCTGCGCTGGCTACCTTCGGAATCGAATTATTTCGCGGATTTTTTGCGGGGGAAGGTGACGGTGAAGAGGGAGCCGCTGCCGGGTTGGCTGCTGACGGTGGCTTGGCCGCCGTGGGCTTCGACGAAGGCCTTGACGAGGCTGAGGCCGAGACCGAGGCCGCGCAGGGAACGGCTTTTGTCGGCGCGATAGAGGCGTTCCCAAATGCGGGGGAGATCGCCGAGGTCGATGCCGATGCCGGAATCGCGGACGGTGATGCGGACTTCGTTGGGCGCGAAGTCGGCGGCGATTTCGACGCGGCCGCCGTCGGGCGTGTATTTGACGGCGTTGTCGAGCAGGTTGCTGAGCAAAAGCTGGAGACGGTTGCAGTCGGCGGTGATCTGGCCGTTGGGGTCGATGTTGGCGACGATGGTGATTTGTTTCTCCTGCGCGACTTCGTCGTAGAGTTCGACGAGGAGATCGACGACGGGCTTGAGCGGGAAGGTCTGGAGGTCAAGCTTGAGCGCGCCGGCCTGGACCTCGGAGATGTCCATGATGGTGGCGAGCATGGCGTTGAGGCGCTCGGCTTCCTCGACGGCGTCGGCGAGCGATTCCTTGATGGCGGCGGGGTCTTCGTTCTGGAGCGCGAGCTGGGCGCCGGCCTGAAGGCGGGTGAGCGGGGTGCGCAGGTCGTGCGCGACGTTGTCGAGGGAGTCGCGCATGGCGCCGATGAGGGCTTCGTTGCGCTCGAGCATGCGGTTGAAGAGGGTGACGAGTTCGTTGATTTCGTCCTCGGTGCGCGGATCGGGAACGCGGGCGTGGAGGTTGCCGGTCTGGATGATGGAGCGGACGGCGCTGATGATGGACCGGATGGGGCCGAGGGCGCGATAGGTGATGAACGCGCCGACACAAAAACCGAACGCGACCATGGGAACGATGACGAAGAGAAAGATGGAGCGGAAGTGGCCCAGGAGTTCGTCGCGATTCTCGGTGGTGCGTCCGACAGCCATGACGGAGCCGTCGGGCAGGCGGGTCATGGCGATGGTCCAGACCATGTGCTTTTCGGACGACTGGATCGGGTCAAGCCAGTTGACTTCGCGCGCGGTGAGGCTGCGGCTGAGATGCTTGAGCGTGGTCTCGTCTTTCTCGGGGGAGCGGATGAATTTCAAATCGTCGTTGGCGCCGGTCACTTCGAGAAAGGTGGTTTCCTTTTCCCAGCCGCTCTCGTTCTGAAAGTGGAGCGTGAGGGCATTCGTCCCGCCGTCCTGATACCAGGCGCGGCAGGCGTCCAGCTTGGAGGCGACGATTTCGCGATCGATTTCGCGGAATTCGCGGACGAGCAGGACGTAGGCGAGGGAGAAGAGGAGGAGCGCGCCGACAACGAAAAAGGAGGTGTACCAAAGATTGAGCCGCAGACTGAAGCCGAGCGGGGCAAGGGGGAAGCGGCGCATGAAGAAGGGAAAAGGGTTAAGGGTAAAAGGAAAAGGGACTGCGTTAGGAATCAGTACTTTTGCCCTTTCCCCTTTGACCTTCTCCCCTTTTTACTACCGGAGGCTGTAGCCGGCGCCGCGGAGGGTGTGGATGAGCTTGGGCTCGAAGTCGCGGTCGATTTTGTTGCGGAGACGGCAGACGAGGACATCGACGACGTTGGTCTGCGGATCGAAATGGTAGTTCCAGACGTGCTCGAGGATCATGGTTTTCGAGACGACTTTATTCTGGTTGCGCAGGAGATATTCGAGGAGGAGGAATTCGCGGGCCTGGAGCTCGATCTTGGTTGTGCCGCGCCAGACTTCGCGGGTGAGGAGGTCCATCTTGAGATCGGCGAAAGTGAGGCTGGTGACGACGGCGGCGGAGCCGGAGCGGCGGATGAGGGCCTGGAGGCGAGCGAGCAGTTCCGCGAAGGAAAAGGGTTTGGTGAGGTAGTCGTCGCCGCCGCGCTGGAGGCCGGTGATGCGGTCGTCGAGCGACCGCTTGGCGCTGAGAATGAGGACGGGGATCTTGATGCCCTCGGCGCGCCAGCGTTCGATGAGGCCGAGACCGTCGAGTTTCGGCAGCATGAGATCGACGATGGCGGCATCGTAGGGATTCTTGCGGCCCGATTCGCAACCCTCTTCGCCGTTGGAATTTACATCGACGACGTAGTTCGCCTCGCGCAGGCCCTTGGCGACAAAGGCGGCGATCTTGGCGTCATCTTCAATGAGGAGAATTTTCATTCGAGTGGCTTAATTTATCACGAGGCGGTGTTAGGCCACGTTACAAGTGGCTCATGTTTGCAAAATGCCGCTGACCCCCATTGCATCATGCCTTTTGCGCAGTAGCTTTCACCTACCTCAAAATGGGCCATGAAAACGAGAAATCAACTTTTTCTGGAAAGCCTGCCTCTGGGATGGGCGCTGGAATGAAGTTGGTTTGGCGGACTGGCACGGAGAATGCAATACCGGGAAACACCCTTGAATCCTCAGGATCAGGTCAAAACGGCTGAAGAAAAATAACCCCAACCGAAAGAACGATTATGAACACAGCAGTCATCGACGATAGCCGGATCGAAACGAGATTTGTGTGGGCCCGCTGCGCCGCCAAGAATGCCCGCGCCATGCGGGAGTTGATCCGCGCTTTTCAGAGCGACGGTTGGGCCGCCCCGCGCAATGCGGTGGTGGGTAAGCGGATCGTTCGACGGAAGAGGAAGTAGTGGGGCGGGTCCAGCGTGGGCCGATGGGACTTATAGGATGGATGGGACTTATACGAGGGGAAGTGCTGCACCCGCGCTGAGCCAGCGCGGGCTGCCCTGAAATATCCGTAGCGGAATGTTGCGGGCTACCTACTGCACCGCCGCCCGGCGTGCGGCGGCTACCAATTAGGGTCAGGGCAGGCAGACACGTCTGGCGCCTACCCTCCAAAGGATTATTTGGCGGGTGTCGGCGAGGCCGGTTTCGGGGCGGGAATTGACGTGGAAGACGACGCGGGTTTCACAGGAGCTGGAGCTGCAGGCAAGGCGGAGTTGGTCGGAGCGGGGGCGGCGTTTGTGAGTGACGCCGTGGCGGGAGCGACGGGCTGGGTGAGCTCCTGCAGGACGGGTGAAGCTTGTTTGCTCATTTCGGCCGAATTGGAGTAAAGCCGTGCCAGGGTGATGCTTAGAAGGAAAAAGATGGCGGCGGCCCAGACGGTGGCCTTGACGAGGACGTTGGAGGTCTGCGCACCCCAGATGGAGTCGGTGAAGCCTCCGCCGAAAGCGGCGCCGAGGCCTTCCTGCTTGCTGCGCTGCATCATGATGACGAGGCCCATGAAGACGCAGTCGATTACGTAGATGACGAGCAGAACGTCGATGAGAATATTGGTCCAAAAGGGGTTCATAGTCGGGAGGGGCGCCAAGGATTGCGCGTCCGGCTACTCGGAGCAAGCATTTTTGATGATGGCGGTGAAGCCGCGGGAGTCGAGGCTGGCCCCGCCGACGAGCGCGCCGTCGATGTCGGGCTTGGAAAGGAGCTCTTTGGCGTTCTCGGGTTTGACGCTGCCGCCGTACTGGATGCGGATTTTTTCGGCGGCGGTGGCGCCGAACTTGTCGCCGACGATTTTGCGGATGAATTGATGCGCTTCCTCGGCTTGGGCGGGCGAAGCGGTCTTGCCGGTGCCGATGGCCCAGACGGGTTCGTAGGCGATGATGATGTCGGCGAGTTCCTTTTCGCCAAAGCCGGCGAAGCCTTCGATGAGCTGGGTCTGGAGGACGTTTTTCCATTTGTTGGCTTCGCGCTCGGGGAGCGTTTCGCCGATGCAGACGATGGGGCGCAACTCGGCGGCGAGCGCGGCCTTGGTCTTGCGGTTGACGGTGGCGTTGTCCTCGTGGAAATACTGGCGGCGTTCGGAATGGCCGATGATGACGTAGCGGACGTAGAGTTCCTTGAGCATGGCGGCGGAAATTTCACCGGTATAGGCGCCAGAGGCGGCTTCGTGCATGTTCTGCGCGCCGAGGCGGATGTTGGATACGGTGTTGAGGAGTTCGCTGACGGCGGCGAGCGCGGTGAAGGGAGGGCAGAGCACGATCTCCGCGTCGTCGAAGCGGCCGATGTCCCGGAGCAGATCTTCGACAAGGACACGGGCCTCGGCCTGTGTCTTGTTCATTTTCCAGTTACCGGCGATGATTTTTTTGCGGGGGATCATAAATTTAAATTCTAAATGGACACATCCGGCTCGCCTCTTGCGGCGTGCCAAAAGCGAATAACATATACTTCCTTCCAAGTCTTCTCCACGTAATAAATAATGCGATATGAGCGAAGAATGATTTCCCGAATCTGCTCATCCTTAAATTCTGGAACGAGACGCCCACGGTCGGGAAATTTAGTGAGGGATAGCGCATTATCGAGGAGCGTGTAGCCAAATTTCTCGGCCGCCTTACGGTCGTCTCTTGCGATAAACTCCACAATTTCACGTAAATCCTGGTGTGCCGTGGGTGTTAGGATGACTTTGAAGTCCATTCTTTGATTAGCTCCCGGACTTCTTCGGCGGAAATACCCTCGCGGCGTTTTGCCTCGGCCAAGCCTTGCTTGACGCCAGCGACGAATTCAATTTTGCGTACGATTTCTTCAAGCGGCGTATCAGCCGGAAGCTTGTTGACCAAATCAATAACGAGTTCGCGATTACTCATGGTGATGGGTGCTCAGGGGGCGATGAAGCGGCGGTGAGTCCAGACTTCGTCGAACTGCTCCTTGGAGATTTCGACGGGGGTGAATTCCGGGTCGCGGGCGAGGACTCTAAGATCGGGCAGTGGCATGGACATGAGCGCAGTGCTGCCGGAGGAGCCGGAGGCGGTGGCGATGTCGCAAAAGCCATTACGGAAGCATTCGATCTTGCGAATCTCGCGCCCCTCGGGGTCAAGTTCGCTGAAAATCCAGACGGGCTCGTCAGGATTGGTATGATTCCACTTGAGCCGGATATATTTCATCTCATTTCAGACGGGTTAACGATAAGTCTGGTCACTTAGAAAGGCTAACGCCACTTCATTTTTTATCGGGGATGCTGGCCACGCCGGGGAGTTCCTTGCCTTCGAGGAACTCGAGCGAAGCGCCGCCGCCGGTGGAGATGAAGGAGACTTTGTCGGAGACGCCGGCCTTCTTGATGGCCGAGACGGAGTCGCCGCCGCCGATGATGCTGACCGCGCCGCTGTTGGCGGCGATGGCCTTGGCGATGGCAAAGGTACCGACCGCGCACTCGGCGACTTCAAAGACGCCCATGGGTCCGTTCCAGAGGATGGTCTTGGCCGAGGCGACTTCCGCGGAGAAGAGCTTGACGGTTTCCGGGCCGATATCGACGCCTTCCCAGCCGTCGGGGATGCCCTCGCCGGGTTTGAGATATTTTCCGGGCGAGACGGTCCTGGCCTTGAAATCGAAATTCTCGACGACGTAGGTGTCGATGGGGAGGAGGAACTTGACGCCCTTGGCCTTAGCTTTTTCGAGCGCCTGCTTGGCGATGTCGATCTTGTCGGGCTCGGAGAGCGACTTGCCGATCTTTTTGCCCTGGGCGAGCGCGAAGGTGTAGGCCATGGCGCCGCCGATGAGGATGGTGTCGGCCTTTTCGAGAAGGCGGTCGATGACTTTTATTTTGTCAGAGACTTTGGCACCGCCGAGGATGACGACGAAAGGCTTTCCGGGATTTTCGAGCTCTTCGCCGACCAAAATCGCATCCGATTCCCACCGCAACTCATGCGCCACCGTCCGCGCCTCGGGCGACGTTAACCATCGGTCATCTCCCGCCGGCGTCACAATCCGCCCATCCAGCGATAGCGCCATTTTCGCCATCACCCACGGCCGCCGATGCACAATCCACCAATTGAAATCGCGATTCAACGCCGTCGCTTCTTCGGCCAGCAATCCGGACGAAACCTCCACGCCCGCCTTGCGCAGCAAACGCATCGCCGCCCCCGCGTGTGCCGGATTCGGATCTGTCGCGCCAAAAACCACCCGCGCAATTTTCTCGCGCAAAATCAACTCCGTACACGGCGGCGTCCGCCCCTGCGTTGAGCACGGCTCTAGCGTCACATAAAGCGTCGCCCCCGCCACCGAATGCCCGCGCCTCCTCGCATCCGTCACCACATTCACCTCCGCATGCGGCCCGCCCGCGCGCCGGTGAAATCCCTCGCCAAGAATCTTCCCGCCCCGCACCAACACCGCCCCCACCCGCGGATTCGGCAACGTCAGTCCCGAACCTAGAACACCCAGTTCCAGAGCACGACGCATGAACCGTTCATCGTGAGATTTCATTGTGAGATTAGTTCAGCAAATCCTGTAAATCTTGTTAATCCTGTCCAAAAACTTTTTCCCAAATCCCGTTAATCCCGTCATAAATTCTTCCGCTATTCCCCAAAAAACCCCTCCACAAATTCCGCCGCGTTGAACCGCTTCAAATCCTCCGGCTTCTCCCCCCGCCTGAGATAATAGGTCGGCAACCCCAGCTCCGCCCGCACCGCCGCCACCATCCCGCCCTTCGCCGAGCCGTCCAGCTTCGTCACGATCAGCCCCGTCAGCCCGATCGCTTCGTGAAATTCCCGCGCCTGCGAAATTACCCCCGTCCCCGTCGTCCCGTCGGCCACCAGCCACGTGTGATGCGGCACGCCCTCGGCCTTCTTCTGCAAACTCCGCTTGATCTTCTCCAGCTCCAGCAGCAGGTTCCGCTTGTTCGCCTGCCGCCCCGCCGTATCGATGATCAGCAAATCGGCCTTCGACTCCTGCGCCGCCAGCAGCGACTTCACCGCCACCGCCGCTGGGTCCGTTCCCGGCGCCGCGCTCATCACCGGAATTTCCAGCCGCGCGCCCCACGCCTCGAGCTGCTCCGCCGCCGCCGCGCGAAACGTATCCGCCGCGCCGAGATGCACCGCGCGTTTCTCCTGCTGCGCGCGCCAGCCCAGCTTCGCCGCCGTCGTCGTCTTGCCGCTCCCGTTCACGCCGATCAGCAAAATCACCTCCGGCTTCTGCTTGATCGGCAACGGCGGCGGAATCCGCACCAGCTTCAGCATCTTCTCGCGCAAAAAAGCCTCCGCCTGCTCCGGCGCGCGCGTCAGCCCGGCTTCGGCGATTGCCTCCACCCACTCCGTCGCCAGCGTCACGCCCAGGTCGGCCTCGATCAGCAGCGGCTCCCAATCGATCTCGTTTTCCTCGCCGCGAAAGCGGTCCACCAGTCGGTTCCAAAAACTCATGGCGAAAACGGCGCTTACGATTGCTGCGGCTGCTGCAGCAGGACCACCCGCAGCGGATAATGCAGCTTCAGTTCGCCATCGAGCAGAATCTCCACATGATGCGCGCCCGGTTCCTTGAACTGCAGCCCGCCGAAAATATTCACGTTCGTCGTGTGACTCTCCTCGTTGCCGAGATGGAACTGCGTCACCGCCGGCGGTGCCAGCAGCGTCACCTCGTCCGGCGCCAGCAACCGCGTCACCTGCTCGAACTGCCCCACGCCCGACGACCAGCGCGTCCAGACGCAAAGCTTGATCACCTGGATCGGCAAAGTCGGCGCGCCGATGAAATTGACAATGCCCACGATCGTATGCGCGCCGCTCGCCTCGACCCGGACATCCTCGCACGCAAAAGAAGCCTGCAAATCGGGAATCATTCGTTCAAAAGCCATCCAACCATCCTGCCCCCTTCTCTCCCGTCAATCAAGCGTGGCAAGACGTGGCAGTGTCCCTCTCTCTTTAAGCTACTTCAATTTGGAGATCGGTATAAAAGCCATAACGACTGAGAGAACGCCGACTAAAAAGGGGAACGGGCTATGGGGATAAACGATAGCCAAGATCAAGGGAATCATCATGAAAACCGCGATGATCCAATTGCGAACCAGCTTTGGATTTTTCATTACCTTACATCACAATAGCTCTTTCCTGTTCATAGGCAGCCTTTAAATTTCGTCGCTCCCCCAATCCTCCCAATCATATTAATCCTATCTAAAATGCCTCCCTCAGCATTCCGTTAATCCCGTAATTCCGTCACTCATTTCCTCACCCTTGGATCAAGCGCATCCCTCAACCCATCCCCGAGAAAATTCAGCGCCAGCAACGTCAGCGTCATGAATGTCCCCGGAAAAACCAGCATCCACCAGTACGACTTGATCGGATTGATCAGCAGCGCCGCGTCCGCGACCAGCGTCCCCCAGCTCGCCAGCGGCGCCGGCACCCCCACGCCCAAAAAACTCATGAACGACTCGTCCAGCATCACCGCCGGAACCGTCAGCGTCAGGTAAACCACAATCAGCCCGCTCAGGTTCGGCAACAAATGCTGCCAGAGCAGCCGCCCATGCGATTGCCCCAGCGCCGCCGACGCCTGCACGAACGCCTGCTCCTTCAGCACCAACACCTGTCCGCGAATAATCCGCGCCATCGTGAACCACTCCGTCAGCCCCAGAAACGCCACGATCAAAAACAGGCGCGGCGGAATCGTCACCCCCAGCGCCTGCAACGCCCAAGCCACCGGACTATCCAGCGCCGTCACCAGCACAATCACCAGCACCAGCGTCGGCAACGAATAAAGAATCTCGATCACCCGCATCATCAGGTTATCCGTGCGACCGCCCACGTACCCGCTGATCATCCCGTAACTCACCCCCACCAGCAGGCTCACCAACGTCGCCGCCGCCGCAACCACCAGCGAAATTTGCGCGCCGTAAAGCGTCCGCGTCAGCAAATCATGCCCATTCACATCCGTCCCAAACGGGTGCGCGTGCGACGGCTCCAGCAGCGACGCATCCGAAATCTGGTCATACGTGTAACCCGTGAAATGAATGCCAACAAAAGCCAGCAGCATAACAGCGACCAAGTAGAACGCGCAAACGATCAGCAACGGATCGCGCCGCACCACGCTATAGAAATTCGCGAGCGCCTTCATGTCTCGTAGCCGCGCGCGTAAGCGCGTGGATGTCTTAGGGTAGCCCGGACAACTCGTTGTCCGGGTCGCCGAAGGCGACAAGAAGCCGCCCGAAAATCATTCACCAGCGCCCTCATATCAAGACCTCGCTCCCACGCTTAAGCCCCAAAGGGGCGCCCCAAGCCAGCCCAGGGCAACGCCCTGGGTTTTCTCAACCGGAAAACAAGCCCTGAAAGGGCGCTCTAAATCTAGCGCCCTCATTCCAGTTTCACCCTCCGGTCCACCACAAAATAAAGAATATCGCTCACCAAATTCAGCCCGATCAGGAACGCGCTGAAAACCAGCACCACGCCCGACGTCATGAACGGATCGTGATTCAACGCGCTATTAATAAAGAAGGGCCCGATCCCCGGAATCCCGAACAACGTCTCGATCACGATCGATCCCGTCAAAATCCCCGCCGCCGCCGGACCGCTGTAACCGATGATCGGAAGAATCGCCACCTTCAGCGCATGCCGGAAAAGCACCGCGTCCTCCGAAAGCCCCTTCGCTCGCGCCGTCCGCACGAAGTCGAGCTTCAGTACCTCCAGCAGACTGCCCCGCGTCAGCCGCGCGATGCTCGCCGTGAACGGCAGCGACAGGCAGATCGCCGGCAGAATAATCTGATCGACCGAACCCCAACCAAACGCCGGTAGGATGTGCAGGTCGAGCGCCAGCCAAAGCACCAACAGCGGCGCCGAAACGAACGTCGGAATCGAAATCCCCAGCAGCGCGAAAAACATCAGCGCCCGGTCGCCCAGCTCATTATGCCGCACCGCCGCCCACGCCCCCAGCGTGATCCCGAAAAGCAGCGCCAGGAAATAGGCCATCGAGCCCAGCGTCATCGAAACCGGCAGCGTCTGCGCAATGATCTCGTTCACCGTCCGGTTGCGGTACTGCGTCGAGATGCCCAGGTCGCCGCGCGCCACCTTCGCCATGTACTGCACATACTGGTGCCCCATCGACCCGTGCAGATCGTACTGCTGCTCCAGTTCCGCCATGATCTCCGGCGGTATCTTCTTCTCCGTCGTGAACGGACTCCCCGGCGCGCTCCGCACCAGCAAAAACGTCAGCGTCACCACGATGAACAACACCGGAATCGCGAAAAGCAACCGCCGCAAAATCAGCGCACTCATGACAAACCCTTCGCGTAAAAAGTTCCGTCATCCTGAGCTTGTCGAAGGATCAGTTCAGCCGGGAGTCGCCGCCATACGAGCATGCCGGGCGACGAGAGGCGGTGGCCTCTCTTTATAGGTCCGCCATCCTGAGCGAAGGCGAGCGAAAAGCTTTTATACTCGTTGCGTCCCGCCGAGCCGCAGTCGAAGGACCTAGCCCGCCTAAATAAATCGTGGAGCAGACGCGAGAGTTTCCGATATGCAATGCCAGTGGACTGCCTTTCCCCCTCGTTCCCAAACTCCATTTGGGAACGCCTCTTGTTCCCCGCGAAATTCCATTTCGCGCCAGAATTCATCCCATCAAAAATTCCGTTAATTCCGTAAATTTGGTAATTCCGTGATTTCATTTCGTCTTCCCCGGAATAAAAAACTCCCCCCACCGATGGTCATCCACAAAATTCGGCTCAAATCCGCCCACCTTGTCGGGATAATAGAGCGACATCCCCACCCAAAAATAAATCGGCGCGATCGGCGCCTCGTCCTCCACCAAAATCTTTTCCATGTCGCGCAGAATCCCCATCCGCTTCGCCGGGTCCGCCGTGTTTTCCGACGTAGCCAGCATCTGATCGTACTGCGCATTGCCCCAGCCCGTCAGGTTGTTCCCGCCATCGGTCACGAACATATCGATGAACGTCTGCGGATCATTGTAATCGCCGATCCACGCCGACATCGCGAGATCGAAATCGATCAACTGCTCGGTGTTCAAATAGACCTTCCATTCCTGCGCGCGCAGCCCGATCGAAATGCCCAGGTCCCGCTTCCACAACGCCTGCAACTCCGTCGCCACCTCCTCGCCCGAGCCGCGCTTCGCGTAGAGCAGTTGCACGGTGGGAAATCCCTGTCCGTTCGGATAACCCGCCTCGGCCAGCAACCGCCGCGCTTCCGCCGGATCGTATGTCAGCCCCTTCGGCGGCGTGTAGCCCGCGTTGCCCGGCGGCACCAGCGTGTTCGCGATCGGCTCGCCGCAGCGCGTGATCTTTGTCACAATATCCACCTTGTCGATCGCCATCGCCAGCGCCTTGCGCACGCGCACATCGTCGAACGGTTTCCGCTTCACGTTGAACCGCACGAACGAGGTCGCCCCGAACGGGTTCGCGTGAAAGTAAGGCTCGTCCTTGATGCTGCTCACCAGCGTCGAGGGAATGCTCCGCGTATCCAGGATCAGGTCACTCTTGTGCGAGTAAAATAAATTAAAGCACGCCGTCGCATTGTTCGTCGGCAGCACCTTGATCCGCTTCACGCCCACCGGCCGCCAATAATAGGGATTCTCCTCCACCAAAATGTAATCGTTCAGCCGCCACTCCTTCAGCACATACGGCCCATTGCTCACCATCTTCCCCGGCTTGATCCAGTCGAGTCCATACTTCTTGATCGTCGGCAGGTGAAACGGCACCAGCGTCTGGAACGAAGTCAGCTCCAAAAAATAAGCCGTCGGGTGCGACAGCGTCACCACCAGCGTCCGCTCGTCCGGTGCCTTCACCCCCACCTGCGAAAAATCCTTCAGTTTCCCCGTGCCGTAAGCCTCCGCGTTCACCAGGTAATAAAGCTGGTACGCGTACTCCGAAGCCGTCGCCGGATTCAGCGTCCGTTCCCACGAATCGACGAACTGCTGCGCCGTGATCGGCTCGCCATTGCTCCACTTGATTCCCGGCCGCAAATGAAACGTGTACGTCAGTCCGTCCGGCGAAATCTCCCAACTCTCCGCCATGCCGGGAATAATCTCGCCCTTCGCATTGCGCGTCGTCAGCCCCTCGAACAGCGCCAGGCAAATCCGCCCCTCGAGCTGCCCCGTCACGATCGCCGGATCGAGCGATTGCGGCTCGTCGCCGTTGCACAGCACCAGATTCGCCGGCGTGCCCAGGGACCATCCGCCAAAAAAATAAAAGAACGCCAGGTACAACCCCAGCGCCCCCGCCAGGAAGGGCGCCACCACCAGCGCCCGCGAAAACCACGATGAACCAGGTCGTCCCATGAGCGAAAACCCTATGGCCAAACCCCAACCCAATCCAGCAGCCATTTCTGGAGGGTCAACCTCCGGCTTGACCCCAACTGGTAGCCCGCGACCTCCGGGCGCGGGTGCAGTGATAACTGTCTTTGGTAACCGGCGCTGGCCCAGCGCCGGAATCGCGGAGCGATCTTCCAAAACTCCGTCATCCTGAGCGAAGGCGAGCGACAGACTTTCGTTTCGCCTCGCGCTTTGCCGAGCCGCAGCCGAAGGACCCAGCCTGCCGAAACAAATCGTGTGGCAAACGCGGAAACTTACGACGCACAGTGCCGGCGGACTGCCTCTGTCCCGATTCAACCGGTTCCCTTCAGTCCTTCAAATTCCTGTATCCATCTCCTTCATGTCTTTCTGTCAAAATCCCGTCAAAAACTTCCCCTTTTCCCCTTTACCTTTTTCCTTTTAACTTCCCCCTCCATGACTTCGTCGAGCGACACCGCCTCCCACACCACCCGCGACATCATCGCCGCGCTTTTCCACCCCGCCGTCCTCGTCGGCGCGCTCGGCTACTTCGTTGACGTCTATGACCTCATTCTCTTCGCTGTCGTCCGCATCCCCAGCCTCAAGGGACTCGGCGTCACCGGCGACCAACTCGTCACCCAGGGCACCTGGCTCATCAACTGGCAAAACGGCGGCCTCCTTCTCGGCGGAATTCTCTGGGGCCTGCTCGGCGATCGTCTTGGCCGTCTCAAGGCCCTCTTCGGTTCCATCCTCCTCTATTCGCTCGCCAACATCGCCAATGGCTTCATCAATTCCATGGAAGGCTACACCATCTGCCGCTTCCTCGCTGGAATCGGCCTCGCCGGCGAACTCGGCGGGTGCATCACCCTCGTCGCCGAAGTCCTCCCGCAGGTCCTTCGCGGATACGGCACCCTCATGATCTCCGCCCTCGGCGTCCTCGGCGCGATCGCGGCGGCCTACGTCGGGCTCCATTTCGATTGGCGCGTCGCTTATTTCATCGGCGGCGGCCTCGGCATCTTCCTCCTCATCCTCCGCATGTGCGTCGCCGAGTCGGGCCTCTACAGCGAAATGGCCAAGGCCCCCACGCGGCCACCCTTCGGTTCCCAGCTCCTCCTGCTCCTGTCGCCCGGACGCTTCGGCCGTTACCTCTGCTGCGTCCTGATCGGCCTTCCCTGCTGGTATGTCATCCTGCTCCTCATCTTCTTCAGCCCCGAGTTCGCCCGGGCCCTCGGCGTTCCGGTCGAGATCAAGGCGCCGCTCTCCGTCGCGTTCGGTTATGCGGGCGTCTGCCTCGGCAGCCTCGCCAGTGGCGGACTCAGCCAATATCTCCGCTCGCGCAAAATCGTCCTCGCCCTCTTCATCACCGCCGCCTTCCTCCTCACCAACCTCTTCTTCTTGCTCGACAAACCCTCCGCCGAATTCCTCTACGCCCTCATCTTTTGCATCGGCATCACCGTCGGCTACTGGGCCATCTTCGTCACTGTCGCCGCGGAACATTTCGGCACCAACATGCGCGCCACCGTCGCCACCACCGTCCCCAACTTCAGCCGCGCCGCCGTCATCCCCATCAGCATCCTTTTCACCTGGCTCAAGCCGCAATACGGCGCCCTCCACAGCGGCCTCGCCCTCGGCTGGCTCGTCACCGCTCTCGCCGTCATCGGCCTGCTCGGCCTCCGCGAAACCTTCCACGACGACCTTGATTACCTTGAAAAATAAGCCTCGCCCCTGCCCATGAACCGCAACACCCTTACCCTCGTCGCCGTCTGGATCGCCATCCTCCTGCTCAGTGGCACCATGCTCTACGGCTTCGGCCTTCAGGCCCTCCAGGGCAACTACGTCGGTCTTTTCAGCATCGTCTTCGCCACCATTTTGACCGTAGTTATCCGCCGGCACGTCCACGGCCGTATCGCCCGACAGCTCAAGCAATCCGAAACCGCCGAGCCTCTCGTTGCGTACTATCACCGCACACTCGTTCGCAACATCACCATCCCCAATGGCGACGCCCTCTTCGCCCACGCCGCCGCTCTCGCCCAAGTCTTCTACGCTGAGTATCCCGCTGCGCGCGCCACCCTTGCTTCCGTAAACTGGACCGGGCGCATGCCCCTCATGCAGGCCTGCCACCAAAGCGTCGAGGCCCTTCTCTGCTACTTCGACACACGCGATTACGAACGTGGCCTCAACCTGGCTCAGGGCGCCGTTAAACTCGGCCAGATCGCGAGTGTCCTGCCCGGTGCGAAAACCTCCGCTGCCGCTTACGAATCCTACGTTGAGATCGGCGAAATTCTTTGCAACCGCGTAACGCCACAGACGCTAGAAAGCTTGCGTGGAAAAGTGGGCAAGGTTCCTACCATGAACAAGATTTTGATCGCTTGGGGACTAGCCGTCGGTTACACGAAAGTAGGCAATGCCGCACAAGCGGAAGCGATGCGAATTTATCTGCGGAAAACAGCGCCGCATTGTAAGGCGCTTACGTCTGATCTTGCCTAGATTTCTTTTCGCCTTCCCCTGAGTGTCTCCGAGTCCTCAATGTGAGGTCTTCCCCTAATTCCGTCAAAAACCCCCTCGCGACTTTAAAAATCAGACAATCGTGTAACATTTCCCCTTACTGCCGTCCGCAGGACCGAAAAACTTCGTTGCTCCCCGCCCGTCTCCCTTTATAAAGAGGGGCTGCTCTAAAGTCTCACCCCGCCCGCGCATGCCCAAACGCACCGACCTCAAATCCATCCTCCTCATCGGTTCCGGCCCCATCATCATTGGCCAGGCCTGCGAATTCGACTACTCCGGCGTCCAGGCCTGCAAGGCCCTGCGCGAGGAAGGCTACCGCGTCATCCTCATCAACTCCAACCCGGCCACCATCATGACCGACCCGGAGTTCGCCGACCGCACCTACATCGAGCCCATCACCCCCGAGATCGTCGAGAAAATCATCATCCGCGAAAAGCCCGACGCGCTCCTCCCCACCCTCGGCGGCCAGACCGCGCTCAACACCGCGATGTCCCTCTACAATTCCGGCGTCCTCAAAAAGCACGGCGTCCAGATGATCGGCGCCAATGCCGACGCCATCAAAAAGGGCGAGGACCGCCAGCTCTTCAAGGAGGCCATGGAAAAAATCGGCCTCGACATGCCCCTCTCCGGCACCGCCCACACCATCGACGAGGCCCGCGCCGTCGCCGAGAAAATCGGCACCTTCCCCCTCATCATCCGCCCCGCCTTCACCATGGGCGGCACCGGCGGCGGCATCGGCTACAACAAGGAAGAGTTCGAGGAAATCGCCAAGAGCGGCCTCGACCTCTCCCCCGTCTCCGAAATCCTCATCGAGGAATCGCTCCTCGGCTGGAAGGAATACGAGATGGAAGTCATGCGCGACCGCGCCGACAACTGCGTCATCATCTGCTCCATCGAAAACTTCGATCCCATGGGCGTCCACACCGGCGACTCCATCACCGTCGCCCCCGCGCAAACGCTCACCGACAAGGAATTCCAGGTCATGCGCGACGCCTCCTTCGCCGTCATCCGCGAAATCGGCGTCGAGACCGGCGGCTCCAACATCCAGTTCTCCGTCGATCCCAAGACCGGCCGCATGATCGTCATCGAGATGAACCCGCGCGTCTCCCGCTCCAGCGCGCTCGCCTCCAAGGCCACCGGCTTCCCCATCGCCAAAATCGCCGCCAAGCTCGCCGTCGGCTACACCCTCGACGAAATCAAAAACGACATCACCCGCGAAACCCCCGCCAGCTTCGAGCCCACCATCGACTACGTCGTCACCAAAGTCCCCCGCTTCACCTTCGAAAAATTTCCCCAGACCGATCCCACCCTCACCACGCAAATGAAAAGCGTCGGCGAAGCCATGGCCATCGGACGCACCTTCAAGGAATCGCTCCAAAAAGCCCTCCGCTCCCTCGAAGTCGGCGCCTGGGGCTTCGGCGGCGGCAAAGCCGAGTACACCCCTCCCGTCGCCGCCTTCCAGGCCGGCGGTCTCTCTTCCTCGGGTGCTCTTCCCAAAGTATCTGCCTCCCCCAATCCTGTTAATCTTGTTAATCCTGTCCAAAACTCAGTTGCAGCCCGTCCCCCCATCGCCCCGCGCGACGTCATCCAGCAAAAACTCGTCACCCCCAACGCCGAGCGCATTTTTTACATCCGCCACGCCTTCCGCGCCGGCTTCACCACCGCCGAAATCCATAACCTCACCAAGATCGACCCCTGGTTCCTCGCCCAGCTCAAGGAACTCGTCGATGCCGAGGACTCCCTCTACGCCTACGGCGACGTCGTTAAAAAATCTCCCAAGGGCGAATTGATCCACTCCAGCGAAAAGGAAATGGAAGAAGACTGGCTCATGCTCCAGAAAGCCAAGTCCCTCGGCTTCTCCGACCGCCAGATCGCCGCCGCGTGGAACGTCACCGAAAAGGACCTCCGCAACCTCCGCGCCAAACTCGGCCTCTTTCCCTCCTATCGCCTCGTCGATACCTGCGCCGCCGAGTTCGAGGCCTACACCCCCTACTACTACTCGACCTACGACAACATGCTCGATGAGGTCCGCAAGTCCTCCAAAAAGAAAATCATGATCCTCGGCGGCGGCCCCAATCGCATCGGCCAGGGCATCGAATTCGACTACTGCTGCGTCCACGCCGCCTTCGCCCTCAAGGAAATCGGCTACGAGACCATCATGGTCAACTCCAACCCCGAGACCGTCTCCACCGACTACGACACGAGCGACAAACTTTTCTTCGAACCCCTCACGCTCGAAGACGTCCTCAACATCTGCCATCGCGAAAAACCCGACGGCGTCATCGTCCAGTTCGGCGGCCAGACCCCGCTCAACCTCGCCGCCGGACTCAAGGAAAATGGCGTCCCCATCATCGGCACCAGCGTCGAATCCATCGAACGAGCCGAGGACAGAAAACTCTTCCAGCAGATGCTCCGGAAACTCGGCCTCAACCAGCCGCCCAACGGCATCGCCACCAACGAGGACGAAGCCGTCGCCGCCGCTACCGAAGTCGGCTATCCCGTCCTCGTCCGCCCCAGCTTTGTCCTCGGCGGACGCGCCATGCAAATCGTCTATGGCGACGACGAACTCCGCTACTACATGCGCAACGCCGTCGCCGCCTCGCCCGAGCGCCCCGTCCTCATCGACCGCTTCCTCGACGACGCCACCGAAGTCGATGTCGATTGCATCGCCGACGGCGACACCGCCGTCATCGGCGCCATCATGGAGCACATCGAACAGGCCGGCGTCCACAGCGGCGACAGCGCCTGCGTCATCCCCGCGCCCACCCTTTCCACCAAGGTCAAAAACGAAATCCGCGACGCCACCATTAAAATGGCCCAGGCCCTGGAAGTAAAAGGCCTCATGAACGTCCAGTTCGCCGTCAAGGACGAGGTCGTCTATGTCCTCGAAGTCAACCCTCGCGCCTCCCGCACCGTCCCCTTCGTCAGCAAAGCCATCGGCGTCCCCCTCGCCAAGCTCGCCGCCAAAATCATGACCGGCATGAAGCTCAAGGAACTCGGCTTCACCAAGGAAATCATCCCCACCCACTACTCCCTCAAGGAAGCCGTCTTCCCCTTCGCCAAATTCCGCGGCACCGACATCCTCCTCGGCCCCGAAATGAAATCCACCGGCGAAGTCATGGGCATCGACGACGATTTCGGCCTCGCCTACGCCAAGTCCCAAATGGCCGCCAGCCCGCCGCTCCCCCACTCCGGCAACATCTTCATCAGCGTCCGCGATGCCGACAAACCCGCCATCCTCGACCTCGCGCGCGGCCTCATCCAGCTCGGCTTCGCCGTCTGCAGCACCTCCGGCACCGCCGCCGCCCTCGAAGCCGCCGGCATTCCCGTCCAGCGCCTCTTCAAACTCACCGAAGGCCGCCCCAACGTCCTCGACCTCCTCAAAAACGGTGAAATCGGCCTCATCATCAACACCCCCGCCGGCCCCGTCGCGCGCCAGGACGAAATCCGCATCCGCACCACCGCCCTCTACCAGCGCGTCCCCGTCATGACCACGCTCGCCGCCGCCCAGGCCACCCTCCGCGCCCTCAAATCCCTCAAAAGCCTCCCCCTCGGCGTCAAATCCCTCCAAGAATACCACAAAGGCTAAGGTAGCCCGCGACCTCCGGGCGCGGGTGCAGTGGTCGCCGGTGCAGTTGCCTTTAGGTAGCCGGCGCAGGCCCTTGCGCCGGTCAGTCGTCGCCGCTGACAAACCGTCATTCTGA
>Ga0206804_10176_pt1 | contig 18326 bp, 18 predicted proteins | sample Alteio_BWOrgCont_62_FD_152888 | JGI IMG/M metagenome (GOLD analysis project Ga0206804, IMG submission 152888) | Enriched cells from forest soil in Barre Woods Harvard Forest LTER site, Petersham, Massachusetts, United States -... | ecosystem: Environmental > Terrestrial > Soil > Temperate forest >... | reverse complement strand
GCCGCGGGCATCGCTTCGGCCTATAACGCACCCATTGGCGGCGCGCTTTTTGTCGCGGAAATTGTTTTGGAGTCGATGGCCATGGAAACCTTCGGGCCCCTCGTCTTCGCTTCGGTCGTCGCGACACTCACTGTGCACCAGCTTTTGGGCGAAAAACCGCTCTACGAGATTCCCCTCGTCCGACTCGGCTCAAACTGGGAAATCCTCCCGCACCTGCTGCTCGGTTTGCTGGCCGGGTTCGCGGCGCCGTGGTTTCTGCGCCTCTTGCGGGGCAGCGAACAACTCTTCACCAAGCTGGCGCTGCCACCCTACCTGAGACTCGGGCTCGGCGGATTGATCGTCGGTGCCCTGGCCATGCGCCACCCGGAGGTTTGCGGCAATGGCTACACCGTGGTCAATGCCGTCCTCCGCGGGCAATGGCTTTGGGAGGGGCTGGTGGTGATTCTCGCCTGGAAGCTGGTCGCCACCGCCGCCACCTTTGGCTCTGGCGCTGTCGGCGGTGTCTTCACGCCGACCCTTTTCGTCGGCGCCTGCCTGGGCTCGCTGTTTGCGCAGGGCATGCAGTGGGTCTGGCCGGGCCCGGCCATCATGCCCGAGGCTTTCGTCATCGTCGGCATGGGCGCGCTCCTCGCGGCCACCACCCATGCCCCGATCATGGCGATCATCATGCTCTTCGAGCTGACCCTCGATTACCAAATCATCCTTCCGCTGATGCTGGCCTGCGTGGTCGCGCACTACACCTGCCTGGCTTTTGAGCAAAACTCGATCTATGCCGAGTCGCTCCGCCGCAAAGGCGCCGGTCAATTCGAGCAACAGCTCACCGGATTGAAGGTCGCGGATTTAATGAAGCCCAATCCGATTTCCGTGCGGGAGAACGCGGACTTCCAGGCGATCGCCGAATGTTTTGTCGCCCACCGCTTCAGTAACCTCTACGTGGTCGACGCGGCCGGAATTTTTCTCGGGGCCATTTCGTTGCACGACATCAAGGATTACCTGCACCAGCGCGAATTGGCCGCCGTGGTCACAGCCGGCGACATTATGCGCATGGAGTTCCCGACCATCACCCCGGAAGAGGCCTTGACCACGGCTCTGGAACGATTCGCGACCCATGACGGCGAACGACTGCCGGTCACGACCGCCGGACTCGAGCGACGTCTGGTGGGCAGCATCTCCAAAACCGACCTGATCCTGGCTCTGGCGGAACGGTCCAAGCCCACCGCCAAGCCGGACGGCCCGGCGCCGATCTCAACCGCTCCGGTTTAGGTTCCCTGCCGGGCTACGAGTTCGCGAGGATTTCACGCCTGAACCCCACCTCCTCCGGCTTTTCGTTGGCGGAGGTCGCAGTCACTTCTTTTCGGCGAGCCAGTGCGAGCAAATGCAGGAGAATGTAAAGGGGCACAAAAAACGTTGGTACCATGCACCGGGGAAGCTCGGCCATGAGCGACGTGGCAGGACCGGAGCCAGTCAAAAGACCCGCGGAACTTGGAGAATGCAGAATCCCGAGGCTCACCGCTAAAATGAGATCGGCCAGTCCCCAAATATTCCAAGCCACAAACCGCTTTTTGGCTGCTGAGGAGCCCGATGAAATGGCCAGAGCCAAAGGAATGGCTGCCACGCCGGCGACAATGTCACCGATGCCCGCAGGCAGAGCAAATCCGGCCGGCAAGCGGCCCTCCGCGGCACAGAGGAGAAAGTCAATGGCCCCGATTCTCCAGAGATGCACGGCGACGACGAGTCGAAGATCGAGGGTTTGGCAAAAGGCCCAAATGGCGCCGCGTCGAAGATAGGCGAAGATAAAAAACGAAAGTGGCACAACCAGGGTAAGACCCAAGGCCAGCGGCGGCTGGTGCGGCCCGGATATAAAGCGCCCCTGCCAACCCATGTTTAAGGCAAAGGCAAACCAAGTGACGACAATCCCGTAAACAACCATCCCCGTGAACTTAGTATCTTGATGACTTTCTGGATCATTTTTCATATAGGTAACGTTTCAGTTTTCAGTGAATTTATTGGCGAGTGAAAGGGCGGCCGAGAGTTGCTCGAAGTGGTCTTTTCCCAGCACCGAGATGGCCGCGTGGTGCGCCCGTTGCCAAAGCGCCAGCGTTTGGCGAAGGCTGCGCCGCCCCTTTTCGGTCAAAGAAATCAGGCGTTGGCGGGCATCCTTTCCGGATTCAATTCTGACCAATTTATCCCGCTCGAGCAGACGAAGATTGCGGGTCAGCGTGGTGCGCTCCAAGCCAAGGTATTTCGCCAATTGCACCAGCGAGACGGGTTCGCTCAAACGAATGGCCACGAGCAGACTGAATTGGGTCGGTTCGATCCCGCTTCCGGCAAAGTGCCGATCATAGAAGCGGGTCAGCGCGCGCGCGGCGCCCCTCGCCTTTTGGCAAAGGCAATGATGCGCGGCTTCTTTCAAGGCCTCGCGTTCGTCTGCGCTCAGTGCGACTTTCATTTAGGTGTATATACACATATTGAGCAAAGCCGTCAAACGCAAATGGAAAAACCCGCAACCTACCTACAAGCGCAGCGGCGGAATGCCTGAACCTTTGCCGTAATCCGTAAACGGCAGACCGTGAGCGTCAGCGACGGCGCGCAATGTAACATGCCCATCGATGACATTGAGGCCGCCGAGCAGATTGGGATCGCGCTGGAAGGCGCCGGGTACGCCGTTGTCGGCGATGATCTCAACGTAGCGGGAGGTCACATTTGTCAACGCCTGGGTGGCTGTCCGGGCATATGCGGCGGGCATGTTCGCGACGCAATAGTGAATGACATCTTCCTCGACGAAGGTGGGATGTTCGTGCGTCGTCGGGCGCGACGTTTCCACGCAGCCGCCCTGATCGATGGCGATGTCGACGAGCACGCTGCCCGGTTTCATGATCTTGAGCATCTCGCGACTGATCAATTTTGGGGCCTTGGCGCCCGGCACGAGGACGGCGCCAATCAGCAGATCGACCGTGGGCAGCGAATCCATGACGTGTGCGGGGCTGGAATAAAGCGTGTGCGCGGTCTGCATGGTGATGTCGAGAAAGCGCATCCGCTCGACGTCCACCTCCAGAATCGTCACATCCGCGCCCAAGCCGGTGGCCATGCGCGCGGCATTCACGCCCGCGGTGCCGCCGCCGATGACAATCACCTTCCCCGGCAGCACGCCGGGCACACCGCCCAAAAGCACCCCTTTGCCTCCGCAATGCTTGGCCAGAAAGTAACCGCCCATGACGATGGACATCCGCCCGGCGATCTCGCTCATCGGTTCGAGCAGCGGCAGGCGGCGATTCACTTCGACCGTCTCATAAGCGATGCCCGTGACCCGCGCCTTGAGCAGGCCCTCGGTGAGCGGCTTGCTCGCCGCCAGGTGCAGGTAGGTGAACAGGATCTGGCCGGGGCGCAGCAACCCGTACTCCTCGGGCAACGGTTCCTTCACCTTCACGATCATGTCCGCCCGCTCGAAGATTTCGCTGTGCTCGCTGACCAGTTTCGCGCCGGCCTGCACGTATTCTTCATCCCCATAACCGGAGCCGATCCCGGCGCCCCTTTCGACCAGTACCTCATGCCCGCGCTGGATGAGTTGATAGGCGGCCGAAGGCAACTGGCCCACGCGATTTTCCTGGGCTTTGATTTCCTTCGGGATGCCAACGATCATGGATTAATTCTGTTTGGTGTTGTCCGGTGCTTCGGCCAGGAGTTGGAACCACGGTCCGAAAGTGCTCGTGATCTCCCGCCACAGCGTCGGACAACGCTCTAGGTCGAGGATTTCCCGCCCGGCGACCCGCACCAGCCAGGTCTGTTGGGCCAGTTCGCCCTCGAGTTGCCCACGGCTCCAGCCGGCATAGCCCACGAAGGCCCGGACGATGCTGGCTTCGTCGTGCTGGAGCATCTCCTCCGCCTCGTCAATGACCAGGTGTTGCCGACACTCCAGGCGCTCCGTCTCCGCATGCCAGTGAAAGGAGGCGAAAACCAACTGATCCGTGGCCACGGGTCCGCCCAGGAATACCGGCACGCGGCCCAGCGCACCGAATTCGCGACCCGGCAAAAGCTCTGACACGGTCCGGCCGGCGGGGCGGTTGATGATCAGCCCCAGCGAGCCATCCTGGGCATCGTTGGCCGAGATCAGCAGGACGGAGCGGCGGAAATTCGGGTCCATCAGGCCGGGATGGGCGATGAGCAGCGAACCTGCCAGGCTGATCGAAGAGGAGGCGAACTCACGCACACCTCCACGTTAGGAAAGTCGGAACATTCCGCAAGATTTTCTGATCGAGAGAGCGCGCGATTCGCTCGATCCGCCGCTTTCGCAGGGGTGGGACGGGATTGAGGATTGAAATCGCAAGCTGAGAGCAGAAAATGGCCCATGCCCAGTACGCCAGACCTCCTCCTCATCGCCGGCCGCGAATTCCGGTCCCGCCTCTTCCTCGGAACGGGCAAATTCTCATCCAATGAGGTGATGGCGGCGGCGTTGGAGAGCAGCGGTTGCGAGATTGTCACCGTGGCCTTGCGGCGCGCGGACCTGACCGGCAAGGGCGATCCGTTTGCCAACATTCTCGATTTCATCGACCCGAAGAAATATCTTTTGCTGCCCAATACCAGCGGAGCCATGAACGCCGAGGAGGCGGTGCGCCTCGCCCGTCTGGCCGCCGCCGCGGGGTTGCCCAAGTGGGTGAAACTCGAGATTCATCCCGACCCACGATACCTTCTGCCCGATCCGATCGAAACGCTCAAGGCCGCGGAACAACTGGTGCGCGAAGGGTTTACCGTTCTCCCCTACATGAACGCTGACCCGGTCCTGGCCAAACGCCTCCAGGATGTCGGGACCGCGACGGTCATGCCGCTGGGCTCGCCGATCGGGAGCAACCGGGGCATCGAGACGCGGGCGCAGATCGAGATCATCATCGAACAGGCCACCGTCCCGGTGATCGTCGACGCCGGCCTCGGTGCGCCCAGCCAGGCCGCCGAAGCCCTCGAAATGGGCGCCGATGCCGTCCTGGTGAACACCGCCATCGCCATTGCCGCCGACCCGTCCCGCATGGGTCGCGCTTTCAAGATGGCCGTCGAGGCGGGACGCGAAGCCTACCTCCTCGGCCTGGGCGCGCCGCTGGATACGGCTTCCCCGACGAGCCCCCTTGCGGCGTTCCTCGCCAAATAGAAGGGTTTCTGGTTTAAGGTTTCTAGTTTCTAGTTCACCGCAAAACCGAGCCCGCCGCGAAAACGAGAAACCAGAAACCAGAAACTCTTTCCCAAAATCATGCCTCTTCTTTCTGTTCGTAATCTTCGCACCTGGTTTCCGGTCACCGGCGGGGTTCTTCGCCGGCACATTGACGATATCAAAGCGGTGGATGACGTGAGCTTCGACGTTGAGGAAGGAAGCACCGTCGGGTTGGTCGGGGAAAGCGGCAGTGGAAAGTCCACCATCGGGAAGACCCTGCTCAAACTGGTGCCCGCCACTTCCGGTGAGGTTCTCTTCGAGGGGCGCGATATTTTGCCGATGTCCGAGAATGAGTTCCGGCCGCTGCGGCGGGAGATGCAAATGATCTTTCAGGATCCGTTCGGCTCGCTCAATCCGCGCCATACGGTCTTCCAGATCATCGGCGAAGCGCTCGAGATCCATTTCCCGCAAATGTCCCGGAGCGACCGGCGCGAGCGGGTGGCGGAGTTGCTCAAGCAGGTCGGCCTCAAGCCAGAGATGATGGAACGCTATCCCCACGAATTCAGCGGTGGCCAGCGGCAACGCATCGGCACCGCTCGCGCCCTGGCGGTAAAGCCGAAGTTTATCGTCTGCGACGAACCAGTCAGCGCTCTCGATGTGAGCGTGCAGGCGCAGATCGTCAATCTCCTACAGGATCTTCAGGAGGAACTAAAGTTGACCTACCTTTTCATCGCACACGACCTCGCCGTCGTCGAGCACATGAGCGATCACGTGCTGGTCATGTATCGCGGCAAAATCGTCGAGTCCGCTCCGGCGGAGGCGATCTACGAAAACCCGCAGCACGAATACACGAAGAATCTCCTCGCGGCCGTGCCAAAATTTGCCTGAGCCCCGGCGGTCGCGGGAGCACTGCTCATTCGCGTTTCGACCGACGCCGACGGTGATGGTGGTGGGGCCGACGGGTGCGACTCCTTCGCCTTCTCCGACCGCGGTCGTAATAGCCGACCGCCAAGGCGATCAGGACCGCCAGAAAAGCCACGCCGGCCATCGCCGGCCCGCCGATGGGGACCGAGTGGACCACGTTGGGTGCAGCCACTCCCCCTTGATACTGGCGGGACAGATCGTCCGTCTTGGGCACCTCGATCTTCTGCAAATTCAAGCTAGTCGCCGCGCGGTTGAAGGCTACGTTTCCCAAAGGTATTTTGACCGGCACCACCCCGGTATTATCAACATCCAAACCTCTGATTCTCAGGGTTTTTGCCACCATCAGCCCAAGGTCATCTCCCTGGTCAAGCCACCCGCTCGCCGGGTCAGTTTCCTGGGATCCGCCCAGCGGGTGGTGACCTTCGGTGAAACGAAGCACGTCCAGCACGACAAAGGGATCGTCGCCCCACTCCTCCTTCGGCTTCCGAAAGACCGGCCAGCCCATGGCGTCGGACTCCCCGATCGGCAACTGGAGTGACCATTCCACAGCCGGCCACGATCGTTCCGTCGGTGGCAAAGCAACCGGTGCGGCCGTCTCACCGGTCGAAAACTGCGCCCGACCCGTTTGGACACACAGCAACCCCATGGCGAGCGCCGCCAGCAGGATGTTGCGCACGCCCGGGCGGCGAGAGTGAAAATCGAAGGGGGGATTCATGGGTGGGCGACGCAAGGCACCTCTGACCAGCGGGTTGGGCCAACCGCCGAAGCTGTGATCGTCCTTACCACACCGCTTCCGCAAAAGACAAGCCGGGCGAGGTTACATTCGCCCCTCGACAAGGCCTCCCGACCGCGTTTATGTCCCATCCTCGCATTGTCGGCGCACCCTTCCTTCGCATGACCCCACTGATTCGAAAACTGCTTGGCATGAACTGGCTATTGCTGGCGGCGGCCTTCACTCTTTGTGGCCTGGGGGTCCTCGCTGTCTACAGCGCAACGGCGTTTCGCACGGATGACTATTGGCACAAGCAGTTGGTCTGGGCCTGCGCGGGCATGGTCGTCTTTCTCGTCACGAGCCTCATCGACTATCGTTGGGTGAAGTGGGCCGCGCTGCCCATGTACATCGCCGGTATTTTCTTCCTGATCCTCACCTACACCCATTTGGGCGAACAACACGGCGGGGCGAAATGCTGGCTGCGGGTCCCGGGGGTTGGCACCTTTCAGCCGGCGCAAATGGCGGTCATAGCCGGGGTGCTCACCGTCGCCCTGTTTTTGAGCCAGTTCCGCAAGATGCACCCGATGCTCAAGCTGGTTTTCACCGGCGCCATCGTGGGCGGCCCGATGCTGCTCATTCTCAAACAGCCCGATCTCGGGATGACGCTGGTCTGGATTCCCACGATCATGTCGATGCTGATGCTCAACGGCTTGCCGAAGCGCTACATCATCGCGCTGCTCTTGATGGCGCTCATCGTCATCCCGCTGGACATCAATTTTGGAATGAAGGAGTACCAGCGCAAACGCATCGTCGCCTTCGTCGATCCCGATATCGACAAACTCGGCGCCGGCTGGGCGATCAATCAGGCGCTCATCGCCATCGGTTCGGGCGGATTTAACGGCAAGGGCTTTATGGCCACGGGAACCCAGGTGGAACAGGGCTTCATCCCGGGAACAACGGTCCACACCGACTACATCAACACGGCGATTGGCGAGCAGTTCGGGTTCGTCGGGGAAACCGTGCTCATTTCGATCTTTGGTTTCCTCCTCGTCAACTGTCTGCTCGTGGCGCACGTCGCGGCCGATGAACTGGGCTTGCTCATGGTCGTCGGTTTTACCGGCCAAATCTTTTTCCACGTCTACCAAAACATCGGCATGACCATCGCGCTCATGCCGATCACGGGCATTCCCATGCCCTTGATCAGTTACGGCGGAACATTCGTGGTCATGGTGATGTTCGGACTCGGCTTGGTGAACAGTGTCTGGGTCCACCGGAAAGCCCTGACGTAGCGACGGAGATGGCGGAAGTTTCCGCTCACTCCTTCACCGTTCGCACTTTGAGATATTCCGTCGGTGAAATTTTGAGGAAATAGACCAAGCCGAGCTTCCGATCGTCCTCGTCCTTGGCGGCTGTCGGTGCCTGGTAAATGAGGTAGCCGCCTTTTTCATCCCGGCCCATCCGGGTCATGTCGTCGGGCGGATATTCATGCCGGCGATAATCCGCCGGGTAGAGCGGTTTACCCTGCAGATAAGCCACCGCCAGGTAGGGAGGTTTTGGCGGCGGCGCCGGCATCGGGTAATACTGCGCGTCGCCCACCGCGGTGGTTTCCGCAGTCGTTTCGATGGTGGTCCGCCTCCCATTGTCCCGCGCAACGAGCACCAGGACGAGGAACAGCGCCAGCAGCAGGGCCGCACCGAGGCGCACGGCGGCCGTGCGACCGGGAAACGGGACTTCATTTGCTGCGGATGGAGTGTCGGCCATGGATCTTTCCATCATGCTGACGCATGGAACCGCCCGTCGCCAAGCACACGTTCGATCATCGGGTGCGGACGATAATGACCCAGATGACGCCGACGACCATGACGCCGATGGTCAGGAGCAGCAGCCAGGACGACCAGACCTGAAGGCGGTTCTCACGGCTGCTCTTCTCGAGAGAAGCCGTCAGCTTCGCCTTCTCAGCGGCGATATTTTCGCGCTGGGTCAGCACCGCGACCAGCGCTTCCGGTTGGTTGACAGGTTCAATGCGCTGATCGGCGAGGACTTTCCCGATCTCCCGGTACGGATGAGTTTTGCCTTTTTCGATCTCGTTGATCTGCCGTTCCAGATTCTGCTTTTCCCGCTTTCGCAGGGCGATCTCCCGAGCCCGCTTCTGATCACTCTCTTCGAAGGACTTCTCCAGGGTCGCCAAGGCCTCCGTCTCGGTCGAAAGCTGGGCCCGGCGCTGGCGCACTTCGATTTCCAGGCGCTCGATCGACGTCATTAATTCAGTGAGTTTCCCCTGCCATTCCAGCTTTTCCCGCGGAATGGAAATGACCAGACGCTGCCAGCGCTGCACGGCCGAATCTCCGGCGGTATCGTGCGCTCCTGCCGCGAGGAGCCCGCGGTATTTCTCCTCCGCACTGCCCAATTCCCGATCCAGGGCCGCGATGCGTTCTTCCAGTTCTCGACGTTCACGCTCTTTGGCTGCGAGCGCTTTGTCGGCCTCGGCGACGGCGCCGACAAATGGTTCGCGGGTGGCTTTGCGCCCGGTCTGCAAACGCTCGAAGGTGGTCCGCTCCAGGGCCCGGCTTTCTTCCAGTTGCTGCAGAGTCAAGCCCAGGGTGGCGCTTTCGTTGGTCAACTGCGCCTGGGTGCGCTCGCAGTCGGCGAGGCGATCCACATGCCGCTGCGTACTGGTATCGTAGTCGGCCTGCTGCCAACCGAGCAGCCCAAGATGGCTCTCGAGCCGGCCCAGTTGGCGCTGTTGACTCAGGAGACGCAGACGGCAGGTCAGTCGATCCAGGAGCCGAGCCAATTCCCGCAGGCCGAGCGAGACGGTGCTCACTTATTCCTGGGAACTGCTGAGGCGCGCCAGGATGCTCAGGTCCTCCAGCGTCGTGGTGTCACCGGTGATCGTTTTGCCTGCGGCAATTTCCTTGAGGAGACGGCGCATGATTTTACCGCTGCGCGTCTTGGGGAGCGCATCGGCAAAGCGAATCTCATCCGGTGTGGCCACCGGGCCAATGACCGTGCGCACGTGCTTCTTCAAAATATCGCGCAACTCCGGCTTGGCCTCCACGCCTTGCTTAAGCGTGACGAAACAGACCACGCCCTGGCCCTTGAGTTCGTCCGGTCGTCCGACCACCGCGGCCTCGGCCACGGCTGGGTGCGAGACGAGGGCGCCTTCCACTTCCGCGGTGCCGAGGCGATGCCCGGCGACGTTGAGGACATCGTCAATGCGCCCGACGATCCAGAAATAACCGTCCTTGTCCCGCCGAGCGCCATCGCCGGCGAAGTACATGCCTTTCACTTCGCTCCAGTAGGTTTCCTTGTAGCGGGCTTTGTCGCCCCAGACGGAGCGCAGCATGGATGGCCAGGGTTTGCGGATGACGAGTTTGCCGCCCACGTTTGGCGGCACTTCCTTCCCATGGTCATCGACGACCGCGGCATCCACGCCAAAAAACGGCAGCGTCGCAGTGCCCGGCTTGGTCGGGATCGCGCCGGGCAGCGAGGTGATCATGTGGCCGCCGGTCTCGGTTTGCCACCAGGTATCCACGATCGGGCAACGTTCGCCGCCGATGACGCGATGGTACCACATCCACGCTTCGGGATTGATCGGTTCTCCGACGGTGCCGAGCAGCCGGAGCGAACTCAGGTCATACTTCTTCGGCCATTCGTCACCCCATTTGATGAAGGCGCGGATCGCGGTGGGAGCGGTGTAAAGGATCGACACTCCATAGTCTTCGATGATCTTCCAAAAGCGACCGTTGTCCGGCCAATTGGGCGCCCCTTCATACATCAGCGACGTGGCTCCCATGGCCAGCGGACCGTAAACCACATAGCTATGGCCCGTGACCCAGCCAATATCGGCGGTGCACCAGTAGACGTCCTCGTCACGCAGATCGAAAACATACTTGCAGGTGATGTACGAGCCGAGCAAATAGCCGCCGGTGGTGTGGAGAATGCCCTTGGGTTTGCCCGTCGAACCGCTGGTATAAAGAATGAAGAGCGGATGCTCGCTGTCGAGCGGCACGGGCGGGCAATTGGCATCGACGTACTCGACTTCGCGATGCCACCACACGTCGCGCCCTTCTTCGATGTGGATGTCATTGCCGGCCCTCCGGAAAACGATCACGCGCTTCACCGGGTGGTCGCCGTCCTTGAGTGCAGCGTCCACATTCGCCTTGAGGGGCACAACCGCGCCGCGCCGGTAGCCTCCGTCCGCAGTAATGATCGCAACCGCACCGCTATCGCGGACCCGATCCTTGATCGACTCGGCGCTGAATCCTCCGAAGACCACGGAATGGGTGATACCCAGGCGGGCGCAAGCCAGCATGGCTACAGCGGCCTCGGGGATCATCGGCATGTAAATGATGACACGATCCCCTTTCTTGATCTTGTTCCTCTTGAGCACGTTGGCAAATCGGCACACGTCGCGATGCAACTGCTGATAAGTGATGACGCGCCGCTCGCCGGGTTCGCCCTCCCAGATGATCGCCGCTTTGTTCTGGCGGGGGCCGGCCAAATGCCGATCGAGGCAGTTCTCCGAGACGTTGAGCTTGCCCCCGATGAACCACTTGGCAAAGGGCTCCTTCCATTCGAGCACTTTGGACCACTTCTTGTTCCAAGTGAGTTCCTTGGCCTCGCGCGCCCAGAATTTATCGGGCTTCTTGATCGATTCCTCCCACAGCTTGCGGTACTGCGCGAGCGATTGGATGCGGGCTTTTTTTGAAAATTCCTTCGACGGTTTGAAGACGCGGTTTTCGATCAGGTGAGACTCGATGTTGTTGCTCATGGGGTATTGAAAAAAAGTAGGCGCTTGTGCTACCAGCGCAATCCACGCGGGACAAGGACCGGATTCGTTTCCTTCATGCAGAAGAACTTTGGAAGGAAAATATCCAGATTCGAGGCTTAGGCCAAAAACTCCACCCAACCAAATCGTTCCGGCGTGTGGAAATTCGCGCGGCCCGGTGACGACCAGGCCGTGAGTTCGCGCTCGACGCCGGGCGGACGATCAATGCGGCAGAAGTTGGCCCGCCAGCGTGCTCCCGCTTTCGGGGGTTCGGCGACGAGGCTACGAAAAGGAATGGCCAGCTCCGCGCACCATCCGCATTCCGTTCGCCGAACCGCGGTCCGCAGTCCCTCGCAACGCCACGCAAAATCCTTCGCGTAACCGCTGCGATTGCGCCGCAGAACCACTTCCATGACCGCATTCAACGGGTTCATTTCGATCTCGAAATAGGCCTCGAGATCTCCCACCGGGTCGACAAACACTTCGACGACTTCCTCCTGGTAGAGCGGACCGCCACGGTCCGTCAGTGTCGCCCAGACATGGGTATCATCGATTTCGAAAAAGACGCGCCACTCCTCGCCATCCCAGGCTGATTTTACCGTAGTTCCCTGCCCTGGCGTCGCGCCGTCCAGGGCCGTTCGCAACGAATGCGCCGGCAATCCGCGCCATCCTTCCGCCTCGGGGTCGGCCGCGACATCGCCGAGCACGCGGCGCTCACAACGCATCGAAGGAAGCATCGGGACGACGAACTATCGTGCTCGCGACCGCAAATGGGGGACGCAGACCGTCACCGCGCGGAGGCCGTCAATGCAACTCGGGGAAAATCGGTGCCTGGATCCCGTAGACGTAGGCCACCACGCCTCCAAAGGCCAGAATGGCCACCACCGCCAGGAGAATCAGTGCCAGGCCGACCGGATCCTTTTTCTTCTTCTTCTTTTGGAAAGGAGAGGCATTGGCGAAGTCGGCGGGACGCTTGCTCGTCTCCGCTACGATGGCGGTCACTTCCTCGGCTTCCGGCAGGGGCCGCGCCTCGGCGGGGTTCTCCGAAACGTAGCTGGTCTCGATCTTGCCGAAGCGCACTTTGTCTCCATCCTGCAGCCGGTGATCCTCGTCCGCTGCAATATCCCGGCCATTGAGGGCGGTCCCATTGGTCGAACCGATGTCCCGCAAGACGTAATCGCCACCTTCGCCCACCGTCAGTTGGGCGTGCCGGCTGGATACGGAGATATCCTCGATTTGGAGCACGCTGTCCGGCACACGGCCGATGGTGACCACTTCTTCGGTCAGATCGTAGCTGGTGTCGCCACTATCCGGGAGGGAAACGATAAGCTTGGGCATGGCGCGGGACGCTAGCGTTCTTAACGGGACGTTTCAATCAGTTTGGCAAACTCCTGGAAAAAATAGCTCGCGTCATTGGGTCCAGGCGCGGCCTCGGGATGGTACTGCACGCTGAAAATCGGCAGCGATTTATGCCGGAGACCCTCGACTGTGTGGTCGTTGAGGTTGATGTGCGACACTTCCACGTCTCCGGGGAGGGAATCCGCATCGACCGCAAATCCATGATTTTGCGAGGTGATGGTGACCTTTCCGGTGGCGACATCCTGCACGGGTTGATTCCCGCCGCGGTGGCCGAACTTGAGCTTGAAGGTCTTTCCTCCGAAGGCATAGCCCAGCATCTGGTGGCCGAGGCAAATGCCGAAGATGGGCGTTTTCCCCATGAGCCCGCGAAGATTTTCGTGAACATAGGTCAGCGCCGCCGGGTCACCTGGGCCGTTCGAGAGAAAAACACCGTCGGGCTTGAGCGCCAGGACATCGGCGGCGGTCGTCTCCGCCGGCACGACCTGCACTTTGAATCCTTCCTGCCGAAGCCGCCGGAGGATGTTGCGCTTCATCCCGTAGTCGTAAGCGACAATGTGATGTTTCACCGGCGGCAATTTCTCAAAGATTTCGCCATTTTCCGTCACCTCGGTACTGGCTCCGTCGCCCTTGACGATCGTCCAGGCCCGGCTTTCGCGATCTTCCGGATCCCAAGTGTAGCGGCTCGTGGGTGTCACTTCCTTGACAAAGTCCGAGCCGGCCATAGGCGGCGCGGCTTTGGCCCGGGCGACGGCTTCTTCCGGCGTAATGTCCTCCGTGGTCAGGCAGCCCTGCATCGCCCCCCGCGAGCGCAGATGCTTGGTCAGGGCGCGCGTGTCGATGCCCTGGATGCCGGGCACTTTCCATTTCTTCAAATACTCATCGAGCGTGCCCCGCGAACGCCAGTTGCTGGCCACCGGGCTCAACTCCTCGATCACGAACCCTCGCACGTGGACGGCGGCGCTCTCGTCGTCGAGGTCGTTCACGCCGTAGTTCCCGATTTGCGGTGCCGTCATGGCCACGATCTGCCCGCGGTACGAGGGGTCGGTCAGGACCTCCTGATAGCCCGTCATCGAGGTATTGAAACAGACCTCTCCGACGGCGGAAACGGGGAGGCCAAAGGATTCGCCGAGAAAAAAACGGCCGTCTTCAAGAGCAAGGATCGCGCGCATGGTGCGGCGGGAGATTACGCAGGAGTGGCGCGAGATGAAGCGGAATATTGCCCGCAGTGCGAAAACATTTCGCTCGCCCCTCCGCGAGCCATCAGGCAAGACTCCCCGCGGTCAAAATGAGTCCCAGAATTTTATTTCGGCGCCAGCAGGTCCTCTGGACCTCACTTCTCCTCAGCGGCCTCACGGCCTGCACCAATATCAAAGACGACGGCGATCGAACCCGCACCGAAGGTGCCGTGGCCGGAGCCGCCGCAGGCGCCGCGGTCGGAGCCGGCGCCGGGGCGCTGCTGGGCAAAGGCAAGCCTGGCGCCATCGCAGGTGGGGCGGCGGCGGGAGCCGTCGCCGGTGGGGTGGCCGGAGCGGCCAACGGAAATTCCGTCGCCAATAAGAAGGCCGGCTATGCCTCCAAAGAGAGCGCCTTGGATACCCAGGTTTCCGGCTTGCGCCAGCAGGTCGCCACGCGGCGTGAATACAACGAGAAGCTCGCCACGCTTGTCACGGCCAAGGGCCTGCAACTGCAAGCGATCCTCGCTTCCGATCGCTCGGCTGGACCGACCGTGCAGGAATTCGATCTCCGCACGACCATCAGCTCCAAACTCACGGAAATCGATCAGGCGGCCAGTTCGTGGCAGGAAACAATCGATGCGCACAAAGCGGTGCTTAAGAAGGCCGCAGACGACCCGCATAGTGCGGAGTTGCAGACGGCGATCGACCAACTTTCCGAGCAGCGTGCCGAATTGCTGCGCCAGCGGACGAAGCTGGCGGCGATGCCGGATAAACTGAATAATCGATGAAGCACGGCGCCTGGCTCGGTGGAGTGCTGGCGCTCTGTTGGATCATGGGAGGATGCGAGACCACGGGCGATCCTCATCAGGGTGGTCTGTTTGGCTGGAGCGAAGCCAAGGCTCAGGATCGCCAAAAGGAACGCCAGGCCCGCGCCGCGGGAGCGGAGGCTGAACTCGCGCGCACCGACGCCCAGAGCCGTGAACTGGAGGCCCGCGACTCCCGGACCGATCAGCAACTCGCCACCGCCCGCGTCGAAAAGCAGCGGTCCGAGGAGAAGCTCCGCGCCCAACAGTCGGCGCTCCTCGCCAAAATCGATCGGCTGGAGAACGAAAGTCCGACTCCCGCATTATCCAGCCGGGCCAGGTCGTATCGACTCAAGGTCAATACCATCGTCGCCCAGACCGCGCTGCCGAGCGCGCAGCGCAGTTCACGCCTGCGCACTCTGGAAGCGCAAATCGATACGGCTCTCGAACAGAACAAACGCTGAGCGGCGATCGTTCCGGCGTTTAATCAACTCCATCCAGGACCTCCCGGACTTTCCGGACCAACGCATCCGGGGTAAACGGCTTTTGCAAGACTTGGAACGCCAGCGCCTCCAGCCCTTGGTCGGCCATGTCATTCTCGGAATAGCCGGAGACGAAAAGGACCCGGGCGCGGGGACAGATTTCGTGGACGCGTTGGGCGACCACGGCGCCATTCATCTCCGGCATCACCACGTCGCTGATCAACAAATGGATCGTGACCTTTTCCTCGCGCAACATCCGAAATGCTTCGCTGCCCCGATCCGTCGCCAACACCCGATAGCCCTGATGCTGGAGGATGTCACAAACCAGGACGCGGACCATCTCCTCGTCCTCGACGACCAGGACCGATTCACCGCGATCCGAAGTGCGTGCCGGGGCTGGAACGATGGCGGCCGTTTCGACCGGTCCTTCGACCTTGGGGAGATAGATACGAAAGGTGCTGCCTCGTCCACGTTCGCTTTCCACGACGATCCCTCCGTGGCTTTGCCGGACAATCCCATAGACCGTGGCCAGGCCGAGCCCCGTCCCCTTGCCGGGTCCCTTTGTGGTGAAGAAAGGCTCGAAGATGCGGGCTTTCGTTTCCGCATCCATCCCCTCGCCCGTATCCGTGACCTCCAGGGCCACGTAGTCGCCCGGCGCCAGATCGGGGACGGGGTGCGCCGCGTCCACGACCACATTCCGCGTCCGAATCCCGAGACGTCCGCCGCGGGGCATGGCATCGCGCGCGTTGACCCCGAGATTGACGATCACCTGCTCGATCTGCCCGGGATCCGCCTTCACGCAGGGGTCCGCCGCGTCGGGTTGGGCCACGATTTCGATGTGTTCCCCGATGATCCGTTGCAGCAGGCGGTGCAGATTGATGATGATCGCGTTCAGGTCGATGACCTTCGGCTGGAGGAGTTGCTTGCGGCTGAAAGCCAGGAGTTGCCGGGTGAGACCGGCGGCTTGTTCCCCAGCCTGATGAATCAATTCCGCCGGCTGGCAGGCGGCCGGATTGTCGGCAAAACGCTGCCTCAGCAGTGCCGCATAGCCGATGATGGCGGTGAGCAGGTTGTTGAAGTCGTGGGCCACGCCGCCCGCCAGACGACCGACGGCTTCCATCTTCTGCGAGTGGCGGAGCATTTCCTCGCTCTCGTGCAGCGCCTTTTCCGCCGCGGCGTGTTCGTTCATCTCCCGGACCAATTCGGCGCGCTGCTGAAAGAACAGTTGAATGAGCCGGGCGAGCTCACCGAACTCCCCATCCTGTCCGCGCATCGGTTCGAGGAGCGATGGATTCTCGGTGTGCAGGCTCTTGATGACCCGGCGCAACGGATGCACGACGGCGCTTTCGAGCAGCAGCAGCAACACGACAAACAGCGCCAGTGCCCCCACGAGCAGAGTTTGGAAAATGCGCTCGCTCCGTCGGCCCAGTTCCTCCAATTGCCCGTTCTCATTCGTAAACTGCAAGAGGCCGACTTCCTGGCCCAGCCGGTCGGACAAGGGAATGGCATACTGCATCCCGCTGGAACCCGAATCCAGCGGAGCACTCTGATCCTGGAAAACGAATTGCGCCTGTCCCCTGCCCGGCGGCAGCACTCGCGCCAATTCTTCATCGTCCCAGATTCGCCCGGCGAGGAAGTAGCCTTCCGGCGGCGTTTCCTGGCGATGGTCCCACGATTGCCGGATCGGGACGCCCTGGACTTCGACGAGACGCCGCTTTCCAGGAATATTGGATTTCAGGGGGAAATAGAAAAGCAATGGACGATCACGACCGACCATCTTCTCCACGGCATCCGGTGGGAGGGGTGAATTTTTCAGCTCGTCCTGCGGCGTATTCGCATAGGCGTAGAATAAGGAGCCGTCCCGGTGATAGACCCAGAAGGCGAAAGGTGCGGAACCGGCCAGCGTCCGATCGTTCCATGTGTCCTCGGCCCACTTTTTATTGTTGTCGAGGAGCGCGCCGACCAATCCTTCCCGGACCGGCATATCCTCGATCATCTTTTGGAGGACTCGGCCTTGGTTCCTCCAGAAAGCCCGCACGGAATTCTTCCACACGCCGCGCATTGCCGCCGTCGCCGCCTCCAGCTTATCCGCCTCCGCACGCTTGAGCTGGAACAGGCCGGCCACAAAAGCCGTCGCCGCCAGGAGCATGAGGAGAAAGATCGTCGTGCGAACGCGCATCGAGTCAGAGCATCCAACGATGCTGGCGCGTTACTCCAGCAGTTTCAGTGCGGCGATGCGCCATCCATGCTCTGTCTTTTGCAACCGGTAGACGAGATTCTCCGTCCGAACTTTGGCTGGACTGTTGTCCTTTGCCACCTCCGACCGGATGCGAGCGGTGACTTGGACTTGCTCCGGATGATTCGGTTCCAGCGAGGCAATGCGATTCAGCATGATCGCCTTGCGGCGGGTCCATTGCCGGTTTTCGCGTGCGCGCGTGTCGCGAATGAAATCGCGGCTGACGTTTTGATCGTCGTAGTAATTCACGACCTCGGTAAAGAAAGCCGCTTCCTCTCCCCACTCGCCCTTTTCCCAGGCCCGCAGATAGCGCAAGACGAAACTGTTGCATTCCTCGATTTGGCGAAGCTCCGCGGATGGGGCCTCGGAAGTCCCCCCAAAACCCAGGGCGCGCAGCGTTTCGGCGTCGAGCTGTCCGGTTTTGTCGATGCCTTTGACCTCCTGAAATTTCTTGATCGCTTGGACTGTTTCGTCGCTCGCGTGCCCGTCGAATTCTCCGAAGTAAAATTTCCGCGCCCGCAATTCGCGCTGCACGTTCGGCAGCAGTTCGTCCGCCCGCAGGAGCGGGCCAAACAGCAGACAGAAAAGCGATACCAGGGCGATTCCCGAAATATTCACGAGACGGGCACGATGGAGAATGGCGGAGGAATGACGAAGGTGATGCCGTTGACGAACGGCTGGGAGCACAAAAAAGGAAGGCGCTCCGGAGCGACATCAGCAGTCGCCT
>Ga0206804_10175_pt1 | contig 18341 bp, 13 predicted proteins | sample Alteio_BWOrgCont_62_FD_152888 | JGI IMG/M metagenome (GOLD analysis project Ga0206804, IMG submission 152888) | Enriched cells from forest soil in Barre Woods Harvard Forest LTER site, Petersham, Massachusetts, United States -... | ecosystem: Environmental > Terrestrial > Soil > Temperate forest >... | reverse complement strand
GCGGTGGTGCGCAAAGGGATTCTGCATCATGGCGATGAGTTTGTCGGCTTCATGGAGGGTTGGAAGGGCGTTCTGGACAACACGACCATGCCCCTGACCCTGACTACGACCAGCGGCATCCTGTACCGCGGCGGGACGATCCTGAAGTCTTCGCGGACGAATGTGAAGAAGATCGAGGGCGGCATCGAAAAGTGCATTGCCACGCTGAAGGCGAACAAGATCGACACGCTAATTGCGCTGGGCGGAGACGATACCCAGTCCATCACGGTGGAGCTGGCCAAGCACGGCGTGAAGTGCATCGGTGTGCCTAAGACGATTGACAACGATTTGAGCGGGACGGATGTCTGCTTCGGTTTCGATACGGCGGTGATGATCGCGACCGAGGCGGTAGACCGGCTGCACTCCACGGCCGAGGCGCATAGCCGGGTCATGGTGTGCGAGGTGATGGGGCGCAATGCGGGGTGGATCGCGGCGACCGCCGGCATTGCGGGCGGAGCGGACGTGATCCTGGTCCCGGAGGTCCACATCGACATGGACGAGGTCTGCAGGCTGATCAATGTGCGCTACGACTCAGGCAGGAAGTTTGCGATCGTGGTGGTGGCCGAGGGTGCGACCCTGCCGGAGAGCCAACAGGTGGCCGTGGGCGAGAAGCTGGATTCCTTCGGCCATGTGCGGTTGAGCGGGATCGGCGAGTGGCTGGGCGAAGAGATTGAGAAGCGGACGGGGCACGAGACGCGGTCGGTGAACCTGGGGCATACGCAGCGGGGCGGAACGCCGACCGCCTTTGACCGGATGCTGGCGACCCGGTACGGAGTGGCGGCGATTGACCTGGTCCATGCGGGGCGGTTTGGGCGGCTGGTGGTGGCCCGGGGGACGGAAATTACGGACATCCCGCTTGAGGAAGCCATTGCAAAGACTCGGACGGTGGGTGAGGACATTCTAGGGGTGATCCGGAGTTTGCAACCTTTAAGGTAGGGTTTGAGGGGAAGATTTTGCCGTAAGTGTATGTTTTTGCTTGTATCTGTGGGCAGAAGACGGTAGAAATGGTGTGCTTATCGGGTTTGTGGAAAACCGGGCCTGAGTTTCCACAAGCTGTGGAAATCCAGCTGGAGTGTAAATGATGGCAGCAACGGCGCAGACAGTTTTGCGCGAGGTAATGGACATCCGGCAGGCGTCGGAGTATCTCGGCATCAGCGGAGATACCCTGTATCGCTATGCGTCGGAGGGCTTTGTGCCGGCGTTCAAGCTGGGCAATCGCTGGCGGTTTCGCAAGAGCCTGCTGGATGCCTGGATGGATGAGAAGAGCGGAGTAAAGACGCCTGCGGCGACTGCCGAGAACGTCCAGCCCGACCAGAAGAAGCCGGTGCGGCGCGCACGGTAGGTCCTGAACCAAACAAGCTGAAATTTCAAATGTTGGGGGCACGCAGGCAGGTGCCTTGCTGCGTCTAAACCGGCTCGCGCGGCTGGAGGGTCATCAGCGTGATCTCCGGCGGGCAGTTGAGGCGGTAGGGAAGGCTGACCGTGCCGATGCCGCGATTGACATAGAGTTGCGCTGAGCCAAAGTGGAAGAGACCCTCGACGTATTTTCTGCCATTGAGCGGCAAAATGAGTGGGCCCAGCAAGGGAAGACGAATCTGGCCACCGTGGCTGTGGCCGGCCAGGATGAGATCGATAAATTTGCCCTTCGGCTGAGCCAGAAACTCGTCGGTGAAGTCCGGCTCGTGCATCATCAGAATGACGGGGCCGTCGGGTTGGTTGGGGAGTGTGAGATCGAGGTTCCCGCCCGAGGATCCGGGATCGTTGAGGCCACCGAGCCATAGACGTTGGCCACCGCGCTCGATGGGGACGTGACTGTCGACCAGGGTAGTGATGCCTCCCTTCGCCAACCCGTCGACCACTACATCCGAGCCGACGGAGGCGTCGTGATTGCCGAGACAGGCATAGCGCAGCGAGCAGGTGAGGGGACGCAACAGGTCGCCGCAGCGGTATGCATCCTCACGCGATAAGCGAAGCGGCAGCGGGCCGCGGCTGACGAAGTCTCCGGTGAGCAGGACCAGGTCGGGCGCCAAGGCATTGGTTTGAAAGACGACTCGCTCCACCAGACCGGGCGGGGTGTATTGGTCCAGATGGATATCGCTGATCTGCGCGATGCGGAAGCCGTGGAAGGCGTCCGGCAGGTGGCGGATGGCGATGGCGCGATGGACGACCTCGATCCTCTCGGCGGCGATTTCGCCGGAGTAGAGCGCCATGGCGGCGCTGGCGGCCGAGGCTCCGAGCAAAAATTTGCGTCGGGAGACTGGCAACGAGGAATGTGGGAAAGCACCGGCCATACTCCATGATAGCGGTTACTGGCGGCAACCGGCGGCGGCGGGGTTGAGTAGAATCAAGGAGATGAATGAGATTGCACGAAGGAGCCGGGCGGCTGCTGCGGCCAAGGCTGCGGGCGTGGACGGCCTGCTGGTGACACACCTGCCGGATGTTCGCTATCTGAGCGGCTTTACCGGGTCAAATGCGGCTCTGGTGCTGGCCGGCGGACGAGCGGTGCTGTTTACCGACGGGCGCTATACAGCGCAGGCGAAGCAGGAGGCGCGTGGGCTGCGCGTGGTGATTGCGAAGAAGGCTGCCGCGATCGCTGCGAGTGAGTGGCTGGCGGCGGCGAAGGTGCGGCGGTGCGGGTTCGACGCTGGACGGACGACGGTATTAGAGATGAAGGCGATGCAGAAGGCTATCAAGATCATGCCGGCGAAGCGGCGGCGGGGGTTCTTTACCGCGGTGGGGCCGCTGGTGGCGGAGCTGCGCTGGGTGAAGGACAGCGATGAGATTCGCAAGATGCGGCGGGCGGCGGCTCTGGGATGCAGACTGTTTGAGGGCGTGCTGAAGAAGATTGTGCCGGGGGTGACGGAGGCGAGCGTCGCGGCGGCCATGGAGTTTGGCGCGCGTATGGGCGGCGCGGAGGCCATGAGCTTTGAGACCATTGTGGCTTCGGCAAAGCGCAGCGCGATGCCGCATGGGAAGGCGTCTGGGGCGAAGCTGCCGGGGCGGGGATTTGTGACGCTGGACTTTGGCGTGGTGCTGGACGGGTACTGCTCCGACATGACGCGCACCGTGCACCTGGGCAACGCCCTGCCGAGGGAGCGGGAAGTGTATGATTCTGTGTTGGAAGCGCAGTTAAATGCTGTTGCCGCCGTAAGGCCGGGCGTGACCGCCGGTGAGGTGGATGAGGCAGCGCGGAAGGTGTTGCGGCGGGCAGGGCTGGCAAGGTATTTCAGCCACTCGACCGGGCACGGCGTGGGTCTGGAGATCCACGAAGGGCCGCGGGTGGCAGCGAAACAGAAGCAGGTCCTGCAGCCGGGCATGGTGATTACGATTGAACCGGGCGCGTATCTGCCGGGAACGTTTGGAGTGAGGATTGAGGACATGGTGCTGGTAACGGCGAGGGGAGCCGAGGTTCTGACCCCGAGCACCAAGGCTTGGATTGAGTTGTGAGTAAGCGATCAGGGAAGGGTGCCGCGACCGGCACGGGAGAATTGATGGACGCTAAAGAGATGAAAGAGCTGGCCGAGCTCATTGAGTTCCTGAAGCAGAACCAGATCGCCGAGTTCGACCTGGAGCGTGAGGGACGGAGGGTACGGATTAAGTTTGCAGGGGCGCAGGGCGCGGCGGGGGTGGATCTGGCGCAGCTTGGAGCCTTACTGGCGGCTAAGGGTGCAGCAGCGCCTGCTGTGACGGCTGCAGCGCCGATTGCGGCCGCGGCGGACGAGGCTCCGGTGGACAACTCGCACTTCGTAAAGTCGCCGATCGTGGGCACGTTCTATGAGTCGCCGTCGCCGGGCTCGCCCGCGTTTGTGAAGGTGGGCGATATGGTCGAAGTAGGCCAGGTGCTTTGCATCGTGGAAGCGATGAAGCTGATGAACGAGATTGAAAGCGATGTCGCCGGCGAGGTCGTACAGCAGATCGCGACGCCGGGCCAGCCGGTGGAATATGGGCAGCGCCTGTACGCCATCAAGCCGCGATAAAGGGAGCCGGGAGAACGCATGTTGCGTAAGGTATTGATTGCCAACCGCGGTGAGATCGCGCTGCGCGTCATTTCGGCGTGCCGCGAGCTGGGCATCCGCACGGTTGCCGTGTACAGCGAGGCGGACCGCAACTCGCTGCATGTGCGGTTTGCCGATGAAGCGATTTGCATTGGGCCCGCGCGCTCGGCGGAGAGCTATCTGAATGTGCCCGCTGTGATCAGCGCAGCGGAGATTGCCGGCGTGGATGCGATCCATCCGGGCTATGGTCTGCTGAGCGAGAATGCGAACTTTGCCGAGGTGTGCCGGGCTTCGAACGTGAAGTTCATCGGGCCGCCCCCCGAGGTGACGCGGATGATGGGCGAAAAGTCCACGGCGCGGCAGACGATGAAGAAGGCCAAGGTGCCGATCCTGCCCGGGTCCGACGGCGTGATTGCTAGCTCCGATGAGGCGCTGGAGTGGGCGCGTACGGTGGGATATCCCGTGATTCTGAAGGCGGTCGCCGGTGGAGGCGGGCGTGGTATGCGCATCTGCCGCAATCCGGACGAGCTGCCGGGGCTGTATGAGCAGGCCTCGACTGAGGCGGCAAATGCGTTCGGCAATGGCGACCTGTACATGGAGAAGTTCATCGAGCGGCCGCGGCACATCGAGTTCCAGGTGCTGGCCGATGAGCACGGCAACGTGATGAGCCTGGGGGAGCGCGAGTGCAGCATCCAGCGACGCCACCAGAAGCTGATTGAAGAGGCGCCGAGCCTGCAGATCACGCCGAAGCTGCGCGAGGAGCTGGGCAAGACGATCAAGAAGTCTCTGGAGGACATCGGCTACTGGAACGCCGGGACCATCGAGTTCCTGATGGACGAAGACGGCAAGATTTACTTTATCGAGATGAATACGCGCATCCAGGTGGAGCATCCAGTGACAGAGATGATCACGGGCGTGGACCTGGTGAAGGCGCAGCTGCGCATCGCGTCGGGCGAGAAGCTGAGTGACATCATCACCAAGCCGGTCACGATCAACGGGCACGCTATCGAATGCCGCATCAATGCCGAGCATCCGGAGAAGTTCACGCCGAGCGCGGGCAAGATCACGGTCTACAACCTGCCCGGAGGCAACGGCGTTCGCGTGGACACGGCGCAATATGCTGAGGGCGTTGTGCCGCCTTACTACGACTCGTTGATTGCCAAGCTCATCTGCCATGGCAAGGACCGCGAAGAGGCGATGAACAAGATGCAGCGGGCGCTGGATATGTTCGTGGTGCAGGGAATCCACACGACGATTCCTCTGCACCAGAAGATCTTCGCGGATGAAGAGTTTCGCTCTGGCGCTTTCGATACGAAGTTCATGGAGCGGTTCCTGGAGCGTCAAAAAGACAGCGCACCGAAGAGCTAGCCGATGCAGCTCCCACGTCTATACGTCATCCTGGATGCTGCACTACTGGCCGCGCGCGAGGTAAGCGTTCGCGACTTCGCGACGCAGATGCGCGATGCCGGCGTGGACATGCTGCAATATCGCAATAAGACGGACGGCCCGGCAGTGCTGCTGCGCGATGCGGAGATAATCTCGCAGGTATTTGCCGAGTCAGCGGCGATGCTGGTGATGAATGACCGCGCGGACCTGGCGGTTTTGGCGGAGTGGGACGGAGTGCATCTCGGTCAGCAGGACCTGTCTCCGGGGGATGTGCGTCGCGTCGTAGGCGCGGGACGAAGCATCGGTATCTCCACGCATAACGATGAGCAGGTGCGCGCAGCGGAGCTTGGCTGCGCTGACTACATCGCCATCGGACCGGTCTTTGCGACCTCCAGCAAGGCCAATCCAGACCCGATCGTGGGCCTGGAGGGTGTACGACGTGCGCGGGAGCTGACGCAGAAGCCGCTGGTGGCCATTGGGGGCATTACGCTGGCCAATGCGGCGGATGTGATTGCGGCGGGAGCGGATTCGGTAGCCGTGATCTCGGCGCTGCTGCCTGCGGGGGAATCGCCGGAAAAGGTTGCGAGAGACTTTCTCGCGCTTTTACGGTAGAACTGACGGGAAGCCAACGTTTCAGTTCGTACCGCCGAAGCATTCAGGAGAAGACTGCGCATGTTGAAGCTGTTGATGACGAAGCCGCTCGAAACCATCATGGGCGAAGCCGCCGAGACCGGTGTGCACACGCTGAAGAGATCACTGGGTTCGTGGAGCTTGGTTGCTCTAGGTATTGGTGCCATCATTGGAACCGGAATTTTTGTATTAACCGGGCCAGCCGCAGCGCGGTATGCCGGGCCGGCAGTTGTCTACTCATTTATTTTCGCAGCGATTGGCTGTGTCTTTGCCGGGCTCTGCTACGCGGAGTTTGCTGCGATGATCCCGGTGGCGGGTTCCGCATACACCTACGGTTACGCCACGCTGGGTGAGATATTCGCATGGATTATAGGATGGGACCTTGTGCTTGAGTACGCCTTCGGTGCAGCGACGGTGTGCTCAGGATGGAGCGGCTATGTGCTCTCGTTGGGGCAGGACTTTGGATTGCGGCTGCCGCCGGAGCTTGCGGGAACCCCGGGGTCAGTGTTTGTGCTGTACCAGGGCCACTGGGAATTTCTGGGGCGAATCGGTAAGAAGCTTGCGGAGCTGGGAATCGATCCCAATACGCTGCCGCAACGGCATGGCGTGTTCAACCTGATCGCGTTTGTGGGCATCATGCTGGTGACGGCGATCCTAGTGGTAGGGGTGAAAGAGTCCGCCAACTTCAACAGCGTCATCGTGGCGGTGAAACTGATTGTACTGCTGATTTTCCTGTGGCTCGGCGGGATGATGCTGTTCCATCATCCGGACATGGCACGTGTGAACTGGCATCCCTTCCTGCCGGAGAATACCGGAGCGTTCGGGTCGTTTGGCTGGTCGGGAGTGCTTCGAGGGGCAGGCGTGATCTTCTTCGCCTACATCGGGTTCGATGCGGTCTCGACGGCAGCGCAGGAGGCGAAGAATCCCAAAAAGGACATGCCGATGGGCATCCTGGGTTCGCTAGTGATCTGCACGATTCTGTACATCCTAGTGGCGCTGGTGTTGACGGGACTAGTGAACTATCACTTTCTGAACGTGCCGGATTCGCTGGCAGTGGGCATCGACGTTACGGGCGTGAAGTGGGGCAGCCTGCTTGTGAAAGTTGGCGCGCTGGGGGGGTTGACGAGCACGATGATCGTGATGTTGCTGGGGCAGAGCCGGGTGTTCTTCTCGATGTCGAAGGATGGGCTGCTGCCGAAGATGTTTTCGACTGTGCATCCGAAGTTCCGGACGCCGTGGATTTCGTCGATCACGGTCGGGCTAGTGGTGGCAGTGTTCGCCTCAACCATTCCGCTGGACAAGTTGGGAGAGATGACGAGCATCGGAACGCTGCTGGCATTCATTATCGTGTGCGCGGGTGTGCTGGTACTGCGGTCAAAGCGGCCTGAATTGCCGCGGCCTTTCCGCGCGCCGCTGTTCCCGGCGACGCCGATTTTGGGAATACTAATTTCGTTGGCGATGATGATCGGTCTGCCCGGAGAGACTTGGCTACGTTTGGTGATCTGGCTTGACGCCGGACTGATTATCTTTCTCAGCTATGGTCTCCTGCATAGTAAGGTGCAAAGTCGACCTCTGGGTTCACTATCAAACAGGGAGAACGCATTTCGAATCCTATCTCTTGGTGCGCTGTTCTTTTTAGGTGCGGGATCGATTGCCACAACGATTCGTTATTACATGCCTGATAGTCGCACCCTCGTCTTTGTCATGTGGACTGCCATCATCATCGGCGTCTTCCAAGTCCTTAGAGGATCTCTAAAATTCAAAACTTCAAAAGTAACTTAGTCATTCCCGAGCATCAGCAAATATCTTTTATGAAAGCATTCCCAAGAAGCTCCGGCTGTGTGCCGGGGCTTTTCTGTTGGAGTTAAGGTTGTGTTTGGATGGGAAGGGTGACAGCGTTTGCCGATGTGGGATCGTCGCGCAGGCGGAGGTAGAGCGTGCCGTTCTCCGGATAGGGAACAGAGATGGAATCGCCGAGAAAGCCTTCGGGCACGGAGAAGGCGTTACTCATGTCCGGCGTTGCGCTGACGGCGTCAATCAGATAGAGGTTGGTTCCCATCAGCGCGCAGGCTCCATCGCCCGGGCATTGCAGGGAGCCGAGGGTAGGCAGGCGCACCAGCGTAGCCAATGGAAGCCAGTCGCCGGCGGTGCCGTCGGGAGCGATGGCGCGCAGCCGGAGTGGGCCGAAGGCAGAGCCGCCGAAGGTTTTGAGCGCGTCGAGATTGCCGAGGACCGTATGCGGGTCCTGCAGCAGCAGGGAACCGGCAGCGATGCTGAGGACAGCGTGCAGGCTGCCGTCCATGTTGGCGATCTCGATCTGCTCCTGCCGGGGGAAGGGCATAGCGGATTTCAGCGAGAAGCTGATGGGCTGGGTCAGGGGCAGGTCGTCCTTGTTGACGAGCTGGATGGGCGATGCGTCCGGTTGGCGCGCGCTGCGGTCCAGCAGCGTCAGGCTGGGACGGGGCTGCGCGACAGTGGCTGCCAGGGGCAGAGTGCGGCCATCGATGAGAGCGATCTTTGCCATCAGCTTGTCGCCGACGTGGAGGCGCGGCGTGCCCGCACCGGATGCAAGCTTCAACTCAAGAACACCCGGCGGCGAATCGGGCTGAGGAACAAAGACGGCGCCACCAAGTTCTATCTGTTTGACTTGATCGAGGGCTGCTCCACGAAGCATTGCGGTGGAGTCGCCGGCGTGGAAGACGAGGGTCTCGAGCTTCGCCGGCTCAGAGAAGGTCTGCGTGGAGACGGTTTCGAGATGCGCATCCCCGAACTGGCGGATGTAGAGCTTAAGTGGTATGGGCGCCGATGCCGTGCGCAGAGCCAGCGTGACGTCGAGCCTCGCGGGATCATCGCCCGGCTTCCACTCTGCCTTGATGGAACGGCTGGGGGTGGTCTCAGCGACGACGGATTGCACGCAGGCTGTGCCAGTGGAGACGATCTCAATATGCTCGTCCTGTCCGGCGATGAGCGGCTGGTCGCCGTCGATGCGCCAGTTCTTGCCGGGAGCGTCCTGCAGAGGTAGTGTGGGCCCGGTGAAGCGGTCAAAGCCCCAATAGCCGATGATGGTGCCGGTGAGCAGACCGTCGGATTGGAAGGCTGCGCTGGGCGCCAGCGGCGTGGAGGGCATAGAGGGCTTCTCGTCCGTAAGCGAGGGTGGCAGCTCGCGGCGCTTGGGATCGGACGTCAACACTAGCCCGCCCTGGTAGGCGTCGGCGGTAAGTGGGATGTCCGGCGTGGGCTGCGGAGTGTTCAGGTGCAGCTTCAGGTTGTGGGCATAGTTGGTGGAGAAGACCAGCGGTGCGCCATCGACTAACAGCGCGGCGCTGGGACGCAACAGGCAGGTGGACTGCTTCTCATTGACCGTGCGCAGCGGCGGCGGCGTAATGGCCAGCACGGCAGGCAGTCCGATGACGATGACCGACTTGGGATTGTGAAATGACGGTGGCGTGTTGAGTCGCAAATTCAGGCTCGCCTGCTGCGGAAAGGCGATGGCGGGGATGTACTGGTACTTCGCCGTGTGCAAGCCGCTGAGCACGCGCACCAGGTCTACGACGGCGCCGACGTAGGCGCTGTACAGGCCTGCTCCGGCGAGCTGGGTGGTGCTTGCGGCTGTGATGAGGTCGGCATTGGAGCCGGTGGCAAGCGTGGCTGCGATGCTCTCGCCATGCCCGTCATCCAGCAGCGTCTGGTTGCCGGATTGCGTGAGGCAGGTGGACTGCTGGTCGACCGGGCGCTTGAAGCATTCTTCGTTCGGCTTCAGGTTCAGCGTGGAGGCGAGGAAGTTGGAGTGATCGAGGAGTGCCTTATGGTCCGACGCCGGCGCCTGCTTCATGGAAGAGATGTATTTTTCAATGCGCGCCTGCTCGAAGCCCGCCTCGACCAGGTCCTGGGCAGCACGCACAAAGACTCCCGGGCGTCCCTGCACGGCGGAGCGCAGGGTGGTGAAGTCACCGCCGGTGGCCGGGGCCAGAAAGAGGATGACCTGCTGCGCTTCTCCGGGGACGACGACGGTCGTGCCCTCGGCACGAACCTTCTTGTCCCAGGTTTCGATACGCGTGAACCAATCGTCGGGCGGCGGATTGGTAGTGCCGCGCAGGAAGGCGACGACCAGCAGATATTTCACCGACTGCGTTGACGGTAAGTCAGGGTGTAGCCAGAGCTTGTCTCCAGGCTGCAGGTTGGGGACGGAGTCAATGGGCAGGGACATACCGGCGCGCGTAACGCGCACATCGATGGGTGGTCCGGTCAGGTCAAAGCGCGCATCCGCAGCATGCAGCATGGGCACCGCGGCTAACGCGAGAGCGCCCAAAAGGGACAAGGTCCTGCCTGCGAGGAACTTAACCATACCTAATTAGACGGCAAAACGGCCCCGGTGTTGTGCCGGACAGGAAGATTCCGGCTATCTTGAGGGCACATTTAGGGGATTTACCGGTTGTGCTTGCGCGTGGAGGAATGATCGCCGGCAACACTGCCGTCACGGATGGTAATGATGCGGTCGGCGTACTCGGCGATGTCAGGCTCGTGGGTGACCAGCACGATGGTGTTGCCGCGCCGGTGCAGATCGTCAAAGAGCGCCATGATCTCTTCTCCGGTCTTGGAGTCGAGGTTGCCGGTCGGCTCATCGGCGAGGATGATGGAGGGGCTATTGACCAGAGCGCGGGCGATGGCGACGCGCTGGCGCTGGCCACCGGAGAGCTCGTTGGGCTTGTGCATCATGCGTTCGCCGAGATGCACGGACTCAAGCACGGCCTTGGCGCGTTCAATTCTCTCGGCCGAAGGCGTGCCGTTATAGATTAATGGCAACTCCACGTTGTGCAGTGCCGTGGCGCGGGCCAGCAGATTGAAGGTCTGGAAGACGAAGCCGATCTCCTTGTTGCGGATGCGGGCCAACTCATCGTCGTTCAACTGCGAGACGTCGTGTCCATTCAGGCAGTAACGGCCCTTGCTGGGCGAATCGAGACAGCCGATCAGGTTCATCAGCGTCGATTTGCCGGAGCCCGACGGACCCATGATGGCGACGTACTCATTGTGGTGGATGCGCAGGTTTACGCCACGGAGGGCGTGCACCTGTTGATCGCCCATCTCATAGGTCTTCCACAGATCACTGGTGACGATGACCTCGGGCCCACACGAAGCCTCAAGGCTTGTCATGGTGGGATTGGTGGACTGGTCTGCTGCCTGCTGGGTCAATCGGCTCTCCCGGGTTTTCGCTTCCGGTTCTTTGGATGATGATACGCTGCGCAGGTTGCGCTATTAACTGGAGTTAGCGTCGGCGGCGGTCTCTGGCGTATTGTCTCGCTTTACCGCGAGGCCGCTTTTGAGGGTGCGCAGCACCTTGTAGCGGCCAGTGACGATCTCATCGCCGGCCTGTAGCCCGCCGAGGACCTGAATGTCCGTAGTGCCGGTGACGCCGGTGGTGACGGGGACAAAGACCGGCCGAAGCTCACCGTTGATCGTGCTGAGCTTGTAGACGCCCTGAACCATCTGCGGCTTTCGGGTGTTGGCAGGGTCATTTGCGTTGACCTTAGGGGGCTTGCCGTCATGGGCCAGCAGCATGGCTTCATCAGCCATATCGCGCTCCACCAGCGACTGGATAGGAATGGTCAGCGCGTTGGGCTTGTGCGCCGTAGTGATCTTGGCCGTGGCGGAGAGACCTGGGCGCAGTTCGTCGTTGGCCTGGTCGAGCGTGACGACGACCTTGAAGTCCTTGGCCTCTTCGGTGCCGGTGGTGCTCTGGCTTGTTGCCATGCCGGTGGTGCGCAGCAACGCCTGGTCGCCAACCTCGGTCACGTGGCCTTTAAAGATCCTACCGGGCAGGGCATCGACGGTGACATCCACGGGCTGGTTCATCGCCACGTTCACGATATCCGTCTCATCGACCTTCACCTCGGCGGTGATGATGGACATGTCCGCCAGCGTCATCAGGGTGGAACCCTCGGCGTTTTGAATGCCGACCACGACGGTCTCGCCTTCACGCACCGGAACGTTCGTCACCAGGCCGTCAAAGGGAGCGCGGCTCTGCGTCAGGTCGAGCGAGTAGTTGCTGCCGCGGAGCGTAGCCACGGCTTGGTTGATATGCCCGACGGCGGAGGCGGTCTGCGCCTTGGACTGGGCGACTGCCGCAACGCGCTGGTCCAGCGTCGCGACGGACATGTCATATGCGGCCTTCTTGGCATCGAAGTCCTGCTTGGCGAGGATCTGGTCGTTGTACAGAGCTTGCGCGCGATCGAAGTCGAATTTCTTCTGCTCCAGATCGGCCTTGGCTTGCGCGACGTTGGCTTCAGCCGTCTTTTCCGCGGCGACTGCGGCCTCCTGGTCGGTCTTGGACGCAGCGATGGTTGCCTGCTGCGCCTGCACCGCTGAGGCTGGCTGCTCGCTCTCCACGGTGGCGATGAGCTGGCCCGCTTTGACGTGGTCGCCCTCCTTCACGTAGAGATGCGTGATGCGGCCGAAGGCAGTGGCGCCGACGTTGACATAGGTCTTTGGCTTGATCTGTCCCGTACCGCTGACGGTGGAGATCAGGTCTCCGACCGTTGCTTTACCGGTAGCGACCTTGGTTACCTGGGACCGCTTGTAGAGGACGACGCCAGTGATCGTGCCTGCGACCAGCAGGACGGCAACGGCGATCCAGATAATTTTCTTCATGCTCATGGAGCCTTTCTCGGAGCGTCAACGCGGTTTCGAGCGACCGCAAAGCCATTCATTGGCAAGAGATACGTGTTGCGGGTGACATTCGTTCAGCTGTTTCGTCCCATGCTTTAGACGAAACATCAAGGCGGCAGTTGCCGGTAGTTCACGGGACAAATGGAAGCATTCGTTTTACCGCGATGATAGCAGCAGGAGCTTGCTGAAATGGCACTCTTTGATAACGATTTTGCTGTGATTTTAAAGTATAATTGCCAGAAATAGGAGTGTTTCCCTATGGCCGTCCAGCGCCGTTTTTTCTCTCTTTCCTTCCTGCTTTCGATCGCCTGTGCGGGTGCGCCGATTTTTGCGCAAAACGCGCAGACCACACCGGCTCCGCAGACGTCCAAGCCCGCAGCCTCGCAGACCACGGACGTGGAACAACTGGTGCCAGTGCCGGAGAAGCCGGATCCGCTGAAGCGTCGTCTGAGCGACGGCGATCAACGCCAGCAGCAGAAGGACCTGAGCAAGGAAATCAAGGGCGAGTACAAGAAGTGGCTGGATGAAGACGTACGCTGGATCATCACCGATGAAGAGCTGGCCGCCTTCAAGCACCTGACCAACGACGAAGAGCGCGACAAGTTCGAAGAGGCCTTCTGGCAGCGGCGTAATCCTAACCAGGATTCACCGGACAACGAGTTCATGGACGAGCACTATCGCCGCATCGCCTTTGCGAACGATCACTACGCCGCAGGCGAGCCAGGTTGGAAGACTGACCGCGGCATGATGTATATCAAGTTCGGCAAGCCCGACAGCATCGATTCACAGCCCTCCGGCGGCGAATACAACCGTCCGATGGAAGAGGGCGGTGGGCAGACTGTGACCTACCCATTTGAGATATGGCACTATCGTTATATCCCAGGCGTGGGCGATAACGTCGATATCGAGTTTGTCGATGCCTGCATGTGCAATGAGTATCGCGCCACCATTGACCGCTCCGAGAAGGACGCTCTGAAGCATACCCCGGGTATGGGACCCACCATGTGGGAGGAGCAGGGCAAGGCGAAGCCGGAAGACCGCCTGAACGGCAGCCTGGAGCAGCTAGGCACTGGACCGGAATCCAATATCAATCAGAGCAAAGAGTTCGATCGCCTGGAGCGGTTCACCAAGCTGATGGCGCCGCCTGAGGTGAAGTACAAGGATCTCGAGGCGTACCTGGTTACATCCAAGATCCTAAGCGGACCGCCATTCCCGATGTTGGTTCGTGCGGACTATGTGAAGGTGACTGACGAGACTGTCCTGGTGCCCATCACACTGCAGATCCAGAACAAGGAGATCACCTTCACCACCAAGGACGGAGTTGCGACCGGTAAGGTGGAGATTGAGGGACGCGTCACCAGTATCGCCGGCAAGGTCATCCGTCCGATCGAGGACGTGATGACGAAGCAGGTGCCGGCCGAGCTACTAGACAATTTGAAGCTGCAGTCTTCTCTGTACTGGTACTCGATTCCTCTGTCACCCGGCCGCTATCGGGTCGACTTCGTCATCAAGGACGTGAATCGGCCTGACCACATCGGGCACAGATTCTTCAGCATCGACGTGCCGCGCTATGACGACGATAAGCTCGACTCATCCTCGCTGATCCTCGCCGACCAGATGTACAACGTGCCTTCCAAGGACATCGGCCAGGGCAGCTTTGTCATCGGCAACACGCATGTTCAGCCACGTGTCTCCGCGTCGCCCGCCATTCCGGTTAGCTTCAACCGTGGCCAGGTCCTCAACTTCTGGATGCAGGTCTATAACCTAGGCATCGACGACAAAAAGAAGCAAAACGATGCAACTATCGAATACCTGATTACGGAGTCGGCTTCGAATAAGGTGGTCCTGGACATGACGGAGGCTACCAGCAAGCCGGAGACGCAGTCGAGTGCAACTAAGTTCAGCCAGAACGCCGACCAGTTGACGCTGGCCAAGAGCCTGAAGCTGGCCAGCCTGCAGCCGGGCAAATACCAGCTCACGATCAAGGTGAACGACGGCATCTCCAAGCAGCAGATCGCTCCGTCGCAGACATTTGAAGTGGATTAACCTGGAGCGGGTCGCAAGTGCTGCACGGCCCACGGATTTTATGTGATGGCTGGCAGCAGACGTACTCCGGACGCGTAACCCGCATCGAGCTGGTGACGCGCATTTTAGGAAGTAGCCAGGGACGCGCAGGCAGGCAATGCGCGATGAAGCATAGCTCCCAATTCGCTCCGCTGCTGCTGGTGTTTGTACTGGCGGGAATGGTCTGCGTTGCCTGCGCCGAATCCTCCCATAGCGCCGTGGTGAAAGGCGTCGTGCGCGACACGCACGGCTCCCCGCAGATGGGTGCCGTGGTCCAGGTGCTGGGACCCGATGCTACCGCCATCGCCACTGCCATCACCGACCTCAACGGACGCTATCGCATCCATGACCTCGCTCCGGGCCGCTATGAGATGCGCGCCACGGCGGTACTCTTTCTGCCGGCGATGCGCCAGAACCTGCGCCTGGGTGCTGGCGTACAGACGACGGTAAACCTGACGCTGAACGCCCTCTACGATGCCACACAATGGCTGCCGGTACGCCGCCGCGTCCCGGATGCTCCAAGCGATGACTGGGCCTGGACCCTTCGCTCGGCACAGAACCGGCCGGTCCTGCGCATCTTCGACGATGCATTCGCGGGTGAGTCCGCGCAGCGGCATACGATGGAACACAGCGCTGCTGTGCTTTCCGGCGGCGGCTTTGGCAATGGCGGCGTGCATTCGGTGGTCAGCATGGACCGCGGCGGCGATGAGGGATCTGCGGCCATCTTCCGCGCCGATCTGGGTGTGCCGCGTGTTGGCAATAGCCTGGATTCCTCCTTCGATCTGAGTACGGGATATGAGCGCAGCCTGGGATTTGCGGGCATGATCAGGATGGCGGCGTTCTACCAGAATCATCCGGAGTTGAAGACCGGCAGCGCCGCCGGGCAGCGGTCCGGTCTGGAAACAATGACGTTGATCAACGCGCAGCGGATGGAATTCGGCGACACGGTTGCCGTTGAAGTCGGCAGCATGCTGCGCGGCCTCGTCAGCCCGTCGTCGGAGACCTCGCTTACGGCGCAGCCATTCCTCAACGTGACGGTCCGGCCCGCCTCAGGCCTGTTACTTGCCTATCGCATGGCCACTGCGCGCGAGCTGCAGAGCGTCAGTGATCTCGATTCGCTCCACGAGCAGACACCCACCGCGGTATTGAGCGGAGGGGCCTTGAAGACCGAACGCGGCAGGCACCAGGAGATTTCGGTTACGAAGAAGACGGGGCGGGGCAAGGTACAGGCCGCGCTCTATGCAGACGATTTGGCGGCGCCGACGCTCTCCGGCGTGGGAGCGCCTGCGCCGGGCATGGATGGCGTACTCAGCGACCCATCGACTGGGAGCTTCCGCATGCTTGGTCCCTCCTATCGCGCGCGCGGCATCAGCGTTGCGGTGGCTGAACCGATCACCCAGGCGCTTTGGATTTCTGGTGAATACTCTACCGGTGACGCACTGGTGTCGACTGGTCCAACGACCGGCAGCCTGGACGCCGCCGCCGGTCAATTAACATCCCAATGGTCGCAGACCGGGATGGTGGCGCTGGAAGGCAACTTCGTCAACACGGGAACGAACCTGCGGATGTCTTACCGCTGGCAGCTGCGCTCCACAGTGACTGCAGTGAATGCCTATGATGCCGCTTCCGATCGCGCCTATCTGGACTTCTATGTGCGTCAGCCGCTGCGCTGGCGGCTGCTTCCGGACGGCTTTGAAGCGGTCCTGGACGTCGATAACCTGCTGGCGCAGGGCTACCGCCCCGTTGCCGTCTCTCCTGATGGCAAGATGCTGTACTTTGCGCAGGCGGCGCGTACTGTGCAGGGTGGCCTGGCCTTTACCTTCTAAGGCACGAGAACCATGTTCCAGCCCATTACCGGCTTCCATCAGGATGAACAAGGCGACTGGGTTGCGGAGCTATCCTGCGGACACACGCAACACACACGCCATCGTCCGCCGTGGGAGCTGCGCCCATGGGTCGTGACCGAAGCGGGGCGTGCGACGATGCTGGGCCGCAAACTGGATTGCAGGAAGTGTGATGGTCCTGGCGATGAGCCGCACAGTCACCGATTGGAAACTAGTATGGGATTGGTGGACGCGGTAGGAATCGAACCTACAACCTGTCGATTAAGAGTCGAATGCTCTGCCAGTTGAGCTACGCGTCCGGAATTGCCTCAGATAAGAGCAATCGTGGGTGAGCGAAAGCGAAAAATCCGCTTCCTTATTCAAAATATTATCACGCCAAAGTGTGAATAATGAGTCTGAAAGGCGCTTTACAAGGCGTATCCTCAGCCGACGAAGTCTACCTTCGCCTTCTTGGTGATGATGCCGCGCTCGTAGCCCATCTCCAGCAGTTTGCGAATGGCTTCGCGGCCGTCCTCGCCGTAGTTGAGCGTGCGCTGGTTCACATACATTCCGACAAAACGATTAGCTAGTGCCGGATCCAGGTCGCGGGCGAATTGCATGGCGTAGGCCAGCGCTTCGTCGCGATGGTCCAGCGCATGCTGGATGCTGTCGCGCAGTGCCTGCGTGGTGATCTGCATCACTTCCTTGCCCAGCGAGCGCCGGATGGCGTTGCCGCCGAGGGGAAGCGGCAGGCCGGTTTCGTCATGCCACCACTGGCCCAGATCGAGGATCTTTACAAGGCCGTTGCTGCCGTAAGTCAGCTGGCCCTCGTGGATGATCAGGCCGGCATCGAATTCGCCGGAGACCACCGCGGGGATGATCTTGTCGAAGGGAACGGCGACTGTCTCGATATCAGGTGTGAAGAGCTTCAGCGTGAGATACGCGGTGGTCAGCGTGCCCGGCACAGCGATGCGCAGCTTGCGCACTTCGTCGAGGGAGTATTGCTTCAGCGCCACGATCATCGGGCCATAGCCATCGCCTACGCTTCCGCCGCAGGCCATCAAGGTGTATTCCTTCTGGAGATACGGGTAAGCATGGAACGAGATGGCGGTAACGTCGTAGAAGGCATCGTCCATCGCCTTCTGGTTCAACGTCTGGATGTCGGTGAGCGTATGCACGAACTTGTAGCCCGGCACGCGTACCTTGTTGGTAGCCAGCCCATAGAACATGAAGGCGTCGTCGGAGTCAGGGCTGTGCGCGATAGAGATCTCGCGCACCTCGGCGGCAGTAGCAGTACTCATAGGTTTTTGGGATTCCTTTGGTTTAGCGGGCATAACGGTAGCTGGGTATGCCTATTCGCGTTCCAGTACGCGGAATTAAGACTCGGTAATTGGATGACGGTAGACGGCCCGGGATATGCCTGCTGCAGCACATATCTTGATGACTTCGCCGGGCAGGAAGGGGGCAATCGCAATGGTCCAGGCGGTTCCCGGCCCAATGTGAGTAAGCGTCATCAACCATCCAGCCCCGGCAGCAAAGAGCAGCACGCTGGCGGCCACACCGGCAGCTGTATAAACAACAAAAGGCATGCGCCGTAGAGGCAGTGCGCGCAAAACCAGGCCGGCAATCGCGGCCATGAACGGGTAGGCGAGCAGATAACCGCCGGTTGGCCCCATCAGTTCTGCCATGCCGCCCGGACCACCATGTGGGCTGAAGACCGGCAGGCCACAGGCGCCTTCCA
>Ga0206804_10170_pt2 | contig 18451 bp, 11 predicted proteins | sample Alteio_BWOrgCont_62_FD_152888 | JGI IMG/M metagenome (GOLD analysis project Ga0206804, IMG submission 152888) | Enriched cells from forest soil in Barre Woods Harvard Forest LTER site, Petersham, Massachusetts, United States -... | ecosystem: Environmental > Terrestrial > Soil > Temperate forest >... | reverse complement strand
CAAAAGAGCCCTTCACGACGTTGCCGAATGTGCCCTTGGGATTCACGGAGAAGCTGGCCGGGTTCAGCCAAGTTCGGCAATTCACGGTCGTGGTGCATGCTGTGCCGCCGTAAGGCGATGCCCCTGACCACACTGCACGGTCGCGATTCTGGCCGGAGTTGGAGTTGTTCGAGGCGCTTGAGAAGATCGTCAGCGGGTCACCGCTGCGGTATTGGAAGATGCCGCTGGTTCCCCAGTCGTTGACGATGTAGCGCACGAAGCTCGGGGCATCGTTGAGGAACTTTGGAATCACGTAAACATAGGAGGCAGCTATTACGTTGCGGTGGTCGAAGTCTGCTGGGCCGTAATCAAGAGCCTTGAAGTTCGGCACTGTGATTGGGTAGACGAAGGAGTTTCCGCCGCCGATGGAAGTCGCCGCCTGGTTCCAGGGCATGTCATTGAGCGCCTTGGACCACGTGTAGTTGAACAGCAGGTTCAGGCCGTAGCGCGTGCGCTGTTCGAGGGAAACCTGCAACGAGTTGTAGCTGGAGTTCCCGCCGGTGTTGGCTGCCGTGATGTAGTTCGGGTAGCAACTGTTGGTGGCGGCGCAGCCGGCCGGATCGAAGATACGAGTTCCATTCACCTCGGGGTTCAGTTCAAGATTTTGCCATTGGTGACTGCTGTGCGTGGCGACATACGCGGTCTGGAGGGAGAGGCTGCTGGCCAGTTGTTGCTGAACGGCGAGGTTCCACGCATAGGACAACGGCGTCTGGAAACCTTTGTAGGGATCGTAGGTCAGCCAGTTGTTTGAAGCCGAGATTGGAAATGTATTGGGCGGAGGCTGCGGCGCGGGAAAAGGATTCGCAGTTCCCGAGGTGCCGTAGGGATCTTTGAAGTTCATGTTGACGGCGGGACTCGTACCGGACGCGGGACTTGAGAATATGGCCACTGACGCAACGAACGGCACCGAGTTTGAGTAGATGTTGAACAGGGTGCTGTTGATGCGGCTGTCGTAGAACATGCCGCCGCCGCCACGGATGGATGTCTTGCCGTTGCCGAAGGCGTCGTAAGCGAAGCCCACCCGCGGCATGAAGTGATCGTAGTAAGAAGGCACTCCGTTTGGATTGAATCCTGGATCGCCGGCAAACCGCATGCCCGCAGGTGCGAGCGGATAGACAGTGGAATGCGTGTTCGACGCATAGAGCGCGGGGAAGAAGCTGCCCATGCGACCCTGGCTTTCGTGCCATGGGATAAACGGCTCGTAGCGCACGCCAAAGTTCAGGGTGAACCTGCGGGTGGCTTTCCAACTGTCCTGGACATACGCACCCTGGAAATCGCCACGGGGAGCGAAGAACTGTCCGGAAGCCTGCTGGAACTCATAGAGGTAGCCGAACATAAAGCTGGCCATGCCGTTGCCAGTGACGTTGGAGTTGAAGAAGAACTGGCCTGGCTGCTCGAAATCGTTGGTGATGTCAATCTTCGACCACTCGCCGTGGTATCCGGCGTCGATATTGTGCCTGCCCAGCACGAAGTGAATATCGTCGGTGAGTGTGTAGTTAGCACGGTGGAAGAATGCCTGCGGATTGACGCTGATGGTGAAGAAACTCGGTGACACCTGGATTTCATTGATCTGCTTAAAGGCGGGCTGCCAGATATTGACGCCCAGATCGCCAGCGTCGATGCTGCTCGAAACGGGCCCGCGGGAGTCGACCATAAGCTGATAGCTGAAGATGAGGTTGTTGACGATGTGATTGCTGAATGTATGCGTTTCAGAGATCAGAGAGTTGTAGTAATTGTTCTTAGCCTGGTCTGCAAGGGTGAGGATGTTCGACAGGTTCTCTACGCCCGTTAGGTGATAGGCGTCGGAGAAGTAACGCACGGTCAACCTATCCTTCGGCGTCAATTGCTGGTCGACCCGGGCTGTGATCTCTGCGAAGCCGAAAAGATCCGGCACCTGGTACAGGATGGAACCACTCGTGGTCAGCGGCGGAATGTACTTCAGGAAATTTGCTGTTACAGGGCTGAGTGCGGCGCTGCTCCACACATTTGAGGTGCCGGCTGCGCAACCGGTAATCGTGGGTGTGAGAATGGCGGACGGCGTGATCGGATTCGCAACGCAATTGGGAAACACCAGGTTGTTTGTGCCCGGCGATGTGCCCGACGAATTCGCGCCGGCCTCAGCAATTGTTGGCAGAATGCTGGAGGAGGTCGTCGCGGCCTCGTGATCGATGGTCTGCTGATACCCGAAGAAGAAAAACCCTTTGTCGTTGCGTAAGATATGCGGGATCTGCAGCGGCCCACCCACCGTTCCGCCGAACTGATTACGTTTCAGTTGGTCGGGAATCTTCTTGTTTGTGGCGGGGTTGTAGCTGAAGTAGTTGGCTGCGTTCAAGTCGCTGTTGCGGACGTACTCGAACAGATCGCCGTGATAGCGGCTTGTGCCGCTCTTGGTGATGATGTTGACGACGCCGCCGGCGTTCTGGCCGTACTCAGCGCTGTAGTTATTGGTCTCGATGCTGAATTCCTGGAGCGCATCGGGCATGGGAAACGGGGCGTTGACGTTGGTGTACTCGTCGACGTTGTTGCCGCCATCGAGCATGTAGTTGGTCTGGCCTACGAACGTGCCGTTCGTCGACACGGCGATAACGGTGGGAAAGGTTTTGGTGTTTCCCTGGTCTGCCTGGGCCGGAGGTGCGAGGGTGACACCGGCTACTTCTTCTGTGAGTTGGGCAGCGTTGCGCCCATTCAGTGGCAGGTTATTCACTTGCGCTGAGCCGATTACCTGCGAGAGCGTACCCGTGGTCAGGTCGACCTGAGCGGCTTGGGCAGTCACCTCTACGGTCTCCGAGGCCTGGCCGGGTTTCAGGGTAATGTTTACCGTCACCGAGTCGTCGGCGCGAACCTGCACACCCTTTTCGCGGAAGGCCTCAAACCCCGCAGACTGGGCAGAGATGCTGTAGCCGGACGGCGCCAACGTAGGAAAGACGTACGTGCCGGTTGCCGATGCCGTGGTCTTGACGACAAGGCCGGTTGCGGTCTGGGTCGCCGTGACCGTGGCGCCCGCGACCACGGCGCCGGTCGGATCCGTGACGATGCCATTGATGCTGCCGTACCCCTGCGCTGCCACCCGCAGAGGGATGGCAAGCAACAGCGTGAACGCCAGGGCTGCCGAGCCTACCCATTTGAGATTTCCGTTCATGACACGCCTCCTACCTGAATCGCAAGCGCGCCCCGGATGTTGGCTTCCACTGTTCGCCAGCCGTATTTCGTACACACCGGCGTCCGAGAGCGTCCTAACCCGTAGAGTTTTGTATCGGAGCCAGCCTTATGCACGCGAGACAGATACCGTCACGAGCCGTCAGGAATTGTCGAATCCCCTTTTCTTTCGGGACTTACAGACAAGAGCCAGCGCTCGTAGGATCTCAGCCTGTTACGACCGACCACGATGCGCGGAGGTCCCGGAACCTCCGTCCGTCGCTCTCGTCCCGGCCATGGTTTGCAGGGTGCACCCGGTCGGGCACCTGCCCGACCACCAGCTCCATCAGTTGATGACGGAAACCCTTGATGACACAAAGAATCACATTGACGCTGGCAGTGGCGTGGGGCAATCTTTGTCTATCGTGACCATCGAGCGAACGCTTGTTGGGGATAAGGTCGTGTTGCGCGTAGCCGGCAGAATGGATGCCGAGAATACCGCAGCGTTCGAGGCGCAGTGCGAAGCCTGCATCTCAGAAGGGTTTACCAGCATTGTGCTGGACCTTGGCAATCTCACGTACGCGAGCAGCATGGGACTGGGTGCGATTGTCAGAGTCGCCAAGCAGTCGCGGGATGCGGGCGGAGAGGTTCGCATCTGCTGCCTCACCGGACTTGTGAGGCAGTTGTTTGAGATCACCAGGCTGAACCACGTTTTCCCTTCACACGATTCTGTCGAGTCGGCGCTGATGGAGGGTTGAGCGAACGGTTTGCCGACAACTCAATCACTGACGCTGCCAGCAAAGGCCGAATCGCTCGGCGCGGTTACGCGATTCGTCAGAGAGGGGGCGCGGGAGGCGAATGTGCCGGAAGCGCGCATGGATGAAGTGGATCTTCTGGTGGAAGAGATCTTCATGAACATCGCGCGGCATTCTTATCCGGAAGACGCTCCCGGAGTAGTCAGCGTGATGTATTCGGTCTCCGGGCCGGGGGAGTTGGTTGTCGAGTTCAGTGATCAGGGAGTTGAGTTTAATCCGCTGACGGTCGATCCTCCTGACCTGACGCTGGATTTAGCAGCGCGTTCGGTTGGGGGATTGGGAGTGTTTCTGCTGAAAGAGTTCGCTGATTCGCTGAGTTATCGTCGCGAACATGGTTGGAACCGCCTGACATTCGGGGTTTCAGCGAAACTGTGATTCATGATTCCGCGTATACGGGCGAGCTACTTCGGATCGCGTTGGCTTTGGTGCCTGCGATCCTGTTCCTTGTTGCGTTGCGTGCGTTAGACAGCTACAAGCTTGTGTCACGGCGCACGGTCTTCACGGCGCTCTTGGCCGGCGCGCTGGCTGCTGGACTCTGCTTTGCTATCAACAGCATCGTCTTCGTGCAATTCCCGCGATACGCAGATCAGTATGCGCGGTTCGGTGCGCCAGTGGTAGAAGAAGTGGCCAAGGCCGTCTACTGGATCTTTCTCATTGCGACGGCGAGAGTCGCGTTCATGGCGGATTCAGCGATCAGTGGCTTCGCCGTCGGCGCTGGTTTCGCGCTGATCGAAAACGTCTTCTATCTCCAGGTGCTGCAGGGTCACGGTGTTGGGATCTGGATCGTGCGTGGATTCGGGACGGCGATCATGCACGGAGGTGTGGCCGCGATTGGCGCGACGATTTCGGCCTACCTGCTCGACAGCAGACAATGGCGCGGCGTGCGTCTGTTTGCGCCGGGTGTGCTGGCTGCGATCGTGCTCCACTCCTTCTTCAACCAGAGCGTGCAGTCTCCGGTGGTATCGATGGTGCTGGCTGTTGTGGGTGTGCCACTGGTGTTGGGCTGCGTGCTGTATCTGAGCGAGCAGTCGCTTCGCCGCTGGCTCGGGGGCAAGATGGACCGCGACATCGACATGCTCGACATGATTGGGTCCGACGAATTTCAGCAGACTCGAGTCGGGGCTTATCTTGTGTCTCTGCAAGAGGCGTTTCCAGCGGAGCTGCGCGGGGACATGCTGTCGCTTCTGCAGCTGACGACGGAACTCAGCATGCGTGCGAAGGGAGATCTCATGCTGCGAGAGGCGGGAGTTGAGACGGCTCCGGATCCAGAACTAGACAGCATGTTCGCGGAGTTGAGGTATCTGGAGAAGAGTATCGGGCCCACGGGCATGCTGGCGGTTCGGCCGCTGCTCTCGCAGACGCCGCGCGATCTGTGGGAGATGCATCGGCTTGGGCAGGGGCTGCGGTAAGTTTTGCGGATGAGTTTGGGCGCGACGGTTTTATTATTCGTGGTTGTTCCTGCGGTGAGGTGAAATGGGTTCTCAGGGCGAAGTGACCAGTCTGCTGGCCGCGTGGGGTAAGGGCGATCAGAATGCGCTGAACGAGCTGATGCCGCTGGTGTACAACGAGCTGCATCGCATGGCGCGCCGGGCGTGGGTTGGCCAGAACCATGCACATACTCTCCAGCCGACGGCGCTGCTTAACGAGGCATACCTCAAGCTGGCGGGCGCGGAGAATGCATCATTTCAGAATCGTTGCCATTTCTTCGCTGTGGCCTCCACGGCGATGCGGCAGATCCTGGTGAATCACGCGCTGAGCCGTCTTGCCGGCAAGCGCGGAAGCGGACAGATAAAGCTCTCGATCGATGACGTTCAGGTCGCGGTGAGCCAGGAGGCGGCCGAAGTGGTGGCGCTACATGAGGCCCTCGAGCGCCTGGAGGCGGTCGACGCGCGCAAGAGCAGAGTTGTCGAGATGCGCTACTTTGGCGGCCTGAGTATCGAAGAGACGGCTGAAGCGTTGGGCGTTTCCGTGATCACTGTCAATCGCGACTGGCGGTTGGCTCGCACGTGGCTAATGCGCGAGATGAACGGCGAGCAAGCATGACCGCGAAAGCTGACTGGGAGGAGATCGAACGGCTGTTTCATGAAGCCATCGATCTCCCGATGCACGAGCGGTCGGCTTTGCTGGCATCGGTGAGCGAGCCCGTGAGGGCGGAGGTTGAATCACTGCTTAAAGCAGATGATGGGGAATTCTTCGCGAGGCCCCCGGCCCATCTCGCGGCAGACCTGTTGGAAGATCAGCCGGGTGCGCTTGCCGCTGGCGAGAGTGTCGGGAAATATGAAGTGGAGTCGCTCGTCACTGTCGGGGGCATGGGTGAGGTTTATCGCGCGCGCGATCCAAAAGGAGCTCCGGTCGCACTGAAGATTCTCCGCCGCCATCTTGTTGCGAGTCCGCAGGCGGCTGACCGGTTTGAGACGGAGGCGCGCGCGGCGTCGGCGTTGAATCATCCGAACATTGTGACGATCTGCGAATCCGGCGAATCGCGTGCGGGATTGTTCATTGCAATGGAGTGGGTGGATGGGCCGACGTTCCGCGAGGTGATCGACGCAGGCACTGTGAATCGGCTGCAGGCCATTGATTGGGGTGGACAAGCGGCTCGTGCAGTGGCCGCCGCCCACGCGGCCGGAATCCTTCACCGCGACATCAAGCCTGAGAACATCATGCTCAGCAGCGATGGCGTGTTGAAGATTCTCGACTTCGGCCTCGCACGTCTTGCAGGGCCTGTGCGGCTGGATGTCGATTCGTCGGGCGCGTCGGGAACGATTTCGGGAACGCTGTCCGGCACGTTGTTGTACATGCCTCCGGAGATACTCCGCGGCGAGACAGCTACGAGCGCTTCTGACGTGTATTCGCTGGGCGCGTTCTTGTACGAGCTGTGGGCCGGCCGGCACCCGTTCGCAGCGGCGACACCGCTGGAGGTGTTTGAGGCCATCGAGTGCCGGGTAGTTGCGACGCCTTCCGCGGTGTGCGCAGATGTACCTCCGGAGATCGACGAGCTGATCCTGCGCATGCTCGACCGCGATCCGTCGCAGCGACCTTCAGCGAGCGAAGCCCGCGATGTGTTCAGTAGATTTTCAACGAAAACATGAACTCGGTTCCAGTGTGGCCGGTGCGATCATGCGCCGCCGCGAAGCCGGTGGAGACGGTCGACTTGATCTGAGAGAAGGCGACCATCCGCACATCGATCTGACCGCCAACGTCGGCGTAGCCGCTTTGCTGATCTGTACCGGGGTTTGCCGCGAGGCCGCCTGCGAACAGGGCAAGTCTCGCCCAGTTGAAGTAGAGCTTGGTGGAACCGAAGTCGCGGAAGTGCAGCGGCGTGAGGTCCCATTCTGCCTGACCCTTAACGAAGGATTGAGCAGCGATCTCATTAATTTGAGCGCCGGGAAAGCTGTAGTACTCGCGATAGCGGCTGATCACGCCTTTGTCGATCCAGTTGTTGCCGAAGGCTCCGAAGTAGAAGTTTGCGAAGGGGTCGCTCTCGTTGCCGAACGTCCGCCCGGCGGAGGTGCGAAGCCAGAGCGAGGAGTTGCGCAGCGGAAGAAGGAAGCCGCGGGCGTAGTCGCCGCGTATCTGCGGAAAGAGTTTGGGGAAGGTGTCGTCGAGCTCTGCGTACACCTTCCACTGCACGCCGCTCTCATCTTCGATTGCGCCGAGAGATTTCTGCAGGTTCGAGTAGGCGAGAGTGGAGCTGGCCGCGACAACCTGCGTATGTGTAGCCACGATGTTTTGATAGTCCGGTAGCTTGTCGAGGCCGGAGTACCCGGAGAGATTTGTTGTCCAGTCGAGCGTGCGGTCGGAATCGTGGATGAGGTTCTTGCTCTTCTCCACGGTCAGTGCGTAGCCGCGTCGGCCCACCTTGGTTGGGCCGAAGAGATCGTAGAAGTCGGCCTTGTTGAGATAGGCTGAAAACTTCCAGTCCCAGTAGCCCGCCTCCAGCCCGACGTGGAAACGATCGCGCTGGGCAGCGGAGCCAGGGCCGGTCGGAGAGTACGACAGGGTCGTTGCGATGTGACTGACGCCGAGGCTGTCTCCGAAGTCCATGCGTAGGCCGAGCGCCTGATCGTCCTGGTAGCCCTGCACGATCGGATAGATGGACTGCAGATCCATGTCACGGAGCGGATGGTACACGCCTGCGTATGTGCGCAGCTTGAGATCGTCGATGTTGTTCCGCGACGGGAGCGTCCAGGCCTTCAGTTTCGGATATTTGTCGACAACAGATTGGCCCAGGTACGGAATGGCGCTTACATCGTCGATAGTCTTGACCGGCAACTTCACCAGGCGGAATCCGTAGGAAGAATACTCAAAGGCGGCGAGACTCGTGTCCGTGAGTTGCATGGGCCGGAAGAGTCCCGTCTCCGTGTTGCTGAGCGCTTCGAGCTTCTTCGTCTCGAGATTAAAACGAAAGAGATTCGACGCGCCTGTCACGTAGGACGAGCCCAGCAGGTATTTTCCGTCCGGCGAGAAGGAAAAGCTGTCTGGTGAGTTGAATTCGAAGTTGTAGAGCTCCTCGTGCGTTGTCTTGCCGGCAAGCAGATCGGTGGTTTGGAAGAGGACGAGGCGTTGGGTTCCGGTCTCGTCGGTGAGTGCGCCTGTCAATTGCTGTCCATCCGGGGACAGATCGAGATCGAAGAAATCAGAGGCGTAAGGAAGCGTGTAGAGCATCCTTATGGATTTGAAGTTCCCTTCCATGCGCACGACGGTCGAGAGGCCGTTGTCGTGCCTCACTCCCCAGAGCGATCCGTCGTTGCGGTTGAACACGAGGTCGCCCACCCGCAGGTTGTGACCGATGAGGGACCGCTTGCGCGTCTTCAGGTCGAAGACGTTGAGATCGCGCAGGCCGTGAGAGTTGTTCGTTGTAAAGAAGAGACGCCGAGCGGCGGGATCGTAGGCGAGCGAACTGACATCGTAGACTGCGCCGCCGGATATATCGGTGAGATGTTCCACGCGACCGGTGTCCAGGTGAATGGCGGCGAGATATGGCATGCGGCCTGTGTGCCGAACGGCGACGTAGATTGCGTTGGCCTCGGCGTCGAAGTACGACCGTGAGATCGAGCCGAGGATCTTCGGTGAGATAGCACTCACAGGCGTGACCGGATACTCGCGGATCAATTTGAGATTGCTGTTCTGCCACTCTTTTTCGAAAGCGATCCAGCGGTGCCACTCGTTGCGAAGGGAGCGGCCATAGACTTCGCGGAACTGTGTCTCGAAGTAGGCATGGCTGGTTTCCGTGCGGACGATCCAGGCAGTGAGCTTGTCGGGGCCATACTGGCGAGCAAGGTAGTTCATGAAGCGTGTTCCGTACAGATACGAGTTGGCACCGACCTGGAAATCCGCGGAGGTTCCCTCGGATTCGAGCCCAACCACGTCGTACATGCGACGGTTGTCGAGGGCCATAGCTCGAAAGGCCATCTCGTCGTAGCCCCCCAGGGCGCGTCCAAATCCGCCGCCCGTCCAGGTTTCCATGAACACCGCCGCGCCCTCGTGAAACCAGCGTGGCGAGTAGACACGAGGATTGCCGAGAAAGCTGAAAGGAATCGAGATCGGATCATCGGTGTTGGGCATGATCTTGCCCGAGAACATCGCCCGGAACATTGCGTCGCGGGGTGCCGGCTCGTCACCCATGACGATGTGCATCAGTTCATGACGCGACATCAGCCCCATGCGCTCGGCAGAGGGCAATGTCTCGAACACCAGATTGAATGGCTCGATACCTATCTGAATGAAATTGATGGGTACGGTGCCGGCGCCGCCATAGCCGGAGTCGTCGAAGTCCTGGATGAGGACGGTAATCTTGCCCTTTGGCTCATAGCCGAAGTTCTTCTTGTAGAAGATAAGGGCGTTCTCGAAGGAGCGGATCAGAAGCGGAGCGAGATATTCATGCTGGGGTGAGTAGTAGATGATGCGGAAGTGTTTCGTCTCCTGGCAATACAGTCGAGGTTCGGCGCGTGCGGGAACAGAGTGCGCAAATAGCAAAAAGATCAGCGCACAAGTGGCGCTGATCGGAGCCGTTTGCATTGCGATTCTGACCCCACCCCCGACCGATCTGCGAATCATGTACCCCCGAGTTGAGGCTAAAGGCCGGACCTCATGAAGATGGGCCGCTACCCCTCCCCAAGGTAGCGGCCTTCTCTCCAACGCGAGTTACAACTTCCTCAGTACCTCGCCATTCCGTTCTGCATCTGGTTCCGCATCTCGTTCTTCAGGGCAAGCATTTGACCGTTAGTCATCTGGAATCTCATGCCATTCTGCAGCGCGACGATCTGGCCGTTCTTTATCGCGAGCATCTGGCCGCTGTTCAGTTCGTGCATCATCCGGCCGTTCTGCATCTGGTACAGCATGCCGTTCCTGAACTGAACCATCTGGCCGTCGCTCATGCGGTAGATCATGCCATCGCGCAGGGCTACCATCTGGCCGTTCTGGATCTGATACCTGAGGCCATTGCTCAGCTGGAACATCTGGCCATCCTGGAGGGTGACCACCTGCTCGTCCTTCAACTGGTCAGCGGTTGCTGCCACCGGCGCATTGTCGGGATTCACGGACGCGTCCGCAGGCTGTGCGGCGTGATAGACGTCGCGCTGCCCGATTGCGCCGCGACCGTCGCGGCCGGAAGCCGGCGGATAAATGCCCAGCGCGTAGACCAGTACACCCGCCAAAACCACAGCTGAAGCCCCGAAGAGTGCCAACTTCTTAGTGTTCATGTCCTGCCTCCCGCGTTGGAATTCCATGGCGGCCATGCATGTCCATGGGAGCCGCTTGTTGTAAGTAACAGCAATGCCGAAAGATTCGTATCATCATCGGCCAACTTTTTTGATTTCGCCAGCTTTTTCTGGGGTCGGTGGCGTCTTCAGGCGGTCTGGTCCCTCCGTTGAACGCCCGCGGGATACCGGCTCGCCCGATTTCAGGTCACTTCCCGATGCAGAAGGGCGTTTCCTTAAGTGGTCCATACGAGGCAGCCCGGATTCTTCGGAAGCCTCCCGACAGTGCAGCTTTCTTCAAAAGAAGCACCAGGTGATCCCTGGGAAAGCAAAGGCTGCCAGGAAACCTTGTGTTATGCTTCTGCCCATCGGTATGAAGAGTGTCCGCTTCAATGCGTGGATATACGTGCCTTCGGTGCGCTGTTGCCTCTTCGTCTGTCCTTCCTGTAGATAATCATTTTTCATTCCTAATTTCAGACTGGCTTCGATTGCCTGAATCGGCCTGTCCTGCATGAGCTTCCAGCGGCGCAACATTTCTTCGCGCGCGCTGGTCCATCTTCAGTCCACGAGGAAGCAATGAAACGACTTGGTGTAGCGCTTGTATTGTTGTTTGCAACATTCAATGGCTTCGGGCAAAGGCACGTCACGTCGCCTGAAGAGGCCTTCGGGTTCCAGCTCGGCACCGACCGAAAACTGGCGGACTGGAACCAGCTCACGGCGTACTACAAAAAGCTTTCCACCGAAAGCGGCCGCGTCCGCTATGAGGAGCTCGGCAAGACGACAGAAGGCCGCCCCTTCGTCGCCGTTACGATCTCAGCGCCGGAGAACCTCGCGCGCCTCGATTACTACCTCGACATTCAACGCAAGCTGGCCGACCCCCGCATCACGTCCCCAGATGAGGCTAAGAAGCTTATCGCTGAGGGAAAGACGATTGTTGCGGTTACAGCGAATATCCACTCGACCGAGATCGCCAGTTCGCAAAGTGTCGCCCAGTTTGCGTATGAGCTCGCGACGGAAAACACGCCGCGCATACAGTCAATATTGCACAACGTGATTATCGTGATTGTGCCGTCGCAGAACCCTGACGGCGAGCAGCTGGTGGTGGACTGGTACAAGAAATATCTCGGCACGCCGTATGAGGGCACACAGCCTGTCGTGATCTGGCATCACTACACGGGCCATGACGACAATCGCGACTGGGCCACGTTCACGCAGGTAGAGACACGGCTGACGACCGAGAAGGTTCTCAACCGCTGGCATCCGGAGATTCTCTATGACATGCACCAGCAGGGCGCAGACGCGGCGCGCATCTATCTGCCGCCGTTCGTAGATCCATTCGATCCAAACATCGATCCCTTGCTGATCACTTCGATCAACTCGCTGGGAAGTAACACGGCGTTGGAGATCGCAGAGACAGGCAAGACGGGCGTCCTCTCCTATGGCGTCTACGACTTCTGGTCTCCATTGCGCGACTACATCTCATTGCACAACGGTCTCCGCATCTTAACGGAATCGGCCAGCGTCAACATTGCTTCACCGGTCAACATCCCCTTTGACAGGCTGGGTCGCGGCATCGGCTACGACTCAAAGGTCGCGGCGTGGAACTTCCCCAATCCGTGGAAGGGAGGCTGGTGGCATCTCAGCGACATAGTGAACTATCAGCACGACGCGTTCTTCTCGATCGCCTATAACGCGGCCGTCTTCCGCGAGCGGTATCTGACGAACTTCTATACGATCGGCCAGCACGCTGTGACCCGCGCCCTCGGACAACCTTACGCGTGGATCATTCCCTCGGAGCAAGCCGATCCTGTCGTTACCGCGCGCCTCATCGACACGCTCCGCATAGCTGACGTCGAGGTCTACCGCGCCACAGCCCCCTTTACTGCGAACGGCCAGCAATTTGCTGCGGGTAGCTACATCGTGCCGCTTGGGCAGCCCTTCGGGGCCTTCGCGAAGTCTGTCCTTGAGGTGCAGCACTACCCGAACATCGCGCAGTATCCTGGCGGCCCGCTGCAGCGCCCCTACGATGTGACTGCACAGACACTACCGCTTCTCTTTGGAGTAAAGGCAGTCGAGATCAAGGACAAGTTCGAGGCATCCACTACCCCGGTGACAAATGCGAAATCAGCGCCGGGCCGCTTTGAAGGCCCATCCTCCAAGGGCTATCTGATCGCAGACAACACGAACTCCAGCCTCTACGCTCTGTTCTCGCTGCTCGCGCAAAAGGTGCAGGCCTACCGCATCGCCTCCGGCGCCGACGCGGGGACGATCTATATTCCGGCACAGGCTGGCATTGAACCGAAGCTGAACAAGGCTGCAGCCGACTTTTCGCTCGACATCAAGGCTGCGCCTTCCGTGCCCAGCGGCAACGTGCTGGCCGTGCATCTGCCGCGCATAGGTCTTTACCAGAGTTGGGTAGCTTCCATGGATGAAGGTTGGACGCGCTTCATCTTTGACCAGAACCATATCCCGTACACGCGTCTGGTGGATGCCGATATTCGCAAGGGCGATCTGAATCAACGTTTTGACGTGATCGTGCTCCCTGACAATTCGGCGCGCGCCATCACTGCCGGCACGCGCGGCTTTGGCGAAGGCGAGGGACCGGGAGGTGGTGGTGGCAACAATCCTAACGGCAACAATGCGCAAGCCAACGCTCAAGGCCAGGCTCGCCGTGCCGCAGCGAACGACGGCGGTACGCCTCCGCCGCAAACTCCTCCCGAGTTCACCGGTGGCCTCGGCCCTGATGGCGTCTCCGCTCTGGATACCTTCACCAAGAACGGAGGCACCATTGTCACCTTCAACCGCGCCTCCGAGGTCTACACGAAGAAGGGCGGCGAGGTTGAGAACGCGCTGGATAGTATCGACCGACGCCAGTTCTACATTCCGGGGTCCATCCTGCAGGTTACGGTCGATCCCACCAACCCCATCGCCTTCGGGTCCACAACGACCGTGCCCATCTTCTATGAGAATGGCCCGGTGTTCCACGTGAACTCCGGCGCGGAATCGATCGCCTCGTTTACGAGCGATGCACCACTGCTCAGCGGCTGGATACAGGGAGGCAACTTCCTCAAAGGAACCTCAGTCATTGCGCAGCAGAATGTTGGCAAGGGCCACTTGATTCTCTTCGGATTCCGCCCGCAGTACCGCGCGATCTCCGAAGTGACCTACAAGTTTCTGTTCAACGCTCTGCTGTACTCCACATCGGAACCCACGACCATCAACAACAGTGCGACGAATCTGCGGCCCTCTCACGAGGCCGTCGCGAGCAAAGGAGGCGAATTATGAGACCGGCCAGCCGTCACTCAATTCCCCGCGTCCTTCACCCGCATGACGTGAAACACAACCTGCTTCTTCGCCTTTGTCGTTGTTGTCGCTCCATCTAAGCGCTCTCCTCACGCGATAACGCAACCTCGTTGCGCCAGCGGCTACGCCTCGTAGCTGCGTGCGTCTTCGTGTGCCTTTCGCCGACTGCCAACAGTTCAAGCACTTTCCAGGAGACCTCCGATGACTCGCAACAACGTATACCGATCTTCACGGCATTTTCTCCGCCGATGGACCATCACGTTCTTGTTCATCTTCATAGCTTTCGCAACGCTTCACGCTCCAGCGCAGACCTCCGCCGACGGCGTGATTCACGGCCAAATTACCGACAGCAGCGGAGCCGCGGTGCCGAATGCAAAGATCACCGCGCACAGTCCCGCTGTTGGTGGAACGTTCGCCGCAACCTCCGACGCCGAAGGCAACTACCGTCTCATCGAGCTGCCTCCGGGCGAAAACTACAGCGTTCAAACAGATGTCCCTGGATTCGCGAAGTTCGACCGCAGTGGTCTCATCGTTCGCGCCGGTCTCAACGTCACGGTCGACATTCAGCTCAAGGTCGGCTCTGAGGGGCAGACCGTAGAGGTCTCGAGCGAACCGCCGCTCATCGACACACAATCCGCGGAGCAGGCGACGAATCTCTCCGGCGAGCTTCTTCGCAATGTCCCGATCACCGGTCGCCACGACTGGTCGGACTCACTCCAGATCACTCCGGGAATCATCTCCGCCTCGAGCGATGCCGAGGGCGGACAGACTTACTTCCTGCGCGGCTCCGAAAATGAAAATCATGCGACGCTGCTCGACGGCATGGATATCGGCAGCTTCGAGCAGAACTGGCCGTCGAACACCATCTCAATCGCGAATGAATCACTCGGGGATATTCAGATCAAGACCGGTGCAAACGATGCGGCCTCACCCGCGGCAATGGGCATGGTCATTAATCTCGCGAGTCCTGTCGGTGCGGACCAGTACCACGGGTCCGTCTTCTATCTGATCGGCCCTGCTTCTTTCAATGGCAACAACGTGTCAAACGGCAACGCCGCAGCCTCGGCCTCGCAGCAGCCGGACTTCTCGCTCGGCGGTCCCATTGTGAAGGAGCGTGCATGGTTCTTCTTCTCGGGCCGCTACATACATCGCGACGACGGAATCAGCCAGACGGCTGCGCAGACCGCATACCTTAAGCAGATCGATCCCTCATTCAACACATTTGCCAATGGATCCCGAGGCTTTGTCTTTCTTGGCAACAGCTCCGTCCAACTTGGGCAGCGCCATCGTCTGATGGGGATCGTGCAGTACGACAGCCGCAAGCAGGACGCGAACTACCAGTGGTACACCCAGGACATCGCAAAAAATCAGTACGGCGGCGGAGCCTATGGCCTGCGGCTTATCTCACAATGGACCCCGAACCTCACCACGCGCTTTCTAATCTCCTATAACAACAAGGGAGCCAACAGCAGCCTTTCTGCGATCGGCGGCGTGGGCTCCAAGCCCGAAGAGGACGTTTACCTTACCTATGCTCAATCGGCGGGTACGCTGGTCGGACAGGGTTCCTCTCTTGCGACCTTGAATAACCTATCCTCCGTCACGGTGAATCCAGCACAGAAGGAGTCTTTCACCGGCGATGTCACTTACTACATTCCCAAAGCATGGGGAACGCATGAGCTGGGCGGAGGCTTCTATCTGCAGCCGCATGAGCTGAGCAAAGTTACGACCTACTATGCCAACAACGGCGGTATCGTTCAACAGGATGCTGCACTGAATAATCCCAACGATCCTACTCAGGGCTACACCATCTTCCACACGCACTCCGTCAATGGGACGAGCAGCTTCCTCTCGAGTTACATCGGCGCGAACGACTACGCCTGGTACATTCAGGACCGCTGGCATCCTGTTCCGCGACTCTCCATCACCGCAGGGCTTCGCCCTGACTGGATCTCCGGCCGCGATGCGGAGTTCAAAGTCACGACCCAGCACTCCTGGAACTGGGCGCCGCGCTTGGGCGGAGCGTTCGTTCTGACGAAGAATCAGAAGAATGTTGTGCGTGCAAGCTGGACGAAGATCACGGACATCACCAATGCCAGCTATCTCGGAACCGCGGCGACCAGCACGGTTACGACAACCGACACCTACTACAACAAAGATGGTTCCGTCTTCGGCACTCCCATCGTCACACCTGGGAGCACGAGCAGTTCCCTCGGTAAGACCTTCGATCCCAACCGGCATCAGGGTTATGTTCGCGAGTGGCTCGCGGGCTATCGCACACAGCTGAAGGGTGCGCTCGTCGTTGATGTCAGTTACATCGACCGTGAGTACCGCGACCGTCCCGCTGAGTACGACACCAACCAGATCTACACGACAACCAACGGACAGACGATCTGGAGTGGCCTCGTCAATCCAACCCTCAACAATACCTATTACGTGACCAACAACAAATGGAACTGGTTCGTCTACCAGGGTTACGAGATCACTGTGAGCAAGCAGACGAGCAGGCTTCAGTTGTTCAGCACTTATACCTACTCGCCGGATCACCTCGCCGGCACCTGGCAGCCCAACGATCCCTCTGCCATCATTGAGCCGACGAAGTTCGCAAACAACGCGGGCCTGGGTTCCGTTCGGGGCTACGTGACGAACGATTGGACGGGTGACACACGCAATCGCATGTGGCAGCGCCAGCAGTTCCGTACAGGCGTCACCTGGAAGGCTCCTTACAAGATTCGCCTCTCCAGCACACTCACTGCGCAATCGGGCACACCGGGTGGCCCTATCATCACAACACTCGCCGCGCTCGGAACTCCCTATACGGGGCAGTATGGCCCAGCCACGCTGCTCATCAGTGGACGCACCGTTTCCAACCCGCTGGCCACAACCTACCGCTTCAAATACCAGGACCGCGGTACTGGCCAGATCTGGTGCCCGACACTTGTCCAGTGGAACACGCTGGTAGGCCGCGAGTTCAGACTTAGCGATCGTCAGACCCTCGAAGCCAATCTGAATATCTACAATCTGACCAACAACGGAGCGGCACAACAGTTCGTCAACGGCAACAACGCGGCCTCAGCTACCTTCGGCGAGTTGCAGAACGTGCAGCAACCGCGCTCCGCGCAGATCGGCCTTCGCTATCACTTTTAGCAGTAAGGTTGCGTTCCGCTTCCGGGTCGCAACCTCGCCGAAACATCGACAGAAAAGTCGAACGCTGTTGGTATCTCTGAAAGTTTGAGGACAACGATTCCATGCTCTCTTTTCGCGCTTTCTCCACCCACCTTCTAACTGCCGCGCTTTTTGTTGCGACAACAGATGCGATTCCCTCTCACGCGCAATCAGGCGCGCGCCTTACACTCCAGGACATCCTTTCGTCCGAGGGTATCGGCGAAACAACTCTTTCACCCGACGGCAAGACCTTCGCGCTTACTCGCAATGGACAGATCGTCCTTCTTCCCTCGGACGGGGGCTGGCCTGTCACGCTTACCAGTACGCAAGCCGGGAAATCCGGCCTTGCCTGGTCGCCTGATGGAAAGCAGCTCGCTTACGCCAGCCAGGGCAGCATCTGGATTGTCCCTGTCATTGGTGGTCAACCGCATCGTCTCACTAACGCGCCCGCGGGTGGCGGCGATCCTCGGCAGGCAACCGATCGCGCTCCGCGCTGGTCGCCCAAAGGGCGTTGGATTCTTTTCCAAAGCGGTCGACGTGGCGTGAACAGCTTGCTCGTCGTCTCCTCCGACGGCGAAACCACCAGCTTCCTCACCGGGCCACATGATGAAGCCAGCGAGGGTCGATGGTCTCCTTCAGGCGACGCGGTCGTCTATGTCACGCGCTCCAAGGAGTATTTCAGCGGCCGCCTCAATCTCATCCACTTTGATTCGCAATCGGGCCAGCGCACCGGAGAGCCGATTACGCTCTACACCTCACCCGTGGATCGCGGCGGTGGATGGTCTATCCGCGGAGCGCAATGGTCGCCCGACGGACAGGAGCTCGTCACCGTCCTGCAAAACTCCGGCTGGGACCACCTCTATCTGCTGTCGCCCAAAGGGGGTGAACCCAAACAGATCACGGACGGCTCCTTCGAAGACACTGATCCCATCTTCTCGCCCGACGGCAAGAGCATTCTTTTTGTCTCCAACCGCGGATTGCTCGAAGCCAACAACCTCTTCACCATCCCTGCGCACGGCGGCGAAGCCCGACGTAGTCTCCGACCCTCAATGGTCGCCGGACTCCAAACGCGTCTATTTCGACCATGAATCCCCGCTCGAAAGCTCCGATCTTCTCGTGGCTGATCTCGGCTCCAATGCCCCACCGCGTTACCTAACCCACTCAACTTCGCTGAACTACACTGCCTCGGCACAGGTTCCCGAGCGCGTCACATGGACCAGCAAAGATGGCAAGCAGATCGTCGGCCTTCTTTATAAACCGAAGAACACCAAACCCGGCACGAAGCTTCCTCTCGTTGTC
>Ga0206804_10174_pt1 | contig 18465 bp, 11 predicted proteins | sample Alteio_BWOrgCont_62_FD_152888 | JGI IMG/M metagenome (GOLD analysis project Ga0206804, IMG submission 152888) | Enriched cells from forest soil in Barre Woods Harvard Forest LTER site, Petersham, Massachusetts, United States -... | ecosystem: Environmental > Terrestrial > Soil > Temperate forest >... | reverse complement strand
GCAAGGCCGAGTCGACGGTGCTGGAAATTCAGGACGGGCGCAGGGCCAAGACCGGCTGAGCGTTCGTTGCAATGGAGTCTAGTGTCATGGGCGTAAGCGAAGCGGTGGTAGCGGGACAGTCGATAGTCGGGGAACAGTCGGATGTGATCTTCACCAGTTCGGCGGCCGCCAAGGTGCGCGAGCTGCTGAACGAGGAAAGCAATCCGGCGCTGAAACTGCGGGTGTTCGTCACCGGCGGCGGCTGTTCCGGCTTCAAGTACGGCTTCACCTTCGACGAAAACGTCGAGGACGGCGACCTGCAGGTGGAAAACGGCGGGGTCACCCTGCTGGTCGATCCGATGAGCCTGCAGTACCTGACCGGCGCCGAGATCGACTACAAGGACGACGTCAACGGCGCCCAGTTCGTGATCCGCAATCCCCAGGCCACCACCACCTGCGGCTGCGGTTCTTCGTTCTCGGTCTGATTGCTCCGCCGCGCCCCTGGCGTGGCCGATTTATCGAACCCCCCGGTCACTGCGTGACAGGGGGTTTTGTCTTTGTAGGGCGGCCTGTGGCCGCCGCAGCCGCGCCGTATGGGCGAAAAAGCCGGCGGCCACAGGCCGCCCTACAACTGCAAATCGAATGTAGGTCGGTTCAAGGGCGCTTGCGCCCGGAACCGACATGCGCCGCCCGTCGGCTCCGCTTCGCTTGAGCCGACTTACAAAAGCGTTCAGGACTTGTAGATCCCGCCCAGCACCGCCAGTCGCGACGCCCCGGTTACTCCCGGCAGATTCCCCGGCAGCCCCGCCAGGGTGCGCATCGCCAGCCAGGCGAATGCCGCGGCTTCGACCCAGCCGGCGTCCAGCCCGTAGTCGTCGCTGGCCTGCACCGCGCAACCCGGCAGCGCCGCGCCCAGGCGCCGCATCAGATAGCCGTTCCTGGCGCCACCGCCGCAGACCAGCACACGCTGTGTACCCGGCTGCTGGGCCAGGATATCGGCGGCAATGCTGCGCGTGGTCAGCTCCGCCAGGGTTGCCTGCACGTCGGCCGGCGCCAGGGTGTCCAGCGCCGGGAAGCGCTGCTCCACCCAGGCCAGCTGGAAATAGCCCCGGCCGGTGCTTTTCGGCGGCGGCTGGGTGAAATAAGGATCGTCCAGCAAGGCCCCCAGCAGGCTTTCGTCGCAGCGGCCGCTGGCGGCAAAGGCGCCGTCGGCGTCATAGCTCCGTCCCAGCTCCCGCTCACTCCACTCGTCCATCAGGCCGTTGCCGGGGCCGGTGTCGAAGCCGCGCACCCGCGCCGCGTCGGCGCCGGGCAGCAGGGTGACGTTGGCGATGCCGCCGATGTTGAGCGCGCAGCGCTGCTCGCCGGCGCTGGCGAACAGGGCGTGATGGAAGGCTGGCACCAGGGGCGCGCCCTGGCCGCCGAGGGCGACGTCCTTGCGGCGGAAGTCGGCCACGGTGGTGATGGCGCTGCGCGCGGTGATCAGGCTGGGGTCGCCGAGTTGCTGGCTGGCCCAGGGCCGCGCCGCGGTATCGTGAAATACGGTCTGGCCGTGGCTGCCGATGGCAGCGACCGCGCCGGCTTCGACGCCGGCGGCGGCGAGCAGGCCCAGCGCTGCCGCGGCGAAGTGCTCGGCGACGCCGACATCGAGCGTTGCCAGCTCGCGCAGGCTCAGCGCTGCATCGCTGCGCGCCACCTGGAGCAGGCGCGCGCGCAGGGACGGGGTGTATTGCAGGTGATGGGTGGCGCGCAGGCCCTTGAAACGGCCGTCCTCGAACTCGGCGAGGACGGCGTCGATGCCGTCCATGCTCGTGCCCGACATCAGGCCGATAACGAGCATGGCGTGATTGGCGTTACTGCGTGGCGGTGGCGCCCTGCGCCGGCTGCACGGTGGTGGCTTGTGCCAGGCCGCGCTTGTTGTCGATGGTGTCGAGCGTGGCCACCAGCGGCGCGGCGGTGCTGCGGAACTGCGCCAGCACTTTCGGCTCCAACGGCATGGCGCGCGGCAGCACGGCTTTCTCCGGATTCACCGGCATGCCGTTGATGCGGAATTCGTAATGCAGATGCGGGCCGGTGGCCAGGCCGGTCATGCCGACAAAGGCGATGACCTGGCCCTGCTGCACCGGGCTGCCGGCGTGCAGGCCCTTCTGGAAGCGCGACAGATGGCCGTAAACCGTCTCGAATTGCGGACCGTGGCGCAGCACCACCACGTTGCCGTAGCCGCCCTTCTTGCCGATGAACTCGACGCGGCCGTTGCCGGAAGCGTGCACCGGCGTGCCGATCGGCGCCGCGTAGTCGGTGCCCATATGGGCGCGCATGCGGTTGAGGATCGGGTGCCAGCGGTGCAGGGTGAAGCCGGAGCTGATGCGGGTGAAGTCCACCGGGGTGCGGATGAAGGCCTTGCGCAGCGACTGGCCCTGCGGCGTGTAATAGGCCTTGGTGCCGTCGCTGGCGACGAAGCGCACGGCGCGGTAGGTCTTGCCGTTGTTGACGAATTCGGCGGCGAGGATGTCGCCGTCGCGCAGCTTCTTGCCGTCCTTGTAGATCTGCTCGTAGACCACCGAGAAGCGGTCGCCTTCCTGCAGGTCCTGGGCGAAATCGATGTCGTAGCCGAACAGGTCGGCGAACTGCAGGATCATGCGGTCGTTGAGGCCGGACTTGCGGCCGTCGAGGAACAGCGAGTTCTCGATAGTGCCGACCGCCTCGGTGTTGCGCCGCTCCAGCGAAGCGCTGAGGGTGGCGCTTTCGAAACCGTCGTCGCCGCGGCGCACGCTCAGGGTGCGCAGCTCGTCGAGCGGATAGACCAGTTCCTGCAGCTCGCCGTTGGCAACGCGCAGGCGCAACTGGTCGCCGGCCTTGAGATGCTTGAGCCGGGCGCAATCGCCGCCGAGCTGGGTGATCGCCATCCAGTCCTCGGGCTGCAGATGGGCGTCATCGAAGATATTCGACAGGCTCTGGCCGGACTTCACCGCCACCGTGGTCCACTCGGTCGCCGGCGGCACGGTCAGCGCCTCGTTCACGGCGGAGCTGATCACCGAATTGAAACGCGCCACCGGATACTCTTGGCTCTCGGGGGCCTGGCTGTCGCCGGCGGCAACCGCTTGCGCCGCGCCGGTCGACGCCTGGTCCAGCGCGCTGTCCTGGTGGTAATAAACGAAAGCCGCAGCGGAAGCAGCGAGGAAGCCGCAGATCACTACGATACGACGAGCCGAGGAGGGGGTGGACCCCCCGGCGGGGCTATAATTCGACATGCGACTTCCGATGTGAACAATGGACTGCGCCCGTAGGCGGCAGACTTATAACGGCCAGATGGTTCTGGTTGGAATGGTCGAATCAGGCCGTGTCTTACTCTAAAGAAAACATAATTCTCCCCGCTTGGCAATCCCTGTAGTCAAAAAAATTGGCCTAATACAAGTCACTTGCTTCTGAAATCTCAACCATGACCCAAGGTTTTGAAGAAATCTTCGCCGAGATCCAGCGCGGCACCGACGAGATCATCCCCCACGATGAGCTGCGTTCCAGGCTTGCTGCCGCAACGCGGGACGGCACGCGCATGCGCATCAAGGCCGGCTTCGATCCCACCGCCAAGGACCTGCATCTGGGCCACACCCTTTTGTTAAACAAGTTACGTGCCTACCAGGAGGCCGGACACGAGGCAATCTTCCTGATCGGGGACTTCACCGGCATGATCGGCGACCCGACCGGCAAGAATGAAACCCGCAAGCCGCTGACCCGCGAGCAGGTGCAGGAGAACGCCGAAACCTACAAGCAGCAGGTGTTCAAGATCCTCGACCCGGAGCAGACCACCATCGCCTTCAACTCCACCTGGCTCGATCAACTCGGCGCCGAGGGCCTGGTGCGGCTCACCGCCCAGCACACCGTGGCCCGCATGCTGGAGCGCGACGACTTCTCCAAGCGCTACAAGGAAGGCCTGCCCATCGCCATCCACGAATTCCTCTATCCCCTGTTGCAGGGCTACGACTCGGTGGCGCTGAAAGCCGACGTCGAACTGGGCGGCACCGACCAGAAATTCAACCTGCTGGTCGGCCGCCATCTGCAGAGCGTCTACGGCCAGAAGCCGCAGTGCATCATGACCGTGCCGATCCTCGAAGGGCTCGACGGCGTCAACAAGATGAGCAAGTCGCTGGGCAACTACATCGCCCTCAACGACCCGCCGCAGGAAATGTTCGGCAAGATCATGTCGGTGTCCGACACCCTGATGTGGCGCTACTACGACCTGCTCAGCTTCCTGTCCCTCGCCGCCATCGCCGCCCTGCGCCAGTCGGTGCGGGAAGGCGCCAACCCGCGCGACCTCAAGATGGCCCTGGGTGTGGAGATCGTCGACCGCTTCCACGGCGCCGGCAGCGGCGAACAGGCCCGTGCCGCCTTCATCGCCCAGTTCTCGCAGGGCAACCTGCCCGAGAACATCCCCGAAATCACCCTGGCCGCTCCACCCGAGGGCCTGCCCCTGGCGCGCGTGCTCAAGGAAGCGGGACTGGTGGCCAGCAACGGCGAAGGCAACCGCATGATCGAGCAGAAGGCCGTACGCGTCGACTCACAGCGCGTGGAGGACCGCGCCCTGATGCTGGTACCCGGCGGCAGCCACCTGCTCCAGGTCGGCTCGCGGCGCTACGCCAGGGTGCTGGTGAAGGCTGCCTAGACGCCCGATCGGCATGACAGAGGCAAGCCGCGGCTTTTTGCCCGCATCACCCCGCATCACAAGGCCCCGGACAGTGATCCTGTCCGGGGCCTTGTCCGTTTCCCGGCTTGCCGGATAACCCCGAGTAACGGTGCCTCCAGTTGTATTCCCCTCTCCCGCTGCGACCGCAGGGAGTCCCCGTAGGACGGGAGAGGGTGGTCCGAAGGGCCGGGAGAGGGCCGTCCCTCCAATGAAACTGCTCATTTCCTCCGGGAACAGGCCGCTGCCGCATTCCTGACACCCTGTTGCAGGGTTTTTGTCATCTGCCCCGGGCAAATTAGGCTGGTCAGCCGCCTCGTGGAGGTGCTCCGCGCCAAAAACCGCCTCCGGCTCCGCCGGTTTTGCCTTGAAACCGGCCTGACCGGCCGTTTTTGGTCAGAATTTAGCCAAATCAGGGCCCCGGCCAAGTATTTTTCTTCGAACCGAATATTTTTTCGGGGACCGATTCGCGGATTTTTGCGCAAAACGGGGGGTGCTTCGCGCCCCTTCGGAACTTCTTTGACACTTTTTTAACGCCCCGGAAACCCTTTATCCATATGGGTTTTTGGGGTGTTTGATGGGCCTCCCCCAAAAAACTTTGGGCAGGAGTGTTGACACCCCGGGAAACCCCCCTATAATTCGCCTCCCTGCTGCACGGAAACGCGAAACGAAGCGAAGCCGAACAGCCTGATCTTTAACAAGTAAGCAAGTGATTTGTGTGGGTGCTCCCGGTGCGTGGCGGAAGCCATAGCATCACGGAGTATCAACGTAAGCCTAAGTTGTAATAGAGCAAGTGTTGATAACTCTTACTGGTGACGAAGACATTCTTTCCTGGAATGTTTAGTTGCCATCCAGCTTAAATTTAAGATTTAAATTTAATTGGAGAGTTTGATCCTGGCTCAGATTGAACGCTGGCGGCATGCCTAACACATGCAAGTCGAACGGGAGTAGCAATACTCTAGTGGCGGACGGGTGAGGAATACGTAGGAATTTGCCCTTAAGTGGGGGATAACCCGGGGAAACCCGGATTAATACCGCATGATCTCGAAAGAGCAAAGTGGGGGATCGCAAGACCTCACGCTTTTGGAGAAGCCTACGTCGGATTAGCTAGTTGGTGAGGTAATGGCTCACCAAGGCTACGATCCGTAACTGGTCTGAGAGGATGATCAGTCACACCGGAACTGAGACACGGTCCGGACTCCTACGGGAGGCAGCAGTGGGGAATATTGGACAATGGGCGCAAGCCTGATCCAGCAATGCCGCGTGTGTGAAGAAGGCCTTCGGGTTGTAAAGCACTTTAAGTTGGGAAGAAAAAATTTCACCTAATACGTGAAATCTTGACGGTACCGACAGAATAAGCACCGGCTAACTCTGTGCCAGCAGCCGCGGTAATACAGAGGGTGCAAGCGTTAATCGGATTTACTGGGCGTAAAGCGTGCGTAGGCGGTTTGTTAAGTCGATTGTGAAAGCCCTGGGCTCAACCTGGGAATTGCAGTCGATACTGATGGACTAGAGAACGGTAGAGGGAGGCGGAACTCCAGGTGTAGCGGTGAAATGCGTAGATATCTGGAAGAACACCGATGGCGAAGGCAACCTCCTGGGCCTGTTCTGACGCTGAGGCACGAAAGCGTGGGTAGCAAACAGGATTAGATACCCTGGTAGTCCACGCTGTAAACGATGAGAACTTGACGTCGGGTCGCTTAGCGATTCGGTGTCGAAGCTAACGCGCTAAGTTCTCCGCCTGGGGAGTACGGCCGCAAGGTTGAAACTCAAAGGAATTGACGGGGGCCCGCACAAGCGGTGGAGTATGTGGTTTAATTCGATGCAACGCGAAGAACCTTACCTGGTCTTGACATGTCAAGAAGTCTGCAGAGATGCGGATGTGCCTTCGGGAACTTGAACACAGGTGCTGCATGGCTGTCGTCAGCTCGTGTCGTGAGATGTTGGGTTAAGTCCCGCAACGAGCGCAACCCTTGCCCTTAGTTGCCATCATTCAGTTGGGCACTCTAAGGGGACCGCCGGTGACAAACCGGAGGAAGGTGGGGATGACGTCAAGTCATCATGGCCCTTATGACCAGGGCTACACACGTACTACAATGGTCGGTACAGAGGGTTGCCAACCCGCGAGGGGGAGCTAATCCCAGAAAGCCGATCGTAGTCCGGATTGGAGTCTGCAACTCGACTCCATGAAGTCGGAATCGCTAGTAATCGCGGATCAGCACTTGTCGCGGTGAATACGTTCCCGGGCCTTGTACACACCGCCCGTCACACCATGGGAGTTGGCTGCACCAGAAGCCGGTAGTCTAACCGTAAGGGGGACGCCGTCCACGGTGTGGTCAATGACTGGGGTGAAGTCGTAACAAGGTAGCCGTAGGGGAACCTGCGGCTGGATCACCTCCTTTCGAGAAACGCTTTCAAAGCGCCTCGGGAGCATCCACACAAGTCACTTGCTTGAACTAATAGAGATGCCGTATTCCGGTACTCTGACCGTGCGTTAGGGTCTGTAGCTCAGGTGGTTAGAGCGCACCCCTGATAAGGGTGAGGTCGGAAGTTCGAGTCTTCCCAGACCCACCAATGTCATTATCATTCGGGGGTTCCTCGAAGCGCCCGGTCAATCAGACGCCATTCAGTCAGTCATGGGCCTCCGGGGCCATAGCTCAATTGGGAGAGCGCCTGCTTTGCAAGCAGGAGGTCGTCGGTTCGATCCCGTCTGGCTCCACCATCAAATACGCGCAAGGTTCAAAACAGTGTTTTCGAAAGAGAACATTATTTTGAACCCTCTATGGGTCTGTTCTTTAACAATTCGGGTTGTAGTTAAACACTGTAAAGCACAAAGCGTTACAACTTCTTACTGAAATTGTAGTTCTCATATGCCTATAGGTGCTTAACGGCGAAAAAATTGTTGTAGTAGTTATGGTCTTTAAACCATGACTTCTGGTGTTCAATCAATTAATCGAGAGAATGCTTGAGGTTATATGGTCAAGCGACCAAGCGCATCTGGTGGATGCCTTGGCGGCAACAGGCGATGAAAGACGTAGTAGCCTGCGATAAGCCTCGGGGAGCTGGCAAACAAGCTTTGATCCGAGGATTTCTGAATGGGGCAACCCACGGCTTCGGCCGTATCCCGCAAGGGAAGCTAACGCAGGGAACTGAAACATCTAAGTACCTGCAGGAAAAGAAATCAACCGAGATTCCGCTAGTAGTGGCGAGCGAACGCGGAGTAGCCCTTAAGTTTCTTGTGTCTTAGTGGAACGGTCTGGAAAGTCCGGTCATAGCGGGTGATAGCCCCGTACACGAAAAGGCACTTGAGATGAAATCGAGTAAGGCGAGGCACGTGAAACCTTGTCTGAACATGGGGGGACCATCCTCCAAGGCTAAATACTCGTTGCCGACCGATAGTGAACCAGTACCGTGAGGGAAAGGCGAAAAGAACCCCTGTGAGGGGAGTGAAATAGAACCTGAAACCGGATGCGTACAAGCAGTCGAAGCCCGCAAGGGTGACGGCGTACCTTTTGTATAATGGGTCAGCGACTTACTAGTCTGTAGCGAGCCTAACCGTATAGGGAAGGCGTAGGGAAACCGAGTCTGAATAGGGCGATTAGTTGCAGGCTGTAGACCCGAAACCCGTCGATCTATCCATGTCCAGGGTGAAGTTGTGGTAACACACAATGGAGGCCCGAACTCACGCCTGTTGAAAAAGTCGGAGATGAGGTGTGGATAGGAGTGAAAGGCTAATCAAGGCGGGTGATAGCTGGTTCTCCTCGAAAGCTATTGAGGTAGCGCCTCGCGTCTAACTCAGGGGGGTAGAGCACTGTTTCGGCTAGGGGAGACATAAGTCTTTACCAAACCGATGCAAACTCCGAATACCCTGAAGTTCAATCGCGGGAGACACACGGTGGGAGCTAAATTTCATCGTGAAGAGGGAAACAACCCAGACCGCCAGCTAAGGTCCCAAAATTACGGCTAAGTGGTAAACGATGTGGGAAGTCATAGACAGCCAGGATGTTGGCTTAGAAGCAGCCATCATTTAAAGAAAGCGTAATAGCTCACTGGTCGAGTCGGCCCGCGCGGAAGATGTAACGGGGCTAAGCCGTATACCGAAGCTGCGGATGCATAGCAATATGCGTGGTAGAGGAGCGTTCTGTAAGCCTGCGAAGGTGGATCGTAAGGTCTGCTGGAGGTATCAGAAGTGCGAATGCTGACATGAGTAACGACAATGCAGGTGAAAAACCTGCACGCCGTAAGCCCAAGGTTTCCTGCGCAACGATTTTCGGCGCAGGGTAAGTCGGATCCTAAGGCGAGGCCGAAAGGCGTAGTCGATGGCAAACAGGCTAATATTCCTGTACTTCCTTAGCTGCGATGGGGGGACGGAGAAGGTTAGGTCAGCCGGCTGTTGGATGCCGGTTTAAGCGTGTAGGTAGATCCCTTAGGCAAATCCGGGGGGTCAATACCGAGACGTGACGACGAGGTCCTCATGGACCGAAGTGATTAAGACCCCGCTCCCAAGAAAAGCCCCTAAGCTTCAGGCAAAAGGAATCCGTACCCTAAACCGACACAGGTGGGCGAGGAGAGTATCCTAAGGCGTTTGAGAGAACTCGGGAGAAGGAACTCGGCAAATTAGTACCGTAACTTCGGGATAAGGTACGCCCTATGTACGTGTAAGCCTTCGCGGCTGAAGCGGAATAGGGTCGCAGTTAAGAGGGGGTTGCGACTGTTTATCAAAAACACAGCACTCTGCAAACACGAAAGTGGACGTATAGGGTGTGACTCCTGCCCGGTGCTGGAAGGTTAATTGATGGGGTCAGCCGCAAGGCGAAGCTCTTGATCGAAGCCCCAGTAAACGGCGGCCGTAACTATAACGGTCCTAAGGTAGCGAAATTCCTTGTCGGGTAAGTTCCGACCTGCACGAATGGAGTAACGATAGCCCCACTGTCTCCTTCCGAGACTCAGTGAAATTGAAATCGCTGTGACGATGCAGTGTTCCCGCGGCAAGACGGAAAGACCCCGTGAACCTTCACTACAACTTTACACTGGATTTTGAGTTTATTTGTGTAGGATAGGTGGGAGGCTTTGAAGTCAGGACGCTAGTTCTGATGGAGCCAACCTTGAAATACCACCCTGATAAACTCGGAGTTCTAACCTCGACCGGTATATCCCGGTCAGGGACATTGTATGGTGGGTAGTTTGACTGGGGCGGTCTCCTCCCAAAGAGTAACGGAGGAGTGCGAAGGTGACCTCAGCGCGGTCGGAAATCGCGCAGTGAGTGCATAGGCATAAGGTCGCTTGACTGCAAGACAAACAAGTCGAGCAGGTACGAAAGTAGGTCTAAGTGATCCGGTGGTTCTGTATGGAAGGGCCATCGCTCAACGGATAAAAGGTACTCCGGGGATAACAGGCTGATACTGCCCAAGAGTCCATATCGACGGCAGTGTTTGGCACCTCGATGTCGGCTCATCACATCCTGGGGCTGTAGCAGGTCCCAAGGGTCTGGCTGTTCGCCAGTTAAAGTGGTACGCGAGCTGGGTTCAGAACGTCGTGAGACAGTTCGGTCCCTATCTGCCGTGGGCGTTCGAGATTTGAGAGGAGTTGACCTTAGTACGAGAGGACCGGGTTGAACGTATCTCTGGTGTTCCGGTTGTCACGCCAGTGGCATCGCCGGGTAGCTAAATACGGACGGGATAACCGCTGAAAGCATCTAAGCGGGAAGCCCACCTCAAGATGAGATCTCGCGCAGATTTAATCTGCCTTAAGAGCCCTTGTAGACCACAAGGTTGATAGGCGCGGTGTGGAAGTGCAGCGATGCATGGAGCTAACGCGTACTAATTGCTCGTGAGGCTTGACCATATAACACTCAAGCATTTTTAGCTGTTAAGTACCTAAGGCTTTGAGAACAAGCTTGGTGCTAGACTTTGTTTGACTACAACCCAATTCGGAGTGACGACCAGTCCCAGGAGCAATCCTGAATTGATCGGCATTCCAGACAGTTTGCCTGGCGGCCATAGCGAGTTGGCACCACCGGTTCCCATCCCGAACACCGAAGTGAAACGACTCAGCGCCGATGGTAGTGTAGCGATGACTATGCGAGAGTAGGACACTGCCAGGCTCCAAATGAGAAACCCCCGATCGAAAGATCGGGGGTTTTTTATTTGTATTTCCGGAAGCGCAATCGCGTAAATTTCGCACGCTCGCCAGCCATACGCGGCAAACATCCTGGCCGGCGAACTCCATCCGGCACCAGGCGGTCTACTTCATACACAGACAATGCAGCCCCATCGAGGCCGCACCTGGCTCACGGCCGCTCAGGTCCCGGTTACTGGAGAATCCCCCAATGCCCCGCGCACTCACCGCTCTCATCCTGCTGCTCGCGCTGAGTGCCTGCCAGGCCGCATCCCCGGTTCCCGCCGCTCCGCAAAACGCTCCGATCGCATCCGCCCCGGTGGCCCGTTGCCCTGCCGCGGCCGACACCCATTGCATCGCCGTCGTATTCGTCGGCAAACCCGACTCGCCTTTGGCCGATGCCAGGGCCGTCACCGAACATGATCTGCTGCACGGCGCCTCGCTGGTGGCACTGGACACCCGGTCCTTTCCCGAAAAGCCGAGCTGGACTCAAGCCCTGCACTACGCCGACTGGAAAGCGCTCGGCGTCGACTACGTCATCCTGCAAGGCCCGGCGGATGTCGCCCCCGGCCTGCAAACCGTCGGCCCCGAACCCACCACCCTGCATCTGCGCCTCGCCGATGTGCGCCAGGAAAAAATCACCTGGCTGGGCAACCTGCCGATTCCGCAGAGCGGCATTAGCCTGGCCGCACACCAATCTTCCGACCTGATCGTGCAGCAGCTCACCGGCGTGCGCGGCGTCGCCGCCACTTCGATCGCCTATGTCGCCGTGGCCCAGCCCGGACGCAATGCCAGCTACAAACTGCTGGTCAGCAGCGCCGATGGCGAGGATGAAAAAGTCATCGCCGAATCGCACGACCCACTCATGTCTCCCACCTGGTCCCCGGATGGAAAGCGTCTCGCCTACGGCGGTTACGACAACGGACGTTCGGCGGTTTACCTGCACGATCTGGACAGCGGCAAAACCACGCGCCTGATCAGCGAAAAAGGCATCAACGGCTCGCCCGCCTGGTCGCCGGACGGCAACATCCTGGCCCTGACCCTGTCCTTCGGGCGCAACCCCGATATCTACTTCATCGACCTGGCCAGCGGCACCCGCCGCCGCGTCACCACCGACCCGGGCATTGAAACCGAGGTGAGCTGGGCACCGGACGGCAAGAGCATCGCTTTCACTTCCGACCGTGGCGGCGTGGCGCGTGTCTACACCATGGCCATCGATGGCAGCTCGCTGCGGCAACTGCCCGCCTACGGCAAGCAGACCTCCAATCCCAGCTTCTCACCCGACGGCAAATCCATCGCCGTGGTGGTGGACGAGGGCCGCGATTCCAGGATCGGCCTGCTCAACCTCGATTCCGGAGCGTTCGAATTCATCAGCGCCGGCCCACGCGACGAAAAGCCCAGCTTCGCGCCCAATGGCGCCATGCTGATCTATGCCGCCGAAGACGCCCGCCGCGGCCAGCTCAAGATTCGCGCGCTCGGCGGATACCTGCGGCAACTGCATTCCGAAGAGGATGTGCGTGAGCCGGCCTGGTCGCCGTATCGGAATTGAGCGGCACCAGTAGCGCGCATAAGGACAGGGATTTGTCGTTCTGAGCGCAACGGAGAATCTGGCCAGATCCTTCGCTGCACTCAGGATGACAAAAGAACAACAGTAGTAGGGCGGCCCATGGCCGCCGCCTGTTTCACTCAATACTCGGCGAAGCGGCGGGCACGGCCCGCCCTGCGATCAAACAACCCGCCGTTTCATCCAAGCGCCGCGGCGATTTCACCGAGATAAGCCGTAAACGCCGGATGCTCCACCTCGAAGCGGCGGATGGCATTGGAAATGTTCGCGGTCAGATCTTCACGCTGCTGCGCGCTGGTGCCGACACCAGCAACGTGCTGCTCGATCTCCGCCACCAAATGCTGCGCATGCAGCCGTGCCGCCTCGTCACTGAATTTCCCGTCCTTCAGCTCCGCGCGCAGGCGATCGAGCGGGGCATGCAGATCTTTATCGTTCATCGGTATTTCCTCCAAAGGATCGATTCGCTCGCTTCATGGATCTTACGCCCGCGTAGAGGTTCCCGTACGCGGCCGTTTCTGCGGCCCGCGCCTGCGTTCCGGCAGCGCCGCGCGCACGGCGTCCGTCGCCGCCGCGCCGGCGATCTTCACCGGTTCGGTACTGCGCAGCGCCCTGCTCAGCACAAAGGCGCCTTCCAGCGCCGCAATCATGTAAATGGCCAGTTCCCGCGCCTTGCGGGTGGAGATGCCGGCCTCGCGGAAACGCTGCGCCGCCGCGCTGATCCAGCTTTCGAATACCTCCGCGGTCGCCTCGCGCAGCGGCTCGCTGGTGCTCGCCACTTCCAGGGCGATGGTGGCGATGGGGCAGGCGTCGGCGTAGTCGGTCTGGCGCAGCGTCTCCGCCGCGCCATTGAAGAAGTTGCTCACCGCCGTCACCACATCCGGCGCCGGCGTGAAGATCAGATCGATCAATTGCAGGTACATCGCCCCCGAGCGCCGGATCACCTCCGCGCCCAACTGTTCCTTTCCGCCCGGAAAGAAGTGGTAGAGCGAGGCAAACGGCGCGCTGGCCGCCTCCACGATCTGCTTCACGCCGGTGCCGGCATAGCCCTGGCGGCGGAAGAATTCGCCACCGGAATCGAGGATGCGGTCTCTGGTGCCGGTCATAAGGGATTTCGCCATGCGCTTGCGGGTGTGGCCCAGTATAGCTAAGCTGTTACTAGAGTGATCTATCTAATACCGGTTCCGACCTACCGGCGGAGGAAGTCATGCGTGCATTCACCATCTTCCTGAAGTGGCTGGCGCCGATTCCAGTGGTGGTCGGCCTGCTGCACTTGCTGATGGGCCCGCATGCGGATGTCCTGCTCGGCGCCAACTTGCCGGCCGCAACGCTGGCCGATCCGGTGCTGGACAGCCAGAATCGCTTCTACGGCGTTTCCTTCATGGCCTATGGCGTGTTGCTCTACCTGTGCGCCACCGACCTCCGTAAATACGCGCCGGTTTTCGTGGCGCTGATCGGGTTCATGTTTCTTGGAGGCGTTGGCCGCCTGGTATCCCTCACGCTCCACGGCGTGCCCTCGCCGCCGGTGATCGCGCTTGCCGTGATCGAACTGGTAGGCATGCCGCTGCTGTTGCTGTGGTTTTCCCGCTTGATGCCTAAAGGCTAGATCGCAGGGGCTGTGTGGAATGCGGGGCGGCCTGCGGCCGCGGCGCCGTCTGATCGAAGAAGCCGGCGGCCACAGGCCGCCCTACAAGAGCTGCCTCTAGTGCCGCTCCTGCTCCCGCGCCCCTTCCACCGGCACCGTCACCCAGCGCGCCAGCACAAAGCACGCCGCCATCACCAGATAGGCAATCGCCCAGGGCCACGCCGGCGCCAGCCGCAGCACCGTGTCGGCAGGCGTCCACTGGTAAGAGTGCAACAACCCCAGCGCGGACAGCGCCGCCGCGGCAACGCACCACAGCGCCGCGCGCATGAACTGCCGCTCGATCACCGCCACCGTCATCGCCGACAGGATCATCGCGCTGAGAATGAAGCCCTGCTCCAGCCGCAGCGCGCCATCGATCCAGATATCCGAGTGTCCGAACGATTTGATCAGGTCCACCGAGAACGGCGTGCCGCCCGGTGTGCCCGCGCCCGCCGCATGCAGCCCCGCCTTGGCCATGAAGGCGCTCCAGCCGGCGAGCCCCGGCAGCAGGCCCATCACCACCGCCGGCGCGTGCGAGCGCGGCACCGCCTGGAACGCCTGCGCCGCGATCACAATGCCGATCCACAACACGATCGCCATGCCCGCCTCGATCGGCACCGCCCAGGCGATCAGCGACAATGTGCCGGTGAAGCAGATCAAGCTCATGAACACGCCGTTGTAGATCGAATAGCCGGCGCGCGCTCCCATCGCCTTCCAGCCCGGATGGCCGATATACAGCGTGGTCGGAAAACAGGAGCCGAACAGCGCCGCGCCGACGCAGCCCAGCCCGTTCACCGCCAGCGAGCTGCGCGTCGAATAACCGTCGCCGGCCGCTTGCGCCGACTCGATGTTCTGCATCGAGCCGATCACATTGAACAGCCCCATCGGCAGAATCACCGAGAGATAAGTCAGCCAGTAGCTGCCGCCCAGCGCCGTCAGCAGCTCGCCCAATACCGGCATCGGCAGATGCAGGCTGACGCTGCCCGGCGAACCGGAAGGGGACAGCCCGGTAGCCCAGGCGAAAGCCGTCCCCAGCACCACCGCCACCAGTCCGCCCGGCAGCCCGAAGCGAAACCGCACCCGCCCGAAGTACACCAGCAGGATGATCGCCAGCGTCCCCAGCCCGATGATCGGCTGCGCATAAGTGCGCAGCAGAAAGCCCAGCGCGATGAAGGTCATGGCGATGCCCGCCAGCGTCGACAGCAGCGCCGCGCGCGGCGTGGCCTTGCGGATGCGTTCCGCCACCAGGCTGCCCAGCAGCTCGATCACTCCCGCGCCGAAGCAGGCCACCAGCCCCGCATGCCAGGCCGTGCGCGCCGGGTCCGCATCGCCCGCCGCCTGCGCCGCCAGTTTCGCCGGCAGCATCACCAGAAACACGTACGCGAACAGCGACACCGTATTGATGCCATAGGGCAGGGCGCACACATCGGTCCGCTGCTCGCGCCGCGCCAGCTGGTGCGCCTGCCATGCATAAAACAGATTGCCGATCAGCAGGGATACCGCCGCTCCCGGCAGTACCCGCCCGAACACCAGCTCCGCCGGAAAGCCCAGCACGCCCAAACACAGCGAGCTGAGCACCAGCAACTGCACCAGGTTGTCCAGCGCCAGCCCGAAGAAGCCGTCGATATCGCCGCGTACGAACCAGCGCATGCTTTCTCCTTTTACCGAGACCTTTCCCCTGTCATTCCCGGATCAAGTCCGACTTTGCAAAAAGTAGGGTGGGTGGAGCGCAGCGCAACCCACCATCCGCGCAACGGTGGGTTACGCGCCTGTGGCGCTCCACCCACCCTACATGCCGCAGATCGGTCCACGCCCGCCGCCACACCCGGCAACACCCGATGCAGCTTCCGCGCCATCACAGGCGCATCGTACTTACGGCGCGGGCGCCGCCGAATAAAAGTAATACGCCGCCTTGTAATGCACCCGCAGCTCCGCATCCACATGCCCCGCATCGCAGCCATCCGCCGGCGCCTTGCCCGCCACCGTATACAGCCGCTGCACATAAGTTACCGAGCTGAAGATGCCGCTGCCGGAATTGGACTTCGCCGCCAGCAGCAGCCAGGGAATCGCCGCGGGGTCCGGCCCGTTGTCGCGTGCCTTCAGCTCACCCACCACCTTGCTGCCATCGATCGCCTCCCAGCTCGGCCCCGCATAGTGCTTGCCGATCGCATTGCCCAGGTCGTCGACCAGGTTCGCCTCCGGTGCCTTCAGCGCCCATTCAAAGCGCGTTGCGTCATCCTTGGCCACTTTGCATTGGTAAATCTGCACTCCGCTGGCCTGCGTCTTCAGAGTCAGCGTCTGCCCTTCCGGCACCTTCAGCGCATCGGGAATCGCCGCGGGCTGCGCCGCGGTCAAATCGGCGCAGCCCGCCAGCCAGGCCGCCATAGAAAGACCCGCTACCGCGAGGAAATGGTTTTGCTTCATGATCAACGCACTCCTTGGTTCATGAAATCACGTCATATCGGAAATAAGGCCTGGCCTTTGGCACATTGTGTCCGCTTTTGTGGACATTTTGTCGGTGCCCCCGGGCGCCGCAGTGAGTACCGTATGCGCAGCGGCCGGATACAAGCTCCGCCCCGTAGCGACAAATAAAGGACCAGCAATGAACGGCCAGCCACATACCGACAAGCGCGTGCAATTCGATTTCGAGATCGACTTCTCCAACGGCGGCGGTATCCAGGGCCAGGGCTTCCGCCTCGATATCGAGGGCGCCGACATCGCCGATGCCGAGCTAGCGGACTTCATCGTGCGCGACCTGCGCCTGCTGATGGTGGCCGAAGTCCGCATCCTCAACAAGCGCATCATCAGCGAGCGCCACAAGCGCGGCCCCGCGGCGTCGGTGCAGCCTGGCGCTCGCCCGCAAAGCTTCGTCGACCTGAGCCACACCATCGAACACGGCATGATCACCTACAAGGGCCTGCCCGCCCCGCTGATCTGCGACCACCTCAGCCGCGAGCAATCGCGCGCCCTCTACGCGCCGGGCACCGAGTTCGCCATCGGCAAGATCGAAATGGTCTCCAACACCGGCACCTATCTGGATAGCCCTTACCACCGCTACGCCGACGGCAAGGACCTGTCACAACTCGATCTGGAATCGCTGGCGGAAATCGAAGGCGTGCTCGTGCGCCTCACCGGGATGAGCGGCCGCGCCATTCCCCAAAGCGCCTTCGCCGCCACCGAAGTGCGCGGCAAGGCCGTGTTGATCCACACCGGCTGGGACGCCCACTGGCGCACCGATCAGTACTTCGAAAACCATCCCTTTCTCACCGGGGACGCCGCCCTCTGGCTGCGCGACCAGGGGGCCCTCCTCGTCGGCATCGACTCCCTCAACATCGACGATACCAGCGATGGCCACCGCCCCGTGCATACCACCCTGCTCGGCGCCGGCATCCCCATCGTCGAGCACTTGCGCGGCCTGGAGCAGCTGCCCGTCACCGGCTTCCGATTCTCCGCCGTTCCGGTCAAGGTCAGGGGCATGGGCACCTTCCCGGTCCGCGCCTACGCCACGCTGGCCGCCTGATCCAGCGATCACCCGAAGAGTATCGTCGTACCGGCGCAAGCCGACATCCAGGAGCCGGGAGCACGAATCCTCCCATCTCCGCCCCCGGCTTCAGCAGCAGGCTGACTCACGCTCCCGCGCCCCTCGATTCCCCTCTATCATCCCCCGACTACAACCTCGGGGGCAGGCTCTGAGTGCAGCGAAGGATCCGGCAAACACACCCCGCAGCATTTCCCTCTCCTATCCGCAGGAGAGGGGCAGGGGAGGGGGCAATCGCCAACCCCGCAAACGCTCAAACAAAGTTTTTCACTCACTCTCCACAAAAGGCATACTGCTTCCCACCTGGATGCCACAGGCCAATCACAAGGGAAGCGCCATGACCACGCCCGCCATCGCCGCATTCGAACCACGCAAGGCCCAAGCCGGGCGCGGCTGGGACTGGTTCGTCGAAGCCGTCGACCTGTTCCGCCAGGCGCCGGGCACCTGGATCGGCATCTGCGTCGCCTACATGGTTATCGTCATCGCCGCCTCGATCGTCCCCGGCGGCTCCCTGCTCACCAGCCTGTTCGGCCCCGTCTTCAGCGGCGGCCTCGTCCTCGCCTGCGCCAGCCAGGACGCGGGCACCGGCGTGCGCATCGAGCACCTCTTCGCCGGCTTCCGCGGCAGCCGCTTCGGCCAGCTCGTGCTGCTCGCCGTTCTCTACCTGGCGGCGGTCATCGTGCTGCTCATCGTCGGCGTCATCCTGGCCATCGCCGTACTCGGCATCTCGCCCGGCAACCTCGGTGCAATACGCAACGATCCTGGCCAGTACATCCTGCCGATCCTGCTGCTGTTCGCCATCATGCTTGGCCTGTTCATCCCGGTGATGATGGGCATGTGGCTCGCCCCCGCGCTCATCGTCCTGCGCAACATCGGCCCGGTCGACGCCTTCAAGCTCAGTTTCAAGGCCTGCATGGTCAACTGGGCGCCCCTCCTGGTCTACGGCCTCGTCGTCCTGCTGGTGCCGT
>Ga0206804_10173_pt1 | contig 18535 bp, 10 predicted proteins | sample Alteio_BWOrgCont_62_FD_152888 | JGI IMG/M metagenome (GOLD analysis project Ga0206804, IMG submission 152888) | Enriched cells from forest soil in Barre Woods Harvard Forest LTER site, Petersham, Massachusetts, United States -... | ecosystem: Environmental > Terrestrial > Soil > Temperate forest >... | reverse complement strand
GCATTTGCTCTATGCCCGCGGAAGCGCGCCACGCCGGCGGCGCCACATTGGCAGCACGCCGAGCCCGCCGATCAAAAGCAGCGCGGTGCTGGGTTCCGGCACGGCGATGAAGTTGAGTTCGTAGTTGTTCCCCGATTGGAAGAAATTTGCCGTCCAGTCGGTGGTGTCGTAGCCGGTGATGTTGGCGAAGGTGAAACCGCTGGTCGTGGCGTTCTGGAAGATCGTGTAGGTATTTGCGTAACTGAAACCAGCCAGGGTCACGTCGAGGTTGAGGGTGGCGTTGCCGCTGCCGCCCAGCCAATTGCCCGCGGTGCTGAAGGCCACCAGGTCGGAAGTCGTCCCCAAGCCGAAGAGTAGCGATGAGGCGGGAGCGAAATTCAATTTGCCTCCGGTCCCGAGGCTGAGATTGAGGGTTCCGGCATCCGTTCCCGTGGCGCTGCCCCCGGGTGCGAGACCGCCCGCAATGCTGACATTGCCCGCCGCGGCCGTGGTGATGCTGCCGCTCGCGCCGCTGGCCAAGGCCGCGCCATTGGCGACGTTGACCGACGCGGTCCCGTTCAGGCTGCCACTGACGATCAGCGTGCCGGCGTTCACGTTCGTGGCCCCGGTATAGACATTCGCGGCGCCCACGGCCAACGCGCCGGTCCCGTCCTTGGTCAGGCTCCCCGCGGCTGCGCTGATCAAGCTATTGATCGTCAGCAAACCGGACCCGGTCTGGTGGACGATCACCTCGGATGCCGAGGCGCCGATTTTACCTCCCGTGACCGTTTCGTCATTTGGACCCTTGAAGAGAAGGCCCAGGCTGGTGATGGCCAGGATGTTAGTCGCCGCGCCCATGTCGATGACGCCATAGTTATTCGTGGTGTCGATGGTTAGGGAATTGACCGAGCGGCTATTGAGCGCTCCGCCATTGGTCCAACTTAACGTCCCGCCGTTGCCGCCAGTGTAAATGCTGCCCAGGGTGGTGAAGTTGGTGGTGGTGGAATTGCTGTTTGTCGCCAGAGTCGTGCCGGTGGTGTCGTCGTAGCGGGTGATAGGGGTGTTCGTCCCCGCCGCGCGCGTGGCGAAGCCGACTACCCCCGAACTATCTTTCACCAAAGCCCAACCATAGATTCCATTGGTCAGAGTGGCACCGGTGGTCGCTGCGGCGGTCACGACCGAACGGGCTCCGGTATTGGCCGAGGAATAGTCGAAGAGCAGGCTGGAGCCGGGGTTGCGAGTCCATGCATTGCCGAGGGTCAGCGTCACGCCGGCGCCGTTGTTGGGGTCAAGCGTGATGACGTTGTTGGTGTTGCCGGTGAGCGTCAGGGCTCCCATGGTCTGGCTGCTGCCGCCACTCGCGCCCTTAACCTGAAAATTGCCGCCCCCGAGAGTCAAGGCGGTCCCGTTAGCGCCGTTGATCGATCCTCCGGCGTTCATATCGAGCAGGAGGGTGCCGCCGTTCGCGATCGTGGTGCCGGTGTAAGTGTTGGCTCCGGAAAGGATCAGTTCACCCACGCCGGATTGAGTTACATTCAAGGCGTTGGTTCCGTTCTGGCCGATCGCCCCGACGTTGGTCACAGCGCTCATACTGATGCCGTTGAACGTGAACGTCCGAGAGGCGGCGTCCAGTTCGGTGATGCTGGCCAGGGTCGTGGTCCCGCCCGTCATGTTATTCGTCAAGAAGCCGTTGCCCGTGGTCGTTCCCGTCCCGGAGAAGGACAGGCTGTAGCCGTTGCTATTGGTAATGGTGAGCGTCGGGTTGGTCAGGACGAGCGTTCCCAACTGGATGGTGTTGCCGGTGTTCGTTCCGCTGCTGTCGCCCACATTGATCGTCGGAGTATTGGTCGCCGTGACGTTGTATCCGGAAGCGCTTCCGGTGCCGGTGTAGACGATCGTGCCATTGCTGCCAGCGCCGTCATTCAACAGGCTGAGCCGGGCCGTGGAGGAGAGACTTACGGCGTTGGACGCGGTGCTGCTTCCGAGACCATTCGTGCTGGTGACCGCCAGAGTTCCTCCGGTGATGGTGGTGACGCCGCTGTAAGTGTTCGCCCCGGAAAGGGTCCAGGTCCCGGTGCCGGCTTTGGTGACGCTGGTGTTGTTCGTTCCGGACTGGCTATCGACAATCGCACCGGCGATTTCCCCGGTCCCAGTCGTCGAACCTTGCAGCGTGAGGGTCTTGGCCCCGATGCCGCCGGCCGTCAGCGAACTGGTGAATTCCAGCAACCCCGTGCCCGATTGATCGATCGTGGCACTGCCCGAGGTGCCGGCGAGGTTGACGACGCGGTCGGTGGTTTCTCCGACGCCGGTGTAGAGGAGTTTGCCGTTGGTCGTGCCCGAACCGATGCTGAGCACGCCGGCCGCGCCGAGGTTGCTGCTGGCGCCGCCGACCAGGCCGATGGTCGCGACGCTGAGGGTTCCCGCGTTAATATTGGTCCCGCCGCTATAGGTATTCGCGCCACTCAGCGTCGTGACGCCGGTATCCGTGATCGTCAGGGTGCCTGCCGCCCCGCCCCCGTTGGAGTCGGCAATGACCCCGCTGAGCAGCGTCGCGGCGGTCCCGACGATCGTGAAGGTCCGGCCGATGGCGTTGGATTCCGAAAGGTAAATGTTGCCCGCGAGCGTCAGGGTGTTGCCGCCGGTGATGCTGCTGTTGAGCAAGCGATTGCCACCGGAGTTAGTCAAGTTGCCGCTGATCGTCAGGCTATTAGCGCCGGAAATGGTGGCCGTGCCATTGATGGTCACGTTGTTGGAAATGGCCAGGTTGCTGACCAGAGACTGAACCGTGGCATTGCCCACGGAGAGAAGTCCGCCGGCCAGGCCGCCATTGTTCGCCGTGGTGTTGTTCAATTGCAGAATGCCATTGCTCACCGTGGTCGCGCCGGCGGAGCTATTGCTGCCGGACAAGACCAGGGTGGTGGCGCCGCTCAGCGTCGTGACGCCGCTATAACTATCGGCGCCGCTCAGCGTCCATTTTCCCGCACTGGCGCTCACCGTGACCGACTGCGTTCCTCCGCCGTCGGAGATGTTGCCGCTGATCAAGTTGCCCGTGCCCGTGCCCGCGCCGCCGAGCGTCAAGGTGGAGGTGGCGGTGTTGGTAATATTACCAGCGAAGATCAGTGCGGAGCCCGCGTCCAGCCGGCTGTTAGTGAACGCATAGTTGCCGCCGAGGCTGATTGGGGCATTGAATGTTTCCAGCAGGTTGGTGCCCGTGGCAGTGCTCGCGAGGGTGATGTTTCCTCCGCTGGCCAGGTTGAATTGTCCGCCCGCGCCGCCCGTGTTGAAAGTAAAGCTCCCGACGGACGTATCAAAGGTGAAGGAGGTCAACCCTTGAGCGGCGCCGCCGAGGCTGATCGCGGTGTCCGTGGTATTGAACAGCGCGGTATCTCCGGTCACGGGTGTGGTCCCGCCCCAGTTTGCCGGGGTGGCCCATAGACCATCCGCCGCGGTGCCGGACCAAGTCCGGGTGGCCGCTGACGCCGCATGAGGCAGGACAAAGATGGCGATGGAGCCGGCGAGGATGAGCGAACGGCGGGAGAACGAGGTGAGTTTTTTCGGGAGGGCGGCTTTCATGGGAGGGATGTCCTGTGGGTGATGCGGACGGCGTCGGCATCAACTTCCGCGCAGGTTACCGAACCGCCGCATGAGCCGCTATTGTCCGAACGGCCAATAGCCCGCCGACCCCCTGTTTACGGCTTGCCTGGAGTCAGCTCACCGGCCCGTGCGGGCACGGTCACGGTGATGCACGTGCCTTTGCCCGGTGCGCTCTCGACGGTCAGCACGCCGCCGAGCCGCTTGACCCGTTCGCGCATGCCCTGGATGCCGAAGTGTCCTTCGCGCGGCGTCTGCGCCTGCGCGGGGTCGAAGCCACTGCCATCATCCTCCACGGTCAGCCGCAGGCTTTCGTGGGAAAAGGTCAGGCGCACGAGAATGGAGCGCGGATCGCCGTGTTTCAGGGCATTGGTGATCGCCTCCTGCGCCAGGAGGAGCAGGTTGCCGGCGATGAGGTCGGGCAGTGCACGCGGAGTCCCTTCGGTTTCGACGGCCACGATCAGGTCGCTCTGGTCGGCGAGTCGCGTGGCGACGGTTTGGAGCGCTTCTGGCAAGGTGTGGCCATCCAGCGCATCCGCGCGCAGATTCCAGACGGAGCGGCGCACATCCTCGCGGACTGTGGAGAGAAGGTGGCGCACCCGATCGAGATTCTCTCCATTGTCCTGGGCCTTGGTCCGCTGCACGACCATGGTTTCGACGCGGAAGGCGATGCCCGTCAGCCCCTGCTCGAGGGTGTCGTGCAAATCGGCGGCCAGGCGTTGCCGCTCGCGCAGGGTCGCCTCGAATTCGACAGCAGCCTCGCGCCGGGCGCGCATTTCTTCCGCCAGTTGGGCGCTGCGCAACTCCACGCGTCGGCGGAGCAGCCAGTTCCAGGCCAGGGTGACGGCCAGGACCGCGCCGATTCCCCCGAGCAGGAACCAGAGGCGTTGCGGCGTCCACCACGGCGCGGCGCGGATCACGACGACATCGTCCGGCGTCGGAACGAGGAATCGAAAATTGACCGGGCGGGGATGTTCCTGCGCCGGCCAGCTCGTGGCCAGTTCCACCCGGACGACGCCATTGATCCGCACGATGCTGCCCGGGGTGAAGCGGGCCAGGACAGCAGGAGGGGTGTCGCGATTGAAGGAAGCGGAGACCAGCCGGCCTTCGCTATCGTCGACCAGCAACCGGGGCCCTTCCTTGTCGGCCAGATCGACCTTTTCCACGCGCCCATCGAGCGTGGCCAGGAGCCCATCCACATCCTCGGCGTCGGTCACGGTTCGGCCGGCCACGGTATTGCCAAGCACGCGCCGGCGATCGACGGGCGTGGGCTGGGGCCGCGGCGCCGTGCCGATCTTCCGCACCGCCGCGGCGTGGAGCATGCCGAAGTTCTCCTTGATCTCGACAAAGCCCGAGACCTCGAGTCGGTCGCCCAGAGCGAGGTGCGTTTGTTCGTTTGTTTCCACACACACGCCGCGATGGTCTTCCTGGAGGAAGAAAAGCTGATTCGATCCGCTCCCGGGCCAGACGAGGGTCACGGTGCCCTCGCATCGGCGGCGATGAAAAGTGAAGCCCTCGCGCGAGAACGGCTGGATCTCCGAAAGCTTCAACTTCGGGACAGCGAACGGGTCATCCGGTCCGCGCTCGATCACGTGCAGATCGTCGAGATTCTGGACATTGATCCGCGCGCCGAGCAATTCACCGCGGCTGTTCCAATGGGCAAACATGACGCCGGTCGCCTCGACTTCGGAATCCACGAGGTGGGTCAGGTGGGAGGAGGAGTCGAGGTGATTGATGCGGACGCGGACGCGTCCACCGTAGGCGGCCAGTTCGCACCACGCGCTCTGCGCGGCCGTGGGAGTTTCTTCCGTGAATTGCACCACTCCGCGCACTCGCACCCGCTGGCAGTCCCACTTGCTATCCAGCAACTCGGAGATGGAGAGTCGGGGGGCCTCCGGCAGCGGCGCCTGGCCAATGATGCGGATGTGCTGCGGATAAATGACCGGCGCATAATCTCCCGACCCTGTGACACCGTCCAATTCGATGAGTGAACCCGGCGGGATCACTTCCGGCCAGGACCACCCGGCGGGCACCAGACCTTTCGACCGGGCAAACTCGCCCCGCTCGACGTACGTTCCTTCCGTGCCTGTCTGGACGACGAAGGCGGTGCCTTCCTTTGGATAGCTAAACGTGACGACGCCCCGAATCTGGACCGGCAACCGCCGCGCCGCGACCTCCTTCGACAGCGCGCGAATGGAAGCGCAGTCCGTCAAAGGTGCATCTTCGGCGAACGCCCCATCCGCGGCGAGCGCGAGCCCGAGAGCGAGAATGATCGAAAGTGTGGAGGGACGGAGGGACACCAAAGTTACCATGGCTGACGGGGGCGGTCGTCGCAAGCGGTCCCGGGTGAGTTACTCAAAAAACGGCGCTGTGGAATGCTGGGAGAGCCAATGTAGAGGCGGTTGTGCCAACCGCCTGTGGCTGGTGGAAAGGCGGCGGCTGGAAAGGATGAAGGCAGAAGGATAAAGGATAAAGTGAAGTGCGCTACGCGGGGAGTGTGGAAAGGCGGCTGACACAGCCGCCTCTACATTCGCTTGCTCTGCGTCGAGATCTGCACTGCCTGGCACCTTTTCGTCGTTCGTGGTGAAGAGATCACAGACACAATGATAGGTTCTTCTCTGCGACCTCTGCAGTGCTAACCTTTAGAATCGCGCATTTCCGCGAGGATTTTTTTAAACCGCGAATGGCCGCGAATGAACGCGAATAGCAGAGGGGAGGAAACGGCTGCTCTGCCTATTCGCGTCGATTGGCGTCCATTCGCGGTTCCCTTCCCTTTTCGTCTATTTTGGCTATTTCGTGGTTCCACTATTTGGTTGCGGCTCTGCCGCGCTGGGGCTTTGCGTTTAAAAAGAATCGTCAGGGGCGAAAGACTTTCAGATCGCCATTCACTGGATCAATTTCGACGGTGCTGAAATTCGCGGGCGGGCGGCTCAACGAATCTCCGCTGACTTCCGCATGGATGGTCAGAAACCACGGCCCTCCCGTGGGCAAAAGATCGGTGGAACCGTCCGGGCGAAAGCGCACGGCGATGTAATGATAATTGGTGCCGACGCGCGGCAGTGAGTCGGTCCCGCTGCAGAGGGTTCTCGCGGATGGATCGAGGAGGGAAGAGAGTGTCGGCGCCGCATCCATGATCGTCGATACTGGCAGGAAAATGACATTGTTCAGCGGAGCGAGCCCGCGCGAGTTGATCATCTCCAGGGATTGCATCGCACGGAAACTGACCGTCGAACTGGGAGTCTCGGGATCCGCAAATTGATAGAAGCGCACTTCGACAATCCGATTCTTGCCAATGGCGGCCTGCCGGGCGATGGCCAGTTGATCCATGACCGTTTGCGTCGCCTGGGTGAGTCGCATCCCCCGAATGACGGTATCCGCCGCCGGGACGACGAGCGCGGCGACGATCCCGATGATGACCAGCACCAGGAGCATCTCGATCAGGCTGAACCCACGTGAAGCCGGGCGAATCATGGCGCGAACCGTTTGGTGCCGACCACGCGGAATTTGTAGTATTGGTCGATGTTGAGCGAGGGGTCCGCCGGATTGCTGATGTAGACCTGGGCAAAATCCGGCAACGTCGGGTCGTTCGGATCGATGTAGCGTTCCAGGGTGGTGCTGCCGCGATATTCGCCGAGCACGGCGTCCTTCGGACCGCTGGCGGAGCTATTCGGATCGACAAAGACACCGGCATTAATGTGCGCCGGAAGCTGTTTCAGCGCCTGAACGAAGACGTGGACGGTGTAAGTATTGGATTTCGTCGTCAGCCGGGGATAAATGTCCACGTACGGCTTTTCCCGGAGGTTATCGCCGGTCAGTCGATTGTTATTCCAGAAAGTGGCCATGGACGCCGCGGTTTCGCCGGGCGGCACAAGGTTCAACTCACAAATCTCCGTGGCGGACCGATAGATCCCGTTGTTGGCGAACTTCGTGTCGCAAGCCTGAAGGGTGGTCGGAATGTCGATCGTGCGCCGGCGATTGGGATTCTGCAGGGCGATGTTTTCCTGGCTGCCGTGATCCCGGGCGCTGGGTTTGTAACTGCTGCTGTCCGCCACGGGGATCGCGAGAAACTCGGTGGACTTCAGGACCGCGTACAGGCCCGTCTGGCGTTTGATGTAAGTGAACGGGAGAATCTGGTAATTGAGGTTGATCTTCCCCGCGGTAGAGAAGGGCTGGCTGATCGCATAGGGTTCGATCACGGGCATCCAGAACAAATCCGCGATGAGATGATCCTTGGGAGAAGCATTGCCGGGATGGCTGGGATCTTCGGGCCGCGGATGGAAGAGCAGAGTCTGCCAGGGGCGAAAGCTTTGCACGCCCGTGGGTATGGAGCCAAACATGAGCGGAGATGGCACCTGCCGGGTGGGTGAGAAGTACGGCGTCCCCGGCGGCGCGCCGTCGAAGATGCTGCCGAACAAGTACGGGTAGCGCGTAATCGTCTGGTCGAGCGTGTGACAGATCAACCGGCTGTCTCCTTCGTCCGGCTTGTTCATGTAAGCGCCATCGAGGGTATTGCCGATGCCGGTGTCCCAATCACCCGGGCCGCCCCCGGTGGCGGCGGCGCGCGTGACACCATTGTTCCCGACGCGACTGGGGACGTAGGGGTTGTTTTGGACAGTGCCCCAGCCAGCGGCTCCGGTCATGTATTGGGTGACGGGAGCCAGTTTGCCGGGTGTCGCCGCGCCCGGAAAGATCTGGGCGCCGCGCGCGCCGGCGAAGGTCAAACCGTGGGCAAAGACCGTCGGCGCACTCTTGTAGTCATTGTGGGCGCGAAAGCGGCTGGAAGGCACGTTGGCCATGGGCGCGATCATCCGGATATCGCCCGCGGTGGGATCGGTCGCCGGACTGGGATCGTTGCCGAGCGCGCCGGCGGGTTGAACGCCGACCACCACGTCGGAAGGTTTCCTCGTGGTCCCGGAAAGGACCGTCGTGCCGATCCGGATCAAGTTATTCGGAGCGACTCCGGACACCGTATTCAGGGTTTGGGAGGAGGGCGGCCAATCGGTGGAGTTGAGCCGCGCATTGTAATCCTCGTAGGCAATCGAGGTTGCATCTGTCCCGGTCACATCGGGAATTTGAAAAGTCCCGGCCGGAAAATTCAGATTGATGGTTTGCACCGTGACCGAGGGCGTGGGATCGCCCGGAAGAGTCTGGGTGGAAAGGGTGACCGTCAGATCGGTGCTGCCATCGGCGTTGGCGCCTTTGAAGTCGAAGGACCGCGCGGCATTGGTGGCGGGCGCGGCCGGAGGGGTGAAGGTCACGTCCGTGGCGCTGACGAACGCGTATTTTCCCGCTCCGCCCACGCCCGTGTAATCCAATTGCTTGGTGCTCACGCCGTATCCGCCCGCGCCAAAGTTATGCCCGCTCAGGGCGAAGAGCCCCTCGGCGGGACTTTCGACCCCGCCGAGCCCGCGGCCCTGGAGCGTCTGGAAATCGCTGATTTCGATCAGATTCAGCGGACCTTCCGCAGGCATATGGAGGGACTGCCAGCCGGTCCCGCTCGGGTTGACCGCGAACTGGTCGAGCCCCTTGACCTTGTATTGCAGACTCGAGCGCATGCCGGCCATGCCCTGCATCGGCGAGGCAAACTGGAGGAGCAGAATCGCCCGGAACTTGTTGGTCTGTTTTGGGTTCGTGGCGTTTTGTCCCGTGGCATAAAAAACCAGGTCCGCTTCCGCCACGGTCAGGCAGCGCCCGGCTCCCATGGTCGCTCCGATCTTGATCGGGATTACTTCACCCGCTCCGAGCGGAAAGAGATTCGGAGCGTCATTGTTCATCGAGAAAGGCGCCGTCGGATCGAGCCTGGGATCGGAGGGGGGGAGGGTGACGTTGAAGAGCGGCGTGTAGGGGACCGCATCTCCGGCAGCGGGCGGAGTGCTCTGCTCGGAATCGGCCATGTTCGTGCAGCGAATGTAGTCAAAGATAAGCGTCAGAATCTGATCGCGTTCGGCGGTCGAGTATTTGCTGGCGAAGTTACCGCCGAAACCCGGGATGCTTTGGTTGGTCAAGGCCCGGAGATACTGATACAGCGTTTGGTTGCGGGTGATCTTGTTGTAATCATCCGTGTCGCTGCGCGCGTTCAGGCGGGTGAAGTAGTAACCCTGTCCGCCGACGGTGCCGCAGAATTGGGCGAGCTTGTCGTAGGCGGTCAGGTTCTTGTTCGCCAGCGGGTCCCAGACGGGCCAGATGGAGATGCGCGGAGTATTGAAGAGCGTCACTTCCGGCGCGTTGCTGCCGGCGGTGAGAAAGAAACGTGTTTTTTCGAGCACGCTTTTCGTGATGGTCGTTGGCGTCGTCGAGGGACTGGTCGACGCGCTGGGATTCGTCACGCGGCTGACCCCGGCGAGTTGGGGCGCAAACATCAGTTCATCGACCGAAGCGTAGAGCCGGTCGGTGTCCGGCGTGAGTGGGGTGAAACCCGCCACTCCCGGAGGGGTGCTGAGTATGGTTCCTCCCATGGACCCTCCGGAGGCGACTTTTGGAGCGATCGCGTAGTAGGGGTTGAACTGGGTGGCATTGCTACTCGTCACGGGAGTCACAACGGGCAATCCGAAGTTTCCGAAGATCGGGCTCAGGCAGGTCGTGGCGGGATGGCCGGGATAGCGCTGGTATTCCTTTTGCGCGGGCTGACAGATCGACAGGCCGGGCGAGAAGTTACTTTGCACCGTCGACCATGCATCCGAACCCAGTCTCCCGAAGTCTTCCGCCGAAAAGACGCGGGGCACATCCCAATAGACCCCTTCCGAGGCCGTGTTGATATTCACCTTGCACGTTTCATCATCCGTCCAAAAAGCCATGCGACCGATGACCGGATTGCCCGGGGCCAAACCAGGGATCGTCACCGTGCCATTGGAGGCCGAAGTCGGACTGGCCATCTTCCCGTTTTGCAGGACGTAGAGCCATTGAACCGGCATCGGCGCTGGATTGGCAGTCAGGCCGGTTTCCGGTTGTGTGGGGTCATAGCTGGCGGAGGTGGGCAGGCCGGTGCCGCCGGTACTCGGGTCGGCGAAACCGGGCCGGCTGGTCAGCGAAAATCCATCGACCAGCCCTTCGGCGAAGGGATCGATGATCGGGAAGACGGGCGAATAGGTATCCGGCTTGGTGGGGTCCGGTTTGATCGAACCGGCGGGATCGGGGACCAGGGCCGGCGCATTGAGATCGGTATACAATCCGGCGTTCGCGGCGCTATTCCAATCCGCTGGTGGCACGTCCGTGCTGGCGCTAAAGCTCGCCCCGGCGCTGACCATTTCATTGGACGAGTAGAGTTTGTAGCAGTTCTGCGGCGTGCCCGTAGCATCGAAGGTGCGAAGCATGCCCGGCTGGGAAGCCCAGGAAAGAGTGGAACCGGGAGAACTGGTGCCGCTGGTCGCGTCGACGATTTGCGCCATGACCACATTCACGGCGGAATTCGCCAGTTGCTGGGTGTTCGCCGCGTCCGCCGTGGTGTGGGCGAAGTGGCGTTCCGCGGAGACGCTGACAAAGAAGGCGATGACGATTCCCGATATCAGCACCAAAAAAGCGAGCACGATGACCAGGGCCATGGCGCGGTGGGAAGCGACTTGAGTTTTCATCGGGGGGATTAATTTCGACTCCATTTGGCGCCGCGCAAACTGACGTTGGTCGTGAAGACGCGGTAATTGATTTTTCGCTGGATCAAATAGGAGCCCAGCGAACCGTTGCCGGGCGCGGTGGTGCCATTTCCCAAATCGGCATCCAACTGGCTGGCCGTGGTAAAAAGCCCTTCGAGTTCGGCGATGAGGTTGGTGACATCGGTGTCCGTCATGCGCAGCGCCGATGTTTCATCGATCGCGACCAGGGTGATCTGCACCACGGGCGGCAATTGATTCTTGGGATTCAGCGCGGGGCTGGCCGCGGAGAGATCGGTGGTCGAGTCATACGCGTAGTTCGGGGCGAGATTAGTCCCGGTGGGGTCTTCGGCCTTCGATAATTTCGGCAAGATGACCATGGCGATGACGTTTTCCGCGAGCACATGGACCGGAGGAGCCGCCGCGTTGAGCGCGTCGGTGAACCACTCATGCCCGATGTAGCTGGGATTGCCCGAGGTGTAGCCATAGATCGTGAGCTTGTTGGAGGGCTGCATGAGTTCCATGAGCCGGAAGCGATTGCGCACGGCCGGCGGGTTCGGCAGGGTATCGAGAAAGGGCGGCCGGATATCCTTGTTGTATTCGAGATAATAGCCCCAGGTGTTGAGGAGATTGTCCAGGCCCCCAAAATCCACGGAATCGTCGACATACCCGAGCGGGGCTTGGAAGAAGATCCCATGCGTGGGCCGTGGGGGAGTGCTGGTTTGGACCAAGGTCTCCGTCCGATCGGAAATGAAACGCAGATCGCTTTGCCGGATGTATCGGTCCGGCGGCAGACTGGTATTGCCGTTCGGGTAGTGGTAATCCCAGGAGGTATTGAGCGTGGCCTGGCTGACCCGGCGGGAGATGGTTTCAAACGCCGTCTCCGCGCCGCGGAATTGCTCGATCTTGCTCGTGGTGTAGCGCCAGGAAAACGCCGTCGCGTTGGTCATCGAAGCCAGGACCAGCATCAGCAGGCCGATCAGCGCCAGGGAAAGTAACAGTTCGACGAGGGTGAAACCCTGGGGGACGGAACGTGGCCTCATCGCTTGGCGGGCTATTGATTCTTCGCGATCAGCGCCGAATACGTGGTGTAGGCCAGTGGGCTCGCCGGATCGAAGGGCGCCGCGCGATGTCCGGGATTGTTGGCCAGCCGCACCACGACGGTGGCCAGGCTCGTCGAATCCGGGGTGCTGGCATTCGGCATCGCCGTCGGGGCCGTGACCGTGACATCGACCGTGTAGATGGAATCGGCGATCGACTGGACTTCGTTGCCTTGGTCATCGAAATAGCGCTCGGTCGTGGGCGCCGCGATCAGTGTCGGATAATCAGTCTGCTGCGCTTCGTTGATCACCCGATGAACGATCTGCGAACCCACCGTTGTGTCCATGGCCTGGCGGAAGACGCTCATCCCGATCGGCACCATGGAAAACAAGGTCACGAAGGCAAAACTGACGATCCCGATGGCCAGGACCAATTCGACCAGGGAGAAGCCCGACCGCTTGGAGGATGCGGGGGGCGAGGAGAGGGTTCCTGGATGGGGACGGGCCCGATGGTGGGAAGCGAGCATGGGGGTAAATTGATGTCCCCCACGTTACGTCCGCATTTCACCCCCAGCAATTGTCCGAACGGCCAATAGGCTTCGCTGCCCGAAAGTGCTTTGTTAGGAACAGCATGTCCTCCAGCAATCCCATCCGCATCCTCCTCGTGGACGATCATTTTGTCGTCCGCTCGGGCCTGGCGATCCTGCTCGCCCAGCAGGACGACTTTGAAGTGGTGGGCGAGGCCGACGACGCGGAGCAGGCGCTGAAGCACTATCGGAAGTTCCGGCCGGACGTGACGCTCATGGATGTCCGGATGCCGGGCGCCGGCGGAATCGAGGCGCTGCGGAATATCCGCGCGGAATTTCCCGAGGCCCGGGTGGTCATGCTGACCACCTACGATCTGGATGAGGAAGTGTTCCTCGCACTGGATGCGGGGGCTGTGGGATACCTGATCAAGTCGGTGCGCCATGCGGAACTTTTCGCCGCCGTGCGGCAGGTGCATGCGGGCCAACGTTGTGTGCCGAAAGCGCTGGAAGCCCGGCTGGCGGCCGTCCCGCGTTCGCGCCTCTCGCCGCGCGAAGTCGAGACCCTGGACCTGCTGGCGCGGGGATTTTCCAACCGGGAAATCGGCTCGGCTCTCCAGGTGACCGAGCGCACGGCGAAGGCGCACGTCCAAGCCATCCTCCTCAAGCTCGAAGCTGCCGACCGGGCCGAAGCCGTTGACGCCGCCTACAAACGCGGGCTGTTGCGCGTCGAGGGCAACTAGCGGGAGGGCTCCCGCCATTCTGATTTCCATTTGAACCCCATGCCGACCCGTCCCTCCATGCTCCCACGACTGTTCCGATCCTCTCTCCGTTTGACCCTCAGTGCCGCTGCAGTTTTGCTTTCCCTGACCTCCAGTCCGCTCCAGGCGGAAGTGCGGTTGCCGGCGATTTTTGGGGATCACATGGTTCTCCAGCGCGAGATGAAGACCCCGGTCTGGGGCTGGGCCGCTCCCGGGGAAACGGTGACCGTGACCGCCGGTCACGAGCGCCAGACCGCGACCGCCGGGCCGGACGGCAAATGGTCGGTGAAACTCGCCAGTCTGACCGCTTCCGATAAGCCCATCGAAATCGTCGTTGCGGGAAAGAACACCATTACGCTGCACGATGTGCTGGTCGGCGACGTCTGGGTCTGCTCCGGCCAGTCGAATATGGAATTGGGCAGCGGGGCCATTGTTCCCCGGGAGGAGATGGCCAAAGCGGAAAATCCGCAGATTCGTCTCTTTACGGTCCCCAAGTGGGTCGCTCCCCAGCCCGAGAGCGATATCGCTCCCGCGCCGGAGACCGCACCGTTGCTCGGCAAATGGGAAGTCTGCACCCCGGAGACCGTGGCCAAGAATGGCGAGTGGTTTGGCTTTTCCGCCGTGGCCTACTTGTTCGGCCGGGATTTGCACGACTTCACCCACCAGCCGGTCGGATTGATCGAGACATGCTGGGGCGGCACCCGGATTCATTCCTGGATCAGCCTGGAGACTTTATCGACCATGCCGGAAAAGGTCAGCGCTTCGCGGGGCGCGGCCAATTTCCGGGACCACTACGAGGAGATCAAGCACACCTACGAAACGGTGACCCTTCCGCAATGGAAAGCGACGCTCGACCAGTGGACGCAGGACAACAAGGCGGCGCTCGAGGCCTTTGCCAATGAGCAGAAACAATGGGGACAACTGGCCCATGAAGCCGCCGCCGCGAAGCAGCCCGCCCCGCCGAAGCCCCGCGGCCCGAAGCCTCCGCGCGAACCCGTGGACCCGATTCACAACAACCAGACCTCCTGCGCGCTTTACAATGGGATGATCGCCCCGCTGATTCCTTTCGGGATCAAAGGCGCCATCTGGTACCAAGGGGAGGCGAATTCCGCCGAGCCCATTCCCTATCGCGTGGAAGTGCCCGCGCTGATCAACGATTGGCGGAAACACTGGGGCCAGGGCGACTTTCCCTTTCTCCTCGTGCAATTGCCCAACTTCATGGCGCGAAAGCCCGACCCCAGCGAGAGCTCCTGGGCGATGACCCGCGAGGCCCAAGGAAGAGCGCTCACCCTGCCCAACACCGGGCTCGCCGTGGCCATCGACGTCGGTGAAGCCGGCAACATTCATCCCACCGACAAATTCGATGTCTCACATCGTCTGGCCCTCGCCGCGCGGCACGTGGCTTACGGCGTGGCGGACGACACCGGGATGAGCCCCGTCTACAGGAGCTGCAAGATCGAAGGGAACAAAGTGCGCCTCACGTTTGACCATGCCGGCGGCGGGTTGGTGATCGGCACCGCACCAGAACACTTTTGGGTAAGCCAGAAACATGCTCCGATGCCCGCGGCTTCCGAGTTACAGGGTTTTGCCGTGGCCGGTGCGGACCACAAGTTCGTCTGGGCCACCGCCTCGATTGAGGGCGACACGGTCGTGGTCAAGAACGACGCTGTGCCGAACCCGGTGGCCGTCCGCTACGGCTGGGCCGACAATCCCGCCTGCAATCTCTACAGCAAGGAAGGATTGCCAGCGTCCCCATTCCGCACCGACGACTTTCCCTTGGGCAAGTGATTGTAGGGCGCCCGTCGAGGCGGTCCAGCAGCCGCGCATAAGCGTCAACTTAACGTGGCGACCTCCTTTCGTTGTCATCCTGAGCTTGCCGAAGGATCTCCAATATCCTGAGGGCAGCGGTGGTGCGGAGCTGACCTCAGATTAAGCCACCGCCTCCGCCCATGGGATATTGGAGGTCCTTCGGCAAGCTCAGGATGACAGGTATTTTTGGAGCGCTTCGCGCAGTCTCGGCGCGTTCTTCCCCACCGCTACCTCTGCGGCTTCTGGGTCTCCGCGTTTCAAGAATCTGAGGGCTGCCTTAGGTTGACGCCGCACAGCCGCGGGAGGACGAGCGGAGGCCAGTAAGTGAGCGAGATTCGGGTGCCGGAGTGGGTCTTACAGGCGGAGAAGCTACCAGCGTTGATGAACTCGCGGGCGGGCGTAACGGTCGTAGATGCGCCGGACGGCGGCCATCTGGGCCTCGCTCAGCGGTGGAAGACTGGCCGCGCGGGCGTTGTCTTCGACCTGCTGTGGAGTCTTCCCGCCAGGGATGGCGCAGGTCACGGCGTCGAACATGAGAATCCAACGGAGCGCGAGCTGGGTCATGGTCGCACCGGCCGGGACCAGGGCGCGGAGTTCCTCGACGGCTTTTAAGCCTTCGTCATAGTCGACGCCGGCAAAGGTCTCCCCGACGTCGAAGTATTCGCCGTGGCGATTGAAGAGGCGGTGATCGTCGGCGGCGAAGGCCGTGTCGGGCTTCATCTTTCCGGTCAGCAGCCCACTGGCCAGCGGGACGCGGGCGAGGATGCCGACTTCCTTTTTCTTCGCCTGCGCGAAGAACAGGTCGGCTGGACGGTGGCGGAATAGGTTGAAGATGATCTGTACGGACCGGACGTTCGGATATTCGATCGACTTGAGCGCCTCCTCGACGCGCTCGACGCTGACGCCGTAGAAGCGGATTTTCCCGGCCTGCACAAAGTCGTCGAGGAAGCCGAAGATCTCGGGCGTATAATAAACGTCCTTGGGCGGGCAGTGGAGCTGCACGAGGTCGAGGCAATCCATCTGAAGCATTTCGCGGCAGCGGTCGATCGACGCACCGAGGTTCTCGCGGCTGTAGCCTTTGACGGAGAAATCCGGCACGCGCCGTCCGATCTTGGTGGCGATGACGATCGGTTCCGGGCGATCCTTCTTGAGCTGCGCGAGGAGCCGTTCGCTACGGCCGTCGCCGTAAACGTCGGCGGTGTCGAAGAAATTGATGCCCTGATCGACGGCGCTGTGCAGGGCGGCCATGGATTGCTGGTCATCGACCGTGCCCCAAGCGCCGCCGACGGCCCAGGCGCCGAAACTGATTTCCGAGACTTTCCAACCAGTGCGACCAAGCGGGCGATAGTTCATAAGAGTGGATTTAAAATGCGACGGATTAGCGAAACTGGGACGTTAGGATGCCTCCGGAAACGGATCCGATTCGAGCAGAAGAAAATGAAAGCCCCGAAATTTTGAGAACCCTCGGTCAAACGTCACCAGTTGATTCCAGTAATTTCTCCCGATGTTGATAGCGCCTGATCAGCAGCGGGAAAATGACATTTACATCGGCGAGGAACTTCACGGCAACCGCTCACCCGAGTGTTCGAGCAGTTGAGCCATCGCGTCATTCGACAATGCCGGAATCACGTTGCCTCGACGGATCGTCACCGGGGCCTTCGTCATGCGCCGCAACGGACCGAATGAGGCTTTTTGCGATAGACCGAGCACCAAGCGCAGGCCATCGCTCACGAGATCTTTCATCTTTCGATTCTCCTGGGCGGCATGAACCTTGGCCTGCCGATACAGATCGTCCGGAATTTCCAGCGTCGTCTTCACCGAAGCAGAGTGCTAGCTTTGTGGGTCGCTGGCAAACTGAAAGCTGAGGCGAGGCCGTCGGGGCCTGACGCATGCGAGTGGAAAAAGAGACTGTCGATAGAAATCTACTTTACAGACTCCGCTATTAAGACATCGATAAATCCGATAATATCCATTTGCCGGACGTTTTCAACCGTTCTCCACTTCACCTTGAGGCCTCTCTCAACCGCCGTCCTGTGAAGAAGGTCGATAAGACTGAAATTTTGGACTGGGACTCCCGTCGCCGTAAGTTCGAGCATGTGCCACGAATTCCCCAAAGTGCGCATTAATGCGCACCCGGGATATTCCGTAAATCTGTTGTATGCCTCCACAAAATGGCCGTGGCGACTCTTGTAAATTGCGATCGGCATACGTCTAAGAACGTCAACAGCATCTTCGAAAGTCAAAAACGTTAACTGATCCTGCTTAAGGTGCATTGGAACCCGCGCCAGTGGCCGACTATCGATTCCAAACTCGGCAAAAGCGGCGCCGGCGGAAAATCGCTCTTGGTTGCTGAGCGGACAGCTCATCAGTATCGCAAATTGCTCATTTGCCCATTCTTGCAGAGCGGCATCTTTAAACTTGATCGACGCGGGGCGCCGACTTGCTGAGTCGGGCCCAGTCTCAATGAAGCCGAGCACGCTGGGGCTGCTGTGCTCGTGAATGCTATTGGCGAGCCAGCCCGCTGTGTGCACTCCCAGATTCCACCCTTTCTCAAACCTGCTGCCGCTCGTAGAAATAGCAGCCAGTCCAATTAATCTTCCTTCGCTTACAATCGGTCTCAAACGTTCTGCGTGTTTTTTGATATAAGAGTCAAGTGCGGCATTATTGTAACAGTCGGCTAAACACAATTGCCGAAGCCATCCTTCATATCGAGCGGAGGGAATCGGAATAGCATCATGGATTACTGCGTTCGCGTGCTCTGCAACGTGAAGGCTGACCTTGACATCTAGCGCAGCCACCATCGAACCAACATATTGCCCCAACGTCACCGCAAATTCCTTGCCCACCTCAATACCAGATCCTTCGCGTACATCGAGATGAGACCGCAGCATCTCGGCCTTCAGTTTCATTGAAACGCGCGTGCAACGGTAGAAGCCTGGCACCCGGCCAATACTCAATATCGGGCGCAATGTCAGACCATTCGGAAACTCAAGTTGAGCTGTGGATGTTTGAGCATCATCGAACCGTCGACTTGTTACAGTAACGCCATCGGCTGCCATGAAAAGCGAATAAAATCCGATGCCAAATTTACCAGAAGCCCTGAACTTCGAGGCCGTTAAACCGGGAAATTCCGAACGCACTAAATCCGATGCCCAGAAGCTTGTGCCGAACGCGAGAAGCGGTCCGGTAAGGACGCGTTGTGACATTCCAATGCCATCATCTTCCACGGTCATTACACCGGTTTCCGG
>Ga0206804_10172_pt1 | contig 18600 bp, 16 predicted proteins | sample Alteio_BWOrgCont_62_FD_152888 | JGI IMG/M metagenome (GOLD analysis project Ga0206804, IMG submission 152888) | Enriched cells from forest soil in Barre Woods Harvard Forest LTER site, Petersham, Massachusetts, United States -... | ecosystem: Environmental > Terrestrial > Soil > Temperate forest >... | reverse complement strand
CCGCGGGCGATGTCGGAGGTGCGATGGCCGCCGGCAAGTACCTTGTTGACGGCGGCTTCGATGGCGAGCGCATCTTCTTCGAGGCCGGCGGAGTGACGCAGAAGCATACCTGCGGTGAGAATCGCGCCGAGCGGATTCGCTTTGCCCTTGCCTGCGATGTCCGGCGCAGAACCGTGCACGGGTTCGTAGAGGTTAACCTTGCCGCCGCGAGCTCTCTGCCGACGAACTTCCGCTCGCCTTCACCGAGACCCTGTCGCACTGGGACGCGCGCCTGGCCGCCGCCCACCGCCTCGTGCCGCACATCGAGCACGCTACGCTCGTCGAGCCCAGCGGCGCTCCCTACGCTCTCACTCCGTCACTCGTCGGAGCCAACACCATCGCTCCACAGCCCGACACCTCAGCTGTAGATGGGCAACCGACTCGCAGCTCGCAACTCACACCTCGTAACTGAACCAAGGTCAGAACACCATCATGAGCACAGAGAACACTAGTAGCCAGCTGCCACGCACCATGTTTGAGAAGGTTTGGCAGAGCCACGTTGTCGCCGAGCCCGCAGGTGAGCCGACCATCCTCTACATCGATCTCCAGCTCGTCCATGAGGTCACCTCGCCGCAGGCCTTCGACGGACTCCGCCTGGCCGGTCGCAAACTCCGCCGGCCCGACCGTCACATCGCAACCGTCGACCACAACGTGCCCACTTCCTCCGCGCACGACCGCCTCGTCATCGCCGATCAGGTATCCGCCGCGCAGGTCAACGCGCTGCGCAAGAACTGCGCCGAGTTCGGCGTTGAGTTCTTCGACGTGCAAGACGCGAACCAAGGCATCGTCCACATGATCGGCCCTGAGCTCGGCGCCACCAAGCCTGGCATGACCATCGTTTGCGGCGACTCGCACACCAGCACCCATGGCGCGTTCGGCGCACTGGCATTCGGTATCGGCACCTCCGAAGTCGAACACGTCATGGCCACGCAAACGCTGCCGCAGTCGAAGCCGAAGACCTTCCGCATCAACGTCGAGGGCGAGCTCCCCTACGGTGTAACCGCGAAGGACATCATTCTCGACATCATCGGCCGCATCGGCACTGACGGCGCCACAGGCTACGTCATCGAGTACGCCGGCTCCGCCATCCGCGCGCTCTCGATGGAAGGCCGCATGACCATCTGCAATATGAGCATCGAAGCCGGCGCGCGCGCAGGCATGATCGCGCCCGACGAAACGACGTTCGCCTATCTCAAAGGCCGCCGCCTCTCGCCGAAGGGCGAAGCGTGGGATCGCGCCGTGGAGCACTGGCGCTCGCTCGTCACCGACCCCGGCGCAACCTTCGACCGCGAACTCACCATCGACGCGACGAAGCTCGTGCCCACAGTCACCTGGGGTACGTCACCCGGCATGGTCACCACCATCGATGGCACCGTGCCCTCGCCCGAAGATGCGCCCACTGAAGCCGACAAGAAATCCTTCACGCGCGCGCTTGAGTACATGGACCTCAAACCCGGGACAAAGCTTGAGGACATCAAGGTCAACGCCGTCTTCCTCGGCTCGTGCACGAATGCTCGCATCGAAGATCTCCGCGCCGCCGCCAAAGTTGTCCGCGGCCATCATGTTGCCACCACCGTGCGCGCGATGGTCGTTCCCGGCTCGCAGAAGGTCAAGCATCAAGCCGAAGAAGAAGGCCTCGACCTTATCTTCAAGTCCGCCGGTTTCGAATGGCGCGAACCCGGTTGCAGCATGTGTCTAGGCATGAACCCTGACATCCTGCAACCCGGCGAACGCTGCGCCTCCACCAGCAATCGCAACTTCGAAGGTCGCCAGGGCCGCGGCGGCCGCACGCATCTTCTGTCACCCGAAATGGCCGCCGCCGCCGCCATTACAGGCCACCTCACCGACATCCGCAAATGGGAGTTCGACAACACCAAGTAAATGGCTCGCCGGCTCAAACCCGAGGAGTACACCCTGCTCAAGTTCATGCTCGACCAGTCGGGAGACACCGCTCTCGCGAATGAACTCCATTCGGCGGTGGTTACCGATATGGCAGACGGTGGCATGGGATCTCTTCGTTTTGTCGGTAATAGGTCGAACAAAATGGGCAAGGTTCTCTGCGAAGCCGAAACCATTGACTCCGATAACGTGCCTCTTGAAATTTCAATCAACCTCGACGAAGACGGTCGTCTCTTCGAATTGGACATTTGGAAGGTCGACTTTTCTTCGCTTCAGACCTACCCGTCGCCCTCGACTCTCAAATTTCTAAAACACTAAGCCCTGGAAACTGATATGGAACCCATCAACATCCTGACAAGCACCGCCGTCCCGCTGCCGTTTCCCAACATCGACACCGACCAGATCATTCCCAAGCAGTTCCTCAAGCGCATCGAGCGCACCGGCTACGGCGACTTCCTCTTCTACGACTGGCGCTACAACCTCGACATCCCCGATCACGTCGAGCCGCGGCGCGACTTCGTCCTCAACAAGCCCGAGTACAAAGGCTCCGAAATCCTCATTGCCGAAAAGAACTTCGGCTGCGGCTCCTCGCGCGAGCACGCCGCCTGGGCCATCAACCAGTACGGCTTCCGCGCCGTCATCGCACCCAGCTTCGCCGACATCTTCTTCTCGAACGCGGGCAAGAACGGCATCATCCTGGCCCCGCTCAGCGACGCCGAAGTCGAAACTCTAATCCAGCGCTCCACCGCGAACGCCAAGCACCTCATCACCATCAACCTCGAAGCGCAAACCGTTACTGACGATCAGGGCTTCCACGCCCACTTCGACATCGACCCGTTCCGCAAATACTGCCTGCTGAACGGTCTCGACGACATCGGCCTCACACTCCGTCACGAGAGCCACCTCAACGACTTCGAATCCAAGCACGACAACAAATTCTGGTCCAAACCCAAGGCCCACGAAGCCGCCTAACCAAAGGAAAGATCGAAGTGTCAGACGCACCCAAGAACCTCCCCGCAGGCAAGACAAACTCCATCGTCCTCACCGAAGGCCCCTCGCGCGCCGCCGCGCGCAGTTACTTCCGCGCCGTCGGCTTCAGCAAAGACGACCTGCACAAACCGATCATCGGCATCGCCAACACCTGGACCGAGGTCGGCCCCTGCAACTTCCATCTCCGCCAGGTCGCCGAAGCCGTCAAGGAAGGCATCCGCGAGGCCGGCGGCACGCCCATGGAGTTCAACACCATCACCATCCACGATGGCATCACCATGGGCACCGAAGGCATGAAAGCGTCGCTCGTCTCGCGCGAGGTCATCGCCGACTCCATCGAACTCGTCTCGCGCGCCAACAGCTTCGACGCCCTCGTCTGCATCGCCGGCTGCGACAAGAACATGCCCGCTGCCATCATGGCTCTCGCCCGCCTCAACATTCCCGGCCTCATGCTCTACGGCGGCAGCATCGCGCCCGGCAACCTTCGCCAGCCCGACGGCACAAATAAAGAGATCACCATCCTCTCCGTCTTCGAAGCCATCGGCTCGCACGCTGCCGGCCGCATCAACGACGACCAGCTCGAAGCCGTCGAAGCCGCAGCCTGCCCAGGGCCCGGTGCCTGCGGCGGCCAGTTCACCGCCAACACCATGGCCATGGCCGGCGAGTTCCTCGGCATCTCGCCCATCCAACTCTCCGGCGTCCCCGCGATGAGCAAAGAAAAACACGCCGCCAGCCGTGAAGCCGGCCGCATGGTCATGGAGCTCGCGCGCAAGCAGATTAAGCCGCGCGACATCCTCTCGCGCGACGCCATCGACAACGCCATCGCCGCCGTCGCCGCATCCGGCGGCAGCACCAACGCCGTGCTGCATCTCAAGGCCATCGCGCACGAGCTCGGCATCGACCTCACGCTCGAAGACTTCGACCAGATCTCCGAGCACACTCCCTTCATCTGCGATCTCTCGCCTGGCGGAAAATATGCGGCGAAGGATTACCAGGAGGCCGGCGGCTCGCGTCTGCTCGCTAAACGCCTCAAGGACCACGGCTCCTTGCACGACATCCCAACCGTCAGTGGCAAAAGCCTCTTCGCAGAAGCCGACACCGCCATTGAAACTCCTGGCCAGGTCGTCATCCGCAACTGGGACAAGCCGCTCAAGTCCACCGGCGGCCTCGTCATCCTGCGCGGCAACCTCGCGCCCGACGGCTGCGTCATCAAGGTCGCCGGCCACGAACGTCTCAACCACACCGGCACCGCGCGCGTCTTCGACCGCGAGCAGGACGCCTTCGACGCAGTCGAGCATGGCAAGATCAATCCCAACGACGTTCTCGTCATCCGCTACGAAGGCCCACGCGGCGGACCTGGCATGCGCGAGATGCTCGCCGTCACCGCCGCGATCAAAGGCATCCCCGAACTGTCGGAGACAGTTGCCCTGTTAACCGACGGCCGCTTTTCCGGAGCCACGCGCGGCCTCATGGCCGGCCACGTCGCCCCTGAAGCCCAGCTGGGCGGGCCTATCGCCGCTGTCCGCGAAGGCGACACCATCACCTTCGACATCCCCAACCGCAAACTCACCCTCAACATATCCGACGACGAGATGAAGTCGCGCCTCAAAAACTTCGAGGCCCCCGAGCCTCGCTTCAAGCGCGGCGTGTTCGCCAAATACGCCAACACCGTCTCCAGCGCCAGCCAGGGAGCCGTCACCGCGTGAAAGCAGCATTACATTCCACCCCGACGCGACGTCATCGATTTCCCCTGCTTGATGCTCTTCGTGGGCTCGCAGCAATATTGATTGCGTTTTGGCATATGCCTACGTTCCTCGGTCTGCAAGACGCAGTTCACAGCTCGTATCTTGCGGTGGACTTCTTCTTCTGCCTAAGCGGATTCGTGGTCGCATTTGCCTATGAGCAGCGATTACGCGATGGCCTCGGGTTGGCCGCATTCTTGTCCGCGCGGCTAATTCGTCTGTACCCTGTGTATCTCCTCGCGACCGTCGTTGGCCTCGGCTTCGTCTTGCAGGGATATCCGTTTCACTCAATATCTTTCGGTCTGGCACGTTTTTTGCTTCTTATCGCCGGGGCCTTCCTTATGCTGCCAGTTCACGGAAGACCCTCTCCTCTTTTGTATCCCCTGGATTTTCCGGCGTGGTCGCTTTTCTTTGAACTCTGCGCAAATGCAGCATTTGCCGTTTTGATCGCAAAGGGTTGGGCGTCCAGGAAGGTTCTCCTTGCGACGTCCATACTTTCCCTTGTCGCGCTGCTCTTCTGGAAGAATCAAGGACATCCTCTCGGTGCAATCGGCTGGGAGAGCACCGCACCTTCATTCTTCTTTGGGTTTCCGCGCGTCGCTCTTTCGTTTGCATTAGGAGTCGGCACCCTGTACCTCTACAAAACTCGAGCTTCGCAGACTTGGAACTCTGTTTTCCAGCGCATAATCTCCCTCGCCGTCGCCCTCTCTGTCCTTTGCATTCTTTTTGCCCCGTTTTCATTCATGCGCACAGAGAACTTCAATCTCTTTGCCATCAGCATTCTGTTTCCCGTGCTCGTCTACCTGGGAGCCCGCGTAAATATCCCCGCGAGCTTGCACGGCATCTGCGAATTCCTGGGGAAAACTTCATATCCCCTGTATCTCCTGCATATCTTCTTTGTCCAACCACTCTCTTCGGCTTCCTTCGAACGTTATGCAGTTAGTCACTCCATAATGGCCCGGATAACTTCGATTTGCGTGGTTCTCATCGCTCTTGTCGTCTCCTATGTAGTGGCGCGCTTCTATGAAACGCCTGTTCGCGAGCTGCTCACGCGCGCATACAACAAACACAGGAAAGCCCCTTCTCTGCAGAGTTCTCCCATTAACACCAAAGCGAATGTTGAGACAGCCCTATGACAAGAAATATCAAGCCGTCTACCCAACACCCCACCCTCACCGGCTCCGAGATCCTCTGGGCCACGCTCGCCGGCGAAGGCGTCACCACCGTCTTCGGCTACCCCGGCGGAGCCATCCTTCCGGTCTACGACGCGCTACGCAAGTTCCCCACTATCCATCACGTGCTCGTGCGCCACGAGCAGGGAGCCGCGCATATGGCTGATGGCTACGCCCGCGCCAGCGGACGCCCCGGCGTCTGCATGGCCACCTCCGGCCCGGGTGCGACAAACCTCGTCACCGGCCTCGCCACCGCCATGCTCGACTCAATCCCGGTCGTCGCCATCACCGGCCAGGTCTCCTCCAAGGTCCTTGGCTCCGACGCCTTTCAGGAGATCGACATCACCGGCATCACTCTGCCTATCACCAAGCACAACTTCCTCGTGACGCGCGCAGAAGACATCGCGTCCGCCGTCCGCCAGGCCTTCCAGATCGCCACCTCTGGCCGCCCCGGCCCCGTCCTCATCGACATCACCAAGGACGCGCAGCAAGCTTCCACACTCTTCGACTTCGACGCCGCTGCGCCCGCCCCCTATCGCCCGCACCCAATGCTGCGTGCGGAGTCATCCGCCATTCGCGAAGCTATCGAGCTCATCAAGCATGCGAAGAAGCCCGTCATTCTCGCCGGCCACGGCATCATCGAATCCGGCGCACAAAAAGAAGTTCTCGCCTTCGCGGAATCGCAACAGATTCCCATCGCCTCCACGCTGCTCGGCCTCGGCGCCATTCCCTCCGGCCATCCACTTTCGCTCGGCATGATGGGCATGCACGGCGAGTCGTGGGTCAACAACGCCATCCAGCAGTCCGACCTCCTCCTCGCGTTCGGCATGCGCTTTGACGATCGTGTCACGGGTAACCTCGTGCACTACGCGCCCAACGCGAAGAAGATTCACATCGAGATCGACCCCTCCGAGATCAACAAGAACGTCCGCGCCGACGTCGCGCTCATCGGCGACCTCAAAGAGGTCCTCCAACTCCTTCTACCGCTCATGCCGAAGAGCGCCGACACCTCTTGGCTGCGCGAGATCAACGCGTCCAAAGGCACCGCCGCCGTCCGCGACATCATCAACCTCCCCGACAACGGCCACCTCTACGCCGCACACGTCATCCACGACATCTGGCGCGAAGCGCAAGCCGCCGGCCGCATCGAAAACACCATCATTGTCACTGATGTCGGCCAGCACCAGATGTGGGAGGCGCAATACTTCAAGCACGAGTCACCGCGCTCGCTCGTCACCTCCGGCGGCCTCGGAACGATGGGCTTTGCTCTTCCCGCTGCCATTGGCGCGAAGTTCGCCTGCCCAGAAAAAGACGTCTGGGTCATCGCCGGTGACGGCGGCTTCCAGATGACCGCCTCCGAGCTCTCCACCATCGTGCAGGAAAAGCTCGCCATCAACATCGCCGTCATCAACAACGGCTTCCTCGGCATGGTGCGCCAGTGGCAGGAGACCTTCTACGAAAAGAACTACTCCGCCTCGCCCATTCTCTCGCCGGACTTCGTCATGCTCGCCGCCGCACACGGCATCGACGCCGCCAACGTCACCAAGCGCCCCGAGGTCACCCCCACCGTCACCCACGCGCGCATCAGCGGCAAACCGTTCCTCATCAACTTCGCAGTTGAAAAGGAAGACGGTGTCTACCCGATGATCGCCCCCGGCGCCGCCCTCCACGAGATGGTCCGCCGCCCACAAAAGGACCCGCTCCTCGAGACCGCGGAGGACGAGTAGATTCTCACCAATCTCCTCAAATGACTACCACCATCCAACTCGTCTCGCCGCGCCTCGTGCTTCGTGAATGGCAGGAGCGTGACCGTGCTCCGTTTGCTGACATGAATGCCGATCCGGCGGTCATGCGCTACTTCCCAACTCCATTCACTCTTGACGAGAGCAACGAAGCTGTCGACCGGTACAACCGTCAACTGGAACGCGACGGCTTCACCATGTTCGCCGTCGCGGATCGAATCAATGGGCAGTTCGTCGGCGTCCTTGGCGCGCAGGTAATGCGTTTCCCGGTGCCAAATCTGCCGCAGCCCGCTGTTGAGATCGGCTGGCGTCTCACTGCTGCATCGCAGGGCCGCGGCCTCGCCACCGAGGGCGCGATTGCGGTGCTCGATCACCTTCGTCAGCTCGGCACCGTTCGCGAAGTCGTCGCTATCACAACTCCATCGAACGCTCCCTCACGCAACGTTATGCAAAAGCTCGGCATGCAACATCGCCCCGAGCTCGCCTTCGACCATCCACTAGTTCCTGCCGACAGCCGGCTACGCCAACACGTACTTTACAGTCTCTTCCTCTAACCGCCATGACACCATTCCGCGCCAACCACGTCATCGCCCTCGCCGTCCTGGCAACAATGCTGGGCTGCAAATCCGCGCCCGCGCCAACGGCCACCGCGAGTACTGCAGCTGCGCCTGCGCCAACCGCGGTCTACCCACCGCGCCCCACGACCGCGCCACCAGCCTTCAAGGTCTTCCACACCACCGACAACTCGATCACCCTCGTCACCGACGCCAACGCCACCGACGACCAGATCGCCGCCATCCTCTGGCAGCTCCACGACGCAGCCCACAACCACACCTTCGGCCCGCTTCACATCCCGCAACAGCTCGTCGACAAGCGCGACCCGATGGTCTGGTTCCACCTCTACCGCGGCGCGAAATGCGCGGACGAAAAGTACACCACCGGCAAGCTTCCCTGCGGCCCCAGCTATCACGCTGCTGGCGACTACACCCTCGGCAGCTTCTCCAACAAAGACCGCGACGACGCCGTCATGCTCCACAGCGACGACAAACAAACCGAACTCTGGAATCCCGACGCCCCACACTAACCACTAACGACTGGAAGCCCCATGCTCCACACCTTCGTCGCCATCGTTCAAGACAAGCCCGGCACGCTCACGCGCGTCGCCTCACTCTTCCGCCGTCTCAACATCAACATCGTCTCGCTCACCGTCGGAGAATCTGAGCGGCCCGACACTTCGCGCATGACCATTGTCTGCGAAGCCCACGAGCACGCGGCGCACCGCATCCGCGCCTCGCTCTACAAGCTCGAGACCACCATCCACGTCGACGAGGTCAACCGCGCCGAAGCTGTCGTCCGCGAGCTCTGCCTCATCAAGGTCGCCGCTGGCCCCAACTCGCCGCACGGCGTCCACTCACGCTCGCAGATCTTCGAGCTCGCCAACGTCTTTCGCGCGCGCGTCGTCGACCTCGCACCGGAGTCCATCATGCTCGAAATGACCGGCTCCGCGTCCAAAATCGAAGGCCTCCTCCAAGTCCTCCGCGAATCGGGCTATGAGGTCCTTGAGGTCTCACGCACCGGTCGCATGGCCATGCGCCGCGGCCACCACACTGGCCGCGTCCTCAAGGCCCTTGGCTCCAAAGCCGACGAACCCCAAGATGCCATCGACCTGGCCGCCCTTTCAGACGATGAAAAGCTCCCCACTGAATTCGACGAGGCGTAACCGATGAACCGCCGCGAGTTTCTGAAATCGAGCGCATCCCTCTCCGCCGCGAGCCTCTCACCGGCCGCGCTTCGCGCGCTCGCGCCGACCGCGGCCGCGGCCCAAATGCGCCAGCTCGACTACTCGCAGGTTCAACTGCTCGACTCACCGCTGCGCCAGCAGTTCGAGTACAACCATGCGTTCTTTCTCGCACTCGACAACGACCGCCTGCTGAAGCCCTTCCGCCAACTCACCGGTATGCCCGCGCCCGGCGAGGACATGGGCGGATGGTACTCGCCCTCGCCAGACTTCGATCCTGCGAAGAACTTTACCGGCTACGTTCCTGGACACACCTTCGGACAATATCTCTCCAGCCTCGCACGCGCCTACGGCATCACCGGCGACAAGGCCACGCAACAAAAAGTCCACGCGCTCGTCAGCGGATACGCCGCGACTGTCTCGCCAAAGTTCTACGCCAACTACAATCTTCCCTGCTACACCTACGACAAGGTCGTCTGCGGCCTCATCGACGCGCACCAGTTCGCACAGGACCCGATCGCCCTTAGCGTGCTCGACCACACCACGGACGCCGTCATGCCTTACCTCCCCGACCACGCGCTCACAAGGGCAGAAATGCGCGAACACCCGCATCCCAACATCTCCTACACCTGGGACGAGCCTTACACGCTGCCCGAAAATCTCTACCTCGCATACAAACGCGGTGCCGGGACTCGCTACCACGCACTCGCGCAGCGCTTCCTTCAGGACACCACCTATTTCACTCCCCTCTCAAAAAACCAAAACGTGCTTCCCGGCGAACATGCCTACTCGCACGTCAACGCACTCAGTTCAGCAATGCAGGCCTACCTCGTCGACGGAAGCGAGATGCACTTTGACGCCGCGCGCAACGGCCTTCGGTTCGTGCAGCAGCAGAGCTACGCCACCGGCGGCTGGGGTCCTGACGAAACATTTCAGAAGCCCGAAAGCAGCGGCCTCGCTGACTCACTCGCCCATACACACTCAAGCTTTGAAACACCCTGCGGCGCCTACGGCCACTTCAAGATCACGCGCTATCTCCTCTGCGCCACCGGCGATCCGTCCTACGGTGACAGCATGGAGACCGTCCTCTATAACACCATCCTGGGCGCGCGCCCCATTCAACCGGATGGCACAACCTTCTACTACTCCGACTACAACAACGACGCGCACAAGTTCTTCCACCCGGACAAGTGGCCCTGCTGCTCCGGCACCTTTCCGCAGATCACCGCCGACTACGGCATCAGCTCCTACTTCCTCACACCCCGTGGCCTCGCTGTCAATCTCTATCACCCTTCTCGCGTTAGCTGGAAGCAGAACGGCGCCAACATCACGCTCACACAATCCACTGCCTATCCAGCTAGTGGAGAAACCGTTCTCAAAATCTCCACTGACCACAACCGCTCCTTCCCCCTCGCACTTCGTATCCCCGCGTGGGCTGGCCCCTCAACCCGCGCGCTCGTCAACGGACGGACTGCGCCCGGGCTCAGCCCGCACCCCGGCACATGGCTCATCATGGACCGCGAGTGGCGCAACGGCGATCGCGTCGAGCTCACACTCGACATGCGACGTCGCCTCCTCCCCCTCGATGCTGATCACCCGAACCTCGTCGCACTCATGCACGGCCCAATCGCCTTATTCGCTATATTCCCAGCGCCCGATCGGCTGACACGCGAGCAGCTGCTCAATGCAAACCAGATAGCGCCTGTGACGAACCATCACATCGTCACAACAGAGACCGGTGACATCGAATTCTGGCCCTTCACATCCATCACCGACGAGCATTACCGTCTCTACCACCAGATCTGATCACTCGCTAAAAAGTTCTTCACCAAGTACTCCACAGAAAGAAGGAAGCAACACCATGGCAAAGACCTACCACGATCAAGACGCAGACCTCTCCCTCATCCAGGCCAAGAAGGTCGCCATCATCGGCTACGGCTCGCAGGGCCACGCGCACGCCCTCAATCTCAAGGACTCCGGTGTCAACGTCAAGGTCGGCCTGCGCCCCGGTTCCGCCAATGCCAAGAAGGCTGAGCTCGCCGGCCTCGAAGTCACCTCACCCGCCGAAGCCGCCAAGTGGGCCGACGTCATCATGCTCCTCGTGCCAGACCAAACCGCTGCAAAGGTCTACAAGGAAATCGAAGCCGGTCTCCAGGCCAAAGGCTCCGATGGTCAACCTAAGACCCTGATGTTCGCGCACGGCTTCAACATCCGCTTCCGGACGATCAACGCACCTGCCGACATCGACGTCTCGCTCGTCGCTCCAAAGGGCCCCGGCCACCGCGTGCGTGAAGTCTTCACCGAAGGCGGCGGCGTTCCCGCGCTCGTCGCAGTCGAGCAGGACGCCTCCGGTAAGGCGCTCGCCAACGCACTCTCCTATGCCAAGGGGATCGGTGGAACGCGCGGTGGCGTGCTCGAAACCACGTTTACCGAAGAGACCGAGACCGACCTCTTCGGCGAACAAGCGGTCCTCTGCGGCGGCACAGCCGCCCTCGTCAAGGCAGGTTTCGAAGTCCTCACCGAAGCCGGCTATCAACCTGAGCTCGCCTACTTCGAAGTCCTACACGAGCTAAAGCTCATCGTCGATCTCCTCTACCGTGGCGGCCTCGAGTACATGCGCTATTCCATCTCCGATACCGCCGAGTGGGGCGACTATGTCTCAGGTCCGCGCGTCGTCACTCCCGAAGTCAAGAAGGCGATGCAGGCCATCCTCAAGGACATCCAGAGCGGCGCCTTCGCCGAGCGTTTTATCGCCGACCAGAACACCGGCCGCAAGGAGTTCGAAAACTTCCGCTCTCAGGAGCGCAATCACCCAATCGAAAAGGTTGGTGGTGAGCTCCGCAAAGCAATGCCCTTCCTCGATCCCGTCAAGGTCGAGAACGGTACCGTCGTCAAAGCATAGCTTCCCAAAGTTCTCAGGTACGGGCCCCATTCGTGCGTAGTTTCATTGCGCATGAATGGGGTTATTCTCAGCAGAGCACAACTGACTTCTCTCAGAGTGTCCAAATGCCGCCCACCTTCTCCGCCGAAACACTTGTCGCCTGGAACGACACCAACGCGCAGCGCTGGCATGAATTCATCCTCGCGAATCCCACAATCCCCATGCTGCTCTGCGATATCCGCAACGGTAAGACAGTCGCCGACACTCTCCAGCACATCGTCGCCGTCGAGCTCCGCTATGCACAGCGGCTGGCGGGGCTTCCCGAATCCCCCTACGAAGAGATTCCCAAGAACTCGATCGACTCACTCCACGCCGCGCACGAACTCGCACTCGGTCTCGTCCGCAGCCTTCTTGCCAATCCCGACTACGATTGGTCCGCGGCGCTCACCATCGACACCATTTCCGCGGGCCGCCTGCGCGCTTCACGCGAGACCATCCTTGTGCATCTCACGCTTCATAGCATGCGCCATTACGCGCAGCTCGCGACCCTGGTCCGCCAGCAAGGCTTCAAAACCAACTGGCCCATGGACTACCTCTTCGCCGCCGCCCAGCGCGCATAAACTGCGCTGAAAGCGGGCGACGCCAGCTCGATACTTACTGCACCTATGAGCTGAATGTGTGGTCCCACACGGCGCGGAACTTTCTCGGTGGCCATCCGCATCCCTCGTATCATCCAAGTACCATGCCAACCGCACTTCGCCTCAACGCCTTCGGCATCGACCACCTCGTACTCGAGTCCGCGCCCCTCCCCGCACTCGGTCCCACCGACGTTCACGTGCGCCTACGCGCCGCCGCACTCAACTACCGCGACCTCATGGTCGTCCTCGGCCAGTACAACCCGAAGATGCAGCTCCCGCGCATCCTCGGCTCTGACGCAGCCGGCGAAGTCGTCGCTGTCGGCTCCGCCGTGACGCGCTTCAAACCCGGTGACCGCATCTGTACTCTCTTCTTCCAGGACTGGCTCGACGGAGAGATCCAGCCACTCACCGGCAGGTCCGCACTTGGCGGCGCCATCGACGGTGCCTTCGCGACAGAGCGCATCCTCCCCGAAACCGGCCTCATCCACGCGCCCGCACATCTCAGCTTCGAAGAAGCTGCAACTCTTCCCTGCGCCGCGCTAACCGCCTGGAACGCACTCGTCGAGCAAGGCCATCTTCGCGCTGGGCAGACGGTGCTCGTGCAAGGCACAGGCGGGGTCTCACTATTCGCTCTCCAGATCGCCGGGATGAGCGGCGCGAGCGTCATCCTCACCAGTTCGTCCGACGAGAAGCTTGATCGAGGTCGGAGTCTCGGCGCCACTCACATCATCAACTACAAATCCACGCCAGACTGGGACAAATCCGCTAAGGAGATTACTCACAACACTGGCGTCGATCACGTTGTCGAGGTCGGCGGTCAGGGCACTATCACTAGATCCCTCAACGCCGTTCGCCCTGCTGGCAGTGTGCACGTCATCGGCGTCCTCTCTGGCACCGGCACTGAGGCGGGCCCACAGGTCGATGTCCGTTCCATCCTCTCAAAATCCATCCACATCAACGGTATCTACGTCGGCAGCCGCGCCATGTTTGAGCGCATGAACGCCGCTATCACCACCAGCAACCTCAAGCCGGTCATCGACCGCGTCGTCCCGCTCTCCGATTTCCGCTCCGCCTTCGAGCACATGCAAAACGGCAGCCACTTCGGCAAGATCGTCCTCTCGCTCTGACGAATCTCAACCGCTGGACGGAACTCCCACTGTCCCGACGACGTACCAACAACATGGCTCCGCTGCGTCCCTGTTTGCTTTTGCTGGTATTCGCGCTCTCACTCATCAGCGCGCACGCGCAGCAACCCTCAGTCACCGCTGACCAGATCATGACCCGCGTTGCCGCCAACCAGGACCGCTCCGAGGCCGAACGCGCGCACTACGTCTTCGTCCAACACGCGCGCGTTCTCTCACGCAAAGGCAGCACCATCCGCTGCGAGGAGACGACCGATACACGCATCACGCCAACACCCACAGGTTCCACTCAACAACTCCTCACGATCCAGGGCCGCCTGCTCCACAAGGGCAGCTACGTCACCTACAACCATCTCCCCGACTCCAAGCACGCCAAAGACACCTCCGATGGCGACGGGAGCAAGGCCAACATCGAGCAGATCGACGAAGACGAGAACACCGACCTGGACCTCGTCGAGAACATCCGCGCCAATCTCCTCGGCGACAAACCCAGTCACAGCAAAGACGGCATCAACAACAGCCTCTTCCCGCTCACCTCAAAGCAGCAGGGCGACTATGCCTTCGTCTTGCGCGGCCACGAGCCCCGCAACGGCCGCGACACCTTCCACATAGAATTCCACCCCAAAGACAAAAGCGACATCGGCTGGAAGGGCGACGCCTGGATTGACACTGCCACCTTCGAACCGGTCGTCATCCGAACCGCGCTCTCGCGCAATCTTCCGCTTGGTGTCCGCGTTTTACTCGGCACCAACGTCCCCGGAATCGGCTTCACGGCAATCTATGCCCCTCAGCCTGACGGCGTCTGGTTTCCGGTTTCGCTTGGCAGCGAATTCAAAATCCATGTCCTCTACTTCTTCTCACGACAGATCGTCATCGCCGCCGAGAATCGCGACTTCGAGAAAACCCACGTTACCTCCACCATCCTCAATGCCGAGACGCCAGTCGTCGCCAAGCCGCAACCCTGAACGCAGAAAGCCCCTGCGCTCTGGCAGGGGCTCCCAATCTGAATTGTGTTTTGGGACTAACTCGTGATGATCTCGACTCCACGCCAGAATGCCACATGATGCTTCACGGACTTCACCGCCGGCTTCGGGTCAGGGTAGTACCACGCCGCGTCCAGGTTCTCCTGGCCGTCAACGAGCACCGTGTAGTAACGAGCGCGTCCCTTCGACGGGCACGTTGAACTGCTCGAGCTCGGACGCAGATACGCCCGATTTACGCTCTCCTCTGGGAAGTAAATGTTTCCCTCAACGGTCTCAACCTTGTCGCTCTCCGCGAGGGTCTGTCCGTTCCAAACCGCCTTTGCCATATCAGCCTTCCTGTCTTTTCAGTCAGATAGCAGCAGCCGAGCCTTCCCTAACCATCCGGAAGGTCTTATGGCCGCGGCCTATGCCGCTGGTCTAACAAGAGTTTAGCACGGTTTTACCGGAAATGGAAAGTCCTCCTTCGGGTTCCTACAGAACGTCATAGAATCCACGCGACTTGTTCGCTCAGGCCACCGCTTCCACAATCGGCCGTGTCTTCTCTGGATCCGGCCGTTTCAACTCCTTAGGCTCTTCCTTTGGCTTCGGCGGCCCAATCTTCTTCTCGTAGCCGCACACCACGCTCGTCACCGGCTCCTCAGCCGCGCCTTTCTTGGCACGACGTTTCGGCATCCGCTCGTGGTTGTTCGGACACACCAGCCACGTGCCTTCCTTGTCCGAGACCTCTACGAGATACGGCGACTTGCACTTCGGACACGCCTCCGCCACCAGCTTCTGATTGCTCGTGAAGTCGCACTTCGGATATCGCGTGCAGCCGTAAAACACGTCGCCTCGCCTGTTCTTCCGCACCGCGATTTCGCCACCGCACTTCGGGCACGGCACGTCCAGAATCTCCTGCTTCACATATTTGCACTTCGGGTAGCCCGAGCACGCGATGAACTCGCCGTACGGCCCCTCGCGCTGTAGAAGTGGTTTGCCACACTTCGGGCACGGCTCGTCCAGCTGCACCGGCGGCTTCGACTGCACTTTCTGATTCAGCTTCCGAATCGTCTTGCACGGCGGGTCTTCGTTGTAGCCAGGGCACGCCATAAACGGCCCCCACGGCCCATTGCGGAGCACCATTACCCGGCCGCAGTTGTCGCAAAACTCCTCTTCCTGCTCCTCGACCGCATCCGCTCCTGGAGCGTTCAAGTCAGGCTTGGACGCAAAGTTCTCCTTCGTGAAGTCGCAGCTCACCGGCTCGACCGATACCTTCTTCCAATCCTTCATCGCCAGTTGCAGCGCCGCCGTAAGTTCTTTGCGGTCCTTCGAATCCGTCACCTCCACCGACCGCTCCCCGCCCTCCGCGTCGGTGCCCTTTACCTTCAGCGTCGCATGATGGAACTTCGTCGAGATCTTCTTCAGCGTCTCGCGCTCACTCTTCTTCCACGCCGCGGCACTCACGCTCATCGGCTTCTCATTTGTATAGTTCGCGCAGGAGTAGAAGCTCCCGAACTTGCCCCACTTCAGATACAGCGGAGCTCCGCACTTCTCGCAGATCTCGCCCGTCTCCTGCTCCATCGCCTTCACGTCTTCCATCGTCTCGCTAGCGACCTTCAACTCGTCTTCGAGATGCCCATAGAAGCCATTCAGCAGATCGGTCCACTTCTCCGTGCCTTCTTCCACCGCGTCCAGCTCGTTCTCGAGCCCCGCCGTGTACTCCACCTTGAAGATGTACGGGAAGTTCTTCACCAGCAGGTCTGTCACAACCATGCCGATCTCCGTCGGCACCAGCCGCGCCTTGATCTTCTTGACGTAGTCGCGCTCCTGGATCGTGTTGATGATCGACGCATACGTCGACGGCCTTCCGATGCCGTTCTCCTCCAACGTCTTCACCAAACTCGCCTCGTTAAACCGCGGCGGAGGCTGCGTAAACTTCTGCTGCGAATCCAGCCGTACCTTATTAAGCGACTGCCCATCGTTCAACTCCGGCAGCCTGCGCTCCGCCTCATCCTCTCGCGTCGCCTCGCCGCCATCTCCATCGCCATCGTTATCGGCGCGAGCGTCCTGCGCCTTCTGCTCCAGCCGCGCCGCCTCGGCGCTGGCCTTGGCATCCCGCGCAGCTTTGGCCTTCTTCGCCTCTTCCTCGTACCACAGGAAGCCTGCAAACTTCAGCACGCTGCCCGTCGTGCGGAAGTCATAACTCAGGTCAGCCTTCGCCTCAATGTCGACGGTCGTCTGGTCGAACACCGCCGGAACCATCTGGCTCGTCACCGCGCGTTCCCAGATCAGCGAATACAGCCGGTACTGCTCATCGCTGACATAGCGCCGCACAAACTCCGGCGTCCACGCAATGTTCGTCGGACGGATCGCCTCGTGCGCATCCTGCGCGTCCTTCTTCGACGAGTACGCATTCGGCGTCTCCGGAATGTACTTATCGCCCAACTGCTTCTTCACATGTGCGCGAATCGCCTCAATCGCGTCCGGGCTCATGCGCGTCGAGTCGGTACGCATGTAGGTGATGAGACCCTGTGTTCCCTCTGCGCCCAGGTCAATGCCTTCATACAGCCGCTGCGCTACGCCCATAGTCCGGCGCACGCCAAATCCCAACCGTCCTGCCGCCTGCTGCTGCAGCTGGCTCGTCGTAAACGGAGGCTTGGGTTTCCGCCTCGTCTCCTTCTTCTCCACCGTGCGCACGCGCCAAGTCGCGCGCTCCAGCTGCGCCATCACCTCATCGACGGCGCCCTTATCCGGCAGCGCATTCGCGATGTACTTGCCTTCCTCCGCGCGGTCCTCCACGCGCACCGGAACACCCTTCACGCCGACCATCCGCGCCGTGAACTCGCCGTCCTTCGCGCTCGCCGGCATCAGCACCGCATCAATATTCCAGTACTCCGTCTGGGGGAAGCCTGCAATCGCTCGCTCGCGCTCGACAATCAGCCGCAGCGCCACAGTCTGCACGCGTCCCGCGCTCAGCCCGCGCTTCACCTTGTCCCACAACAGCGGAGAGATCTGATACCCCACCAACCGGTCCAACACTCTGCGCGTCTGCTGTGCGTCCACCAGGTTTTCATCAACATCGCGAGTATGCAGAAACGCCTGCTGCACGGCCTTCTTCGTAATCTCGTTGAAGGTCACGCGCTGGATCTTCTTCTTGTCCTTCATCGAGGGCAGCAACTGCATCTTCAAATGCGCGGCAATTGCCTCACCTTCGCGATCCGGGTCAGGAGCCAGAAAGACGGAATCGCTCTTCGCCGCCAGCTTCTTCAGCTTGTCGACCACCTTCTCTTTGCCCGGCGACACAATCAGCGTCGGCTCAAACGTCCGCCGCTTCAGCTCCACACCAATATCGTTCTTCGGCAAATCCATGATGTGCCCAATCGAGGCCTCCACCACGTAGTCGTTGCCGAGATATTTCCCGATCGTCTTCGCCTTCGCTGGCGACTCCACGATCACAAGATTCTTTGCCATCTGTTGCCTTTACCCCGTCTCGGGCGACCCATGCCGCCTTCCATCAACCAATGTCAATGCACCCTAACACGCCCTGCTGAGGACAAGTCAAACCGCAAGGCAAATCAAGGCAGCTCAGACCGTCCCTGCCTACCGCCCCAACCGGTCGTTCCGTTGGACGGTTATGTGGAGAGGAAATCGACTT